>Ga0181521_10000906_pt1 | contig 36856 bp, 37 predicted proteins | sample PEATcosm2014_Bin_32_FD_119764 | JGI IMG/M metagenome (GOLD analysis project Ga0181521, IMG submission 119764) | Peatland microbial communities from MTU Mesocosm Facility, Houghton, MI, USA - PEATcosm2014_Bin02_60_metaG | ecosystem: Environmental > Terrestrial > Soil > Wetlands > Peat | place...
CACGCGCTTGGTGAACAAGTACAACCTCTTCATTCTCGAAGTGCTCAAGGCCTGGATTGATCCGGCGCAGAAGAATCCGAAAACGATTCACCACCGCGGATATGGCACATTCGTCGTCGACGGTGACACGATCACGTTGAAGTCTCGGATGCGATGAACCAAGCATCCGACCGATGATTCTCCGACCTTGGCCCCGAGGATGGCGCGGCGGCCGAGGTCTGGAACAGCGGTAGTCCACGAGGTCTTCTTCAACAAATGGCGGATCGCGCCGGGTTAATGTCTTGCAAAATAATATCTTGCAAAAAAGGTGCGGCCGGCTCCTGGGGAAGATTAAGGAAAGGTGCGAAAAGTGCCCGTAAATAGCGGGCTTGTCGGCGGCCGGAATTACATTTCCCTGCACTGCGCTCGTCGCGCCAGCTTTTGGTCGCAACCAATCCCTTGGTGTCCAGGCCGCCGTAGCGTCGCATCCAGGTCGCCCAGGTATGACGAAAGGTATGGAAGTTGGCCCAGGCCAGCCGATTGTCCGGCGCACGCCAACCCACCGGGCGCCGGGTGGGGCAGGGCAGGCCGAGCGCGCCCAACTTGGCGCGCGGCAGCAGGTGCTTGAGGTGTCCGCCCCGGCCCAGTTCGAGGACGACCACGCCCGGCAGACGGAGGGGCGCACTCCACCGGGCCGCCAATTATTGCATTGCAAGAGGCTCACCGGACTCGCGGCTGAACCGAAGGGCCTCCGGTGCGGCGGATCCAACAATAGCCCGCCGCGTCAAGCAACAGTGTACTCGAAGGTGCAGAAGCAAGCTACCGTCGAGCCAAATTCAATCCGTCCAGAACATCGAGTTCGCGGCCGTCGACGTCGAAAGCCCAACATCCGGTCGACGCCGATTGACACCTCCCTTCGGGAACAACAAAGGTGTCCCTACCTTCACCCGGTTCGCCATCCAGGCGAAATCACCGCCGCGTCAAAGTGACCACTAGGAAGGCCAACAATGTCGCAGATTTTAAATCCGCAACTGCAGGCGCCAGTGTACGACGCCGATAGCCTGTTGAAGGCGATCCGGCGCAACCCGCTTTTGGCCTTCGCCGTCTTCGCAATTCTTCACGCCGTCTTATGGACGATCATTCCGGCAATTCTGCAAAGGAATCTTCAGCTCGATGCCATCGAGGGAGTGGCCTATGGCCGCGACTGGCAGCTCGGCTATTGGAAGCACCCTCCGTTGCCGTGGCTGCTGATGGATATCACCCACCAGATCTTCGGCACGCGGTTATGGGGCTTTTTTCTGCTGGGCCAACTGGCGGCGGTTGCCGCTTTTTGGGCGACATGGCGGATGGGGTGTGAATTATTTACCCCGCTCGAAGCGTTTGTCACCGTCGTCTTATTGAGCGGCAACATCGAGTTCAGCTTCAATACGAGCGCATTCAACCACAACATCCTGGAATTGCCGTTCTTCGTGCTGGCCGGTTGGTCGCTTTATCGGTCATTTGTCGGCAGCGCATTGCGCGACTGGCTGCTTGTCGGCCTTTGGTTCGCGCTGGCGTTCTACACCAAATACGAAGCCTTCGTACTACTAGTGCCCGCTCTGCTGTTTTCCATCGTCGATCCGCAGGCACGGCGGTGCTGGGGGAAGCCAGGCCCGTACATCGCATCTGTCGTGTGCGCGGGGCTTTGCGCGCCCCAACTGGCCTGGATGGCCTTGGTCGATCACTATAGCGCCATCAAGTTCGCGCAAGATAAGGCCCGGCCCGCCGATTCCCTGTTCGATCTGTTGTGGGCCACCGCGGATTTCACCGTCAATGCGCTCTTCTACATCATTCCTGTCGGAGCGTTATTCCTCCTTGTGGTCGGACCGAAAGACCCGATAAGGTCGCCTTCGGCCGCATCATCGGACCCGTTCGCACGACGCTATCTGGCTTTCCTGTCTTTCGGTCCCCTGCTGACGTGTGTTGCAACTGGGTTTTTGTTCGGTCGCCACTTACAGTCTGGATGGGCAGAGCTGTCCTGGTGCTTCATCTCCCTCTATTTGATGGCGACGTGGCGTCCTGCGGTGGATGGCGCGGCGCTGCGCCGGCTGCTGCTTGGATGGTGCGGATTCACGGGGCTGCTTGTGGTGGCCAAAATCGCCACCGAAGTCTTCCTGGTCGCCCAAGGACACCTGTACGAGTCCCAATTCCCCGGGGAGCAGTTTTCCGCTCTTGTGACGCGCGCCTGGCACAAGGAGGTCGGAACGGCGCCTTTGTCCTATGTCGTCGGCGAGTTCTGGTCGGCGGGCAATGTGATCCTGTTCTCCCCGGAGCGACCGCGTCTGTTCGACAGAGGCGATCCGACCCATAGCCCGCTGGTCGATCCGACCGACGCCCGGCGGCAGGGCGCGGTGATTCTATTCGAGCCGGCGGTCAGGCTGAACGCATTGCCAGCCGCGCAGACGAGCGCGCCATGGCTGGCCGAGTTCCCCGGTGCGGAGCGACGCACGCCGTTTGTCATACGGCAAGAAACGTTTCGCGGCGAGATAGACTGGGTGATCGGCTGGGCCTTGCTGAAGCCAAATGCGAGTGTCGTCGACTCCGCTCGCTGAGGATGCAAGTTGAGAACAGCAGGTCCGTCCAACGGTGATCGCGCAGCTGCAGTGCACGAGTCCGGAAGTGGCCGCTTCGTTCCGTTCTCAATCGACAGAACTAAGCACAGAAACCCCAGGAAAATCGCCGTTTTCTAGCTTAGAAAAAGGTGCGGCCGGCTCCTGGGGAAGGGCGGGGTGGACTTTGAGAAATCAAGGAGTTGGGTTGGCGGCTACGCCGAGTCCACGGATTTTCCACGGCTTCCGAGCGCAGGCAGGCTCTCGACGCGTTTCCACTCGTCACGCGCCACAGCGTGTGCGTAGCGGCTGGCGCTGCGCAGGTCGCGCCAGTTACCGGTCGCGACCAAGCCTTGCAGATCGGCGCCGCCGTAACGGCGCATCCAGCTCGCCCAGGTGTGCCGGAAGCTGTGAAAATTCACCCACGCGAGCCGGTATGACGGCAAGCGACGCTTCTGGCCTTTCTTCGGGCGGATAGGCGCCGGCAGGCCGCAGGCGGCCAGCTTGGCGCGTACGAGCAATTCCTTGAGCCATCCGCCCTGGTGGAACCGAAACACGCGCCCGTGTGGCTTCATGTGGCTTCTAAGCGCCCCACACAGGTCGTCCCTCAGTAGCAGTTCCCGGGGGTCCTCGTTCTTAGACTGGCGGATCCGCGCACTACGTTCCACCAAGCTCACGTTATCCCACGTGAGCGCCAAGGCCTCGCCGAGGCGCACGCCGGTGTAGAGCAAGAATTTGAGCAAGAGCGCCAGCTCGGCATCAATCGTTTCGGCCGCGTCGATGATTGCGAAAGCGTCCGCCGGCGTCAGGTAGTCGGTGACAACCCGCCCTTTAGCGCCTCTTGGACGCCTGAGTTTAATATCAATTCCATTGAAATGAAGGATGGCTACTGTCGGCGTGTAGACGCAGGTGTTACGTGTCGCTGGCTTGGCGTTTGGATGCAACGCGACGGCAGCAGCGTCGATCGCCGCTTGATCGATTTCGTTTAGCGGCTTTTCTCCGAAGTGTCGGATGAGGCGGGCGACATAGCGGGGCCTGCGTCCGGCCTCAAGGTAGGCGACGGCGGCACTGAGAAAGGTCGGCGCATCCGCCTTGGCTTCCGGCTCTCGCGGCGGATATTCGCCTCGCTCGATTTGTCCTCGAAGGTTTTTGAGGATGGCACGAGCGACGGATCGTCGGTCAGTTCCGCTGCTTTTGTCCACGTAGACGCGGAGGTACGCGCCGCGAATTCGCCAATTCGGGCTTTTCCCCGCGCGGGGAGGGACGAGCTTGAGCATCGAAGCACCTCGCTGAGACGCACGATATCGTCGGCCGTGTAGAGTCTACGGCGACCGAGCTGTAAATGGAATCCCTTCCCGCGCGTTTGCTCGCGGAAGGTGCGCAACGTTGTGCGGAATATCCGAGCAACTTCCGTTTCAGTAAAAAACTCAACGGGTAAAACAGGTGGGCAGGGGACTTGCAGCTTTTCTAAGATTTCCTTAGCGATCGGCTGCACCGGCCCTTGCACGGGGCCGGGTTCTATCCGCGGTTCTACTGCCGACAATCCTGGCTGTTGCGACGCATATCGACGTTCGCATTCAATAAGAGCGGACATGAACTCCGCAGAGCCCCAAGGGCCCGGTAATGTTTCGCCGGTCGGCCTGAAGTAAAAATGCCAACCGCCGCCATCCTGCCGATCTCGCCAAACCCTCTGACAGTTGTAGATTTTGATGAAATGGGCATATCTCCGTTTGGGGTTGTCGTGTTGGACACCGAGCTGACGTAGTCGATCAAGTGCTTCATTGAGTAGCTGACTGGTCCAGCCACTTGGCCGCTCAGCCGGGCGTGGCAACAGCCCGCGCCGGACCCACACCGCGAAAGTTTGAAGGACGAAGCCGCAGTAGGCGGCAGCCTGCATGTCCGTCAGAAGGTCTGACGTGATTCCCAGCTCAGGTAAGCTGAGACGAACTTGCATCAGTGTTCCCGCCAATCGTTGTGCGGGGTAAACAGGTGACCCTATCTAGCTAGGTTTTGTGAGCGACTTCGACGACAACGCGCTTTACACCTCTAATCGACATGAGCTTAGTTGCGATTTCTCTGAAGGCATCTGAGAAGTCGGGTTGCTCATGCTGACGAATGACAGGATTATTTATGACGACCACGTAGCCGTCATCGAGTTTAAGCAACTCTGAAACAATTAATCCTTTGCCCTGCGCTAGACACATGCGACGAGCTTCTTTGAGAATGTGGGACGTCTCGTCCTGCTCCGGGCTCATTGGTCACTCCCACTCAATTGTCGCAGGCGGCTTGTCAGTGACATCTAGAAAAACAGCATCAACACCACGAATCTTGATGACCTCGGTGCCAATTTGCCTGAGAACATTCACAGGCAAACGAGCAAAATTTGCCGTCATTCCATCCTGAGAATTTACCGGCCGCAAGATTACACTCTCTCCGCCGTCAAAGGACACCGAAGTAAGAACAACCGGAAATTGCCATACCCTGTGAGTCAGATCATATCTCTGCATGATCGTACGAACAACGTAATCGGCATCCCGAAGACGCTTGATCCGGGAGCGCGTTATTGTAGCGGGCTCGACGTATCCTTTCGTCAGCTCAACGCTGCCTGCAACGTGAGCTATCACACGGTTAATATCTTGGCCCGTATTGCATACAAGTGAGCTAAGGGTTGCTAGACGCGCATAGTTTAGCGGACCTTTGAGCGCTAGCACTTGGCGGTAGGTTCGACCATCGCCTTGGACCCCAACACTGCGATTGGGAATCTGTACAGCTTCGTAATCACTAAACTTATCGGGCAGCGACCTTGGAATTACATTTTGGCGCTTCTTGTCGCTGCACAAGCATCGGATTGCCAAGCCAGGACCGGGGAAGGGCCAGCGGTTGACAAGCCGCTTATCTATACGGAGCTGAGCGCCAATTAGCCTAACCTCATCCTTGTAGAACTCAGCAAGAGGCTCAATTACTTTACCAGCGGCCATCATTTGACGAATTTCGTCACAGCGATTGTGGTGGGTTTTGATCAATGCCGCCGCACTGGTCCCGCCGGATTCGATCGTATCGGGATAAATGGTGCCCTGACCGAGAAGCCAATCTTTACTGTCAATACCGTATTCGCGCATTGCGGCTTGCTGAACCTCAACAAACAGTCGTCCAATTATCTTTCGCTTTTCCTCGGGATCAACCGCAGTCTTGAGGGCGTTTAGGAAGCGCTCCGATTCATCACGAATTTTTAATCTGTCACTAAGGCCTGCTGTTTTTAAAAGCGACTTCAGCTCCTTGGTTTCGTTTTTCCGCATAAAGCCCGTATCAACGTAAATGCCAAGAATCTTATCGCGCGGAAGCGCGCGTGCACATAACGTAAATGCGACTGTGGAATCCACTCCACCGCTGACAAAAAAGAAAACAGAACGGTTGCCTACCCGATCGCGAATCTCAGTGATTAGACGAGCGACACGATCCTTAACGTGTTCATGGCGATGAACACGGCAAATCCGTCGAGTGAAATTCTCCAGAATGTGTGTGCCGAAAGCGGTGTGGGCTACTTCAGGGTGAAACTGGACACCAAATATTCTTTGGGATGGGTCTCGAAATGCGGCTACTTCGCAGGAGTCGGTTTGTGCCAGAGGCACCAATCGGTGATCAAGTTCGCGGACAGTATCGGCATGACTCATCCAAACTGTTTGAAGCGATGGTGTGTCCTTGAACAGAGACCCGGCGTTCCGCAGCTTCTTCAAAGTAGTTTTGCCATACTCGGCCTTGCCGGCCTCCACCTTGGCGCCAAGGTATTGCGCTAACAATTGGTGCCCGTAGCAAATCCCTAGAATTGGTCGTTTGGCATCCAATATGTGTTTATCAATTTTGGGCGCGCCCGGCTCATAAACGCTCCGGGGTCCGCCTGACAAAATGATCCCCGCATATTTTTCAACGTCACGTTTCGATGTGCCGGGATCGAGAATATCTGTTCGCACTCCGAGATCTCGGAGTCGCCGACTAATCATGTGACAGTACTGACCCCCGAGATCAATGACCGCTATTGCCTCGCCGTTCGTCTGTTGCTGTGTGGACATTGGATTTCTCATGGTTTGAGCGGCGAACATTGCCCCTAGTTTTCACCAAATTGTCTAATGTATTGTTCCATTATACCTGAGCAGACTGGCAATCGTGAAACGCAGGCTTCTATTTGCAAGATACACTTCAGCACCCCAGAATTGATCGAGCCGGTGATCTGCATATGGTGTCGTGAAGGCACATCGCAGGATATCTCTGATGCTTTCAGGTTGGGTGCAGAAATTGAAACTCATTTGTTTGGGATTAATGAGTCCATCGCCGCATTTTGCTTCCTTGTTGTCGGCGAGAAGCTGCTCCATTTGAGGCAAAAGGAACTCAAGGCATCTCATCGGCGCTATTCGAAGCTGCCAGCGGGAACCGGCATAGCCGAGAACAAAGAAGTTCTTCAGCTCTAATTCGCCACGATATCGCCACCTGTCAACATGTACGGGCACTATTAACTGCGGCAGCATGGAGATGCCTCCATTCGCTATTCCAACAAGCGCTGGGCCGTTTCGTTGTCTGTGACGAGCATGTTGCAAAAACCTGCTTTGATAGTGGCCCGGATCGACCCCATTTTTTTGTCGCCGCCAGCGACCAAAATCGTTCGCACATCGGATCGTGACGACATCGTGCGTAGGGTGTGGCCGGACAACCGAAAGTGCGGTGCGGCGATCGGAAGTTCAATCTCGTTTCCATCATTATCGAAGAATACGTATGCATAGTCTCCACTTACTCTTCTTTCTTTCAGAGAAGTGACGACTTCGGCTCCCAGTAACCTTGCAAAACTTGATTGCGGATCGAATGGAGAACATGAGGAAAGAACAAAGTAAGTTGGCGAGGTTTTTGCCTGAGGGTCTGCGGGCCACCTTTCTGCCCGTTGGATTGCATCGACTACGTGGGCTTGTGATCTTGGGCTGTAGAGAAGCCACAGCAGGGTTGCAAGCGTGTTCGGATGAGCATGTAGCAGCTCGGGGTCGACTTGATGCATGCCCAACGCTGTGATTGTCGCTCGGACGCGCCTAGGTGAAAGGTTCCTGACCACGCACCACATTTGGCGACCTCCGGCGATAGCCAAGTACGAGCCATCGCAGATCTGCCGATCAATATAGGCCGCCGCTATTTTTCCGATGTCGTCCCGCAACCTTGTGTAGTCTGTGGGCGTGTCAACTATGTGTACTTCAAATAGACCAAGCTTTTCGGCAAGTTCTGTTTCCAATTTTCCCGCCGGCGTGAAAGTATTCAAAAGAGTACCTGGAGCTCTGTATGCGTCAGCAGCGTGAAATTCATCTTTAATAGCGCGTGCACAGATTTCCGATAGATTGGCGGAGCTACGCCATTTACTGGCGAGGTCATAAACGTCATCCGGCAAATAGATGTTGAGTCGTGGCATGCCCGTCATATAATCCAGGTATGCGCATATGTCAATAGATATGCGCATAGCTCCCTAGTGGATGGTGGATGACCCGAAAAAGCCCCCGCGCACGTGGCGGGCTAAATCCTGCGCCGCCCGCGGCAGGGGTTTTGGAAGGAACAGGGACCGGCCTGGCTTCGGTTGGTAGTGCAGCGGTAGGGCGTAGCCGTGAAGTTTTTAGGCACAGTTGGGCTTGTCGGTTCCGCCGCGCGGAGCCGTGGGGCTCACGCCCCCACGGCAGGTCTCCAGACGGTCGCCGAAGCTTCGCTCCAACCTGCCAGAAGATTCATTCGCTGCGCCACAATGGGTAGCGAGCCCTATACTTCAGTCAGCAACACGAAAAGTCACCGCTGTGCTTCTTGATAAGCTATCTGCAACAATTCGTGCAAACCCCGAACAGAAATATAAACGGCGATCGTGATTCCCAACTGCGGCAAGTACAAGCCCACGCGTCGCAGATACGAGCCGCCCGCGAAGGCACAGGTGACCGAGAAAACCGGAAACTCCATCAATTTAACTTTTACCTAATATCACGATGCCCAATCCCAGGGCCGCCTTCCATTCTGGGTTAGCCATGCATCGTTGACTTCTGCCACTTTTCGCAAGAAGCCCAAGGACCGCTGCTCCTGCCGTGCGAGAATACCCTTGTTTTCGCTCCGAAGAATTTTTTCGGCCGCGCCTACAAAATTTAACGTCACAACGTTTTGCAAGATTGATGCAAAGCGAAGTGGAGCGTTCAGGCGCCGCGCTACTTCACTTAGCTTGCTCCGATATGCCTCCCAGACGGCAACATAATCGCCTGTAAGTTCCTCCAGGTATCTGGATTTTTCTTCAGGACTCTGTAGCGCTGTTGCTGCGATTGCCAGGAGTGACACAAACGACTTAAAATGAACTCTCTCATTCTGCGTAGAGTTCCTAATAGCACAAATCCTACTAGCAAAACTGGTCGAACCATCGCCCCCCAATTCAATTTCAGGGATACAGTTGGCTAAAACTCTTGCGGCAAGTGAATTTAGGTCCAAAGCGGCAATCGGAGTAACTGCCAAACCTCTGGCCTTAAGGGGTTGTGAAGACGCTTCTACATCTGCCAGGACAACAGGTATTTTCGTATTCTCTACAAACTCGAAATACGAGGTAAAGCCAAGCGCATGCCAGCTGGTTACCCAACCATCTTCGGGACCAAGATCAACAAAATCAACCAAATCAGCACGAACAGCAGCATCTGGCGCCCTACTGCTCTCCAACATACCTGACGATTGAGTGGGCTCAAATACGCGCAGTATACCCTCTGATATCAGGGCGCTGTTCATTTTCCAAAAATGATTCGCGTCAGGATTAGGTCGTATCCTATAATCCCAAGAATCGTCGTAGAGCCAGTGCGTCGCTTCAATGTCAAATGGCTTTAAGACTACGATGCTATCATATAGAATGCATGCACTTGCGAAGAGGCCGGGGTAATTAATAGCTCCACGAGGAAACATTGCAACATCACCGTCCGCTGCCAAGCGCGGATCCGAGGGTGCATCAAATCCCATTGGAACTCTCCCAGGCCATTCTGTGAAGTCCTGGTTATCTTAGCTCAATAAGATTGAACTGGCACTCGGACTCGTGGCGGGGGCTGCCGAGTGACAAAAAGCCCCGCACACAAGTTTGTGGCGGGGCTGAGTTCGCGGCCTAGCCCGAAGGCAGAGCTGCGAAGTTCAAAGAACAGAAGCGTGTTCGCACTGGTGGGAGCAAGCAGCATCACGCTGCCATCAGACTCTCCGACATAGCCCGCCGCGGCGCTCCTATCTGCGGGAGCGTTGATCCGCGGCGTCGCGATGGCTGGCGAACCCCAATCGCTGAGCTACGAGCGGCTCGTCTCGCGTTTCTTAGGATTAGCTAACTGTTGTGGTGGCTCATCCTGCGTCTTGGGTAGACGCAGAACAACCTTGCCGTTGAGTGGCAGCGCCTGGAGGACGATGTTGAAGCCCTCGCCGTCCTGGTGCATGAACGCCGCGCCGATATTGAGCCAAAAGTCATCTTGACCCTCGCGCTTAACGACGGTGTACGCTTGGTAGGTGGGTTGCTGGGTGGCCATGGCCATTCCTTTCTCTTGGGGTTGTCAGTACTCGTCGGCGCGCATGATGGTAAGGACGCGCGTCGTTTGTTCGTGATCCGCTGAATTTTCGGAGCCGAACTGCATGGCGAGGTCGTAATAGTCGATCTTGAAGAAGTACGTTTCGCCCTCGATCTTGATGCTGCCGAAGTCGTGCTCGCCGTGCGGGTCATTGTCCTTCGTGAAATTGCTGAAGGACTGAACCGCCAAGAGCACGCACGCCTTGGTGTCGATCGGCAGGGCATCGACGCCCGCCGTCATGACCACCCGGCCGCCGACGAACGTGCTGCGGAAGTTGTCGTTGAGAAGGCGGGTGCGGCTTACGTTGTCGATGTTTTCGGTGCTCATACCAACACCAGGAGCACCAAAGCTGAGGCGACGATCGCACCGCCGCTCATGTCACCGCTCCTGAGGGAGGGGGACCGAGGGCAGCTACGTTCGTTCGGATGACGGCGAGTGCCTCGTCGAGGGTGTCGACGTGGGCGCTGGCGAGGTCTTGGCCGACGAATTGGAGTTCTTCTTCGTCGAGCAAGGTCGCTTGGACGACGACCGAGAATTCGCCGCCGATGAGCGGCGTGATCTCGGCGGTGACGTACTGGATAGGGAAGGGGACCGGCGGCTTTGCGCCGGCCGCTATGTCAAGGGGCATGGAAATCTCCGTCTTGCAACCGGCGCCCGATATTCGGGCGGCGGACAACAAGGCGGAGTCCGATCTAATTATATCTCGTTTACAGTCCAGCGCATATTTCAACTGTAAACGGGAGCTGTAAACGGCGGCTGTGGGGCGAGGATTGACTGTAAACGGAATCAATTCAGGCTTGCGCGCGTGTCAGGCCGGATTGTTGGTCCTTGATCATGCGCGATGTGCCAAGATTTCGTTTCGTCATCCTGTGGTTGCCGATGCTTGGCAGCCTGCTCGGCTGCACGCAGCAGCGGTGGTGGGACGAATACGCCTCGAAGACCGAGATGATGATATTTCTGACCTTTGTTCCCTGCGATACGTTCTTCGTCAGCGGGCTGCCGGAACACCAAATGTACTTTCATGTGACATCCCTATCAGCCAATGCGGACACGTCCTATCGCGTCGGATATCAACAGCAGGCGCAATTGGCGTACGAGCGACTTTACTTTTTGTCGGTGCGCTATATCGGCTTGCGGGACTACACAGCAGCCATTTCTACCGTTTGGCGGCCCTCCGATACCAGCGCGAGGTGCGCGGCGCTGGTCATGTTGCCTTGGTCCTCGCCTTCGCAGCGGCCGTTCTTCTACCCAGTGACATCCGAATCGCGCGCCGCCGCTCAACACAGCCTAGAGGGTGCTTTTAATATCGATAGCCTTGCGTTATTGGTGTTGGCGCTCCTTTGTCTCTTCGCGCGGGATGGGTTCTTGGAAGGTGAAAGAGAGCAAGAAATCCTGTGCTTAGTTTCCTTTATTTGTGTGGTTGTGTTGAATGCAGGCGTTTATTGGTTCAATTCATTAGCGCTGACTAACATCGACGCACTAAGGGCCTACTACGACTTTTATGACGCGTTGCCAACAAGCGGCGGGCACCTGCTGCCTCTGCACTGGTCGCAAGCGGTGAAACTGTTCGATGGACCGCCACATCCGGCGTCATTGATCGTCAATAATAACTTGTCTTATGTCGTGCTCTGCTTTTCCTGTGCCGTCTGGCTCGTCCTACACGTTCGGCAGATTTTCATCGGCATCGCCTACGCGACGATGACCGATCCATTCGAGGAAATGCGGGCGCGGTTCGCGGCAGAAGGGCGAGTGCCGACGCCTGAAGACTATATCAACGTGCTGACCCAGGCCGGAGCCGGCATGAGCGCGTGGCAATTGGAGCTTTTGAAACGCGAAATGAAAGAGAGGTCTCCCGATGGCTGACAATCCATCTGATCGGCGCCGAGATATGGCACCGCAGGCTCGATCTCTCCCGGAAGCGGCGTGGGCCAAACAAGCCATCGAGATAAGAGGCCCCTTCAGCGGTTTTGCCTTCGCCATACGGGCTGCGGCCAATATGAAGGCGATGCAGGTGGCCATGCAGCATGCTCGGGTTTACGGGCAGCTCATGGATGTTGCGGCCGAAACCATGGGCAAGATCCACAAGGCCCAGGATGCCGCGCGCGAATATGCAGTCCGGCAGGAGCTGGCCGGCGAGTTGTACGACAACGAAATTGAGCGCCACCGCGAGAAAGCGAAAGAGGATCGGCATCAGCGCGCTCTCGCCGCCAAGCGCCGGGCGCAAGAGCTGATCAAGGCCGACAACGAAATTCTCCTGGCGCGCCAGACGCTGCGGGCAAAGAAAAAGTTCGAGCCATTAAAACACGCGATCGGCGAGGAGCGATTCAAGACCGAAGCAGCTCGCCGCAAGGTTGGAGCCGCTGAAGCCAGGATGGCGGCCGCGGAAGCGTCGGAATCGCAGGCGGCGCGACCCGGGAACACAGCATCGGAAGGCGAAAGCGCGGCACCTTCACGAGCGGCAATGGTCAGCAGTCTGTTGGATGGAGTGCGTGCTCAACTGCAGGAAATGCGAGCGGACGACGAGGATTCCGACCAGCGGCAGCAACTGGTGGCAGACGAAGCCGCGCTGGAACGCATACTCGCTGGGCTGCTGAAGCGCGGTAAGAATTAAGCAGCGGTCGGAGGCATCCGCCAGAGATCCGCATGAGCGATATGCGTAGCAGGGCGCGAGAACTCCTTGCCGCCGCCCGGCGCGAACGGGAGGCCCGATATCCACCCCGGCGCCAGGCGACAAGACCGTCCTTGCCGGGACCCAGACCACAATTGCCGGTGTCATCGGTGCCTAGCCGCGCGCTAAGCGGCAAGACCATCGTGCTTGGACGGGACGGCAATGGCATTGCCTTTACGCTCGACGAAACGAGCCGTCGGGAACACATGCACGTCGTCGGCACGACCGGCGGCGGCAAGTCGACCTTGTTTTCCCATATGGCGCGCCAAGACATCGAGAATGGCCGTGGGGTTCTGTTTATCGACCCGCATGGTTCTCATCGAGATTCGGGATATCGGCGGCTGTTGACCTGGCTCGCCGAGAGCGGCATCGCCAAGACCCGTCCGGTTCACCTCATCGACCCCAACGCGGGGACGCATTGCACCGGCTTTAATCCCTTGGCGCTTCCCGCCGACCATCACCCCACGGTGGTCGCGGAGGCCGGCCTGGAGGCCTTTGAGCGCCTCTGGGGCGACGAGGACCCGGACTCGAAACCGACCATCCAGCGCCTGTTGCCGGCAGTGTTTGCAGCACTGGCTGAGCGCGGATTGACCCTGGCCGAGGCCATGGCGGTGCTCGACCCGGATGACCGTGACGGCATGCGCGAACTCCTGGCCAACGAAGTGCAGGACGAATACGCGCAAACGGAACTGCAATGGCTTCAGGATATGCGTGCCGACCGCGGCGGCCGGCATGATCAACGCATCGAAGTGACCGGTCCGCGCAACCGCATCGCCAAGCTGGTGCGTGCACCCTCCATCCGCACCATGGTCGGGCAGACCGAAACGGTGATCGATCTGCGCGAGGCGATGGATGACGGCCATATCATCCTCGCCAACCTTTCGGGCGGCGCCCAGGTCTATGAGAAAGGCGCGGACCTCTTGGGGCGGCTCTTGGTGCGCTTCCTTCTATTTCATGCCAAGCGGCGGCAACGGCCCGACCGCCTTGTCGCCATCTATCTCGACGAATGCCAGAGATATCTGAGCGGCGATGTGCCGGTCGCGCTCGCCGAATTGCGCAAACAGGGCTGCGCCATGGTCCTCGGCCACCAATGGCAGTCGCAACTGGAGCGCGTCGATGCGGAGATTCTTTCCGCCGTGCGCAACGCGACCAACATCAAAGTGGCGTTCCGCATCAAAGATCATAAGGAAGCGACTGATCTCGCCGAGATGCTCTTGCCGCTTGACCTGGAAAAACCGGTCGATGTCCTGACCAAGGAAACGGTCGTTGGCTATGAGCGCGGGAAGCTGCGCAACGAAAGTGCGACGACAAGCATCGGCACAAGCACCGCGAGTGCGCACAGCGTGACCGACAACGTGTCGGAAACGCGTAGCACCGGTACTACCAAGGGCGTCGCCGATACCATCACGCACGGCACCAGCGAGTCTCGCGCCACGACCGTCGGCGAAAGCGAAAGCAGAACGGTCACTACCGGTACGTCAGAAACAACCGGCGAAAGTGAGGTGGAGACGGTTTCGGAGAGCACCTCGATCTCGGAGGGCAGCAGCGACACCGCCAGCGAGGGCCACGGGTACGGATACGACTCGTACCCGATCGCGGGCCTGCCTGAGGACTACGACTACTCGACTGGAATGGCCACCACGAGCTCATACAGCACGGCGCAAACCTCGGGCAGCTCGCGGTCGCGCGGACGGTCGCGGGCGACCACCACCAGCGAAAGCGAGTCACAATCGCGAGGATCGTCCCGCGCCGAGACCGAAGGGACCAGCGAGAGCCGCAGCGTGGGCCGCACGAAGAGTCTGCAAACAAGCGAGGGGGTGGCACATTCGGCCGGGCGCGCCGTAGGCAACACCCAGACGACGGGATCAAGTCGGGGCAGCGCAGCATCGCAAGGATTTAGCGAGGCTATGATGCCGATCATGGAGCTGCGACCGGGCGCGGTGCATTCGAAAGAAAACATGCTCTACAAGGCCGCACAAGCGTTGCGGTCACTTCCAACGGGCCGGTGCGTGATCAGTTATATGGGCCCGAACGGCCTCGAAACAGCGATGCTCAAGATTCCGTATCGGGGCGGCGTGCCGCTCTCCGATGAAGCGTTCGCGAAGCTCCGCACGGCTGTGTTCGAGGCAAGCCCGTCGGCCCTGCCGATTCAGGAAGCCGAAGCCCGGCTCCGCGAGCGTCGCCAGCGCCTTCTTGCCACGGCGGTGCAGGTTGAATCAGAACCGATTACCTTTCGGGTACCCGCAAGACGGGATGACGAGCCTGTAGATTACTGACAGGGAGTTTGTTCGGGCCGCGGTAGAATGTAGGTATGGATATTGCAGCTCCAGCAAAGATACGGGCCAAGCTGTTCCGGCGCGCTGAGGTCCCGCGCGGAATGGAACTGACCGAACGCGACCTGGCGTTCTTATCGCATGTTGCGCGGCATCGCTTCCTCACCTCGACGGACCTTGCGCTTCTCGATGGCGGAAGCCCGCAGGGCGTGCTGCGGTGCCTGCGTTCGCTGTATGACCACGGCTATCTGGATCGGCCGAAGGCCCAGCTTGCCACGCTGCATGATCAGGGGCCGCGGCCGTTTGTCTATGGCCTGGGGCAAAAGGGCGCCCGGGCGCTGCGGGAATACGGACATCGCATCGACAACCGCGTGGATTGGTCGGAGAAGAATAAACGCGCGGGGAGCATCTTCATTGCTCACACGATTGAACTTGCGGACTTCCTGGTGAGCCTTGAGCTGGCCTGCCGCAAGGCAGGGAACATCACTCTGATTCGAGAAGAAGAAATCCTGGCCGCCGCTCCCGAGGGGACGCGCGCCGCGCGCGAGCCGCTGCGGTGGGAAGCGGTGAGCGTGGAGCAGGGGAAGCGGGAACGATGGTCGGTCGTCCCCGACGGCTTGTTCGGGTTGCTATTTCCAGATGGGACCGCCGCCTATTTCCTGTTGGAGCTCGATCGCGGAACGATTCCAATTTCGCGCCGTGCCGGCGAGCATCGAAGCATCCGACGCAAACTAAAAACCTATTACGATGGATGGCGGGCACAGCGGCACCTGGAGCAATTCGGCGTCAAGCAAATGCGCGTGCTGACTGTTACAAGGTCGCGCGAACGCGTGCATAACATGGTTGGTACCGTCCGCAACATCACCGAGGGCAGGGGATCGAATTTCTTTTTGTTCATCGATCGGGGGAAGCTCGCGACAACTGATCCCCTGCATGTCGAGTGGATGACGGGCAAGGGGGAGATGGTGAGGTTGACGGATTGATCGGGGTACGAAACCTAATGGCCGGCCTCGCCTCCACCTCTCGGCCGGGTATGTGCGAGAAGCGAGCGGGGAAAGAACTCGCAATATTGCTCTTCGTTGAACCAAGCACACTTGATATCGAATAAACGAAGCCCGGCGAGGCGGGTGAGCGCCAGTGCATAGAGCGTGAGCTGCGCGATCGGCTTATTCGTCCGGGCGTCCGGCTTGTAGTCGAGGATATGGACGGCGCCATTGCGCACCTGGAGGAAGTCGATGTGGCCGGTGAGGACGCGCCGGGATGCTCCTTCGGGTGAGAGCTCAAGCCCGTACTCAACCTCAAGTGCGTCGATGTCGCCGGCTGTCAACCAAATCGGAATTTCGGGCGCCACCGTCACGGAATCGTTGGTGAGCATGAAGCGCTGTAGCGCCTCGTGTCGCAAGCGATTGTCTCCAACTGTGGGGACGATGAGCGCAGCGGTGCGTGTCGCGAAGTTCTCTTTCTCGACAACGATGAGATGATTGCGGTTTACGAAAATCGGGATCTGCGAAGCTCGGGAGCTTTCGCGAAAGAGCTCGTGCGGGCAGTCGTTAGGAACGCGTTCAAGGAAATCGGCGAGGAGCGCAAACCGCTTTGCTGCTGATCTGCGCGCAAGAAGGTAAGTTTGGGTCGATGATAGGCGAAGCTGTAGACCTGCCGGTGGTACAGTTTCGTCGAACGGATTGTTTTGGTCGGGGGAAATAGATGCCGCAGCTGCGGTCGCAGGCGGCTGTAAGTTGTGAGCTCGCGATGCTCGGTCATCCAAGCTGCAAGGGTGGATGGGGAGATCTTATGCCCATGCCGGGATTTTAGTTTGGCTGCGGCCTCGGGAAGGGAATAACCGAGGTTATAGAGCGTAACGCCGTCGATGATGATGCGGAGCGGCAGCGCGCGGGAGGTTTGACGGTGTGCGGAACGCGGTGGGCGTGTGCAAGCGAAGTGGTCATACGAGACGAGATGGCTGCACTTTACCACGCCCGCGGCACGTCACGGATTTTGGAAGGTTTATTAGCCTGAGGCGGCTTGGTTGAGCGCTGGAAGGGGAGTGGTTGTCCCTCTCCCGCCAACGGTGCTCGCGGGTACGGTCGGCAGCGCGGGGAGCTAGAGGCGGTCGGGCCAGCGGCGCGAGGTGTGGTAGACGCGCGCGATCTCGATTTTTGAGTTGCGCACGCGGTAGGGAACGATGTAGGGCGTTTTGGGTATCACGAGCTCGCGCGTGCCGGGGACGCTGCCCGGCGTGCGCATCGCGTTGAAGTTGCAGGGCTTCTATTGCGGGCCATGTGGGTTGCGCGCGCGATAGAATTTTGAAACAATTCCCCGATGGCGGAGCCAGTGGGTCTAATTAACCGCTAAGATCACTTGCCGTGGGCTTCCAGGGGTTAGGGAAATGGGTCCAGACCGACGAAGAGTTTTCAGTATCCTTATTTGGGCGTCCGTGCTGGTTGGTGTCGTACTGATTGCAGCGTTATTTCCGCGCATTCTGGCTGTCTACTATTCGTATTACGGTCAGGACAGCATAGAGAAAATATTTTACGAAGCCAGTGGTTTGGACGCCCCGCTTTCAAAAGTTCTCGCTGTACCTTTTGCTCTTTTGTACGGTCTAGCCTGGGTCTTCGTTATCGGGTGGGCCGGCGCCGTTGTAAGATGGAAGCTTGATCTGAACAAGTTCCTTATTACGCTACCTTTTTTTATCATTTTTTATGCTCTGGCCCCGGCCGCACAGCTGGTAATCGGAACGCCGTGCTTTAATCAAAGAGATGGAACTCCTCAAAAATGGTACGTTATAGGGGCGGATGGAAAGGTTATCTTATATAACAGCCCTGGGTTTGACCCGGAGACCGGCGCCCAGAAGGTTCCAGTGACCCGAGAGATTTGCCGAATTAGCTCCGATCAAAAGCGTGGGCTGCTGCCTCGGAAGATCAGCGATCAAGCTGCTACGGAACGTGATCCGAACGTTTGGTATGCCCTCAATAAGGACCAGATAGAACTTTTTGATAGAGAAGGTATCCATCCGAGAACATTGCAACCATTGCAACCGGTGACGGCAGAAGTTCTTGCACCGGTCAAAGCGCGGCTAGCTCGTGCACAGGCACAAGCCGAAAAGGAGCGCCTCCAGGCGATAAAAGAACAGGAAGCAAAGGAACGAGCGGAACAGATTGAGCAGGACCGGCAGGCGCGCGCTGCACAAATCGAACAGGATCGGTTGGATAAGCTGGGAAAAGAGCAACAGGCCGCGAAGGACCGAGCGGCGATCGCGTCACTCAAGAGGCGCACCCAGGACAGCCATACCGGTTTTGAGTGCACGATTGGCGATGACGGAGTTTACTTCCCAATTGGATCAAATGGCGAAGCAGAGTTAGTTCCATTTACGAACTTGCGGGTAGTCGTCGACCGCGTACAATGGTATACGAGCGTGCTTTTTTTCCAGCAGATACAGACGGCGATCGTGGTGAATGTTGTTAGCTCTAATAAGCAATGTCTCGCATATGCTATTTCGCCCGCGCCAGCGTATCCCGAACCATATCAACTTGCGGCGATTGACAATGTTGCAGACGCGCTAAGCACCTTAGGGGCGGAAATCGCGCGACGGATCCTCCCAAATCCGCCGCCACCTGCTCAAAATCCGACGCCCCTACAGGTTGATAGCTATAATGGTGGTGGGACTATTTATGGCGGAAGTATCGTAGGGGGTAGCTCCATCGGTGGCGCTAGCGTCATACGGGGTGGAGGAACAGTGGGCGGAGGCACACGTCATTCCGACATTCAGCTGAAAGAAGATATCGTTGCAGTGTCGCGGCTTACCAACGGAATCACGCTGTATCGCTTCCAGTACAAGGGAGACGACCATACGGCCTACGTCGGGGTCCTCGCGCAAGAGGTTCAGAGTATTGTGCCGAGCGCCGTCACGCGTGGCCGCGATGGTTATCTGCTCGTTGACTATGACGAACTCGGGCTTGCATTTATGACTTGGGACGAGTGGATCGCCCGATCAGCCACACAGTACCAAGAGGTGCCGTGAATCAACGATAGTCGGGTCAATTCACCAGCGTTGCCTTCAATTCAGAGCTAAGATCGCTGATAATCTGGTTGAGGTGGCGCAGGAGCGCCCCATATTTTTTCGGATCGCGTTCCTTGAGTACCTCAATCTGGGATCCAAAAAGAGAAAGGAATTCTGATTTCTCATCCGCCGTCAGCGGAATGTGAGAGTTCAATTTCCTGGTAAGTTCTTGTAAATTCATGGCGGAGCAATAATTTATTCTTTTGAAAGCAATTCAGCGGCGCGAGCGTGGCAAAGATTCAGGCCGTGTCCTACCACAAAAGTCGCCAAGGCGATGTTACCTCCAATCATGAGGCCGGTCGCCGTCATGCTCGGACTTTCGCCGACGTAACCCAACAGAACCTCCGATGCCGCAACGAGGCCAGCACCAATCACTGCCGCATTAATCCGGCCTTTCGCTTTCTCATATGCTTGGGTGATGCTGCGTAATTTAATCGGTTCAGTTTCTGCATCGAGCACCTCTTGGATGCGATGATCGTATTCGGTGAGTGATTGAATGTGCCCTCCTAAATCGGTTTCCAATTTACTGATCTCTTGAGCATCATCTCTCGTTTCCTGCTGCGCACCAGTTGGTTCCTCAAGTTGCATATGTGTATTGTATCAGATCGGAAACAAACCTAGGCCTTCATTATCCACAGGATGCAAAATCCGGAAAGGGAAGCTTGTCAATAGAAAAGCCCCGCCAGTGGCGGGGCTGAGTTTTAGGCGTAGGCAGCTGCCGAGCCTGAAAGTTCAAAGAGCTGTTATTTCTCGCGGCGTGAGGGGCGCCGTTCGGTCGCCTTGGCCGGCGGTTCCTCGGCCTGTGCCTTGGGCGGGCGCAGAACGATCTTTCCGTTGATCGGGAGTGCTTGGAGGACGATGTTGAAGCCTTCGCCATCCTGGTGCATGAACGCGGCGCCGATGTTGAGCCAAAAATCGTCTTGGCCCTCACGTTTGACGACGGTGTACGCCTGGTAGGTCGGCTGTTGAGCAGCCATGGTCAACTCCTCTTCTTGTTGATTTGGGTTGGTGTGGGGATTCAGTACTCGTCGGCGCGCATGATGGTGAGCACGCGCGTCGTAACGCTTGGGTCCGCGGCGTTTTCCGAACCGCCGTTCATATCGAGGGTGTAGTAGTCGATCTTCCAGAAGTACGTCTCGCCCTCGATTTCGATGCTGCCGAAGTCGTGCTCGCCGTGCGGGTCATTGTCCTTCGTGAAATTGCTGAAGGACTGAACCGCGAGGATGAGGCGAGCCCGAACGTCGAGGGGAAGGTCCGCGACCCCTCGCGTCATGACGACCTGGCCGCCGACGAAGGTGCTGCGGAAATTGTCGTTGAGAAGGCGGATGCGGCGTACGTTGTCGATGTTTTCGGTGCTCATACCAACACCAGGAGCACCAAAGCTGAGGCGACAGCACCGCCTCTCATGTCCCCGCTCCCGAGAGCGGGGGACCGAGGGCAGCCACGTTCGTTCGGATGACGGCGAGCGCCTCGTCGAGCGTGTCGACGTGGGCGTGTGCCAAGTCTTGGCCGACGAATTCGAGTTGCTCTTCGTCGAGCAGCGTCGCTTGCATCACGACCGAGAACTGGCCGCCGATGAGCGGCGTGATCTCTGCGGTGACGTACTGGATGGGGAAGGGGGCCGGCGGGTTGGCGCCGGCCGCGATGTCAAGGGACATGGCTTTCTCCGTCTTGCAACCGGCGCCCGATATTCGGGCGGCGGACAACAAGGCGGAGCCGAAACAAATATACACGACCGAGGGTCACGCGTAATCTTGACGGGAAGGGAATCAATGGTGGGATGAGCTGACCGAAGGCAGGGGAACTAACTTCTTTCTGTTCGTTGATAAAGAGACGCTCGCGGCGAGTGATCCGCTGAGTGCGGAGTGGACGACGGGGAAGGGGGAAAGGGTGAGGCTGACGTATTGAGGTGGTCGGATAGTCACTTTCTGACCATCTCTTGCTTCATTGCATTGGGCTTAGGCTTAGCCAGCGCTTAACCACGAATTTCGCGGCGAGCTTCTGCTATGAATGATTGCCATTTCGGGAAAGCATCTGGTTTTTCGAGAGCGCTGACAAGATCCCACCACGCAAACTCGAACCGTATTTTCAACTTGGTTCCGTGATCAGAGGTCCCCAATGGTTCGTGTGAAGCCAATTTGTGCTTCACCAGCATTTTAATTAGCAACGGCAGTTGCCTAGAAAACTGCCGAGCGGCCCAGCGGAGATGAGGGTCGGGTCGGGTCTGGCGTTGCGCTAGTCGCTCGCGGTGATGCGGCAGGGTTCGCCTGTTTCGGCCTCCTTGCGCTCGCAGAGCTCCACGAAGTTTCGGAAGCTGTCGAGCACCCGCTGTATTTCAAGCGGGTCGGTTTCGCCGTACACGGTCTTCTCGCGCTGCTCGGCCGCTCTAAGTGCGGCGGGGAGGCGCGCGCACAACAGTGCGGCGGGGATGGCTGCCTCGCCCTCCTCGAACGCCTCGGGAACGAGGACCCGCGTTGCATACGGCTCGCCGTGGTACGCTTCGCGCAAATACCCCACATGGCCGGCGGCGGCGTCGAAGCCGGTAATCTGCGCGTTGCTTTCCTCCTGCGTCATGCCCCGCCACGCGGCATAGATATCGATACCCATAGAATGATGAGCTAGCTGGTAATCGGGCCTTTCGGCTTCTTCTCGGCGAAGCGCTGTTCGGCCGCACGCATGGCGGCGGCCTCTTGCTCCACCACCTCAATGGCGGGGGAGAGGTTATCGAGCGCCTCGCGCAAGTCCTTCGCTGCTGCCAGCATGCGCGTCACGCGCTGCGTGAACGTAAGTTTCTCGCTCATAGGATTGATGCTGTTGGCTGATAATCTCGACCTCTTCCGGAGCGCCGCTCCGAAAGACACCAACAACGAGGGGCAGCCGGCTAGGCGAGCGGTCACAGGGCTTGCCCCTTGACGGCGAGCCGCGGCTGCCAAAATGGAAAGAGGAGAGGAGCGGCGCGACCTCGGGTGAGGCGGGGGCAAGTGCTTTGCGGTCAATAAAAATGCCGCGTCAGCGGTCCATTATGTGCGGGAAAAGGAAACGGTTGATGTCGGCCGAAGCTAGGCGGAAGCGAAGCGCGACGATGATGTTAGCCTAGGTCGTAGGTGGTATAAATCAGCTCAGATACGCTAAGACCAATTTCATCTTGCTTGCTATTCGCTGCGACGTAGAAGTTTGAAAATTCAGTCTCCAATAGCAATATAAAATCATTTAGCATGTCGGCGGCGTATGGGACGTCAATGACAAACATGCTCACCGCTTCCTCTACCCAGCGGCCTCGATCTTCACTGTAATAAAATCCGTCGAAAACGGGCGGTCTCAGTAAGCTAGATGTGCCGCCGGTCACGGACAATTCAGGCAACTCGTCTCTGAGCTCCCTCAGCCACTCTAAAATGTTGACGGCTGCGTCGAGATCTTCCTCAGTGCCAATAGGCAGAAATCCGGTTACGCGACGCAGAATAGCCCCCAGCAATGAAATAGTCCTGCAAAAGCAGGACTATTGCGCTCATTACACTCGTTCCTTTTTTAGTTTCTGCTGTCGAGCTTTTGCGCGCTCCAGCAACTTCCTTATCTTCCGGTGAGAGGTCGGTGAAATCCCCTGTCTGCGCTTCAAGTGGGCCAATTCGTCAGTGGATAAGTCACCGGTCTGCAAAACCGATTCTCTACTGAAAGAGGAACCGAGGCCGCTGTCCTCTAGAAGGGGGAGAAACCACGAAAGTTCGTCCTCGCCGATCACAAGCGTATGTAGATCGGGTAGGCCGAGATAATGGGCGCTTCTCTCATTCTGGAAGATGCGTCGCGCGGATTTTGCGTGAGCAGCATCCGCGAATGTCAGCGCCACACGCGCTATGGAACCGTTCTGCTTTGGCAGACCCATTGTGCTACTCCCTTCTCCGGGAGCGACGGACGCACCCGGGCCGGCGCGCTCCGCGCCTGTCCCGCTTGGATTGTCCGATGGGGGTGTTTGGAAAGAGCTATCCGCCGAGGAAAGCTTACCAGATTTTTCGACAGTATGCTTTCGGACGTCTTGCGTGTCCGGTTTCGGCGGATCAGTCGTCGGCTTTTTGTATCCGAAAAACTCGGCAAGACGCGTGGTAGGGCTCATGGGCAGCTCCCCCGGTCTTCTCCGGAGCTGACCCCCGCGCCAGACACATATGGGCTAGGGTCAAGTAGATGTCTGCGGCTGGTAACCTATAATTAATACACGAAACATGGACTGATTCTGTGTCAAAAAAGCCACACTTATGGTTAAAAAGAGACTGGGCGCCTCATTTAAGTTGTGGTTCCCCTGTCCCCAAGATCTGACTCAATTTGGTAGCTTTGCCTGGCCGGGTGCCGAGCTGCATCAGCCTCTGTACAGTCAAGGGCTCGTCCCTTGACGAGGAGCCGCGGCTGCTATCCAGGAAAGAAATGGTAGGGGAGAGTCCGCTCGTATCAGGAGCGGAAGCAAGCTAAACGGCAAAAACGACGTAATGGACCAATCAGCGGCATGCGACATCTGACGCAAACTGAGACCTCATTGATTGAAACCGTCAACGCACATTTGAAGCAGCTGTCTGCGGTATCTGCATTCAATGTGGATGCACCAACTCTGCGGGTCGCAAGCGTTTCGCTTCGTTCTCTGCTGGTGGAGGACATGCTTGCCCGAGGCTGGAGAACGTCGGGTCTTGGCGGGCCAGTGACCTTCAAGACTTGGTGTATCGTTGCCACGCAAGGCAGTGACGTGCTCGCTTTTTGTGGCGGCGGAGACGTGCTTCCTGGCATTCCCTTCTCAGCGTGCCTTAATGCGAAGCTCGCTGAACGCACGCTGGATCTCAATACGTTACGCCGACAGCCTCGAATCCAAATCGGCGCAGTTAAGGTCTCCACCATCGCGCTAATTCAGTATGTGGCGAATACTTTGGGCGGGACTCACTTCGACCCGGAAGGGAAATCACCTAGATCCCGCCGGAATCCTGCATTCGCACTTCTTCGTCAGCTCGACGCTGGAGGCGGATTGCCTTTTCAGGTGAACGGTCGAGATCTATTGCATCACGAGATTCTTTCGGTTGCGCAAGCGGTGATCCGCTCACCCGAGGTGGTGCAACTGAGTGCATGGCCTGTGCCCACGCAGTGATACTAGAAGCCGCTTTTACAGGCTCCGTTTACGAGAGCCCGGTGCCGAAGGCGGACGCCAATAGTTGAATTATTCAGTGAAGGGGAGGGGGCTACCGATAGGCTTCATCTCTGCGTTTGATTGATAGCACACGTACGGTATTATCCTCTAGCTCGAAGGTCACGCGATAATCCCCGACGCGAAAACGATACGCGTCGTAGCCTGTGAGGGGTTCTGCGAATTCGAGCGGGTCGGAATGCGAGACGAAAAAGCGCACTTTATCGACGATGCGCTCCTGCACATGACGTTCGAGTTTCTTGAGCTGCCGTTTTGCGGTGTCCGTATAATAGACATCCATCAATTTCCAAAAAGGCGCAATTCTGTAATGAGGGCGTCCTGTGAAGTGACGCGGCCCTGTTTGATATCCTCGCGAGATCGAACGAGGTCTTCCGCGAGGCCTGGATCGACATGCCAGTCCTCCTCAATTGTTGAGAGCGAGTCAAACGCCGCCTCTTGAGCTTCTTTAGGCCACGTCTCTACACGGTCCAATATGTCTCGAAGTGATTTCTTTTTCATGCCAGCAAATTATATCACACTGGCATGCATATTGTAATCTGAAGTGCAGTGCGCGCCACGTGGTAAGGGTCGCGAAACAGATATTGTGCGACCTACGTACCGTGGCTCAACGAAGCCATGAATTAGGTGTCCCCTTCCCTTTTTGATTTGGTGTGTTGAAATTACGTTCGATGACGGCACGCGCTCGGCCGAAATTTCTGCGGCTCTGAGCAATCACTGTATCGCGCCGATGCCGAGAGCCGAACAGGCGTGGCGAGACGAAGACAGGGCGTTGGTCGCTGTCTCCGCGCCGTAGCCACGCTCTGTACGGCGATTGGTCGACCAGCTCGTGGGCCGGGAGCGGATGAAATTCGGGAGCGAGCAGTGTGGCGTCCGCCGCCGACACGCGGAATACCATGAGCGTGGCGGCATTGCCGAGGACGGCGGCGCGCACAGAGTCGCTGAGCTGCTCGGTATATTGGTTCGCCAGCGAAAAATGCGTTGCGAATTTTCTCGCCTCCGAAAGCAGCGACGCGAAGGCGTCGGTGCTGAAGGATTGAAACTCGTCGACGTGGACGAAGAACGGTGCCCGGGTCTCGGGCACCTGGTCGCTACGCGCCATGGCGACGAGTTGCAGGTGCGAAAGCAAAAGCGAGCCGAGCAAGTTCGACGCCTGCTCCCCTATCTGGCCCTTGGCGAGGTTCGCGATAAAAATGCCGCGATACTCCATCGCGTACGCGAGGTCGAATTTCGGCGCGACTTGCCCGAGAATATTGCGCAGGACCGGCGAGGCGGTGAGCTGGCCGACTTTGTTGAGAATGGAGCTCGCCGCCTCCGCCTGAAAGCGCTGATCGTAGCTCGCATACTCCCCTGTCCAGAAACGGGCGATCAGGGGGTCTGTAATGCGGGGGACGAGGCGGGAGCGAAAATTCTCGTCGGTATAGATCCGCGCCAAGTCAATAAGGGTCGGCCGCGGGCTCTCAAGGAGAGCGGCGACGCCGTGAAAAAGGAAGTGCTCAAGACGCGGTCCCCAGCTGTCGCCCCAGAGGTGCTTAAATGCGGCAACAATGCCGGCGGCGGCAAGCGCATGGCGCTTCCGCGGCACCCGAGCAATGGGATTGAAGCCGACCGCGTAATCCCCGTCGGCCACATTGAAGTAGCACACGTCGTGTGTCCGCTCGGGCGGAATGGCGTCAATAATGGCTTCGGCAAGGTCGCCGTGCGGGTCGATGACGGCGATCCCTTCCCCACCGATGATGTCGTGCATGGCGAGATTAAATAAGACGGTGCTTTTGCCCGAGCCGGACTTGCCGACAATATAAAGGTGTCGCTCGCGTTCCTCGCGAGAGAACACTATTCCGCCGCCGATCGCGGTCGTTGCAATGATGGGTGGTTCCGGCTCCATAAGTCCGGGGCAGCCTCCGGTGCGAAGCGCTTCGCTCGAGGTGGAGCGCTGGCCACCGTCCGTCCTACCTGCTGTGGAGTTGCGGTAGGTGGTGGCCCGCCGGGCGTGCCTGGTGTGGCGTTGCCGGCGCGGTACGCAGAGGCTGTCCCGGATTGTCGAGCTACGATCGCTCCGCGAATTATACCCTGCGGCAATTCGGACCATGGTGTGGATATCGAGCCGCACCTATGTCGCGGCCGGAATGTGGCGGGAACCCCCAAGCCCCCCAGCCCCCAGTTCCCGTCGGCAGACCCTAAACCCCGCTAACGCGGGGTTTAGTTTTTTAGGTCGCGACAAAACCAGCGAGCACTCGCCCAGGCGAGTACCGGGGAGCGTCAGCGACCCTGCTGAGTTCAGTCTGCGCTACCCCCCGCATTTGTCGGCAGCCCAAAGCAAGGAGCGCGCCCCAGCGCGCGACTATGCGACGGCGTCGGCTCTGCCGGCCGACCCCGTGCGCCCAGCCGAGCACCGCAGCAACCGGCGAGGAGCGCAGCGGACGCGACCACAGTCGCGGACGGCGAACGCGGTTTTGGCCTGTGGCCAAAACTACGCGGAGAGCCCCCAGCTCCGCCTAGCTCTGACGAATGCACGCCAAGGCGTTGCATTCGAAGGCGGAGTGGGGGCACGGGGTCGGGCGGCACGCCCGACAAATGCGGGGGGAAATTGTGAGAACCTGCAAGACCTTGCGGGTTCGGAGTAGGTTGCTGAGGGTACAAACGGGATTGTACCGCTCATTGTACCCTGTCGCAGCGACCTTCCTCTTCCCTTTTAAGAAAACACATGGGGCCGTGTGTGAATATGTATTGGAGTATATTAGGCGCGCCGGTCGTTTCCGAACGGCGTTGCCTAGGAACGATGGGTTGGAATTCTCCAACGACTTTGTTGTGTCAAAAGACCCACTTGTTTGTGTGGAAAGCCCCAGCGCCTTGTGTCAAAAGCCCCACCCTCGGGACGAGGGATGGGGCGGTTTTGCGCGCCTGGAGGTACTCGATTGTTAGGCGCTGCGATGCTGCCACTGGTCAAACGAGGGGATCTTACTCGGATGACGTTCGGCGGTCATGCGGGCGCGTTCGATTTCGAACATGGTCTGAGCGAGCGACCCATTTCCCCGCCCATAGTGGGGTGCCCTGGTGCGGGCGGCGGCCTCGATCATTGCCCGTTCCTTGGCGGGTAGGCTCGCGAACAACCGGTCAATTGCTGCGCGCCGGAAGCGGTCGTAATCCATGCGGAGCTGCGTAGCCTTCTCATCGGCCTTGCGCCTCGCCTCGGTTGCCTTTGCTGCGGCGCGCTCAACGCGACGCTCCTGGTAGTGGGACAGGTATTGCTTCAGCCCGCCCAAGGTTTGGACGTCGAAGCGGGTTTTCTTGGCCTCGCCGAGCGCATAATCGAGAAAATCCGGGATGTCCGCAAACGGGACCCGCGCCAGGAGGTGCTTGGCAGTCTCCACGTCCTTCGACGGCACGTACGGGATGCCGGCGTTCGCGCGGCCGTTGCGCTTTTCGACAAAGAGGTACGCGACCTTGAGCGGTTCCGCGATTTGCTGCCGGTCGGCGTGAAAATCGAACTGGATGCTCCCCCGCTCCCGGCGTCGATAAAAGCGGTCGTAGTCCGCGAAGAATGCGGAGCCGGGCCGGAACATGATGACGAAGCCGCTGCGGCCTTTGGCTTCGGTGATCGTGTAGGAAGCGAGAAATTCGGCCTTCACGAGCTGGCGCAGGTGCGGCCCCAGCTGATCGCGCTCGATGAGGGATTGATACGGGCGCACGTCAAGTCCGCCGAGCCATTCGGCGCAGATGTCGTCGTAGCGCTTTGAAAACGTGAGGCGCGTGCGGTGGTGTCCGTCGTACAGGTTGGCGAAGTGGAAAAAGAGCCGCATGAAGAGCGCCTGCCCGATCGTACCGAGCTGCTGCATAAGCGTGTGATTGAGGCAGGTGAAGTGGCCATCCTGCAGCGAGGTCATGATGGGCCGCGCGAGCGTCACGGTACACGCCTCGATCGGATCGGTGGTGTGTTCGCGCCGCTCTAAATAAACCTCCGGAAAGATATTGAACGAGTGTTCCACAAAACGGTCCGCGGATTTGAAGCGCGTTCGCACGAACGCGTAGTGAATTTCTTCGAGGGCGCGCTCAAGCTGCTCGCTCGCGCTGCCTCCCCACTCGGTGCGGCCGATCAGGCGCATGAGTTCGCGCTTGGTGAACGATACGTCGGCTTGTGTGGGTCGGCCGTAGCCGGAATGCTTCTTGATGAGCGCCACAAAAATCTTATGCGCTAGCGGACCGGGCTGCCCGAGCTTAGGATCGGGACGGATGACGATGTTTTTCTCCGCCACTCCCCTGTTGAGTTCGATTTGCTTGGTGTGGGTAGGCGCCCGCTTGGCGTCGTGGCAGAACAGCGCGCCGGCGACGCGTAGCAGCGTGTTTTCCATGTAGAGCTTTTCTGTTTGTTGGACAGGTTCACTCGTCTCCGCTGCCCTAGCGGTCGCCGTCATACGTCTGGTTATTATAGCGGCAAAAAACGGAAGGGCCGGCGAAGGCTGTGGAGAAAGTCGGCCGGCTGGTGATCCGGCGGGCGTTCGCGACCGTTCGCGTGGGAAATTTACGTCACGAATATTAGAAGGTTTGGCAGCGTGCTGCGGCTTGGTTGAGGCGCGGAGGCGGGGTCCGTTCAGGTGGGTGCCGTGGAGGTCGGCTGTGGTTGTGGGAATGCGCTTATTCGGCCACGGAGTCCTTTCGCGTGCCGGAGTCGCGGCGGTCGGCGGGTGCGACCAGGAGCGGGGCGAGCATGGCTTGCAGCCGATGGATCAGCGTGTTGGTTTCCTTGTCGCGCTCAAGCAGGGCCTCGATCTGCGTGTCCTTCACGGAAACCTGGCCGCGGAGAAATTTATTTTCCTCTTCCAGGAGGACGACGTACCGATCCTCAGGGCTGCGAACGGTCGCGTCCGTTCGCGGCTGTTCGCGGCTGTTCGTCCGCTCGGTGCCCTTATTTTCCATAGTGCGAACGTTCGCGTCCGTTCGCGTCTGGTCGCGACTATTCGCGACTGTTCGCACCTCCTTGATGTAGGTGATGTGGCGGTCTACGGAGTAAGGGGCGACGAGGTATTTTTCGCCGGTCTCGGTCTCGACCTTGTGGCAATCCAGCTTTGAAAGAGCACAATATTTCTGGATTGCGCGCGGGGTGCGCGGGTGACCGGCCTTGGCGTAGAGCTCGGCCGACTGCTCAACGGAGAGGGTATATTGGTGGTCCGGCGAACGGTCGCGATTGGTCGCGTCCGTTCGCGGCTGTTCGGCGCTCATTGTCCTTGATGATAACCCGCTCGCCTCCACCTCTCGCGGGTTATCCACAATGCTCACAAGGAAGCCGAAAACCCGAGCGCTTTGCTGGGCTATCGGATCGCCACATTGTCGCGTTCGTGTTCATTGGTGGAACACACGACGGATCGCCAAGGGATATCCGGGGTCGCCAGACGGCTTGGAGTTCGGGTACCGCGCCGATAGGATGCGTAACTCTGGCTTTGGGCGGGGAAGGGCCGGATCTGGCACCATGGATTTCTACGATTTCTTCAGCGGTTGCGGCGGCACGAGCCAGGGCATGCGTGAAGCGGGCTTGCGGGTGCGACTCGGCATAGATGTGGACCCCGACGCAGCGGAAACGTACCGGACAAACTTCCCCAGAGCAGACTTTATTCGCCAGGACATCCGCCGACTAAAGGTTAAAGACCTCGCCCCGCATGTAAGTGACGGTGAGGCGCGCCCCATGCTTTTTGGGGCGTGTGCGCCCTGTCAGCCGTTCTCAAAACAGGGGCGCTCCCAAAAGCGTAAAGATGGGAGGAAAGATCTTCTCCGTGAATTTCATCGGTTTGTACGATTCTATCGGCCCGAGTACGTCTTTATTGAAAACGTTCCGGGCCTTCAGTCCGTCGACGATAAACGCGGCCCGTTTGCGAAATTTCTAACGCTCCTGACGAAACTCGGCTACTGGCATTGTCACAGGGTTATCTATGCTTGCCACTATGGCGTTCCACAACGTCGGAGGCGGTTAGTCCTCATCGCAAGCCGTCTAGGGCCGATCTCGTTTCCTGAACCGACGCACGGTCCGACCGCGAAGAAGAAATCTCTACCCACAGTCTGGGAAGCGATAGGTCATCTACCTCGGATTAAGGCGGGGCAAAGCCACCCGAAGATTCTTAATCATCGGGCGGCGTGTCTATCTGATCTAAACTTGAAGCGCATTAAGGCGACGAAGAGTGGGGGCACGCGGACGCGATGGCCGGCGAGGCTCGTGCTCGAATGTCACGAAAACCATTCTGGCCACACCGATGTTTACGGCCGCATGGCGAAAAATCTACCTTCCGCGGCATTAACAACGCGGTGCATAAGTCTTTCCAACGGCAGGTTCGGACATCCGACGCAGCATCGCGCGATCAGCGTGCGCGAGGCAGCTTGTCTGCAGACGTTTCCGATGGACTTCGAATTCCACGGAAATCTCAATTCAATGTCGCGCCAAGTTGGCAATGCTGTACCGGTTGCGATGGCGCGAGTGTTCGGTAAGGCGATTCGGCGCCACTATATTCGCCATCGAAAGAAAGCGTCGCACTAATGGCGACCTTCCGAGTCAGAGCAAGAACGGTGGACATGCTTGGCCGCCAACAGATTGCCGGCATACCCACGGCTATTAGCGAGCTTTTCAAGAACGCTCACGACGCCTACGCGCGCAATGTGGACGTTGATTATTTTCGAAGCGAAAATCTTTTCGTGTTGAGGGACGATGGCCTTGGGATGACTAGAGAGGATTTTGAGGTTCGATGGCTTACGCTAGGCACCGAAAGCAAGCTTGGGTCGCCTGGCCTGAAACCTCCGCCTAAAGACCCTGAGCAACCAAAACGTCCGATATTGGGAGAGAAGGGAATCGGACGATTAGCAATTGCGATTATTGGTCCTCAGGTTCTTATACTTACCCGGGCTAGGCGCGAAGATAAGGCTGCCGACAAGTTGGTGGCGGCATACGTTCATTGGGGCCTTTTTGAGTTGCCGGGATTGGACCTGGACGACATTCTCATCCCGATCAGAGAATTCAAGGGAGGCAAACTCCCAACCGGTATTGACGTACAGAATATGGCCAAGGAAGTCTTGGCGACGCTCGGACATTTCTCACAACGCAGCGACGACAAGATGATTAGAAAAATTCGAAACGAAATAAATCATTTTAATATCGACCCTATTGCGTGTTCTAAGTTCCTCGGTGAACCGTCGCTGATGGGAGTTGGATCAGGTACCCAGTTTTACATCCAACCTGCCGATCCGATTATCAAAGACGATATTGACGGAAGGCAGGCGGACAATAAGGCCACGCGGTTTGAGAAGAACTTGATCGGCTTTACAAATACAATGACGCCCGATCATAAAAAACCGCCGATTATTGCTCGTTTTCGCGACCATAAGGATGAGGGGGCCGCTCAAGAATTGATCGGAGATGTCGCGTTTTTTACACCGGAGGAATTTAACGAGGTCGACCACCACTTCGTAGGGCGCTTCGACAGATACGGACAGTTCCGCGGCAAGGTCGGCATTTATCAAATGAAGCCGGAGGAGTACGTCCTCTCGTGGAATGAGTCCGACGGCAATCCGACCCAGTGCGGTCCATTTAGTTTAACCTTCGCGTACATGCAGGGCCAGGCGCGGGATTCGTTGGTATCGCCAGAGGAACATGCCCGCATGAGGCGCAAGTTAGACCGGTACGGAGGCCTCTATATCTACCGAGACGGCGTTCGAGTGCAGCCCTACGGTGATTCTGATTACGATTGGCTCGATATTGAACGCAATAGAACGCTCGGCGCATCATACTATTTTTATTCGTATCGACGCATCTTCGGAGTGATTGAGCTCTCGCGTCAGGAAAATGGGGAATTAACCGAAAAGGCCGGTCGTGAAGGCTTTCGGGAAAATATCGCCTATCGACAGCTTCGGTCGATCCTGATGAATTTTTTTCTGCAGACCGCCGGAGACTTCTTCAGAGAGGAAGGAAAATACGCGGAAAGTCACGTCGACAGAAAGGCCGAGCTAAATCGAAATGAGGAGATCCGACGGAAACAAGCGGGACAAACTAGGAAGAGGCGCACAGATTTCCAAGAAGCGCTAAACCATGTCTTCTCTGCCATTGAAGAGCGAAAGCCCGAGATGGACGTTGAGCGCGCTGTCGCGAGTACGAAAAGGGAGGCCGATCTCATCGTAGAACAGCGTATTCCTGCCCAGCAAAAAGCACTGGCTCTTATGCGCGTAGAAAAGCAAGGTCGCGATGTACTGCATGAGTGTCGAAAGCAATTGACGGTCACGCGGCCCCGGATCGGGCTGTCGCGCGAACTCTCGAACGAATGGAGTTCGTATTTGTCGGAGGTGCAGCGATTGGATGCGGAAGTGTTCGGTCCGTCCGAGACGTCAATTGAGGAATATGTGTCGAGTGCGGCGAAACGGACGAAGGTGCCATTAAATGATGCCGCACGACTGAATGCGGCTGTGTCGGAATTCAGCACTGATGCTCTGAAATCGATGCGTCAGTTGCGCACCGATGTAGGATCAATGCTGGCGGATATTGGGACGAGGGTCAGGGAGACCGCGCGACAAAGTTTTCTTGCCGTTACTCATGCGGTTGACAACGTTATGGCTGAATTAGAAAGGCTCCAGCGGTCGTCTCGTAATATTGGCCAACTTGGGCCTATAAGAGAAAAGCTCGCTGATGAAGTAAATTCCGTCTATTCGATCGAGCGGAAAAAGCTCGAACGTATGCGGGACGAATTGAGCCAGATAACCAAGCTTTGGGAACAGGACGGGTACGATACGACGGAGCTCACTGAAGCGATGGAAGAAGAATTAGATGAACTCAAACGACGACGAGATGCGGACCTTGATCTCGCTCAAATCGGTCTGGCTCTAAACACAATCAGTCACGAATTCGATAAGACCGTAGGTTCTTTGCGAGACGGGCTGAGGAGGCTTAAGGCCTGGGCTGACGAAAACCCTGAGCTAGATAGTCTTTATCGGGACTTGCGGATCAGCTTTGATCATCTGGACGAATATCTCACGTTGTTTACTCCTCTGGACCGTCGCTTGCACCGAACGGAAATCGACATCACCGGCAAGCAGATTTTCCAATTTCTGGAGAATCTGTTCGAAACCAGGCTGAAAAGGCATTCGGTGAAAATGGTCGGGACTAAACAGTTTATGCAGGCGTCCCTTCACAGCTTTCCGTCATCCATTTATCCCGCTTTCGTAAACCTGGTCGACAATTCACTATTTTGGCTCCAACGGCGGCAGAGAGAACGGCAGATCACCTTTGATGCACAAGGGGCCGACCTCCTTGTTATTGACAACGGTCCCGGAGTGAGCGCGAGAGATCGAGAGAATATATTTGCTCTCAATTTCTCGAGGAAACCGGGCGGGCGTGGAATGGGTCTTCATATCTCTAGGGAGACGCTCGCAAAGGTGGGTTGGCAGTTGACCTTGGATCATAAAAACTCTGAAGACGGAGCTGTATTCCGTATATCGCCGCAGAAGGGGAAGGTTTCTTGAGGGGGAACTCGAAATGTTATCTGGTACCGCATCGTTTCAGGACTTCCGGCTAAAGGCCGCGCGTAGCTTTGCGAATACAATGATCGTGGTTGATGACGAGGCCTCACAGCCAGCTCCTGAGGTTAAAATTACCCGCCTACGACGACCAAGCCGACTTTCGAGTAAGGGCTCGGAAGTGGCAGAAGGCGTGACAAAGCATCAAGCAGCCAGTACGCATACGCTGGATACAAAAGCGCTCATCGACAACGCTATGGAGCTCGGATTGGTCTGCTCCATTTTGCGTCCGCAAAGGCGCGAAAATGTACGACAGCGTGTAAAAAAGGTCGCGCAGTGTGCCGATATTGTTTGTTTGGACTGGGAAATATATAACGACAGCGGTCAATCGGCAACAACAATTATCAATGATATTGTTTTGGATGACGCTAAGAGAAACGGACGATTGCGACTAATCGCGATTTATACGGGCGATGTAACCAATAACAAGATCCTCGAAAAAATATTCGAGTCATTTTCGCAATCATTTCGCACCGCACACCAACTTAAGCGCGAACCTTTGTACATTAAAAGCAATCACGGACTGAAAATTGTGTGTCTCTTCAAGGCGCATGGAATTCAGCTTCCAGATTCACGTAGAGACAATCAGATTACGGAGAATGCACTACCTGCAAGGCTGCAAGAAGAGTTCGCGGCACTTGCCGAAGGTCTCTTATCAACCGTTGCATTAGCGACAGTTGCAGCAACTAGAAGCTCAACACATCATGTGTTGAGCAAATTTACGGGTGTGATGGACGGCCCGTTTTTCCATCATCGATCACTACTTGAAAACGTACTCGATGCGGAGGAGTACGCAGTAGATGTGGTTCTGAGCGAACTAAAATCTGCAATTGATAAGCAGGAGGTCGCGAAGGAGTTCGCAGGCGCCAACGCTATCGCAGCTCGCATTCGAGAGTTGGCGGGAAGTGCCAGTTCGTTCAGTTTGAAATACGAGGAGAACGGGGCTGCGAAGACATTCGATCTTGGTGTAGATGATGTTATCAGACTTATAACCGACGGCTGCGTTATGGCGCACGGAACGCTTGCGGGCGCAAAACCTCGCCGCGGAATTTTTGAGAATGGGATCACAACACTATTTAGCAGCGATCGGGCGACTGCGCTCTCCGAAATGTTTCAATTTGCGGCAGTCACCGGTACGAGAGCACATCCCGATAGCTATCTTTACAAGGACCCGGAGAAGGTCCCGGCTCTCGGTCTTGGTACGATCATTCGTCATCGGTCGGGTAGCTACCTTTTATGTTTGCAGGCTAGCTGTGACTCCGTCCGAATAAGAGGAAAGTCAGGATTTCTGTTTATTCCCATGGGGCTCGGCGAGGGCAAGCCGGACCACGTCGTGCCAGTCGTGCGGAAGGGAAAGACTGACTGGATTGGGCTGGCCATTGCCCGAACATCCTACGCTGCGGCTAAGTCAATTATTTTCTCACCCTCGCCGAAAACGGGCACTGTCGTAGCGAAACGTATCGCGCGAAGACGGGGATTCTATTTCGTGGCGACGGATGGAGCCGAATATAAGTGGATAGCGAATTTGAAGCAGCGCCGAGCTCTACGGACGGCACAGCGACTTGGGCAGGACATGGGACGATTGGGATTTGACGAGTTTGAGCCCTTCAGGAAGTGATGAACCGAAAGAATCGCCTGATTGGCTATTCGGTCAAATCGTGATCATACGTCGGAGTTATAATGCACCATTCAAAGAACGCACACGCAATGATTTCAAGCAAGAAAGTCATTATTCCTGATCTCGGACGCAGTGCAAATATGCGTGCCGTGCGTTCAAGAAATACAACCCCTGAATTGGCTGTACGACGACTCGCGCATAAGCTCGGCTTGCGGTTCCGTCTTCATCAAAACAACCTGCCGGGTCGCCCAGATTTAATGTTGTCTCGATGGAAGACTGTCATTTTTGTGCACGGTTGCTTTTGGCATCAACATCCTGGATGTAAGAAGGCAACCATCCCGAAAACAAACCATCAGTTTTGGAAAGCCAAATTACTGCGAAACGTGGAGAGGGATCGGCAGGCAATTAGAAAATTAACCCGTCTGGGTTGGAAGGTTCTGACTATATGGGAGTGCCAGACCCATGACAGTGTTTTCGTGACGCAATTTCTTGATTCACATTTCTATGGCGTGGGCCGACAAGTCGTCGCCTAAAATTATCTTCCCTACGGACCATACAAAGTCGTGCGCCGCCGGTATCTCACCGCGGCGCTGGCCGGATATGCGGGGTGTTGCCTGTCGGGTAAAGAAGCCACCTGTGGGTAGAAGGAACATCACGGAAACAAAAGTGTCTAATTCGTCACGACGGAATGTTTAACTCGAAAAAGAAGACACCGTAAGTCATTGAAATAATTGGCTGGGGAACTAGGATTCGAACCTAGATCGACGGAGTCAGAGACCGCTGTTCCACGATCTTCAGGCGCTGGCGGAATCCAGATTTGATATCGGCACAAACGACCACGTTTCTTCGAACGGTACAGGAACAAAGTCCACGGATTTTCCACGGGTCGAGGCGTCTGTTTCGTGCTTCGTTCCGGTTCGAAACGTCACGAGTTGCCGGAAACAGCACTGTAAACGCTGAGGTTTTGGTATCCGAAAAAGGTGCGGCCGGCTCCTGGGGAAGAGCCGGCCGCGCGAACCCGGTCTGGGGACGGGGAGGGGTGGGGACGTGACCGGGGTCGCAACTCGTTCGGATCAGCGCGAGGTGGCCGTCGCCGGCGCGTTGCGCGGCTCGCCAAGCGCAATCCACACATTCGGGTCGGCTTGCGATTGGCGCTTGACGAAGCGATAGCCGGTTTCCGACCACGGCAGAATCTGGTCGTTCTGGTTGTCGAGGATGTATTCGCCTTTGTCGGTCTTGACGGTGAGCACGGCGTGACCGTCACCGCGTTTGTCGCGCACCACGGTGATGAGCAACGCCTCGCGCGGCCAGCCCGCTTGCATCAGCATGCGGCGCTTGAGCAGCACGTAGTCTTCGCAGTCGCCGTAGCCGTCGTCGGGATAA
>Ga0181521_10000908_pt1 | contig 36829 bp, 32 predicted proteins | sample PEATcosm2014_Bin_32_FD_119764 | JGI IMG/M metagenome (GOLD analysis project Ga0181521, IMG submission 119764) | Peatland microbial communities from MTU Mesocosm Facility, Houghton, MI, USA - PEATcosm2014_Bin02_60_metaG | ecosystem: Environmental > Terrestrial > Soil > Wetlands > Peat | place...
CACACGGCCGACTCGCCATCACTGCTGTCCTCACCATGGACCGCACCAGCATCGCCCTCCTCAACAAGGCGGCTGCTTAGAAATTCGTCGCGGCGCACGAAGAAATGAATACCTAGTAGTACATGACAGCCGGGCAGCCTGTCCTGGTGGGGACGCGATGCTATGATAAGGGATTAATTCATGAAGGCCTTACTGGAAGCGCTCCAGCCAGGGGAGAAGGATTGGGATCTGGCCCAAGCCATCGACCCCACCCGGCTTCCCGCGCACATCGCCATTATCATGGACGGAAACGGCCGGTGGGCCGGGCGGCGGCGATTGCCGCGCGTGGCGGGACACAAAGCCGGCATCGGGCCGGTGCGCTCGACCGTGGAAACCTGTGCGCGGCTGGGCGTGAAAGTGCTGACGCTGTACGCGTTTTCGGTGGAGAACTGGAAGCGGCCGCGGCACGAAGTGGAGACGTTGTGGCGCCTTTTGCGCTACTACCTGAAGCAGGAGCTTCCGGACCTGCTGAAGAACGATATCCGGCTGCAGGCCATCGGACGCTTGGAGGCGCTGCCGCCGCAGGTGCGGCGGGAGTTGGACGCGGCGGTGGATGCGACCGCTGGTAATAGCGGCCTGGTGGTCAACCTGGCGATCAACTACGGCGGCCGCGCGGAAATTGTGGACGCGGTGAACGCGATTCTGGAGATGGCGCGCATCGAAGGCACGCTGGGCTCTTTGAAAGTGGACGAAGAAGCCATTGCGGCCGGGTTGTACACGGCGTCGTCGCCCGATCCGGACCTTTTGATCCGCACCTCGGGCGAGATGCGCATCAGCAATTTTCTGCTGTGGCAAATCGCCTACGCGGAATTGTACGTGACCGAGACGCTGTGGCCGGACTTCACGCGCACGGACCTGCTGCAGGCGGTGCTGGAGTACCAGAAGCGCGACCGGCGCTATGGCGGCCTGAGCGCCTCGCCCAATGGACGCGTGGCCAACGGCACGCGCGAAGAGAGTCTGATCGAAGCGCTGCGCACTTCATGAGACGGGTGCTCACGGCAGCCGTGCTGATCCCTATTGTCGCCTACGTGGCGCTGTGGGCCAATTATTGGATCTTCCTGGCGGTGCTGATCGCGGTGGCGTTTCTGTGCTACCGCGAGTATGACGATATCGCCGCCCATTTCGGTTTCGGCGCGCCCGGACCGCTGGGATACGCGGCGGGCCTGGGTCTGCTGCTCTGGGAGGGTCCCGAGTGGCTGCTGCTGGCGGGGCTGGCCCTGGCGGCCCTGGTGCTGGCCATGCGCGCCGCGGACCCGGCGCACTCGCTGCCGCGCGCGGCGCTGCTCGTAATGGGGGTGGTCTACGTGTTCGGCTGCTGGCGCTGCGCCATTGCGCTGCGCGCGGCCAACCCGCAGTGGTTGATGTACGCTCTGGCGCTGAACTGGTGCGGCGATATCGGCGCGTACTACGTGGGCCGCAAGTTCGGGCGGCACAAACTGGCGCCGCGCGTGAGCCCCAACAAATCCTGGGAAGGCGCGGCCGCTTCGGTGGCGACCAGCGTGCTCCTGGCGGGCGCGTACCTGGTATATTTCGTGGGGATCCCGATATGGGCGGCGGCGGCGCTGACGGCGGCGGCCAACGTGGCCGGGCAGTTGGGCGACCTGGCGGAATCGGCCATGAAGCGCGGCGCGGGCATGAAGGACAGCGGCACGATTCTGCCGGGGCACGGCGGATTTCTGGACCGCGTGGACAGCACCCTGTTCGCACTGCCGGTGGTCTACGCGGCGGTCTTGTGGTTGGGGTAGGGCAAGCTCCAGCTTGCGTGGGCTCTTTGCGACAATTGGAATCCTTCGAGGGGCGACAATGCGAAAAACGACGATTCTCACGAAAAGAGTTCTATGGCCCGCTTTGGCGTTCGTGCTGGTCCTGCCAACGGGCCGTCTGGCCGGCGCAGACCAAAGCAACCAGGGTTGGCCCAAGGCAATTGACGACAGCGGCATTCACCTGGTTCTCTATCAACCTCAGGTGGACAGTTGGAAGAAGGATCGGCTGGAGGCGCGAATGGCGGCATCGGCGACGCAGCAGGGCCAGACCAACGAGATCTTCGGCCCGCACGGAAGTGGACAAGGAAGTCCGTATGGTGGCGCTGCAGGATTTGAAAATCATCAGCGTCAGCTTTCCCGGATCGGGCTCCGCCCAGGCGGAGCTGGCCCGGATCGTACGCGACCATATCCAGAGCCTGGGGTCAATCTCGCTGGACCGGCTGCTGGCGGACGTGGCGGTGGCAAACGCCGAATTCGAGTCCGATTCCGCATCTCCGGAACTGAGGAACGATCCTCCCCGGATCATTTACAGCACCAGTCCGGCGGTGCTGATCCTGATCGACGGCGCGCCAGTGCTTCGGAACCTCGAGGGCAGCCGGTACAAGCGGGTGATTAATACGCCGGCTCTGCTGGTTTACGATCCGGCGGCATCGACTTATTACCTGGATGGACAAACGCGCTGGATGTCCGCCACTCAGATCGATGGGCCGTGGGCGCAGGCGGCGGCGGCTCCGGCGGATCTGGAACAAGTACGAACCCAGGCCGCGGCGGAGGAAGAACCAGACACGCTCAATCATGCGAAAGCCCCGGCTCCAGGCCCGGCGGCCGCACCCGCGCCGGCGGTCTACGTCAGCACCGCGCCGGCCGAGTTGATCCAGACTCAGGGAGCGGCGCAATTCGCGCCAATTCCCAAAACACAGCTCCTCTACGTCACCAATACCGGCAGCAATATCTTCGCGGATGTGAAGAAGCAGAACTTCTACGTCCTTTTGTCGGGACGTTGGTACACGGCGAAAACCATGAGCGGGCCGTGGGCGTGGCTCGCCGGAGAGAAGCTGCCGCGCGATTTTTCCCATATTCCGCCGGACAGTGCGAAGTCGGCGGTACTTGCCTCGGTTCCCGGCACGGTGGAAGCGCGGGAAGCGCTCATCGCCAATCAGGTGCCGCAGACGGCCATCGTAAAGCGAAGCGAAGCGAAATTAACCGTGCGGTACGATGGCGCTCCGCAGTTCAAAGCGATCGAGGGCGCGAACCTGGAGTATGCGGTCAATACGCCGACCGATGTAATTCACGCCGAGGGACGCTACTACGCGTTGCAAGACGCCGTCTGGTTCGTGAGCGGCTCGCCGCTCGGCCCTTGGGCGGTCGCCGATACAATTCCGGCGGCGATTTATTCGATTCCTCCCAGCTCACCGCTCTATCACGTGCGCTATGTGTACGTGTATGGCCAGTCGGCCGATTACGTCGAATTCGGTTACACGCCAGGTTATCTGGGCGCGTTTGTTTCGGACGGCGTGGTGGTTTTCGGTACCGGCTGGTGGTATCCGGGCTGGTGCGACGACCTGTACTTCGGATGGCCGTGGACCTGGGGATTCGGTTTCCAGTTCGGATACTGGACGGGCGGGTGGTTCTGGCAGCCGGTGGGCGGTTACTGGTGGTATCGCAATCCCTGGAACGTGCACCGCATTTACACGGGCCATCACAATCCGCACTGGGCGCCCGATGACCCGTTACGCATCCGCGGCAACGCCAATGTCTATAGCCGGTGGCCGGCGGCTGTGGTGGTAAGCCGTGGGCTGCGGCAACCGCCCCTCCCCGCGGCTTCCCTGGCTGGCTCGGTTCCACATGCCGATCTATACGCGGGTAAGGACGGACATGTGTATGAACACCGGCCCGACGGCTGGTACCAGCGCGACACCGCGGGGGCGGCGCGCAAGGTAAAGGCGACCGGGAATCTCAGCCACCAGCAGCAGGCGCGGTCGTTCGGCGAGGCGCGGCAGAGGGAATTTCAGAGCAGCGGGCATTCCGTGGGCATGCCGCACGTTGCGGCGCCGCGCGGCGGCGGCGGGGGCGGAGGGCGGCGAAGGTAAGTGCGGCAAGCCTCCTGCGCGCGGCCGGCCGGGAAGACCTGTCGTACCAGGCAAGGAAGTATACTTGAAGACAATATGAAAGCAGTCACTGGTGTATTGTTTGCGGCGGCGCTGGCGGTTTGCGGGGCGGAAAACTATCAGAAACCGGCGAAAGCGGTTCTGGATGTATTAAACGCACCGGCCATTCCGGCGCTGACCCTGAGCCCCACGCACGGGTATGCGGTGCAGAACCAGCCGGTGCGCTATCCGCCCATCGCGGAGCTGGCGCAGCCCATGCTGCGGATCGCGGGCATGCGAATCAATCCGCGCACCAACGGGCTGCACAATGTGGTGTTCAACAGTTCGCTCGAGCTGCGCAAGGTGCCGGAGGGAACGGCCATCAAGATCGATCTGCCGCCGAATCCCAAGCTCAGCGGGGTGCACTGGAGTCCCGACGGGAAGCAGTTCGCCTTCACCAATACCACGGCGACGGGGATCGAGCTGTGGGTGGGGGACACCAGCGGCAAGACGCACCGCGTGGAAGGCGTGCGCGTCAACTCGGTGATGCCGGGCGGAGGGTTTGGCGGGCGCGGCGGCGGGATTGCCGCCGCCAACGACGTGCAATGGATGCCGGACGGGAAGTCCCTGCTGGTGGAGATGGTGAAGCCCAATCGCGGAGCGGCGCCGCCGGCGCCGCTGGTTCCTCCCGGTCCGCACATACAGGAAAGCCTGGGCGGAGCGGCGCCGGTGGTGACCCACGAAGACATGCTGCAGACGCCGCACGACGAAGACCTGTTCGTGTACTACGGCGCCAGCCAGCTTGCCACGGTGGATGCGGCCACGGGGAAAGTGACGCCGCTGGGCCGGGCGGGCATCATCGCGGCGGTGCGCATTGCCCCCAATGGGAAAACGCTGCTGGTGACCACCATCCACAAGCCGTTCTCTTATCTGCACCCGGCGGGCGAATTTCCGAAAGATATCGAGGTGTGGGACCTGGCCGGCAAGGTGCTGCACAAAGTGGCCGGCCTGCCGCTGGAAGACCGCGTGCCGATCAGCGGCGTGATGACCGGTCCGCGCAACGTGCAATGGCGGCCCAGCGAAGGCGCCACGCTGGTTTGGGTGGAGGCGCTGGACGGCGGCGATTTGAAAAACCAGGCGCCATATCGCGACAGGATTATGACGCTGAAGGCCCCCTTCACCGGCGAGCCGCGCGAAGTGTTCAAGACCGAGCAGCGCTTCACGGGAATCCAGATGGCGGCCAAGGGCGGCATGGCGCTGGTGGAGGACACCAACCGCAGGACGCGCCACGTGCGCACCTTCCTCATCGATCTGGACAAGCCGGAGCAGAAGGCGGATTTGATCTGGGACCGCAACGCGCAGGACCGCTATCGCGACCCGGGCCGGCCCATGGAAAAGGCCATGGCCAACGGGACGGGGGCGATCGAGCAGGACGGGGACAACATTTTCCTGACGGGCTTGGGGAGTTCGCCCACCGGCGACCATCCGTTCCTGGACCGCTTCAACCTGGCGACCAGGCGGACCGAGCATTTGTTCCGCTGCGACGACGACCATTACGAGACCGTGGTGGCGCTCCTGGACGAGCACGGCGCAAGGTTTCTGACGCGCCGCGAGAGCCCCACCGAGCCGCCCAATTACTTCGTGCGGACGGCGGCGGGAGGGATGACGGCCATGACGAAGTATCCCGATCCGCAGCCTTCCATCCGCAACATCCACAAAGAGCTGGTGCGCTATAAACGGGCGGACGGAGTGGAGCTTTCCTTCACCCTGTATCTGCCGGCGGACTATAAAGCCGGGACGCGCCTGCCCACCGTGGTGTGGGCCTATCCTTATGAATACAGCGACGCGGACACGGCCAGCCAGGTGAGCGGATCGACCAAGCGGTTCACGGAAATGACGGGATACTCGGATTTGTTTTTCGCGCTGGATGGGTACGCGGTGCTGGACAGCGCCGCCATGCCGGTGGTGGGCAGCGACCCGGATACGGTGAACAATTCGTATATCGACCAGATCGTGATGGACGCCAAGGCCGCCATCGACAAAGCCGCCGGGATGGGAGTGACGGACCCCAATCGCGTGGGAGTGGGGGGACACAGCTACGGGGCGTTCATGACGGACAACCTGCTGGCGCATTGCAACCTGTTCAAGGCGGGGATTGCGGAGAGCGGGGCGCCCAACCGCACGCTGACGCCGTTCGGATTCCAGAGCGAGCGGCGCACGCTGTGGCAAGCGCCGGACGTGTATCTGAAGATGTCGCCGTTCATGTACGCCGACAAGATCAAGGCGCCGCTGCTGTTGATTCACGGCGAGGCGGACGATAACGACGGCACGTTTCCGATTCAATCCGAGCGCATGTACGAAGCCGTGCGCGGCAACGGCGGCACGGTGCGGTTGGTGTTTCTGCCCTTCGAGGCGCACGGATACCGCGGGAAAGAGACCATCGAGCACGTGCTCTGGGAGAAGTTCGCGTGGTTCGATAAATACGTGAAAGGCGCGGGCGAAGCGGGAGCCCCGGACGCGGGCCGGGCGAAGAATTAGAGCCGGGAAAAAGTTGCAGGAAACCGAGAGCATCATCTTCATTCGCAGGTTCCTGGATGCTTGCGTGCGAGCCGATCCCGATGAGTTCGCGAGCTACTTTACGGAGGACGCGATCTGGTGGAATTCGCCCTGGCAGCCGGTTACGGGACGCGACGCCATTCGCGAGACCCTGCGCCGCGGCGCGCAGCGAATGACCGCGCTGCCCTGGGAAATATGTCACATCGCGGCGGACGGCAATGTGGTGATGACCGAGCGGGTGGATCGTTTCCTGGTGGACAACAAGCGGATCAGCGTGCCTTGCATGGGAATATTCGAGCTGCGCGATGGAAAGATCGCCGCCTGGCGCGATTACTGGGATCTCGGGCAGTTTGCAGCGCAGTTGCACAGCCCCCCGCCGGCGGGCGGCTGATGGCTGATATGAATGCCGCCGTCCGCCCCACTCCAGCCTAGCGCTTGGGAACCGCAACGGTCAGGTTGCGGAAACGGATTCCCGCCACGTGAGTGCCCTGCAGGTTAAACGGGCCGGGCGCTTCCTCGTTGCTGGTCAGGGCGCCGCCGGTGATGCCGGGGATCTCCTGGTTATCGATGATGGTGACGCCGTTGCGCGCAATGGTGACCCAGCGGCCAACCAGGGTGACGTCCAGCGTTTCCCACTCGCCGGCCTTGCCGGGAGACTCGGCGGTGGGCGCGAGGAATCCGTAGATCGAGCCCATGCCGTGCAGTTTGTCATTGGCCGCGGCGGCGTCGTACTCGATCTGCACCTGGTAGCGGCCGCGCAGGTATATGCCGCTGTTGCCGCCTTCGGGGCAATTGAATTCCAGATGCAGTTTGAAATCGTCGAACTTGCGGGTAGTGCGAAGATTGGAGCCGGCCTGTTCGTTGACCAGTTCGCCATTGCGCGCGACCCAGTGGTTTTCGGCGGGACTGCCGGGCTCCCAGCCCGTGAGGTCCTGGCCGTTGAACAGGGGTTCGGGAGCGGTCCAGGCTTTGGGCGGCTTGTTCTTCAGCTCGGGAGCGCGCTGCCCGCCGATCTGGGCCTGGGTTTCCTGGCCGCGTTTGATGGTGCCCACGATGAGATCGTTCTTGACGACGTTCAACTCCCAGGTAATGGCGGGCCGGTCTTCGGCGGCCGGGGAAATGGTCAGAATGAGATGCGTTCCATCCAGCTTGACTTCGCCCACCGGGCGCACGCTGCCGCCGCGCGGCTGAAAGCGGGCCGCCACTTTACCATCCTGGTCCGTGACTTCGAGCCAGGAAGGATAGGTCGTGGTGGGGGTCTTGACGGAAAGGTCCCAGCGGCCGGTAAATGGGTTCGTTTTGGCGTGGACCGGAAGAAGGAGTGCGGCGCCAAGCAACCAGGCGAGGCAGGTAGGTCTCATGCCTGAATTGTGCGTTTTATTACGCCCAATAGCAAGGGGGTGGCGGGGGAATCTTAGCGCGCCAACACAACCCGCCCCGCGCCCGGTTCGGGCGCAGCCGCGCCATTGATGCGCACGCGCGCCACCACCGCCAGCGCGGCCAGGTAGAACAGGCCGCCGATGATCAAAGTCTGGATCAGCCCCAGGTAGATGGCGCCCACCAGCGCTCCCACCGACCCCATCACGCTGGCCGCGGCGTTGAGCGACCAAGCCCAGCGCACGGAAGGAGCGTGCCACTCCTCCAGGCGCTCGAGCGCGGCGGGAAATGGCATCCCCATCACGAAGCCCAGGGGAACGATCATCGCCACCGTGAGAGCGCATTTCAGAGGCAGCGGCAGCCACACCAGCGAGGTCAACAGCGGCGAAACAATCAACGCTTCCAGCGCGGCTAAGATGGCTACGCAGCCCAGCACTTTGATGAGACGCCCTTCGCGTTTGCGCAGCAGGCGGCGCGTGGCGGCGCTGCCGGCGCCGCTCGAAAGCAGCATGGAAAAAATCACCACGGCGAGCGCGTAAGTGGGCTTTCCCAGAAACAGCACGAACTTCTGAATGAGGGCGACCTCGATCAGGATATAACCCGCTCCGATGAACAGGAAAAAGATCAGAAATCCCATCACCCCGCGGCGGCGCGGCAGGCGCGTGCCCAGCACTAAAGGCGGAGCAATCAGAATCAACGCGGTGGCCGCCAGGCTGATGGCCATCAGTCCGAAAAGCAGCGGCACGGCCTTGTTCACTTTGTAATCGGCGGCGTTGCGCGGCCCGGTGGTGAGGAAGCGCCACAGGTCGCGCGGCTGCACGGTGTAGAAGAAGAACGGGCGATTATCCGTGACGGGCGAAATATCGAAAACGTAATCGCGCTCGTAGCGCTCCGCATCGGGGCTGTGCAGCAGGTCGTAGAAATGGTTATGGGTATAGACGCCCGGCAGGTAAATGGGCTGCATGCCGGCGGCGGCGAAGAGCGCGCTGGCGCGGGCCACGTCCGCGGCGGGGAACGGCTGGCGCGAAATGAGCACCGTATCGCGCGCGCCCCATCCCTCCACCGAACCTTCCCGCCCCACGATCACGTGCGCGGCGGCATCCGTTTCGCCCACCTGCTTGAGGGCTTCGATGGCCAGCGAAACCAGCCGCAGGGATTCGCGCGGCGGATCGAAACCCCAGCGCGTGAACGCCACCATGCCATCCGGCGTGAGGTGCTGCAGGTAGTCGCGCATGGCGTCCACCGTGTAGAGATTGTTTTCCGAAAGCGCGAAGGCGCCGGCGGCCGTGGATGCCCAGGTATCCACCAGGGTGGCTTGCAGCACCTGGTATCGATCCGTGCTGCGGCGCACGAAGCTGCGGCCATCCTCGACGTAAAGATGCACGTCGGGACGAAAGTAAAGCCCGCCGCTGAGTTGCGGATAGCGCTGCTGCATGATGGTGCGGGCGATGATGGGGTTGATCTCGACCGCGGTGATGTCGCGGCTGCCGGAGGCCAGGGCGCGCGCCACGTCCCATCCGCCGCCCGGTCCGATGATCAGGGCCTTGGCGCCGGGGCGCACCGCATACGGCAGCGCCGGCCCCTGTTCCAGCAAATCGCGCCGGTCGCGCGGCGAGAGATGGTCGAAATCGAAAGGGCGCCTCTCCGAATCGGTGGCGATGGCGGTGGAAGCGTCGGCATCGATCACGATCATGTAGTTGCCCGCCTGTTTATCGTCCACCAGCGCGATGCGCGAAAAGCTGTTCCACTTGCGAAAGATTTCGTTGGCGCTGATGTTCTGCCCTTTGGCGTGGCGGATATCCACGATGCGGTAATACCGGTTGAGCGTGACAAACGCCACCATGCACAGCGCCAGCGTGACGCAGGCGATGCGGCCGCGCACCGAGCCGGCCATGCTGCACCAGATGGCGCCCGCGGCCGCGAACAGAATCGCCGCCGCCAGCACCGTGCTGGGACCGCCCAGAAAATCCAGCAGCCCGATGAGCAGCAGGCAGCCGCCGGCCGCGCCGGTCAGATCGTAGAAATAGACTTTGCCGACGCGCTCCATGGTTTCGGAAATGACCAGCGAGAGGATGGCGCCGGAAACGAAAAACGGTAGAGCCGTGGTGAAGTAGACCAGGGCCAGGTTCCAGTTGGTCAGCTCGTTGGGCTGCAGCACAATCGTCACCAGCGCCAGCGCCACCAGGAAACTGTTGAGGGCGCTGAGGCGGCCGAGCTTGAGAAAAAGCGGACTTTTCCAGCCGGCCACGATGTAGGAGAACACGCCTCCCAGGCCGAGGCCGAAGAGCGCGATGGAAATCGCCAGGAAGGCGAAGTGATAGTAGAAAACGACCGAGAAAATGCGCGTGAGCGACAGTTCCAAAAGGAGCGTCGCGAGCGTGGTCAAGGCCACGCAGAGATAGATTTGCGGCCACTGGGCGGGAGACGGCTTCACGGGGATCAACCCTTATGGTAACAGCGTGGTAGGGCGAGCTTCAGCTTGCCGGACGCCGGTTGTTAACCGGCGCTTGACAAGCTTGACCAGCTTGTCCCCACCTTACTTCACGGCCACTGCGATGGAAAGCATTTCGCCGGTCTCCACCACTACTACGTTGAGCGTGCCGCTCTTGGCGTTGCGCGCGGCCTTGAGCGTCAGCGCGGCCGGCTGGTCCGCGGAAATCTGTTTGTGGTCCAGGCTGGCTTCGATGCCCTCTATTTGCCCCACCAGAAGCAAGGTGAATTTGTAACTCCCGCTGTCGGTAAAGGTGACGGTTCCGCTCCCCCCCGGCGTTAACGCGACGCTCTTGCGATCCGGTTTGATCTGGCCGGTGGGTACGTTCGCGTCGCGCACCAGGCCCGCGCCGAACTCCGGAACGGCGGCTTTCATGCCGGCCGCCATCTGCGGCGGAATGGGGGTGGGAGTGGCGGCGGCATCGGCCGGAGCCCTCATGGCCGCCATCGCTTCGGCCACTCTCTCCTTCGGAATCGTGCCAAACGGGGTGCGCATCATGATATCGGCGTCTATATACCAGCACCACTTCCCGTCCTCCACCTTCCACATGCTGGGCACCGGAATCGACGGCATCACTCCGAATGCGGCCGCCTCGGCCACCGCCGGCGTTCGAACCATTACCGTCACATAGGCGTGGGTGAAATTCTCGGAGTACCGGACGCTTTCAATGCCGTCGTACGCCAGGTAATGCGGCTTGTTCTGGTTGTAGAAGAAGTCCTTGCTGTCTTCCGCCGCCAGCGCTTCGGCCTTGCGGAACTGGGCGGTCACGTGGTAGCGAAAAAATTCGTCCACGCGCGCGCGCAACGCCGCGTCCACATCGGCGGGAGGTTTGGCGTCCTGCGCCAGGCACGCCGCCGCCAGCAAAATCAACCAGAGCATCCGAACCATTCTTCTATTGTATGATTTCCGGTCAGATTTTTTGCACGCGCCGCAGCGTGTACAGCTCCGGCTTCATGTTTTTCTGCTCGAAGCGCCGCCAGTCGTCGCTCACCGATAACAATTTCCCGGTGATGTGGTTGGACCTTTCCGAAGCCAGGAATAAGGCCAACTGCGTTTGCTTCTCGGGCGATTCTCCCCCCGTGATGCGCACCTGCCCGGCTTCCTCCACTTCCCGGCGGCCGGCGCGCTCCTCGCCGGCGTGCAGAATCTCGTCGGTCATGTAGGTGTAGGAGTTGCCGGGAATCATGGCGTTGACCTGCACGTTGTAATCCAGCACCTCGTCGGCCAGGCATTCCGCCAGCCGCACCACGGCCGCTTTGGAAGCGGCATAGGCGGTGAAGTTGGGCCGCGAATAGGACGCGCCATTTCCCGCCATTACAATGATTTTTCCGGAGCGCTTCTCGATCATGTGCGGCAGCACCGCGCGGCAGGCGTTGGCGATCCCGATCAGATTGATCTCGATGGTTTCGTTCCAAGCCTTCGGCTTGGTGGAAAGCAGCGGCCCGATGGGGCCGGGCACGCCGGCCGCCGCGATCAGAACGTTCAGCCCGCCAAAGACCGCGCGCATGCGGTCCACCGCCGCGGAAAGCTGCTCCAGGTCGCGCACGTCCGCGCGCAGCCGCAGGGCGTTCCCTCCGGCCTGTTCGATTTCCAGCTTGGCCAGGTCCAGCTCCGGCTGGCTGCGCGACAACAGTCCCACGCGCGCACCGGCGGTCGCGAATCCCATGGCCAGCCGTTTCCCGATGCCGCGCCCGGCGCCTGTGATCAGAACGCTCTTGTCCCGCATGTCCCGCAAAGCTCAGTTCTCCACCCGGGCATCGAAGACGCCGGTTTCGATTTCACCGCCGCGCTTCACCTGCACGTAAATCCGGTACGCGCCGGGTCGCGGAAAGCCGTAAGGGAAAGATACCTCGGCGGGTAAACTGGAATCGCCCGCCATGCTCCTTGTCATGTGCGCCGCGTGAGGATTCTCCGGCTGCGCCAGCGCCAGCGCCGCCATGGGCGCCGGGCCCGAAGGGTGTACGTGCGCGAAGACCGCGCGGTCCGCCCGCACGAACGCCACGTGCCCCAGCATCCCCATATATAACTGCATATCGCGTACCGGCTGCCCGCCGGCATCCTCCACCCGGAATCGAAACAGGTACGGCCGCCGGGCGCGCAGCGCGCCGCGGCCCCGCTCCCAGATCATTTTGCAGCCACTTCCGAGTGGTGCCACAATGCGATTGTAATCCGCTTTGTCGATCGCCATGACCGCTTCGCGCCAGAATTCCGCCCTGGCGCGCGTTTTTTCTTCCGCCAGCGGAATCATGGCGTCCATGTGGGCGCAACGTATCGACGATCCGCTGCTCATCGTGGTAGTGCTGGTCAGCCTGGCGATGTTGGCCTGTTACCTGTCCGCGCTGCGCGAAGGGTAAAAAAATACCGGGGACGCCCGCGGCGTGCGGTTGGCCGGCCACGTGTTGCGATGGTCTGCCCTGCCTCGGGGTCCCCGGTAATTTTCATCGGCCCACTTGGCCGGCCTATTAGAACACCAGTTTGAAATCGGCGCCGCCGATATCGATGGCGTCGACGTGCTCCACTCCGTTGGCATCCTTGCTTTCCACCGCGGTGAACTGAGGCTTCGTGGCCTGTTTCTCGATCTTTACCGGCGCGGTAAAGCTCTTGCGGGTTCGGTTCTCGGTGAACACTGCATGGGCGCCATCCACCTTCACCTTGTAGTCGCCGGCGGCCAGCTTCACGCTGCCGACTTCCACGGGTTTGGCGAACGAAATGGAATACTGCTTCGTGCCCGCAGACAACGCGAGGCACAGAAAAGCGGGAATTAACAACATTTTCTTGGTCATAGTTTCGTCTTCTCGAAGCTTTCACTTATACGACTCAAAAATTCGGAAGACAGTTACACATATTAAGGCAATTTCATCTTTCGGGGAGTGCGGCGGGCTTTAACGGTTTTCCCGCGCGCGCCGGTACTGCTCGGTCTTAGGGTTGGCCGCGTTCCAGCGCGGAGCTTCGGCGCTATCGCCCATCTCTAAAGCCGCCAGCGCGATGGTGCGGTCCACCTTCGCCATGTTCTCGTAATCCAGCTTGGGCCATTCGTCGCCCGCCCGGTGGTAATCGGCGAACGCATACGTCACGGAAAGCGTAGTCGAAGGAACTCCCACGTTGGCGAAAGCCGCGTTGTCGCTGCGCCCGAAATACGAATCGCTCTTCTGCTCGTCCTTCACCACGCGCACGCCGGTCTGCTCGCCCGCCCTCTGGAAGATGGCCGCCAGGTCGGTGTAATCGAATCCCGTCAGGTTGAACTGGTTCAGCTTGGTTCCTTCCCCCACTTCGTCGGTGCGGCCCAACTGCTCCAAATTGATATCCGCCACCGTCTTGGCCAGGGGAAAAATGGGATGCTGCGCGTAATAGCGCGATCCCAGTTCGCCCACTTCCTCGCCGAACAGCGTGATGAACACCAGCGTGCGTTTGGGTCTTTCGGGCAGCCCGGCCAGGGTTTCCGCGATCTCGATCACCGATGCCGTCCCGCTGGCGTCATCGTTCGCGCCGTTGAAAATATGGTCCGGATCGCCGCCGTTTTCGCGCACTCCCAAGTGGTCGTAGTGCGCCGTAAAAAGCACGTAGGTATCCTTCAGGGCGGGGTCGCTTCCCGGCAAAATTCCCACCACGTTCTTCAGTTTCACGGGAGTAATCCGGGGCGCCGCGATGTGCGCCGAGACCTTGGCGCCGGGCGCGCTCAAGGCTTTGCGCACGGCCGCGTCCCACACCACCAGAATGGGCGTGGCCGCCGCTGCCGCGGAAGCTTCCCGCAGCCGCGAATTGCCGCCGCCCGCGGCATTTTGCGCGCCGGTCCGCAGCACGATCGCCAGCGCCGGATGCAGCCGCGCCGCCACGGCCGGAATGCGCCGCATCAGCGCCATTCCCGCTCCGCGCCCGCCGCCCGCCGGCGGTGTGCCGCCGTCCGGCATTTCCAGCACCAGCACCTTGCCGCGAACCGCATCCGGCGACAAACCGTCCAGCGCGGCCGCATCCCCGAGGTTGCCTTTCACCGTTTCGGCATCCTTCACGTCCGCCGCCGCGGCTTCCTGCAGCGCCATCGCCCCGGCTTCGGCCTGCACGCTCTCTCCGCCGCCGGCTACCGCCAGTTCCAGCCCCTCCAAATTGGGCGCCGTCTGCGCGAACTGCGCCGTCTGAAAATACCCGTCGTCCCCCGCCGGCTCCAGTCCCGCGCGCCGGAACTGCGCCGCCACGTACTCGGCCGCGATGTCCAGGCCCGGCGATGGCGTGCCGCGCCCCAGCAGCGCATCGGACGCCAGAAACGAAACGTCCGCCTTCAGCGCATTGGCCGTCAGCCGCGCCGCAATCTCCCGCAAAAGGGGCGTGGTCTGCGCCAGCGCCAACAACGCGGCCGCGCACACCGCCACAAGCAATCTTTTCATGGCACCTATCTTATCGTGCTATTGCAGATTGATGGTTCCGCGGCAGCGCGACGATCCGCAGCGGCAGCGCACTTCCTCGATCTTGTTCGAGAACATGTAATCCACTGTCAACTCCTCGCCCGGCCGGATCTCCCGCCTGCTCATGTACAGGATGTGTCCCTTGAAAATCCACGTATACAGGTTGGGCGAGCAACTGTGGTTGATGATCTCGGCGCCGCTGCCGCCGAATGCCCCGTCGATGGTCCAGTAATCGTCCAGCGTGAACAGATAGGTCAGGGAACCTTGTCCGCGCCGCTTGGTCTCGCGCCGGCTGATCTTTTCGCCGGTGTACTCGATGACTTTGACGCGCGCCGGAATCCGCTCCAACGCATAAACGCCGCGGCGGTGGATCCGCGATTCCCGTATTTCCAGACGAAAGCGCGTGCAGCGCGGATCGATGACCGGCGATTTGACGAGAACCGTGCCCATATGCGACGAGTTTACTCTTTTTCGGCGTTCGCATAAAAAAAAGCAATCCCAACCATAGAAACTTCCATCTTCGCCCCCGCACCGCCGGCGTTGGACAATATCTTTACAGTGAAGTTCCGTGCGCTCGCGCTCCTTTTGATGCCTGCGGGCCTGCTCGCCCAGTCGTCGCCGGACGCTTCCGCCCGGCTCGCCGCCCTGGAAGCCTCCACCCAAGCCGCGCAAAGTGCGGGCGATAACGCGTGGATGCTGGTCGCCTCCGCGCTGGTCCTCATGATGACCGGCCCCGGACTGGCGCTTTTCTACGGCGGTCTGGTCCGCCGCAAAAACGTCCTCGCCACCATGATGCAAAGCTTCATCCTGATGGCCGTGGTCACCATGCTTTGGGCCGTGGCCGGCTACAGCCTGGCCTTCGGCGGCTCTTCGCCATTTATCGGAAATCTGCATTTCGCTTTTCTCCACAACGTGGGCGGCGCGCCCAACCCGGATTACGCGCCCACCATCCCCCACCAGACCTTCATGGTCTACCAGTTGATGTTCGCCATCATCACCCCCGCGTTGATCTCCGGCGCTTTCGCCGAACGCATGAAATTCAGCGCCATGCTGCTGTTCACCATCCTGTGGAGCTTCATCGTCTACTGCCCCATGGCCCACATGGTGTGGGGCAAAGGCGGGCTGCTCAATGCCTTCTCCGGCGGCGTCATCCCCTGTTTGGATTTTGCCGGCGGCACGGTGGTCCATATCACTTCGGGTGTCTCCGCCCTGGTCTGCGCCCTGTATCTCGGCAGGCGCCTGGGCTACCCCGCGGTTCCCATGAAACCGCACAACCTGGTGCTCAGCTTCGTGGGCGCCTGCCTGCTGTGGGTGGGCTGGTTCGGTTTCAACGCCGGCAGCGCCCTGGCCGCTTCTTCTCTGGCCACCAGCGCTTTCGTGGCCACTCACTTTGGCGCGGCCGCCGCCGCCCTCGGATGGGTCTGCGCCGAATGGATCCACAACGGCCGCCCCAGCGTTCTGGGCGCCATCTCCGGATCCGTCGCCGGCCTGGTCGCCATCACTCCCGCCTCCGGTTTCGTGCAGCCGTTTCCCGCTCTCTTCATCGGCCTCGCGGCCGGCTTCTTCTGCTATTTCATGGTGGTCTCGGTCAAGAAAAAATTCGGCTACGACGATTCCCTGGATGCCTTCGGCGTGCACGGTTCGGGCGGCACCCTGGGCGCCCTGCTCACCGGCGTGTTCGCCACCAGCGCCGTCAACGGCGGTCTTAAGGACGCCGCCGGCCGCGCCCTGCCGCTCGGCCTGGTGGATGGCCGCGCTTCGCAGGTGCTCAACCAGGCCATCGGCTGCGCCATCGCCTGGGGCCTGGCCGCCATAGGCACCCTCCTCATTCTCAAAATCTGCGACGCCGCCGTCGGGCTGCGCGTCTCCAAGGAACAGGAAATGGAAGGTCTCGATCTCAGCCTGCACGGCGAGGAAGGGTATATCTTCGAATCATAGGCAGCGCGCGCCATGAAAAAAATCGAGGCCATCATCCAGCCCTTCAAACTCGACGAAGTGAAGGAAGCTCTCAAAGCCATCGGCATCGATGGCATGACCATCACCGACGTCCGCGGCCACGGCCGCCAGAAAGGCCACAAAGAGGTTTACCGCGGCCAGGAATACAATGTCGACCTTCTCCCCAAAGTCAAAGTCGAGTTGGTGGTCCCTGACAACCGCTGCCAAGAAGTCCTTCACACCCTCGCCGCTTCCGCCCGCACCGGCAAAATCGGCGATGGCAAAATCTTCGTCTATGAAGTAGGCGAAGCCGTCCGCATCCGCAACGATGACCGTGGAGAATCGGCCCTCTAACCCGCCCCGTAGGGCGCGCACGCGTGCGTGCCGCATGGGCCACGGCCCCCAACGGTGTCGCCACGAGTCTCGACACGGCAAACACGAGTGTTTGCGCCGCGGCGACCGGCGCACGGTGATTGCGTGACCACTTCCGACGCCATTCTGGCGCTGGCTGAGCGCAGCGCGCTAGTGGACCGCATGGTCGGCGCCGCGGCGGCAGGTTTCTTCGAACCAGGCGCTCCCGGCGCGGCGGTCTCCATCCTGGCCGTGGGCGGCTACGGCCGCCGCGAGCTCTTTCCCTACTCCGATATCGACCTGCTGCTGCTATTCCCCGCCGAAAAAGCCGCCCAGGACCGCAAGGAGGCCATCTCCGGCTTCCTGCAGAGCCTGTGGGATTCCGGCCTGCGCGTCAGCCAGTCCGTGCGCACCCCCGCCGAGTGCGCCGAAGTCCACGACCAAAATACCGAGCTCAACGTCAGCCTCCTCGACCAGCGCTTTCTCACCGGCGATCGGCCGCTCTACGCCTCGCTCGCCGAGCGCCTGCCGCGCTTTCTCCGCGCCAGCCGCGGCGACCTGGTCCGCAACCTCGCCGCCCTGACCCGCGAGCGGCATTCCCGCTATGGCGGCACCTTCTACCACCTCGAGCCCAACGTCAAGGAAACTCCCGGCGGCCTGCGCGATTATCAGTTGGTGCGCTGGCTCGAACAGTTGCGCGATGCCGGTGAGCCTTTTGCCGAAGCCTCGGCCGGCCTCTCCGACGCCTTCCGCTTCCTGGCGCGCGTGCGCTTCTTTCTGCATCGCCAGTCCGGCCGCGACAACAACCTGCTGTCGTTCGAAAATCAGGACGCCCTGGCGGAAATCTCCGGCGGCGGCGATCCCGCCCGCTGGATGCGCGAATACTATCGCCACTCCCGCGTCATTTACCGCGCCGCCTCCGCCGCCCTGGAAAACAACGAAGCGCTTGCCAGCAGCCTGTTCGCGCAGTTCCGCGACTGGCGCTCGCGCCTGGCCAACGCCGATTTCAGCGTGCATCGCGAACGCGCCCATTTCCGCGCTCCGCAACGCCTCGAGGTGGAACCCGAAATCGCGCTCCGCCTGTTCGAATTCGTCGCCACCCACGGCATCCGCCCTTCTCTCGAAGCCGCCCAGCGCATCGAAGCCCGGCTGCCGCGCCTGCGCGAATATTTCGCCGAGCCGCCTCCCCTCTGGCCCGCGTTGCAGCGCATCCTCTCGCTGCCCCACGCCATCCTGGCGGTCCGTTCCATGCACGAAACCGGTCTGCTCTCCGCCATCTTTCCCGAGCTGGACCGCACGGAATGCCTGGTGGTGCGCGATTTCTACCATCGCTACACGGTGGACGAGCATACCCTGGTGGCCATGCAGAACCTGCTTCCCGCCGCCGAACCTTTCGAGAGCCTGCGCGGCGAAGTCACCGATCTGCCCGTGCTGCTCTTCGCCCTGCTCTTTCACGATAGCGGCAAGGGTTCCGGCGCCGGCCACGTGGCGGAATCCGGGCGCCTCGCCGCCGCCGCCATGGCCCGCATCCAACTGCCCGCCGCCGCCCGCGAGACCGTTCTCTTCCTCATTCGCCATCACCTGGAGCTTTCCGCCGCCCTGCAATCGCGCGATCTCTTCGACCCCGCCGCCATTCGCGATCTGGCCACCGTTGTCCAAACCGTCGAACGCCTCAAGGCCCTCGTGCTCATCACCTACGCCGATGTCGCCGCCGTCAATCCCCACGCCATGTCGCCCTGGCGCGCCACCCAGCTCTGGCAGCTCTACATGTCGACTTACAACGAGCTCACGCGCGAGTTGCAGACCGATCGCATCGGCGCCGCGCCCGAAAACGGGCAAAGTGCCGCCACTCCCCAGCGCGCCGCTTTCCTGGAAGGCTTTCCCACGCGCTACCTGCGGACGCATTCGGAAGAGGAAATTGCCGCCCACATGGCGCTGGAGGAAACCAGCCGCGCCCGCGGCGCAGCGGTCGAAGTCCGCCGTCTGGAATCCGCCTGGCAGCTCACGCTCGCCACCGGCGCGGACCGGCCCGGCCTGTTTGCCTCGGTGGCAGGCACGCTCTCCAGCTTCGGCATGAATATTCTGAAAGCCGAGGCGTTTTCGAACCGCCGCGGCTTGGTGCTCGACACTTTTTCTTTTGCCGATCCGCACCGCACCCTGGATCTCAACCCCTCGGAAGTCGATCGCCTGCGCGCCACGGCCGCGCGCGTCATCGCCGGCAAAGTGGACGTGCGCGAGTTGCTCCGCAACCGCCCCAAGCCATCCCTGCCCAGCCGCAAGGCCCGCATTCCGGCGCGCGTCTCTTTCGATTCCGCGGCCAGCGCGACGGCCACGCTGATTGAAATTGTCGCCGAAGACCGTCCCGGCCTGCTCTACGACCTGGCCTCCGCCATGGCCGCTCACGGCGCCAATATCGAGGTCGTCCTCATCGATACCGAAGCCCACAAAGCCATTGACGTCTTCTACGTCACGGCCGCCGGAGCCAAGCTGCCGCCCGCCGTACAGGAAGGTCTGGCTGAAGCTCTGCGCCTGGCTTGCATGCCGCACCCCTAAACGCAAAACGACCGGCCGCCGCGGCAGCCGGTCGTTGTCAGTAGTGTTTTCGCGGGAATTACGCCGCGATGCGCTTGCGCCGCAGGAACAGGCCCAGCCCGCACAGCGCCAGTCCCGTCAGACCCATGAGCGCGGGTTCCGGGGTAGCCGAGCTCAGCACCACGTCGTCGTAGTCGCCCTGTGCTCCGGTGGCATTCAATTGGATGGTGATGTCGTCTCCCACATCGCCGGCCTGCGCAACATAAGTAGCCGTATAGATCGCAAAGTTGCCCGCGGCCGGCTGCGTCCCCACGGCGAAATACTGTGTGCCGCTTGTAGGGGTGGGGCCGATGAGCAGGTCCGCCGACGCGGTAAAGGGATAATCGTACTGCGAGCCCAGATACACCGTCAGCGTGTAAGTCAATCCGGCTTGCACCGTTGCACTGACGGTCTGATAGAGCATTGGGCCATTGGAGTACGCCACCACTACTCCGTCCGGAACGGAAACGAATTCATTATCGGGCGAGCCGGGCTCAAGCTGCCCGTACTGCGTCGGATTGGGTTCGGACGCGGTGATGACGGACCAATCGGGAGGCGCCTGGTCCGACGTGTAGTCGCAGCCACTGCCGCAACCAATCTGCCCGGAACCCGGCTGTGTCTCAAATGAATAATTGTTTACGGTGATCGAACTGGCGTAACACGCACCGCCGATTAGCAAAGTTGCCAGAACAGCCAAAAAGAAACGAATACTTCGATGCGTTACCATAGATCTCCTCCCGAGCGTGGCCAATGTATCAGCTTGAGCTAGTGTACCTTCTCACCCGGCGCGAGTCAATAAAGATGTCCCCGTTTATGGGTTTTTTGGGGGCTGTGCTCAGGAAACGGTACTACGTAGCTACAAGACTAATGGTATCAACGGACTACAACTTTTTCGGTGGCTGTATTGTCGGCATCGTCCGTCACCCGTACGGCAATCGTATGCTCGCCCGCCGGTGCGTCGATATTTACCGCATAATCCAGGTCCGGCGAATCCGAAAGCTGCGTTACCGGCGCGGCCACCACCCAATCTCCGCCATCCAGCGAATATTCGGCCTTCGCCAGGTCATTCAACGCATCCGCCGCGTGCCAGCGCACTTGCAGCTTCCCGTTGACCCGCGTTGCCGCGAGGCCGGTGATGCGCGGCGGCGTGTTGTCGATGGTGAACGGTTCGCTCTCCAGAGTGGCCGTCAGCGCCTCCGCCGGCGGATTGCCGGGAGCGTCCGATGCCAGGATGCGCAGCCGGTATAGGCCGTCCGGAAAGGCCGTCGAATCCCACGAGAAGTACTTCTCGTTGACCTTCTCCTTCAACATTTTCCACTCGGTTTCGCCCTCGCCCTTGATCTCCACCGTGTAGCTCAGCGAATCGCCGTTGGGGTCGCTCGCCAGCCAGCGCGCGCCAATATAACCCTTGGCGAACTGCAGGGCCGGCGTGCTGGTCGCCGTGTCCAGCGAAAACGAACTCAGGCTCTGCGCCTGGCGCCCCATGGGGGGAAGGGTCAGGCTCTGCGGCGGTTGCGAGGAAGCGGAAACCGCCGGCGGCGCCGGGAACTTGTAGTTGAACGGCGTGATCTCGATTTCCTCGATGCGCGGCGCCACGTTTTTGGGCAGGTATGCCACGTCCACCGATTCCAGCTCCGGCGAATGCCCTTTGCCGTCGCCCGTCAGAGTCGCCTTCCATTGCACGAAGCGCGCCGGCGGCGATGCCATCCGCCCTCCCTTCGGCGAGGTAATCGGCGCCGACCAGGGGCTCCAGTTCTTTTGCGGTTCGTCCAGGTTGCCGCTGCGCGTTTCCAGCGACACCTGGCCGCCGTTCCGGCGCGCTTCAAAGCTCGCCCGTCCCCATAGCGTAAACAACTCCGCGTCGAAGACCTGGCTCTCGACGGTGCCCGACGGCTCCAGAGCCGGGCCGATCTCGTACACCTTTCCCACATTGCCGGTGGCCGCGTAGAGCCGGCCGTCCTTGCCCTGCTGGAAGGCCGTGATCTGCGTGGCCGGCATGTTCAGCAGCGCGGTATAAGAGGTTGGCGATTCGATGCGGTACACATTGCCTTTGTTCCCCGCTCCCAGTAGCACGCGTCCGTCGCCGTCGAACCCGATGGCGTAAACCACGTCCTGGCCGCTGGTCCACATGCGCTCGGGATTGCCGCTCGGCTCGATGCGGTACACATCGCTGCCGCCCGCCACTCCCCCGCCGCCCAGGGAGGCCGGTGGCGGAGCCGGCGGCCGCGCCGCCGCGCCCGCCGCCGGCACGCCCGGCTGGCTCACGGTAATCGCCACCTGCGCCGGACCTTGCGTGGGCGGAGCCGCCGGAGCCGAGAGCGGAGCCGAGGTCTTGCTGCCCACGGCCGCCGCGTAAATCGCGCCGTCGCCCGCCACCGCCACCGCCGTCACTTCCTTTTTGGGCATCTGGTACAGCACGAATCCCTCGCCCGCCGGCGTCACGCGCAGCACCAGCCCGCCCGGGTCCGTCCCCAGAATCAGGTTGTCGTGGCCGTCGATCGTCATGGAGCGCACGTGCGTCTCGTCCGTCTTGAAGAACAGCTTGCCCTTCCCGTCCGGCGTCACGCGATCGACTTCTCCCTGGTCTCCCGTGGCGACAAACAAATCGCCATGACTGTCGAAGCCCATGGCCCAGATGTACTTGGCCTTGGGGTCGTAGAAAACTTCCGGCTTGCCGTTGCCCGCGATGCGGTACACCTTGCCGTCCGGCGCCGTGCCCGCGTACACGCGGTCTTTGGAATCCACCGCGATGGCATGCACCTCCAGGCCGTCCAGCTCCGCCAGCAGCTTGCCCTTGCCATCCGGCGCCACGCGAAACAGCTTGGCGCCGGTGCCGCCGCCGGTGTACAGATTCCCTTTCGAATCCCGCGCCAGCGCCCACAAGTATGGCGCCGAAGTGTCGTACAGTTCGCGCGATGCCGGCGCCAGCGTCAACAGGCCGTCGCTCCGCACCGAGAGATTCTTGACAATCCCCTTCTCGAAATCGGCGTAGTCGCCCTGGGTCCAGATATGCGTCTCCCCGGCGAAAACCGCGGCGCAAGCCGCCAACAAAATAAAATACTTTTTCATCTGATTTCTACAGTACTCGAAGCGGAGTCTATTCACCGCGGAGACGCGGAGAAACAATTGAGCTACACAGAGAAGACCTTTCCGTTCACTCTTCCCCGCTATTTCACGTGAATCCGCAAAGAGTAACTCCCCATCACCACGTAATCGAACGGCAGCGCCATCTGCTCGGAGGCCGTCTCCGCGCTGGTCACCAGCGAACGGCTCGAACTGCGGCCCGTCTGCATCACGTTCAGCACGCTGGCCGGCACGCTGGGCATGGTTTTGTCGTCGTAATACGCGGTGGGGCTGGATTCCACCAGCGAAACGTACAGCTTGTTGTTGGTGCGCTCCTGGTTGATCAGCGAAACCGTCTCCGGCAAATCGATAAACCGGTTCATCACTCCCGCGATGTTCTGCATGCGGTTCACCGTATCCGCGTCGCTCAACACGATGCGGTGATCGCCCTTGGCCAGGCCCGCCGGAATCTTGATGGTGAAATCGCGCTCCAGGGGCTCGCCGCGGTAAGGCCGCAGAAACACCTTCACCGGCACTTCGTCGCCCGCCTGCACGTCGCTGTTGGCCACCCAGGCGTTTTCGATGGTGGCCACGCGCCGCTCCGGCAGAAGGTCCACCGTCAGGTTCACCCGCTTCACGTCCGGCATATTCACGTTGTTCAGGTACAGCCGGTTGAATTTGTCGCCGAACCACCCCGCCAGCACCATGGGCGCCGGCATGGGCATTTCCCCCGACGCCTGCATGGTGGAAAGCGAAATATTCTGCGCGCCGCCCATCTCCACTTTGCCGCTCAGCCGGTAGGTCTCTTCCCCGCTGTCGGGGATTTCGTTCAGCTCGCTCACCGAGTTGTACAGCGTCAGCATCATCAGGTAGGGCGTCCACTTCTGGTGCACGAATACGCTGAAGTGGAAGTCCTTGGTATGGGCCACCGCGCCCTTATCGTCCAGCGAGCGCACCGTCATGGTCACCGGAATCATGGGCGCTTCGGCTCCCAGCACCCCTTCGATCCCGCTGTGCCGGTCCTGGTGCAGCGCGCCCACCACTTCCGTGGCATTGGCCATCTTGTTGGGCTGGTAAGAGGAAGCCAGCGTCATCAGCACCTCCCCTTCGGTCATGGGCATGTCCACCGGACCCAGGTTGAAGAACGGATGCCCAAACGCCAGCACCTTCTTGCCGTCGTTGTACGTCACCGTGCCGAGGCCGGTGACGCTCATGTCGCCATCCACCAGTACGCCCGCCACGCTTTCGCCCGGGTTCAGCGAGTGCTGCCACCCGGCCACCGGCTTGGAGCTCTGCAAGCTCGCCGCCGCGCCGCCCTGCGCCACCGCGATCCCCATCTGCTGGAACATCGGCCCAAAGGCATTCAGCGTGCTCGCGTTGAATCCCGAAAACGTCACCGGAGATTCGATCGGCACCATCATGGGCATCTGCTCGGGCAGGCTGCGCATGGCGCCCGCCGCCACCAGTTGCGCCAGCATCTCGCCGGGCACCGCGACCTCGCCCCGATTGCGCGCCACCAGCTTGTCCGGCGTCTTGGAGCTCTCCGGCCGCGACTGGTCGAAGTCGTTGATCTCCAGCATCGATTGAATGGGGGTAATTCCGCAAATCGCGTCCGGCGAAAATACGCTCAGCCGCAGCGCCACCGCTCCCACCAGCTTGCCGTCGATATACACCGGGCTGCCGCTCATGCCGCCCGCCACGTTGGTACGGATGGCTTTGCCGCCCATCTTACCGAGAATAATGTCCTGGTTCGGACCCCAGGCGTTCTTCATCAGCCCGATAATCTCGATCGGCACCGCTTCCGGTTCCGTGCCTTGAAAAACGGTCCAGGCGGTAGCTTTCATGCCCGGCTTGAGTTGGCTCAAGGGCATGATTTCGACTTTGCCTGCTTTGGGTCGCGTAAGAGTCGCATCACCCGCATATACGGGGAGCGAGGCGACCGCAAATCCAAACAGGATCGCGGCGGTTCGCAATTTCATGTGGGTCAACAGCTCCAGTTGTTCCTATTGTACAATGTGATGCGTCCGACCCCCCTGAGGTTTCCGTTCACAAAAATCTTTTCCCGCTATGTGCATGATTCTGAACAATCGGTTATGCAACTTTCAGCAGTGACCGGAGGTTGCCGCGTTAGCCTGTGGTTGTGGAAGGCCTTCCCCGACCGGACCGCGCGGGAGCCGTTGTAGCCGCCGCCGCGCATGACCTCAACGACGAGTTGACCATTATTTTCAGCAGCCTCACCAATTCCCTGGCGTCGCTTGCTCCGGGCCATCCCGCCCATGAACTCCTCCTGGAAGCCCGCTGCGCCGCCCAGCGCTGCGCATGGAAAGCCTCCGGCCTGCTGAACTACAGCGCTCGCCGCGGCGCCCGTCCCAACGCCAACAGCATGGAATCGGTTATTTCCCTGGAACCGCGGCCTTCCCTGGAGTTCATTTAACATCCCGCAATCCATTACTCTGAAAGCAGTGCGCATCCTGGCCATCGAATCTTCCTGCGACGAAACCGCCGCCGCGGTGGTGGAAGACGGCCGCTCCATCCTCTCCTCGGTCGTCTCTTCCCAGATGGTCACGCACGGCAAGTACGGCGGCGTCGTCCCCGAGCTGGCCTCGCGCGAACACCTGCGCGCCATCGTACCTGTGGTCCGCGAAGCGCTGGAGCGCTCCGCCACTCCCCTGAATTCGCTGGCCGCCATTGCCGCCACGGTCGGCCCCGGGCTGGTCGGCTCGCTGCTGGTGGGCCTCACCTACGCCAAATCCCTCAGCTTCGCCACCGGCATTCCACTGATCGCCGTCAACCATATCGAAGGCCACATTCACGCGGTCGTTCTGGAAGCCGCCCAGGCGGGTACCCCCCTCGAGTTCCCCGCCCTCGCCCTGGTGGTCTCCGGCGGTCATACCCACCTGTTCGAAGTGCGCGCCGGTTTTGCGTATCGCCTGCTCGGCAAGACCCGCGACGACGCTGCCGGCGAAGCCTTCGATAAAGTTGCCAAACTGCTCGGCTACGGCTATCCGGGCGGACCCGTCATCGACCGCCTGGCGCCCTACGGCAACCCTCGCGCGGTGCGCTTCACCTTCGCCAAAATGAAGGGAAACGCCCTCGACTTCAGCTTCAGCGGCCTGAAAACCGCCGTTCTTCGCTGGGTGGAAGCGCACGATATGGAAACCGAAATCGCCAGCCGGCGCGCGCTGTTGCGAAGCAATCCGCAACCGTCCGCCGAGGATTGGCGCAGCCTCACTCCCCCCCGCACGCTGGATTTATTGGCTTCCTTTCAGCAGGCCGTCATCACCGAGTTGCTGACCCGCGCGGCCGCCTCCGCCGGGAGTATCTCGGCCCGCAGCCTCATCGTGTCCGGAGGCGTAGCTTGCAACACCGGCCTGCGCCATGCCGCCCGCGGCGCGCGCCTTCCCTATCCGATTTACTTCCCCACTCCCGGCCTTTCCACCGACAATGCCGCTATGATCGCCGCCGCCGCCTTCCCCAAGCTGCGGCGCCGCGAATTCGCGTCGCTGGAAGTCGCCGCCCAGGCCAACCTGAGCCTGGCGTAGAGGCGCGGTTATGCCGGTGGCCGGCTACGCCACCACGTCCTTAATCGGGATCACCTTGGCCATGCCCCCTCGCTCGATGGAGCGGAGCACCCGCTCCAGTTCGGCCTCCTGTACCGGCTTGGGCAGCACGAAGCGGTTCCCTCCTTCGAAATCCCCGGCAAGCTCGGCGTCGTATCCGTCGCTGAGCAAAACGAATCCGCCCACTCGCGGGTGCATCCGCTCGCTAAGCTCCACCCAGTTCAGCCCCGGCGCATGCACCGAGCAGAAGGCCGCGTCGAACCGCATGCGGTGGGCCAGCTCGAGCCCGGTATCCGCGTTGGGCACCGGAACCACGCGGTATCCGCGCGCCGCCAACAGCGCCAGAAGCTGCCGTTGCGCCGCCTCGTCGGGTTCGATCACCAGGCCGGTCAGGCGCCGCGCGGAATCGGCCGGAGCCGCCGCCCCCTGCGCCGGAGCCGCCTGAATGCGCTCCTTGCTTGAGGAAACCGGCAGCTCCACCTCGAAGCGCGGCTCGGTGTTGGCCTTTTCGATCAGCCGCACTTCCCCGCCGTGCCCCGCGATCACGCTGCGCGTCACCCCCAGCACCGCGGCCGTCTCTTCCGGCTTGCCGGACCCGGGCGGCGCGCTGAAGGCAATCTCCACCAGCAGCCGCTTGGCCAGCACGCTGGTCCGCACGGTGATGATTTTTTGCGGCGCTTCCGCCAGGGACTGCTCGGCATGCACCAGCAGGTTTAGGAATACCTGTTCCAAGTGCCCTTGCGAGCCCAGCACAAACTGGGGTTCGCTGGAGGTCAGATCGCGCACGCGGATTCCCGAGGCCTTCCAGTCGCCCTCGCGAAATTCGATCAGGTTTTTGAGCAGCGCCCCGATCGAAACCGGGCGCGCCTCCACCTGCTCGGCCGCCGCGAAACTCACCAGCCGCGCCACCATCCCCGCCGCCTTGCGCGCTTCCGCCGCGATGGCCGCCACTTCCCGCTCCGCCGCGCCGGCGTGCGACTTCTCCAGCGCCCGCTGCGCCAGTTCGGAGATGGATGAAAGGGGCGTTTGCAGTTCGTTCACCACCCCCGAAATCAACCGCCCCACCGCCGCCAGTTTCTCCGTGCGGAAGAGCTGCTCCTGCACCGACCGCTGGTCCAGCAAGCGGATTGCGACGCCGATCTGGTTTCCCAGGTGCTGCGCCAGCGTCTGCTCGTCCGGCTTGAAGTCGCGCGCCCGGTCGTCCTGGTCCAGCTCCAGCACCCCCACCACTTCGCCCTGCGCCATCATGGGCACAAAGAGCAGCGAATGAGGCGTCCGCTCGCCTTCTTTTCCGGCCATCGGAAAAGGGCTCCGGTCGATGTCCGGAATCACCAGCAGGGTGCGGTAGTGGAAACACGCCGCCGCTCCCGCCCGCGTGCCCGCCGGCGGCGACCCCAGGGGAATCGAGACCGTCTCGCCCCCGTCCACGGTCACCTCATCCAGCGTTCTTCCACTGCGGTTGTATACGAACAGGTGCACGCGCGTAATGCCCAGAATCTCCGGCAGCGCCTCGCCAATCCGCTTCACGATGTCGGTGGCGGATGCCGCTCCCAGAATTTCCTCGCCCAACTGGTAGGTCTTGCGCGGCCGGTCCCGCTGTTTGCCCAGCCGGCGCTCCCTGCTCCACAGCAGGAACGCCACCGCCAGCACCATGCAGATTCCCGATGCCAGCACCACCGGGGGCACCACCCAGGGCTTTTCCCGGTGCAGCAGATCCGGCTCGTGCACCAGCAGTTCGAAACCCCGGTTGAAAGGCTTGCGAACGCTGTACAGGTGGGCCACTCCGGTGGTTTCGATGTCATCTCCCGCCGCGAACGAAGCGAAATTCGGCGCCGGCTGGTCCTGCGGCCGCGGCAGGAACAGCTTGGCTTGCCCGTCCAGGAAGATCTGCGTGCCCGCCGCCGTGTCCGCTATGTGCTGAAGATGGCCGCGCAGATGCACCAGCCGGCCCAAATACTTCAAGTCCTGCACTGCCGCGGGGCTCAGATCGATGGCCGCGGGAGCCGGTTTCCGCCCCAACACCGAAATATTCTGCGGCTGAATTACGATCGTCCCCGCCAGGAACCCTACCGTTCCAGTGACTTCGATATCTTCGCCCGCTGAAAAAGCGTCCAGCCGGGTGTCGTCCAACGCCGCCTTCAGAATGGCCGCTCCTCCGCGGCCATCCTCCATGGCGATGATGGTGTACTCGGGGAAGTGATAGGCCGTGTGGTTGACCACGCCGCGCACTTTCACGGTGCGCCCCAGGTAGACGGGGGTGAAAGCCGGAGGGGTGCGCGCGCTGAGTTCCGCGAGCGACAGCTTGAGCGGCGCATCCGCCGCGGCGCAGAGAAGCGCCGCCATCGCGCCGAAAAACACCATCCGCCCCAGTTTCAGAGCACCCGCGATTGGGCTGCTAACCATTCCGTTACCGAACCGTTCCAGAAATTATCGATGTTCAGATCCGTAGCCCGCAAGTTATCATGAGTCGTACAGATACCGATAACCCGCATTCCCGCCCTGCGCGCCGCCTCCACCCCGGAATTCGAATCCTCGAAAACAATGCAGTTGGCGGGCACCGCGCCCAATCCCTCCGCCGCCCGTAAGTACACGTCCGGAAAGGGCTTGGGATGGGCCACCTGGTGCCCGTCCACCACCACCCGGAAGTAGCGGCGCAAACCCGACTGGTCGAGCACGAAATTCACGTTCAGAGGCTCCGCGTTGCTGGCCAGGGCCATCGGCGCATCCCGATACCGCTCCAGGAAATCGCGTATGCCGGGAACCAGCATCTGTTCGATCCTACCATCCATCATTCTCCGATATAGCCGCTCCTTCGCCGCGCCGCGCTCGCGAACTTCCTCCGCCGGCAGATGGTCGCCGTAAAACGCGCGCACAATGTCGTCGTTGCGCTTGCCGTACATCTGCTGCTGCATCTCTTCGGTGGTTTCGATTCCGTACCCGCGGTTGAATGCCGTCCACGCCTCGCGATGCAGCGGATTGGAATCCACCAGCACCCCGTCCATATCGAAGAGCAGAGCGAGGCCCGCCGCCAGACCCACTAGCGGGCTCCCGGTTTCAGGCTGCCGCGCAGCCATTCCAGATAGGGCGCCGATCCGTCGACGACCGGCAAAGCCAGCACCTCCGGCACTTCGTAAGAATGTGCCGCGCGCAGTTTCTCCTCTACCTCCGGGAATAACCGGCCCGCGGTCTTGATGGCCAGCAAAACTTCCTCCGCCGTTTCCACCGCTCCCTGCCAACGGTAGGTGCTGCGCACGCGCGGGATGGCGTTGACGCACGCCGCCAGCCGCTCTTCCACCAGCAGGCGCGCCAGTTTTTCGGCTTCCTCCGGCGAGGAACAGGTACAAAGAATAACAATCTCTCCAGTCATGGGAAAAAACTAAGAAGCGAATCCGGAAAGCAATGTTACCATTATCTTCCAGGCTCCGGTAATATGAAACCGCCGTTCGCCCGATTCGCTTATATCGCAGCCCTCCTGGTGGTATCCGTATATGCGTTTGTCACGTTACGCGGGCCGCGGGGCGTACCCGCGGTAATTCAGAAACAAACCCTGATCCAGGAAATGGAAAAGCGCAATCAGAAGCTCCACGAGGAGATCGAGCGCAAGAAGGAACATATCCGCCGCATCACCGATAATCCCGCCGAACAAGAGCTGGAAATCCAAAACCGCCTGAAACTCGTGCATCCCAACGATAAGGTCTACATCATCGGGCAGCCCGCGAAATAGCGCGTGGCGCCGGCGGTCCGGCCGCCGGTGCTTTGCCGCCGCCCCTCAAATCCGCAGCACCGCCGCTCCGCGAATGGCATCGTTCTTCAATGCATTCAAAGCTTCGTTGGCTTCCTCCAGGCCGAACTCGCGCACTTCCGTGCGAATCGGAATCTCCGCCGCGATTTTCAGAAATTCCTCGCCATCGCGCCGCGTGTTATTGGCCACGCTGCGAATCGACCGCTCCCAGTACAACAGGTCGTAATCCATCGCAGGAATGGGACTCATGTGGATGCCGCCGCAAGCCACCGTGCCGCCGCGCTTGAGCGCGCGCAGCGCCGCAACCGCCAGATTCCCCGCGGGCGCGAAAATCATGGCGCCGTCCACGGGTTCCGGCGGCGCGTCCTCGGTCCCGCCGGCCCACACCGCTCCCAGATCCAACGCCAATTGGCGATGCCGCTGGTCGCGCGAGGACGCGTATACGCGGATGCCCCAATGCCGCGCCACCTGAATGGCCACGTGCGCGGCCGCGCCGAAGCCGTAGATCGCCAGGCTTCCTCCGGGCTGCACGCCCGAAAGCCGCAGCGTGCGAAACCCGATGATGCCCGCGCACAACAGCGGCGCCACGTGCAGGTCCCCGAAACCGTCCGGCAGCGCGTACACGAAATCCTCCGGCGCGCGCACGAACTCGGCATAGCCGCCATCCACCGTCCACCCCGTGAATGCGGCGTTCTCGCACAGGTTCTCGCGCCCGGACCGGCAGAATTCGCACACGCCGTCGGTGCGGTGCAGCCAGGCAATCCCCACCCGCGCCCCCAGCGGGAAGCGCCGCGCGCCGGCCCCCGCCGCTTCCACCACCCCCACTACCTGGTGGCCCGGAATTATGGGCTGCTTCTTGGGCGCCAGTTCTCCCTCCACCACGTGCAGGTCCGTGCGGCATACCCCGCAGGCCCGCACCCGCACCAGCACTTCGCCGGAGCCCGGCTCCGGCATCGCCACATCCTGCAACCGGAGCGGCCTGGTTTCCACCGCCGCCGGCGCCGCCAGCACGCAAGCCTTCATACCCGTATTCTCGCGCCGCCGCGGGTTGGTATGGTAGAAGGGAACTCCGTTCTATGGCGAAAAGAGCGATGGTTGCCGTCATCGGCGCCGGGATCGGCGGTCTGGCGGGCCTGCTGATTTCGTTTCTGGGCTCGGATTGGAACCCCGCCCTCTGGATTTGCGCGGTCATCGGCGCCATCGTTCCTCTGCTGGTGCTGGGGCGGCCGGGGAGATAGCCATTCCGCGATATGTGAAGAAAAGTACAGCTCAATTTCGATTTTCCTTTCCCCGGCCCTGCCATAACCTTTAGATTCTAAAAGGAGGCTTTCCCGAATGCCCTTTTGCGCCAGTTGTGGTACCCAGACTGAAGGACGTTTTTGTGCCAAGTGCGGCGCGCCCGTTGGGGCCCCCGCGCAAACTGCCGGTGCTCCCCCGGCAAACCCGGCCGGCGGCCCACCCCCGCCTACTGTCACCGCGGCGCCCATGGCGCAGAATGTGGCCGGCGCTTTGTGCTACGTGCTGGGCCTTGTCACGGGCATTCTCTTCCTGGTGTTGGAGCCTTATAAGAACGATCGCTTGATTCGCTTTCACGCCTTTCAGTCGATCTTTCTGCATCTGGCGGTCATCGTTATTTGGATTGTCTTCGGCATCGTGATGGGAATCATGCTGCACATCGTCGGCTTCTTTTTCGGCGCGATCCTTTGGCCGCTCTTCGGCTTGGCGTGTCTTGCGCTGTGGATCTACATGCTGATCGCGACGTACCAGGGGAAGACCGTGGTGCTGCCTGTCATCGGTCCGTTGGCGCAACAGCAGGCGTAGCGTGGGGCTGGACCCCGCGCGGACCGCGCACGCCGGGCTGCCGCCCGGTTGGCAAGCCGAAGCATGCCCCGCCTTGGCGGGCGTCAGCGCGCCGTCACCACGATGTTGGCCCACCATGTGCCCCATCGGCCCGGGTAATGGTCCGTGGGCAGGGCCGCATATTCCTGTACCGTCCAGAAGGCCAGATCGCCCAGCGGATCCACCATGGTGCAACTGAAATCGCCCCAGCGATTGCTGCCCTCATCCGATCCCGGCGCCACGTATGACGCTTCGCCGGCCTTGACGACCTGCGAAGTCCGCATGACCCCCGCGGCGTCTCCGGCCAGGCGGAACGAAAAGGCCGCCGCCGGGTACGCGCTCGTGGTAAAGCGCGTATATCCCAGCGCCACGTCGTTCAGGCGGTTCACCGCAATGGAAGGGTAGGCGTAGAATTCCAACGCCTGCGGATCGTCGATGCGCCCCAGTTGCAGCAGAGTTCCCTGCACCGGGTCGGCCTGAAACCACTGCACCGAAGCCCTGGTGGGGTTGGCGTACGGCAGGAATACGGTGTGCGCGCACCACAGCGAGCCGTTGCGCATGACGCAGTTCTGCAAGCGGCTGTCGCCGGCGTCGACTTTGAAATACGTCCCCGGCTGCGGCGCGAAGTCTTCCCCGCCCGGCGATGTGTCGGCCCAGGATTCGGCGAGCGCGATTTCCATCGCGCCCGGGGAAAACGTTTCGCTCCCCACGGCGCCCTGCAGCACTCCGAGGCGGATCTGCCCGCCGGCCCCATCGGACGTCGCCTGGGCGAAAAACAACTCCTCGGGATGGCTATTGTCCACGTCCAATACCGGAATCAGCGCGCCCTGTTCATCGAAAAAGGTGGCATAGGCGGTCGAGCCGGCGTACAGGGCCGCGCGGTCGAACGCATACAGCGCCGTCTCCGCATAGCTGCCATTGGGCGGCAGCACCAACAGGTTGGCTGTGATCACCACCCAGTTCTGGTTGAATCCCAGCAGCGGGTAGTCGGCCCAGAATCCTCCGCTTCCCACATCGATCAGCGACATGCTCCAATCGCCCGCGGGATCAGACGTCCGCGAAACAGCCAGCAGCAGCGCGGACGAGGAAGCGCCCGGATTGGCGCCCGCCGAGGCGAGCCAGCGCCCGGCCGAGGGGTCGTATAAAATGCGCGGGTCGAAAATCTGCGCGAACCCTCCCAACCCGCTCCAGAACTGCGCCAGATCGATGGGAAAATTCGCCAGCGGCTGGCCGCCGCGCGATTGCACCAACACTTGCGAGTTCAGCATGGTCACGACTTCATTCGGCCCCACCGCGCCTCCCGTGTCCGGCGGGTTGGCGCCATACTGATCCAACAGCGCCCCAAAACCGGTAACGGCGGCGGACCCTCCCGGCGATACAGTTGCGGATCGCCCGCCCACGGCAGTGGAAGCCGGCGCCGCATGGCGCGCCGTGGCGCGGGAAGGCCGCGGCATCACTTTGGATTGGGGGCGCCGGCTCGCCGCGCGCGCCAGCGCGTCCAGGTTGACGCTGACGGTCCGCTCAACCGGGCGCCGCTGCTGCGCGGCGAGAATCAGAGGAAAGATGAGTAAAACAGGGAGACAACGTCCCATTATTTATGCCGAAGCGACGGCTCTGATCATTCTGCGGGGGATTTCTTCCGTTGTAAATAGAGTAATTTGCAACAGAACACGCCGGGATTTCTTTGCGCTTCACCCTTGCAAAAAGGCGAATAAAAAGCGAAAATAGAGTATGGCACCCTCGAAACCACACCGGGCGGGGCAGGCGGGGCGCCCGCCTGCCAATAGCGCTGGGTTGGCAGGCGAAAGCGAAAGCCCCACTTTTCATCCCAACTCTTGCCGGCGAGCTGGCCGGGAAACACTTGTGGGTATCGCCCGCCTCGCCGCGCACAGCGAACTGCTGGAAACCAAGCGCCAGGTGCGCTATTTCGAAATTCCGGCGCGCAGCATTCTCAACCGCACCAAACCCGGCATGCCGTTTCAATGGACCGTCAACCCCTACCGCGGCTGCGAGTTCGGCTGCAAATATTGCTACGCGCGCTATACCCACGAATTCATGGAAATGGCGGCCAGCGAATTCGAAGACAAGATCTACGCCAAATCCGCGGCGGCCCACCTGCTGCGCCAGGAACTGCGCAAGATCGGCGGTGCCGAGCGAATCGCCATAGGCACCGCGACCGATCCCTATCAGCCCGCCGAACGCCGCTTCGGCCGCACCCGCGCCATCCTGGAAGTCTTCGCCAAAGAGCGCGGCCGGTATCTGGGAATCACCACCAAATCCGACCTGATCGTGCGCGACATCGCGCTGCTCGGCGAGATCGCGCGCGCCAACGTCCTGACCGTGCACGTGACCATCACCACGCTGCACGAGAAGCTGGCGCGTTTGCTGGAGCCGCGCGCTCCCTGCCCCACGCTGCGCCTCGAAGCCGTCCGCCAGTTGAGCGAAGCGGGCATTTCCGTGAGCGTATTTCCCAACCCCATCATGCCGGGGATTACGGATGACGAAAAACACCTGGACCGCTTGGCCAAAGCCGCGCGCGACGCGGGCGCCCAGGGCTTCGGCGGCGGTCCGCTCTTTCTCATGCCCTGCGCCCAGAGGGTCTTTCTGCCGTTCCTGGATCGCGAGTTCCCGCAGCTCGCCCGGCGATATCGCGCGACGTTCCAAAAGTGTCCGTATCTGGACCGCCCTTATAAAGAGATGCTGCGCCAGCGCGTGCAGCGCATTCGGGACCGCTATGGCCTGGCTTGCGGAGTGGCGGAATACCGTCCCGAGTTGTGGCGGGAAGAAGAGCAGGGCACGCTCTTTCCGCTACAGTGAGATTTGGATCTTTCCGCCTTCGACTATCGCTTACCCGGCGAGCTGATTGCGCAGCAGCCGCTGGCCGACCGGGCCGCTTCGCGCATGCTGGTACTCGACCGCGCCGAGCGGCGTTGGGAAGACCGCTGGTTCCGCGAGTTGCCGCAATTTTTAGGTCCCGGCGATTGCCTGGCGCTCAACGATTCGCGGGTTTTTCCGGCGCGCCTCTTCGGCCGCAGGGAGGGCGTGCACGCACTGCCCATCGGCAAAGGCAATCCCAAACGCCACGAGCACCTCAGCAGCCAGGTGGAAGTGCTGTTGGTGCGTCCCGTCAGCGAGGATGGCCGGACCTGGGAAGCGCTGGTGCGGCCCGGCCGCAAAATGCGGGTCGGGGAGCGCATCCGTTTCCAGGGAGGTCTGGAAGGCGAGATCGCCGGCCGCGGCGAATACGGCGAGCGCCGCATCCGCTTCGCCACGGATCGCGACCTGTTCGACGAGTTCGAGAAGATCGGACACGTTCCCCTGCCGCCCTATATCAAGCGCCAGGATGCCGCGGCGGACCGGGAGCGCTACCAGACCGTCTTCGCGCGCGATCGCGGCTCGGTAGCCGCGCCCACCGCCGGTCTGCACTTCACGCCCCAGGTGCTGGGGGAGTGCCGGGCAGCCGGCGCGGAAATCGCCTATGTCACGCTGCACGTGGGCCTAGGGACCTTTCAGCCGCTGCACGCGGAACAGATCGCGCGGGGTAGCCTGCATGCCGAATGGTTTCGCATCGCCGGGGAGAATGCCGCCAAATTGCGAGCCGCGCGGCGGGTGGTGGCGGTGGGCACCACCACCGTGCGCAGCATGGAAAGCGCGCTACGCCTGGGACGGCGGCAAGGGGAGACCGACATCTTCATCCAACCGGGCTACGAATTCCGCGGCACAGGCGCCATGCTCACCAATTTTCACCTGCCGCGCAGCAGCCTGATGCTGCTGGTTTGCGCCTTCGCCGGCACGGAACTGACACTGGCCGCATACCGGCACGCCGTGGAACAGCGATACCGGTTCTACTCCTACGGCGACTGCATGCTGATTGTTTAATTGAGCGTACCGGTGAGTACTAGAGCGCCGTTTTCGCCAACGATAGGGTAATTACCCGATGATTTTGTAACCCTTGTTTGATCGATAAACTAGCGCATTCCCTTCGACTCAGAAAATTCTGAATAATTGATAAGATTTTTCTTGCCTTCTTGCGGATTTGTCATTATTCTGACTTTTGGCTAAAGGAAAAACTGACACAGAACTCTGAATATCAACCTGGAACAATCTGATGACAAACCCGATCCTGCTGCCCAGTCCCGATTCCCGCGAACGTTTTCGACTTTTGTCCGAAGACAATCTGCGCATCGACGCTCTTGCACGTTTGTACAAGCGCCGCGATGCCGTCGAAAACCTGATTCGCTCTTTGGAGGATTACCAGTGCGCCGTAGCCCGCCGTCCGGCGGCGATCCGCGAGTTCATTTCTGAACGGAAGTGCTCGTAAGGTTGCGTTCGATCGCAAACTTCACCAGTCCCACCAGGTCGTGGACGTTCAGCTTGCGCATCAGGCTGGCGCGATAGGTGTCCACGGTTTTGGGACTGATGTCCAGAAGTTCCGCGATATCCTTGGCGCGCAGCCCGTTCACCAGGTAGGAGAATACCTCCATCTCGCGTGGGCTGAGCGAAGCCAGCGGATCTTCCGGCGGCCGACGTTCGGCGCGCGTGAACAGTCCCGCTCCGCGCAGCAGCGGCGATACGTAAACGCCGCCGTCGCGCACGAAGCTGATGGCGTCCAACAGGTGGCGCGCCGGACCGTCTTTCAGGAGGTAGGCATCCGCGCCGGCGCGCAGCGCTTCCATCACGGTGTTCTCTTCGCGGCTGATGGAAAGAATCATCAGCTTGCCCGCGCAGCCGGTGGCGCGCAGCCGGCGAATGACCTCGACGCCGGTCATCACCGGCATGTGCAAGTCCAGAATGGCGAAATCCGGCTTGAGTTTGTTGATCATCTCGAGGGCGCCCGGCCCGTCCGAGCACTGCCCCAGGATGCGCATCCCGTTGCTCGCGCACAGCGCCGCGATTCCTTCCCGCACAATGGCGTGATCGTCGGCCAGAACCACGGTGGTCTGGGATGTTTCCTCCATGCAGTCTCCTTTGTGTCCGTGCAAGCCCGGTTAGGGCTTTCCTGCCGCCCGGTTAGGGCTCCTGCCGCCCGGTTAGGGCCTTCCTGCCGCCCGGTTAGGG
>Ga0181521_10000909_pt1 | contig 36826 bp, 35 predicted proteins | sample PEATcosm2014_Bin_32_FD_119764 | JGI IMG/M metagenome (GOLD analysis project Ga0181521, IMG submission 119764) | Peatland microbial communities from MTU Mesocosm Facility, Houghton, MI, USA - PEATcosm2014_Bin02_60_metaG | ecosystem: Environmental > Terrestrial > Soil > Wetlands > Peat | place...
CCATGACTGGGAACCATTGCCGATCCAGCGGCGAAAAGGTCTGAGCCACGCGCCGAGAAGCCGGCTTGCGCGATAGCTACGGCTTCCGGTTATCTCGGTCAGTTGTTTCTCTGACGAGCGAAGGCGCTCGGACAGTCGGGCGGCCTCGGCCTCGGCGGTGGTGGATCGATCTTCATTCGACGCCGCGGTCGTCCGCTCTTTCACAAGTCGGCTTCCGAGCGCTTCCGTGACGACGAGGGAGACGGCGGCAAGTGCGTCCCATCCGGCGAGGTTGGCGAGCAGGGCTGAATGCAATGTGACCAACCGAGCTGGATCACGGTCCCAGTCGCCGAGCACGAGGTCTGCCCACTTGTGGATGAACGCGACGCACTGGTCGGTCGGCGCCGATGGTTCGGTCGGTCGTACGAGGACGAGACCGAACTCGTTGTCCGGCTGGTCGCCTGCGTCATCGAAGAAGTACAGGTCGATGAGTTCCCACGTCATCAGCCCGCGAGCCAGGCCGCCGGCAATGACCACGGCGAACTCCTCGGGTGTCCAGCAGTGAACGTGGATAGTCCGTCGACGATGCAGACTGAGCCGCTCATCGTCGAGTCGGGCGGGGTCGTGCCAATCGCGTACCTCGTCGGGGTGGATGGGGGGTTGGTTGAAGATCGCCCCGCAGAATTCTCTGATGTGCTCGGCATCCACCTCTGTGACCTGGCGCTCGAAATCATCAAGGAGATGTGCAAGGGGCGTCGGTTCACGGACAGAGTCAAAGGTCCGAGTCCGATCGGGGACCACCAGAACGAGTCGTCCGTCTCGGTGCAGGACGCGTTCGAACTCACACAGCGCCTTGATTGGATCGGCAAGGTGCTCGATGACATGGCATGCGACAACGACGTCGAACGCATCATCGGCGATGGCACCAAGTCCGTCGAGGTCGAGGTCGAGGTCAATATCTGCGTCAGGCCCTCGGGCTTGACCGACGAGTTCCGGCCAGGTGCGGTCCCTGCCGCCCGCGACCGAACGGTCGGCATAGGTGACGCGAGCTTCGGGGGGCGTGGGGAAAGGTGCGTTGCCGGGCCCGATCTCGAGAACGTCGCCCAGCAAGGTCCGCCCGATGTCTTCACGCGGGTGTCGCCTCGTGGTGATCCGCTTTTGCAAGTCGTCGATCAGGCCATGATATGGGATTCGCCCGAACCCGTGTCAGAGCTCTCCGAACTGCGCTCGGGACCAAGCGATCGGCGGACTCACAGGCCCGAAGAGCGGGCCGCTGGTAGCTCCGAGGTGGCCGATCGTGACGCCCTAGTCGGTGTCCGGTGTCACACGAGGAGCGGAGTCGGGCAGCCGAGCGAGAACGACGAACTCGTTGTAGAAGAAGACATGACCCATTTGCCGCGGGAGGGGAAACGAGAATTGACGCTCGACCTGGGCGTTCGACGCGTGGCAGAGGTCCCGGAGTGTAGCGAAGTCCATGAATGTCCGGTGACTGGCGTCGCGTCGGAAGCCGGCTTCTTGAGGCGTGATCAGCAGCAGCATGCCGTTCGGTCGGATCATGTCGACGTACTCACCGAGGAGCGCTTGGGCCTCGTCTCTCTTCAGATGCTCCAGCACATGTGAGACGAGCAAGGTGTCGAACGAACCGCGCCGGCTGTAGGTACTGGTGCGAAACTCCTCAGGAGTGAAGGCGACGAATCCCCGTCGGCGCGCCGTTTCGACCGAGGACGCATTGTGGTCGACGCCGACGCTTTCGGGTCCCAGCGTCGCCAGGTTGCGGCCGATCCCGCAACCAACGTCGAGCGTGGTCCCCAGATGCAGTCGGCGGAGGTTCCACTGATACGGGGCTTGGACATTGAGCAGGCGCTTCCAGGTGGCCAACTCGTGGGTCTCGAGACGACGCGCATACTCCTCATGCCTCGTATCGCTGGGTCCCCCGGCAATGGGAACTCGACGTTCTCGCCCGGTCATGTTCTTCGGCAATTTATCCTCCGGTTTCGTGGAACAGCGTGAACGTTTCCTCACCGAGGTACCGCCACCGCTGGACCGGAGCGGGGAATGCTGCTCGCGGCGGTGTCGGGATGACTCCGAGAGAGGGCTTGGTGGCGGAATGTGGCGCATCCGGCACTGCGATTGGCTGCGAGCGAGCGGATTGCCCTCCCCACGACGGCGGCACCCCTGGTTTGGTTGGCAGGCGTTGGCGGACGGTCGCCGCCTGCCCTAGTGGTCGGGCGAGGAGAGAACCGGTCGAAGTCATCAGGGCTCGAATTCGAGAGCCGCGGTCGGCACGACGAGATCTCCGGGATCGATCGCTCGCTCGATCCCGGAGAGCCGGGGCGCCAGGAGAAGGAGCGCTGTCAGCAACGCGGCAAGCGCTCCTGCCAAGAAGCCGTACTCGACGCGGGCCAGCAAGGAGGTCCCGAGTGCGGTCGCCAGCACCAAGACGGCGATTCCCACGATCCAGCACACCGCGGAACGTGCGTGGAGCCCGAGGGCGATGATGGCCTGAACCACCACGAGCGCCAGCATGTAGATGCCACTGCCAGCGGCGAGAACGGTCAGATCGCTGCGGTGAAGAAGAAACCGCTCGCCGAAGAGAATGCGCATCACATTCGGCCCGACAAGAGCGCACAGCCCTGTCGCAACCAGGGCGATGATGGCAACCAAGCCGAAGAGTCGTCCGAGCCCGCTGCGGAACTCCTCGTAGCGCCCTTCCCTCGCGAGGCTGGCCAGTCGGGGAAGGAGTGCAGCCTGCACTGCGCCGAAGAGGAACAACGGCACGCGGGCGATCACCAATCCGGCAAGGAAGTGACCCGCCTGGGCTTGCTGCGCCGGGGTAGCCAGGATCTTTACGGCGATCACACTGGCGTTGGCGAGTATCTGGGCGCCCAAAGAGCCCAGAAGGAGCCACCCGAGCGCGGCGGAGAGGTCGCCCCACGGGGCTTCGGGCCCGGGAGCAAGGAGATCCGTGTTGCCCCGTAGGCCGATCAGTGCGGCGATGCCGGGCGTCAAGCCGAGCACGAGTCCATAGGGACCGGCTCTGTGCACGCCCACCACGGCGAGTGCGATGCAGACGACCAAGCGCAGCGTCCCGTCACTGGCCTGGGCCAGGGCGTAGGAGCGGAACCGCCCTGCTCCCGAGAGTGTCCCCCACACCAAGGTGAGCAAGAGATATCCGACCAAGGCGCAGGCGAGGCCCGCGAAGAGCATCACTTGGCCGTCGAAAAGGTGTCGGACGATCGGGACGGCGAAGATGGCGGCCGCTATGAGGACGACCGTCGCCAAACCGGCTCCGAATATGGCTGCCCGTCGGACGACCGGCCCCCCGCCGAGACCTTCCACGCGTCGACGGGCAAGCAGTCGACCGATTTCCTGTTGGAGCGGGAGAAAGAGTCCGGGACCGGTGAGAAAGACCAAGGCCCACAACACCGACACGGTCGCGTAGCGCGTTGGACCGAGCACCCGGGCAGTGAGGAGCAGATAGCCGTAGGCGGTAATGCCGGTGACCACGAGTCCGACGCCGACCGCGACGGTCCCGGGCGGGAAGATATCCGAATGGCGCACCGGACGGCCGGGGGCAGACCTGTTGGGCACGTCGTCGGCGCCCATTAGTAGTCGCGGCCGCCGGCGGGCGAGCCGCCGGCGTCGTTGACCGCCATCCGAGAGGGCCCCCCGGGTGGGCGCGTCTCGAGCGTCATGTCAAAGTCGTCTATCGGAAGGGGGCACGGGGAGCAGCCTTTCGGACGGCAGAACATGCGGCCATCGCGGCGACCTAGACGGTAGCACCGGCCTGTCCGCGCGTCGGTGGTCCCCGGTGTGCGGACAGCCGTGTCGACCAATCACCGCGTGGCCGAATCGGACCCCGTGCTCCCGTTCGCGCCGGTCAGGTCCGACAGGCGGGGGAAACGGCGCAGCTTGCCGACATATCCCAAACGCCCCACGTCGACCCCGATGTCGGCGGCATCCAGCAGCCACAGGTCGCCCCGGCTGTTGCCGTAGGCCCAGACGTAGGGCTCGCCGTCGGCCTCCGGACGGACGTGCGCGTCGATCCATGCCCGCAGCCGCGCCACCTTCTCCTCGCCGCGACAATTGCCGCCGTCATAGCGACCGGTCATCCGGCCCTCACCGTCGGACTCGAGCCGGGTGGCCAGCACGCCGTCGGCGCCGAGCGCGGCGGCGACGGCCCCTACGTAGATGACGGGCGACGCGGAGACGATGACCACGCGGTGTCCCCGGGAACGATGCCACTCGAACCGGGCGCGCACGTCGGCGCGGCCGTGGCGGCGGTAGTGGGCCTCGCCGAAGGCGGCCGAGCGCTCCTCGAGTTCGGCGGCGTCCAGGCCGGCCAGCGTCCGGGTGAACAGCGCCTCCTTGGTCCGGTCGGCGGCGCTCCCGCCCACGAGCGCGGCCCACACCAGCTTCGGAGCCAGCACGAGCCCGGCGAACAAGACCTTCCCGGGCCCGACCATGGCCGACAGGTACGGCCAGACGCTCCCGCCGCGCGTCAAGGTGCCGTCGAAGTCGAAAGCGGCGACGACGGGTCGGCTCACTCCTGCTCCGAGAACGAGCCGTGGCGTCCGGCGCCCGAGGCGAAGCGCTGGGCGCCGAGAGCCGTCTCCCCGCTGGCGATGGTGGCGCGGCCGTGGCGGGCCTCCACCGCCAGAGCGGCGGCCTCGTCGAGCCCCCACTGGGCCAGGGTGGAACGCCGGTCGTTGCGTAGGCACTGCTGGGGGAAGCCGGCGAGTTGGCGCCCGAGCTCGACGGCCGCGGCCAGCGCCTGCCCGGGCGGGGTGAGCCGGTTGACGAGCCCCATCTCGAGTGCCTCAGGGCCGCCGACGCCGCGGCCCGTCAGGATCAGGTCCAGGGCCCGGCTCTGGCCGATCAGGCGGGGCAGGCGGACGGTTCCCCCGTCCACCAGGGGCACGCCGAAGCGCCGGCAGTAGACGCCGAGGACGGCATCGGTGGCGGCCACCCGAAGGTCGCACCACAGGGCCAGCTCGAGCCCGCCGGCCACGGCGTGGCCCTCGATGGCGGCGATGACCGGCTTGGACAAGTCGAGGCGAGTGGGCCCCATGGGGCCGGGACCGTCCTCCTCGACCGGCCGGCGGTCCCCGGCCGACAGGGCCTTCAGGTCGGCACCGGCGCAGAATGCGCCGCCGGACCCGGTGAGGACGGCCACGGCGACCTCGGTGTCGGCGTCGAAAGCCACGAACGCCTGGCGCAGGGCCTCCGCCGTCGCCCCGTCGACCGCATTGCGCCGCTCGGGACGGTCGATGGTGACGACCAGGACCGGGCCGTGGCGGTTGATGACGAGCGTGTCGACCATGAGGCGGCATTCTCCCAGGGCCGACCGTGTCGGGCACACCGCCGACGAGCACGTGGCCGACCTCACGGGGTCGCCCCCGCCGGCGCGAAAGTCGACTCATAAGGTCGACAATTGCCCGAGCGGCCGGTAGTGTCCTGGGCGCAACCGACGGATCACGCGCTTCGCGGCGTCTTACCAACCAGGAGGAAGACATGGCAGTTCGTTTGGGCGACGTCGCCCCCGACTTCACGGCCGATACCACCGAGGGAACCATCAATTTCCACGAGTGGCTGGGTGACTCGTGGGGGATCTTGTTCTCCCATCCGAAGGACTTCACGCCCGTGTGCACGACCGAGCTCGGCGCCTTCTCCAAGGCCAAGTCCGAGTTCGACAAGCGCAACACCAAGCTGATCGGCCTGTCGGTCGACCCGGTCGAGAGTCACGAGAAGTGGGCCGGCGACATCGAGGAGACCCAGGGTTCGGCCCTCAACTTCCCGCTCATCGGCGACCCCGACCGCAAGGTGTCGGACCTCTACGACATGATCCACCCGAATGCCGACAACACCTTGACGGTCCGTTCCGTGTTCATCATCGGCCCGGACAAGAAGGTGAAGCTGACCATCACCTACCCGGCGTCGACCGGCCGCAACGTCGACGAGGTCATCCGGGTGCTCGACTCGCTCCAGCTCACCGCCGACTACCAAGTGGCCACGCCCGTCAACTGGACCGACGGCCAGGACGTGATCATCGTCCCCGCCATCTCCGACGAGGAGGCGACGACGAAGTTCCCGAAGGGGTACAAGGCGCTGAAGCCCTATCTCCGGGTCACGCCCCAGCCCAACAAGTAGCCCCGCCGAACAGGCAGTCGTCTCGTCGCGACCAGGGAGCCGGCCCGCGAGGGCCGGCTCCCGGCGCGTTTGGCCTATCCCTCGGCGCCCTCGGTGGCGTTGCCGGCGCTGTAGGAATGGGCCCCAGCGCCGGCCAGGTGCCCGCCGTCGACGATGAGGTACTCGTCGCGGATCGCGGTGCCGGCGAAGAAGCACTCGAGGATCTCGCGGGTCCCCGCCGCGTAGCGGGTCTGCGCGGAGAGCGACGATCCCGAGATGTGCGGCGTCATCCCATGGTGGGGCATCGTCCGCCACGGGTGGTCGGGCGGGGCGGGTTGGGGGAACCACACGTCGCCGGCGTACCCGGCCAGCTGCCCGCTCTCGAGGGCGCGCACCACGGCGTCGCGGTCGCAGATCTTGCCCCGGGCCGTGTTCACCAGGTACGCACCGCGCTTCATCGTGGCGATCAGGTCGTCGTCGAAGAGGTGCTCGGTCTCGGGGTGCAAGGGGGCATTGATCGTGACCACGTCGCAGTGTGGCACCAGGTCGGCGGCAGTGGCATGGAAGGTGAGACCGAGCTCGGCCTCGGCCTCGGCCGGCAGGCGGTGACGGTCGGTGTAGTGCAGCTCGACGTCGAAGGGCTTCAAGCGGCGCAGCACCGCGGTGCCGATCCGCCCGGCGGCGACGGTGCCCACCACCATCCCCTCCAGGTCGTACGAGCGCGCCACGCAATCGGCGATGTTCCACCCGCTGCGCACCACCCAGCCGTAGGAGGGGATGTAGTTGCGCACCAGGGCCAGGATCATCATGACCACGTGCTCGGACACGCTGATGCTGTTGGAGTAGGTGACCTCGGCCACGGTGATGCCGGCGTCGATCGCCGCCTGCAGGTCGACGTGGTCCGAGCCGATGCCGGCCGTGACGGCCAGCTTGAGCTTCGGCGCCTTGGCGATGCGCTCGGCGGTGAGGTACGCGGGCCAAAAGGGCTGGGAGATTACGACGTCGGCGTCGGGGAGCTCGCGGTCGAAGACCGAATCGGGCCCGTCCTTGTCCGAGGTGACCACCAGGGTGTGGCCGGCCTCCTCGAGGAAGCGGCGCAGGCCGAGCTCGCCCGACACGCTGCCGAGCAGCGCCCCGGGGGTGAAGTCCAGCGCACTGGGGCTCGGGGTGGACTGGCCACCGGGATAGGCGGTGATGGTGGGCAGATCGTCACGGGGGTACGTCGTCGGGTAGCCGTCGACGGGGTCGTCGTAGAGCACGCAGAGGACTTTGGCCATGCACCGACGTTAGCCCCCGAGGACGACGACGGAGCGAAGGACCTCGCCGCGTTCCATGCGCCCGAATGCCGCTTCCACGTCGTCGAGGGAGATGGTCTCGCTCACGAACCGGTCGAGGTCGAGCCGGCCCTGGAGGTACAGGTCGACGAGCACGGGGAAATCCCGCGACGGCAGGCAGTCGCCGTACCAGCTGGGCTTCAGGCGCCCGCCCCGGCCGAAGAAGTCGATCATGGGCAGCTCGATTCGCATGTCTGGTGCCGGCACACCCACCTGGACCAAGGTCCCGGCCAGGTCGCGGGCGTAGAAGGCCTGGGCCATGACGTCGGGATGGCCCACGGCCTCGATGCAGACGTCGGCGCCGGTGCCGCCGGTGAGCGCGCGCACGGCCTCGACGACGTCGCGCCCGTCGGCCAGGACGGTGTGCGTAGCCCCGAACTCGGTGGCCGGCCCCAGCTTGCGGGCGTCACGATCGATGGCGATGACGGTGGCCGCGCCGGCCAGGCGGGCCCCGGCGATGGCCGCGCAGCCGACACCGCCACAACCGAAGACGGCCACGGAATCGCCCCGGCCGACCTCACCGGTGAACAGGGCGGCACCGAGCCCGGCCATGACCCCGCATCCGAGCAACCCCACCGCTTCGGGGCGGGCGCGGGGGTCGACCCTGGTGCACTGCCCGGCGGCGACGAGCGTCTTCTCCGCGAAAGCGCCGATGCCGAGGGCGGGCGACAACGGCGTGCCGTCGGCCAGGGTCATGGGCTGGGTGGCGTTGTGGGTGGCGAAGCAGTACCAGGGCCGGCCTCGGCGACAGGCCCGGCACTGGCCGCACACGGCCCGCCAATTGAGCACCACGAAATCACCTGGGTCGAGGTCACTGACCCCCGCACCGACCTGATCGACGATGCCGGCCGCCTCGTGGCCGAGGAGGAAGGGGAAGTCGTCGTTGATGGCGCCCTCGCGGTAGTGGAGGTCGGTGTGGCACACCCCGCAGGCCTGGACGCGGACCACCGCCTCGCCGGGGCCGGCGTCGGGCACGAGGACGGTCTCGATCGACACCGGCTCGCCTTTTTCCCTGGAAACGACCCCGCGAACCTCCGACGCCATGGTCTGTCTCCTCAGCCGATCTCGTCGGCGGGCGGTTCGACGCCGGGCACCCCCGCCCCCGCCACGTCGTCTCGCAATTCGCGCTTCAAGATCTTCCCCTGGGGGTTGCGCGGCAAGGGCTCCTGGCGCACCCACACATGGGTCGGCACCATGAAGGCGGCGATCCGACCCTGCAGGAAGGCGCCGAGGTCCGTCGCGGTCAGCGTGGCTCCGGGCCGGGCCACGACGACGACCCCCACCTCTTCGCCGAGGATCGGGTGCGGGACGCCGATGACCGCGCAGTCGGCCACGGCCGGATGCTCGAACACGGCAGCCTCCACCTCGACCGAGTACACGTTCTCCCCGCCCCGGATGACCATGTCCTTCGCCCGGTCGACGATGTAGACGAACCCTTCGTCGTCGATGCGAGCCACGTCCCCAGTGTGCAGCCACCCTCGGGTGAACGAGGCTTCGGTCGCAGAGGGCTTGTCCCAGTAGCCGCGCACGACGTTGGGGCCCTTCACCCACAACTCGCCCACGACGTGGGGGCCGCGGGGGAGGTCGTCGTTGGGCTCGGTGCCGTCGAACCCGTCGGGGACGACGGCCAACTCGACGACGGGAACGGGCGGCCCGACGCTGTCGGGCTTGCGGATGTAGTCGTCACCGGTGTTCATGGTGGTCACCGAGGAGGTCTCGGTGAGGCCGTAGCCGTTGGACGGCGAACCGGCGGGGAAGTGCTCCTTGATGCGACGCACCAGGTCGGGCGGGGCGGGTGCTCCGCCGTAGGCCACGGCCCGCACCGAGGAGGTGTCCCGCTCGGCGAAGTCAGGGGAGTCGATCACCTGCATGACCATGGCCGGTACGCCGCCGAAGGTCGTGATCTGTTCCCGCTCGATGAGCTCGAGGGCCCGCTCGGGGTCCCAGTGATGCATCATCACGAGCTTGTTCCCGGCTGCCGTGTTGGTCACCAAGATGGCGTGACATCCCGTGGCGTGGAACAGCGGCACCGACAACAGGTACGCGTGCTGCCGGGGGCCCTTCGGCCCTTCCTCGTCGACGAGCCCGCCTGCATTGCGCAACGCGGCCCGGGTGTTCAAGAAGAACAGGCTCATGAGGTTGGTGCAGATGTTGCGATGCGTCCCGACCGCGCCCTTGGGCTTCCCGGTGGTGCCCGAGGTGTAGAAGATGGTGGCGTCGTCCTCGGGGCCGATGTCCACGTCCGGCAAGGTGGCGTCACCCCCGGGCTCGCCCACGAGCTCGGTGAACCCGATGACGGGGACGGGCCCGTCGGTCTCGGCCTTGACCGGTTTGCGGTCTTCGTCGGCCACTACCACGGCGCGCAGCCCCGGGAGCCGGTCGAGATGCGGGCGGATGCGCTCGAGGCGCTCCGAGTCGACGAATGCCACCGCGCTCCCGGAATCGCTCAGCCCGTACTCGAGCTCGGCACCCGTCCACCAGGCGTTCAGGGGGACCACGACGGCCCCGACGGCGGTGGTGGCCCAGAAAGCCATGGCCCATTCGGGGAGGTTGCGCATGACGATCGAGACCCGGTCGCCCTTGGCGATCTCGAACCGGTCGGCCAGGGCGGTGGCCAGCGCGGCGACGATGCGGAAATGCTCCTCGAAGGTGGTGTGCTCGTCCTCGTAGACGAGGAGGTCCTTGTCACCGTGGCCGCGGCTCATCTCGAGGACGACACGCAGGCTGGCCGGACAGTTCTTCCATGCCCGGGTCCGCACCCCCCGGATGTCGACCTCTTCGACCTCGAAGGTCTGCCCGGGCGCGGTGAGCGTCGCGTTCGCCTCCTCGATGGAGGGCGTCGGGGACTTCGCCATGCCGCCTGCCTCCTCGGGTCCGGTGCCGGTCAACCGGGGGAGCCGGCGGCAGATGCAGGGCTGGCGAAGATCGTGGCTCGGTAGTACGCCAGCTCGGCCACGGACTCCACGATGTCGTCGAGGGCCCGATGGGCCGTCTTCTTCCCCGGGGCGCCGGCCAGCGCCGCCGGGTACCAGCGCCGGCACAGCTCCTTCACCGTCGACACGTCGACGCTGCGGTAGTGCAGCCAGTCCTCGATCTCGGGCAATTGGGCGGCCAGGAAGCGTCGGTCGGTACCGATGGAGTTCCCGCACAGCGGGACGGTGCGCGCCTTCGGGACATGGGCCCTGATGAACTCCAGTGTGCGCCGGCCGGCCTCCTCCAGGGTCACCTCGGAAGCGGCAATGGCCTCGAGGAGCCCGGACGCGGTGTGCATGGACCGGACCACGTCCTCCATCCGGGCCAGGGCCTCGGGGGCGGTCCGGACCACGAGGTCCGGGCCCTCGGCCACGACGGCGAGCTCGTCGTCGGTGATCAGGGTGGCGATCTCGACGATGACGTCGTGCGCCGGGTCAAGTCCTGTCATCTCGAGGTCCATCCATACCAGCATCGCCAGGATGCTACCGGCGGGGCCGACTAGGGTCGCAGCGTGGTGGAAGTGCCGCTGGTGCGGCTCGACCCCGAGCTCCCGGTGCCGGCGTATGCGCACCCGGGCGACGCGGGCGCGGACCTCTATGCCCGAGAGCGGGCCGTCTTGGCCCCCGGTGGCGGGCGGGCGCTGGTGCCCACCGGCATCGCGCTGGCCATCCCGACGGGCTACGCCGGCTTCGTCCAGCCCCGCAGTGGGCTGGCGCTGCGTCACGGGGTGACCTGTCTCAACACCCCGGGCCTGATCGACGCCGGCTACCGCGACGAGATCCGGGTCCTGCTGGTGAACACCGACCCCGCCGAGCCCTACGAGGTCAAGCGCGGCGACCGGATCGCACAGCTCGTGATCCAGCGGGTCGAGGCGGCGGCGTTCTCCGAGGCGACATCGGGCGAGCTGGCCGAGTCCGCCCGCGGCCTCGGCGGGTTCGGCCACACGGGCCGGTGAGCAGCCCGTCGGTGTCGGCGCCCTCGGCACGGAGGTGACGCCGTGGAACGCGTGAGCGGTCTCGATGCGGCGTTCCTGGCGCTCGAGACCTCGACGATGCACATGCACATCGCCGCGGTCATGGTCTTCGAGCCACCTGGCCCCGACGGCGACGCGAACGGCGAGGTACCAGGCGACGGCGGCCTGGCGCCGGCGGCGCGGCAGTTCGAGCGCCTCCGGCGTGTGGTCGAGGAGCGGATGCACCTGGTGCCGCCGCTGCGGCGCCGCGTGGTGCGGGTGCCCTTCGGTCTCCACCACCCGGTGTGGGTCGAGGACCCCGACTTCGACCTCGATTATCACGTGCGCCGAGCCCATCTTCCCGCGCCGGGAGGACCGGGCGAATTGACCGCCTTCGTGGCCGATCTCGTCGGTCGGCCGCTCGACCAGGCCCGACCGCTGTGGGAGATGCACCTCGTCGAAGGCCTCGACTCCGGTCATGTGGCCGTCGTGGTCAAGCTCCATCACGCCATCATCGACGGCGCCTCGGGCGCGGAGGTGCTGGCCGCCTTCCTCGACGTCGGTCCCGTCCCCCGGTCGGTGGTGGCCCCGAGCCGGCCGTGGCGGCCCGAGCCGGTGCCGTCCGAGGCAGAATTGCTGGCCTGGGCGGCATCGGCGATGACCCGCCAGCCCGAGCGCGCCCTGGCCGCCGTGCGGCGCACGGTAGGGGCAGTGCGGGGACTGGCGGAGCGCAACCGCCGCCTGCGCGAGGAGGAGGAACTGCGGCCGCCGCCGGCTCCGTTCAGTGCCCCGCGGACGTCGCTCAACGGCGCCATCTCGCCGCACCGACGCTTCGCCGTGGTCGAGGTGTCGCTCGAGGACGTCCGGACGGTGAAAGAAGCGTTCGGTGGGACCGTCAACGACGTCGTCCTGGCCGCGGTGTCGGGCGCGCTGGATCGATTGGTGCGAGAGCGTGGCGAGCATCTCGGCCACCCGATGGTGGCCATGGTGCCCATCTCGGCCCGGGGCCGGGCGGACGCCGATCCGCCGAGCGAAGGCACAGCCGCCGGGAACCGGGTGTCGGCCATGTTGGTGTCACTGGCCACGTCGGTCTCCGATCCCGTCGAGCGCCTGCGGGCGATCGTCGAAGGGACCCGGGTCGCCAAGGACCAGGCGCACCTGTTGCCCGAGGACCTCTTCCAGGGCTGGGCGCAGCTGGCCTTCCCGGCCCTGTCGTCGCGCGTGGCGAGGCTGTCGGGGAACCTCCGCCTGTTCGACCATCTGCCGCCGCTGTTCAACGTCGTCGTGTCCAACATTCCCGGCCCGGAGATGCCCTTGTGGTGCGCCGGCGGGCGGCTCGTCGCCCTGTACCCGATCGGCCCGATCGTCGAGGGCGTGGGCCTCAACGTGACCGTCGTCAGCTACCACCGGACGATGTATTTCGGGGTGCTCGGATGTCGGGAGCTCGTACCCGAGGTGGAGCGCATCACCGGCCACATCGCCGACGCCGTGGGGGAGCTGGTCAAGGCGGCGACCCAGGATCGCCGGAACCGTCCCTGAAGATCGGCCGGGCGGTGCGAGGCCCGCGCCGGTGGGGCTGGGCCGTGTCCTCGCCCGAGCGCTACAATCTCCTGCACGCGGACGTGGCTCAGTGGTAGAGCATCACCTTGCCAAGGTGAGGGTCGCGGGTTCGAATCCCGTCGTCCGCTCCAGACGGAAGACCAGGTAAGGGCGCTTGGACGGCCTCCCTCTCGGTCCCCGAAGGACCGAAACAGTCGCCAGAGTCCGAGTGATACACAGTCCTCGTGAGTCGGTTCCCAATTTGCGGTGACCTGTCGGAATCCTGTCTCGAGCCCCTCAGCGAAGGCGATGGGGGCACGTGGGAACAGGTGGGTAGCGGTCCGAGGTCGTGCGAATCGGATGCGGGGACTGACCTGATCGAACAGGCGACCCCGAGCCGCCTGAGCATGGCAATCGGGGCGAAGGACCAGAACCCCGAAACGGCCCTGCCATGCGCATGGGGTTGTCCAGAAGCACGAAGACGACGCCGTGGCGATGCAACAGGTGGTGGGGGGGAATTCGAAGCCATCGGCCAGATGGAACTTGACTTTCTTGTGTCTCTCGGGCTTCCCGCTGACGGTTTCGTTATCGACGTCGGACAGATGGCGCGTCACGGTCCTGTTTGACTTCGACTGCTTCTCGCTGTGGTCGACACAGGTTGTGAGCGCTCGGTCGATCCCAAGCGCGTCGTCGGTATCCGAACTGGATCCAATGTCGGAGCGGGCGCCAGGCCAACTGGCGGATCTCGTCAAGAGTGGCCGAATCGACCAATCTTGTAGGCTGGTGGCCACCTGCGAAGCCACTACCTCGGTCGAGGTGACCTGTGCCCGCCAAGCCAGGTTCATCTGGGTTACGACCTACGCGAGATCACCGGCGCTCCGGTGGTTGGCAACGCCGCAACGTTGAGAGATATGCGGAGATCCAGGCCTCTGTGGCATCATCGCACCCGTGAAACTCCTCGTTACGGGGGGCGCGGGATTCATCGGCGCCAACCTGGTCCATCACCTTTGCCAGCGACACCCCTCGTATCAGATCACCGTTATCGACGCGCTCACCTATGCCGGCAATCTCGACAACCTCCTGCCGGTTCGGGACCGTATCGAGTTTGTCCACGAGGACATCTGCTCCGAAACGACAGTCGACCGACTTGTGTCGAGCTGCGACGCGGTCATCCATCTGGCGGCAGAGAGCCATGTCACTCGTTCGGAGAAGGACCCCGATATCTTCGAACGTACGAACGTCGGTGGCACCCGAGTTCTGCTCGATGCCGCGGTTCGACACCGGATCGGCCGATTCGTGCACATCTCCACGGACGAGGTCTACGGCGAGGCAGGCGACGGTCAATTCTTCACGGAGGACGACAAAGAGCCTGGGGATCACCAAGCCACGAGCGCTTATGCGAAGAGCAAGGCTCGCGCTGACGACCTCGCTCGTATGTACATGGGGCGCGTCGCGCTGAACATCGTCCGTCCTACCAATAATTTCGGGCCATACCAATTTCCCGAGAAGGCATTCCCACGTTGGGTGACCCGAGTACTCCGTGGCCTGCCGATATCGCTCTGGGGAGTCGGCGAGCAGGTTCGTGACTGGCTCTACGCGCCCGACACCGCAGCGGCGATCGATGTCGTACTGCATGAGGGTGGTCCGGGTGAGACGTACAACGTGGGCGCCAATAACGATCCCGAGATCAAGAACCGCGACCTGGCCCATTGGCTGATGGGCCGCCTGCACGCGCATGGCGCGACCATCGAGCACCAGCTCGACCGACGTGAGCACCACGACTTCCGCTACGGGGTCGATACGACCAAGATCCGAGAACTGGGCTGGTCGCCTTCGCCCCACGTGTGGGTCAACTTCGAAACCACCTGCCAGTGGTACATCGAGAACCGACCCTGGTGGACGCCGCTGATCGACGAAGCCGAAAGAGTCTACGTCTGATCGGATCGTTCGCCCATCTGGCGGCGAGTTTCCTTGCCCTTGCGGGTCACCCCTTGTTGGCCCCGTGCTCCCGGACGAAGTCGTTCACCCGGTAGTAGGCGTCGATCGACTCACCGGCATCGCCCCAGAATCCCTCGAGCACGTCGAACTCCATCGTGCCCTGGGAGACGTACCAATTGTTGACGTCGGTGATCTCGAGCTCGCCGCGTCCCGACGGCTTCAAGGTGGTGATCACCCGGAACACCTCGGGGTCGTAGCAATAGATGCCCGTCACCACGTACGTGCTCGGCGGGTCCTCGGGTTTCTCGATGATCCGGACGATGCGATGGTCGACGTCGAACTCGGGCACGCCGAGGTGGCGCAGGTGGGCCGGGTCCTTCTCTTCGCTGAGCACGATGCGCGCGCCTCGGCCCTGACCGGCGAAGGACGCCACCGTGTCCCGAAAACTTCGCTCGACGATGTTGTCGGCCAGCATCACGAGCACGTCGTCGTCGCCGGCGAAGCGCTCGGCCAGCCCCAGGGCCTCGGCGATGCCGCCGGGATGTTCCTGGTAGCCGTAGGTCAGGCGGTCGATGCCGTATTCGTGGCCGTTGCCCAGCAGGCGCAGGAATTCGCCGGCGTGGGTCCCGCCCGTGACCACCATCAGCTCGGAGATCCCGGCGACGACCAGGGCCTCGATGGCGTAATTGACCATCGGGCGGTCGTAGATGGGCAGCAGGTGCTTGTTGGTGATCCGGGTCAGCGGGTGCAGGCGCGTGCCCGTGCCCCCGGCCAGGATCACCCCCTTCATGGTGCGCCAGCCTAGCGGAGCGCGGGGCGTCTCTCGCGTCTTGTCCACCCTCCCGCCGGACCTTGGTCCACCAGATCGACGTCGCTCACGACGAGCACGTCGCCGTTGGCGAATTCGACCACGGGATCGACATCACGATCGTCGATCGGCTCATAGGACTGGTCCGCGCCGGGATGGCCGACCTGTTTGTCAGCCGGCGGGGACGTTTCTCCTGCGGGCGGTGCAGCCGATGCGAGATAGCCTGATCGCACCGGTCCAATTGCATGAGTTGGTGTCGTCGTTCGAAAGGTCCTTGTGGCGACGAACAGGGAGTTGCTGATCGCGGCGATCGAGGAACTCGTCGATTGCTCGACCCTCCTGCGTCAAACGCTCCAGCGCTACGAACGGGCCATGACCAAGATCGCCGGGCACCTCGAGCGGGGTGAGCCGGGAGTCTCGGCAGCCCGGGGTACGGGCATCCCGACGCAGCGTCGCCAGGTGACCGAAGCCATCGAGGAATTCGAGGCGGCGCGCCACCAGCTGCGACTGGCACTGTTCGCTCTCGGCCGGGAGGAGGGCGCGTCCATCGCCGAAATCGGGCGCACGCTCGGGATCTCGCGACAGCTCGCCTCTCGACTGGCAGGCGAAGCGGCGGACCGGGGCCGCTCGCGCTGACTGCCGGCGCGGCGATCCGGTGCGTGCTCCGCCGGCCCAGGACCCAGGACCCAGGACCCAGGCGCTCGACTCGGCCGGCGCGACTCGCCCGCCAGTCGGCTTACGACGTCGGTGTCGGGATGGTCGTGATGGTGGCGCCCGGTGGGAGCTGGAACAAGGAGGTCGAGGGCGAGGACGTGAAACTCTTGATCTCGAAGGTGGTCGAGTCCGAGGCCACGTTCACGTAGCCGAGGATGCCCTGAGCGGTCGTGCAGATCGTGCTCGTTCCGGCTACCCCCGATGCCACGAAGTCGACGCACGACATGGCGAAACCGTTCACCGTCATGCTCGACGACGTCACCTTGTCGCCGGCGAATCCGGCCGCCAGCGAGAAGTCCCGGAGGAACCCGACCCAATGGGACGGGGTGTAGAGATCGAAGATCTGGTTCTCGGTCTGGGCGCTGACGGGGTCCAGCTTCTGACACGACCACGAGCCCGACCCCGACGGCGGCGAGCAGGAGTACTCGCCCGACGAATTGACGACGATGTCGGCGCTGACACCGCCGCTGCCCGACGGCGTGTCGGTGAAGGCGAGCCCCTTCGGGGGCTCGACGGCGTAGACGATCGTCGCCGGTGCGCTGCCGGTCGTCACGTAGGTGGCCTCGAAGGGCATCGCCGCACCGGACTGGATCTTGTCCGTGAACGCGTCGACGGTGGACTTGTTGCCCTCCACCGTGTGGACGGCGCTCTGGACGGCACTGATCGCCGAGCAGCCGGCGAGCCCGAGCCCACCGACCAACAGGGCGACGGCGAGCGGTCCGCAGGTGCGACGGCGGCGGAGCACGGTGGTGGCTCGGTCGGTGTTCGAAGTCATTCGGCCTCCTAGGGCGATGCGCCGCGTCGGAGCGGGATCGAAGCCTCCCGCCGCCCAGGATACGGCGGTCAGGGCTCGAGCTCCGGTGGGCCGCGCCCGGCCCCCGACCCGTGTGGCGCCAACCTCTATCGTGGAGTCGATTCCTATGCTCATCATGACGGTGTCGACCACCTCGGCCTCGACCACAGCGCTGGTGCTGGCGGTCTTCGGGGCTGCCGCCGTCGAGATGGTCGAAGCGCTCACCTTGGTGGTGGCAGCCGGTACCCGCAGCTGGCGCTCCGCGCTCCAAGGGAGCGCCGCCGCGCTCGTCGTCCTGGTCGTACTGACGGCGGGGATTGGGGTCCCCCTCGCCCGGTACCTGCCGATCGACGCGTTGCGCGTGGTCGTCGGCGCCTTGTTGTTGGTCCTCGGCCTGTCCTGGCTGCGCAAGGCCGTGCTGCGCAGCGGTGGCCGGCTGGCCAAGCACGACGAGGATGCCATCTACGCGCGCACCGTCGGGGCCCTCGAGGGCTCGGGCAGCGCCGAGGTGCGCCACGACGGGGCGGCGTTCATGGTCGCGTTCAAGGGTGTGCTGCTCGAGGGCTTCGAGGTCGTCCTCATCGTCATCAGCCTGGGCACGAGCGCCCACCGACTCGGGCTCGCCGCCGCCGCCGCAGCAGCAGCAGTCGTGATCGTGGCCGTCGTCGGCATCGTGGTCGCCCGCCAGCTCTCCCGCGTGCCGGAGAACGCGCTCAAGACGGCGGTCGGCGTGATGCTCACGAGTTTCGGGGTCTTCTGGGTGGGGGAGGGGGCCGGGGTCACCTGGCCCGGGAGCGATCTCGCGCTGGTGGCGCTCGTCGCCCTGTTCGCGGCGACGACCGGTGCCCTCGTCCTCGTGCTCCGGCGCACCGGCGCCAGGGTCGAACCCCTCGAGGTGTCGGCCCCGTCGCTGCCCGAGGGGCTGGCCACGTGATCGGCGCGCTGGCGCGAGCGTTGCGGGGGACCGGCCGGTTCCTCTGGTCGTTCTTCGTCGACGACACGCCCGAGGTGCTGGTGATCGTCGCCGTGATCGTCGGCGCCGCCTACGCCCTTCGTCACCACAACGCCCTGGCCGTCGCCGTGTTGCCCCTGGTGACCGTGGTCGGCCTCGGGCTTTGCGTCTGGCGGGCCTGTCGGGCCCGACCCGCCGTCCGGGACCCCGCCGTCCGGGACCCCGCCGTCCGGGACGCCGCCGTCCGGGACCCCGCCACGCCGAACCCGACTCCACCCTTGCACGGCTAACACTATTAGCCTAGGCTGGCTAACGGTGTTAGCCCGTAGTCGCGGGCGTGGAAAGGGGAGCGAGATGACCGATGCCCACTACCGCAAGCCCGGGTGGTTCACCCGGCACGTGTTCAACCGGGTCGTCGCCACCCTCACCCGGATGGGCGTGAGCGTCTGGGGCAGTCGGGTGCTCGAGGTCCGGGGACGCACGAGCGGGCTGGCGCGCCGGGTCCCGGTCAACCTCCTCGAGCTCGACGACCGCCAGTATCTGGTGTCCCCCCGGGGTGAGGGGGAGTGGGTGCGCAACGTGCGGGCGGCGGGCGGGCATCTCGACCTGCTGCTCGGCCGCCGGCGCGAGCACCGTCTCGCCACCGAGGTGGCCGATGCCGACAAGGTGGCCGTCCTGCGCGCCTACCTGCGTCGCTGGAAGGCGGAGGTGGGCGTGTTCTTCGACGGGGTGACGGCCGACTCGAGCGATGCCGAGATCGGGGCCATCGCTCACAAGCACCCGGTCTTCTCCCTGAAGCCGACCGGGACGTGAGCCGGCGCCCCCCGGCGCCGGACCGGTCGCCTCGTGCCGGCGAGATCGTCGCCGCCGCCCGCGGCCTGCTCGAGGCCGAGGGCCCCGAGGCGCTCACGATGCGACGGATCGCCGAGGTGCTCGGGATCCGGGCCCCCTCGATCTACAAGCACTTCCCGAGCAAGCACGCCGTGGAAGTGGCACTGCTCGAGCAGGGTCTTACCGACATGGGTGCGGCGCTCCATCGCGCCGTGGGCCGAGCCGGCCCGGACACCGGCTCCGGCCCGACCACCGGCTCCGGCCCGGGGGAGCCGGTGGTCGGGCTGTTGCGCACCTACCGCGCCGAGGCGCTGGCCCACCCCAACCTCTACCGCTTGGCCACGGTCGGGCAGCTGGCCCGGGATGAGCTCACCCCCGGGCTCGAGGACTGGGCCGGAGAGCCGCTCCTCCTCGCCACGGGCGACCCATTCCTGGCCCAGGCGCTGTGGGCGTTCGCCCACGGCATGGTCGTCTTGGAACTCGACGGCCGCTTTCCCGAGACGTCCGAGCTCGACCGCACCTGGGCGGCGGGGGCGGTGGCGTTCACGTCGGCCGGCGCGCGCTCGTCGCCGGAGCACTGTGCCGGCGCCTGATCGTTCCGTCATCGCTCGGCGGGCCTATCGTGCCCCTGATGTGGGGCCAGTTCCAGCCTGTTGGCCATGGAGACGTACACCGTCCTGGCCGAGGAGACGGCCACGGCCAAGCTGAGCGACTTTCGAGAGTGGTTGAACCGCAACCGGGACAATGGCATCGTGGTCATTGCCTTCCGGGGTGGCCTCACGCTGGTGGGCAAGGGCACCGACCAGCTCCTCCACTGACGATGACCGGCATCCGTTGACCGGTATCGCCATCGTCCTCGCCGTCTGCGTCCTCTACGGGCTGGCCGCCCGGACGCTCGACAAGGTGTCCATCACGACCCCGATCGCCCTCGTGACCGCCGGCATCGTCCTCGGCGACGGCGGCTTCAAGGTGCTCCACGTGAGCGCCGGGGCCGAGTCGGTCAAGGTGCTGAGCGAGATCACCCTGGCCGTGCTCCTGTTCGCCGACGCGTCGACGATCTCGTTGCGCGCCGCCGAGGAGGACATCGGTCTCCCCGGCCGCCTGCTCGGCATCGGCCTCCCGCTGACCATGGCGCTCGGAGCGCTCGTGGCGCACGCGCTGTTCCGGGTCAATTGGGCGCAGGCCGCGCTGTTGTCGTGCATCCTGGCGCCCACCGACGCCGCCCTGGGCCTGGCCGTGGTGACCAACACCGCCGTACCGGCCCGCATCCGACGCGCGCTCAACATCGAGAGCGGGCTCAACGACGGGATCGCCACCCCCTTCGTCGTCTTCTTCCTGGCCGTCGTCGTGGCCGAGGCGAGCCACGGTCACTGGGTCACGGGAGCGGTGCGCGCCATCGTGGTGGCCGTCGTCTTCGGGTCCGCCCTCGGGTGGGTGACCGGCACGCTGGCCGAACGGGGCCGGCGGGCCGGGCGGACCACCGCGGCCACCGACACGTTGGTCGTCTTGGGCACGGCTTTGTTGTCCTACGAAGCGGCGCTGGCCATGGACGCCAACGGGTTCGTGTCCGCCTTCGTCGCCGGGGCCGTCTTCGCCACGGCGTCCGGCGGCACCGAGCGCGAGCCGATGGAGTTCACCGAGGACGTGGGCTTGTTCTTGTCCTTCGCCGTCTGGGTCATCTTCGGCGCGCTGCTCGCCGGCCCGGTCCTGCGCGCCGGGGTGCACCTGCGGCCCGTCGTCTACGCCGTTGTCAGCCTGACCGTGATCCGCATGGTGCCGGTGGCGCTGGCCCTGGTGGGCACCAAGCTGCGTCGGGACACGGTGGGCTTCGTCGGCTGGTTCGGCCCCCGCGGCTTGGCGTCGGTGGTGTTCACGCTCCTCGTCCTCGAGGAGCTCCACGGCTCGTTGGAGGCCCGGCAGCTGACCGAGGTGGCCACGTGGACCATCTTGCTCTCGGTCTTCGCCCACGGTCTGTCGGCCGGCCCGCTGGCCCGACGCTACGGCGCCCGCCTGTCCCGGGCCCCGGCCGACACGCCCGAGTTGGAGGCGGCACCCGAGGCGTCGACCCGACGTCGCGCGTTGGAGGATCGTCGCCCGCGACCCGACGGAGCCCCGACGCGGCGGCCAACGACCGACGACGGGTGACGCGACGGCGCCATCCCATCGGCCGAAGCCCGACCCCGTTGCTGCGGGGCTACGCTCGAGCGCGCGCACCGGGTCGCAGTCTCGGACGAAGGGGACGCCGTGGCACGATCGGTGGCCGACGATTGGGTGGGAACCAAGGCGTCCGACGCCCTGCTGCGCCCGGTACGCACCGGCAACGCCTTCGAGGAGACCGTCGAACGCCTGCTGCTCACCATCCGCCTCGGCATCGTCGGGCCCGGCGAGCGCCTCCCCTCCGAGCGCGAGCTCGCTGACCGCCTGGGCGTGAGCCGGGCGACGTTGCGCGAGGCCATCCGCGAGCTCCAGGGTGCCGGGTACGTGGACTCGCGCCGGGGCCGGTACGGCGGGACGTTCGTGAAGGACAGCCTTCCGACTCGGCGTCCTCGCTCTCGGGCCCGGTCCCGGGTGCGGAGCCCCCAAGAGCTCGACGACGTACTGGTGCTGCGTGCCGTCCTCGAGGCGGGGGCGGCGGCCGAGGCCGCTCGGCGCCAGATCGGCGCCTCCGAGGAGCGCTACCTGCGCGAGCGCCTCGAGGCGTGCCGATCGGCCGACAAGCTCGCCGAGTACCGTCGCATGGACTCGCGCCTGCACATCGCCGTGGCCGAGCTCACCGGATCGGCCGCGCTGACCTCGGCGGTGGCCGACGTCCGGGCCCGGATCAACGGGCTGCTCGACGACATCCCGGCCCTGGATCGGAACCTGCGCCACGGCGACGCCCAGCACGACGAGATCGTCGACGCCATCGTGGCCCGCGACCCCGAGCGCGCCCGGCGGGCGGTAGACGAGCACATCGAGGGCACCGCCGCCTTGTTGCGCGGCTTCCTGGCCTGAGCCGGTTCGAGCGGCGAGATCCTTGACGATCGGGGCGCTCCGGTTTACCGTGCATCGAAGGCATTGGGCCGTTCGCGGTCCATTGCTGTGGCACCGAATCCGGGGGGCGGCGGCTCCTCGGGGGGAGGATGGTGCAATGTCCACGGTATCCGGGACCGAAGCAAACCCTGGTCGTCCGATCGACGCGGACACACGGGAGCTCCACCGACTCGGCTACGCCCAAGAGCTCCACCGCCGGATGGGCGCGTTCTCGAACTTCGCCGTCTCGTTCACCATCATCTCGGTCCTGTCGGGCTGTCTCACGCTCTACTACTTCGGGATGCAAGAGGGCGGCCCGGTCGTCATCGTCTGGGGGTGGATCCTCGTCGGCGTCATGACGACCGTCGTCGGGCTGGGGATGGCGGAGATCGCCTCGGCCTACCCGACGGCGGGGGGCCTGTATTACTGGTCGGCGAAGCTCGCCAAGAACCAACCCGGCGCGTGGAGCTGGTTTACAGGCTGGTTCAACCTCCTCGGCCAGATCGCCATCACCGCCGGCATCGACTACGGCTTCGCCTTCTTCTTCGCGTCGTTCCTCAACATGGTCGCCAATTACCCGACAACGGCCGGCTACATCCTCATCATCTATGCCGGCATCCTCATCATCCACGGCCTCCTGAACACGTTCGGGGTGCGCGTCGTCGCCCTGCTCTCGGACATCTCGGTCTGGTGGCACCTCCTCGGCGTTGCCATCATCGCCGGCGTCCTCGCCTTCGTCCCGAGCCACCACGCCTCGGCTTCGTTCGTCTTCACGAAGTTCGTCAACCTCTCGGGCTTCCACTCCACCATCTATGTGTTCTTCATCGGGTTGTTGATGGCCCAGTACACCTTCACCGGCTACGACGCTTCGGCCCACATGTCGGAGGAGACGAAGAACCCGGACTTCGCCGCTCCGAGGGGGATCGTCAACTCGATCGTGGTCTCGCTCGTCGCCGGGTTCATCCTCATCCTCGCCATCACGTTCGTGATCCCCACGAACTCGGCCATCTACTCGAAGTACGCCGTCCAGGAGTTCGCTCCCGTGCTCATCTGGACCGACGCCATCGGCCGCCACGGCGCCGAATTCCTCCTCATCATCGCCTTCATGGCCCAGGCCTACTGCGGGATGGCGTCGGTGACGGCCAACTCGCGCATGCTCTACGCCTTCAGCCGCGACGGGGCGGTCCCCGGTCACCGTCTCTGGCACCGCATCAACCCCCGCACGAGGACGCCAACCAACGGCATCTGGTTCTGCGTCGTGTTCGCCTTCATCCTGGCTGTGCCGTCGATGTGGAGCGGCGTCGCCTATGCCGCCGTCACTTCGATCGCCACCATCGGGCTCTACATCGCCTACGTCATCCCGACGCTCCTGCGCCGGTTCCAAGGCAAGAGCTGGGAGGGTGGGCGCTGGAGCCTGGGCAAGTGGAGCCCCTTCATCGGATGGTTCGGCATCATCTGGGTGGCGATCATCGCCGTCCTCTTCATGCTGCCGGAGTTCTCGCCGATCAACCGCGACACGTTCAACTACGCCCCGATCGCCGTCGGCGTCGTTCTCGCCTTTGCCGGGATCTACTGGCTGGTGAGCGCCCGCAAGTGGTTCACCGGGCCGAAGCCCCAAGGTGACGAGGCCGCGCTCGAGTTGATCGAGGCCGAGTTCCGCGAGGTCAGGGAGATCCTCGAGGAGATCGATTGACCGGAGGCCTCGCCTCGGAGGGCATGCTCACGGTCGGCGAGCTGGCCCACGACGTCAGATCGGGACAGGTCGACACCGTCGTGGTGGCGATCACCGACATGCAGGGTCGCCTCCAGGGCAAGCGCTGCGACGCCCGGTTCTTTCTCGACCACGTGCTGGCCGACGCCACCGAAGGGTGCAATTACCTCCTGGCCGTGGACGTCGAGATGACCACGGTCGACGGATATGCCATGTCCTCGTGGGAGCGCGGCTACGGCGACTTCGTCATGCGCCCCGACCCGGCCACGTTCCGGCGGGTGCCGTGGCACCCGGGCACGGTCCTGTGTCACGCCGACGTGGAATGGGAGGACGCCACCCCCGTCACCGCCGCGCCGCGCCAGGTGCTGCGCCGCCAGATCGCCCGTCTGGCCGAGCGGGGCTGGCACGGGTGCGCCGGAACCGAGCTCGAATTCATCGTCTTTCGCGACACCTACGAGGAGGCCTGGTCCCGGGGCTATCGCGACCTGACGCCCTCGACCCAGTACAACGTCGACTACTCGCTGCTGGGCACGGCCCGCATGGAGCCGCTGCTGCGGCGCCTCCGCCGCGACATGGCCGGGGCCGGCATGCAGGTGGAGTCGGCCAAAGGCGAGTGCAACCTGGGCCAGTTCGAGATCGCCTTCTTGTACTCGGGACTGCTCGAGAAGGCCGACGAGCACGCGCTGTACAAGTCGGGGGCCAAGGAGATCGCCGCCCAGGAAGGCATGAGCCTCAGCTTCATGGCCAAGTTCGACGGGCGTGAGGGAAACTCGTGCCACGTCCACGTGTCGTTGCGGGACGACGAGGACGAGCCGGTCTTCGTGGGTGACGGCCCGAGTGCCATGTCGGCCACCTTCGAGCACTTCCTCGCCGGCCTGCTCGCCACCACCAGCGAGTTGACGGTGCTCTACGCGCCGAACATCAACAGCTACAAGCGCTTCGCCCCCGGGTCGTTCGCCCCCACGGCGCTGGCCTGGGGGCGCGACAACCGGACGTGTGCGTACCGGGTCGTCGGCCATGGGGCCGGGCTGCGGGTGGAGACGCGCATCCCCGGCGGGGACGTGAACCCCTATCTGGCACTGGCCGCGCTGGTGGCCGGGGGGCTCCACGGCGTGGACAACGAGCTCGCGCTCGAAGCGCCCTTCGAGGGCAACGCCTACGTGGCCGACGAGCTCGCCCATGTGCCGCGGTCGCTGGCCGAGGCGGCCGCCCTGTTCGAGACGAGTGCCGTGGCCCGGGCCGCCTTCGGTGACGACGTGGTCGACCACTACGTGAACATGGCCCGCGTCGAGGTCGACGCCTTCGCGGCGGCGGTGACCGACTGGGAGCGCTACCGGGGTTTCGAGCGCCTGTGAGCGGGTCGCTCGAGGTCGTCAACCCGGCGACCGAACAGCGCATCGCCACGATGGCGCTCGCCGGCGAAGCCGAGGCCGATGCCGCCATCGCCCGGGCGACCGCCGCCGGCACCGGCTGGCGGGCGGTGTCGCCGGGGGACCGGGCCCGACTCCTGCGCCGTTTCGCCGACGCCGTGGACGGGGCCCGCGAGGAGCTGGCCGACCTGGAGGTGGCCAACGCCGGGCACGTGATCGCCAACGCCCGGTGGGAGGCGGCCAACGTACGCGACGTGCTCGAGTACTACGCCGGCGCCCCCGAGCGCCACGCCGGCCGGCAGATCCCGGTGCCCGGCGGTGTCGACCTGACCTTTCACGAGCCCCTGGGGGTGGTCGGGATCATCGTGCCGTGGAACTTCCCCATGCCCATCGCCGGCTGGGGGCTCGCCCCGGCCCTGGCCGCGGGCAACACCGTGGTCATGAAGCCGGCCGAGCTCACGCCGATGACCGCGCTCCGCCTGGCCGAGCTGGCCCTCGAGGCCGGGATCCCCGAGGGCGTGTTCGAGGTGGTGGCGGGCAAGGGCAGCGTCGTGGGGTGGCGCATGGTGACCCACCCCGCTGTGCGCAAGATCTGCTTCACCGGCTCGACCGAGGTGGGGACGAGGATCATGGCCGGGTGCGCCGAGCAGGTGAAGCGGGTGACCCTGGAGCTCGGCGGCAAGAGCGCCAACGTGGTCTTCGCCGACGCCGACCTCGAGCGGGCGGCGGCCGCCGCGCCGGGTGCGGTGTTCGACAACGCCGGCCAGGACTGCTGTGCCCGGTCGCGCATCCTCGTCGAGCGCGGGGCCTACGACCGGTTCATGGAGCTGCTCGAGCCGGCCGTCGATCGCGTCGTGGTCGGTGACCCGTCGTCGCCGGCCAGCGAGATGGGCCCGCTCATCTCGGCCGCGCAACGCGACCACGTGGCCTCGTACCTGGCCGACGCGCCGGTGGCCTTCACCGGGAGCGCGCCCGAGGGGCCCGGGTACTGGTTTGCTCCGACCGTGCTCGCCCCCATCGCCGAGGACGCCCGGGCCGTCACCGAGGAGATCTTCGGCCCGGTGGTGGCGGTGATCCCCTTCGACGACGAGGCCGACGCCCTACGCATCGCCAACGACACCGAGTACGGGTTGTCGGGGTCGATCTGGACGCGCGACCTGGCCCGGGCCCTGCGGGTGGCTCGGGGGATCGAGACCGGCACGCTGTCGGTGAACTCGAACTCCTCGGTGCGCTATTGGACGCCGTTCGGGGGCATGAAGCGCTCGGGGCTCGGCCGAGAGCTCGGTCCCGACGCCCTCGACGCGTTCAGCGACGTGAAGAACGTGTTCATCTCGACGGAGGACTGATGAGCGGTCGACTTGTGGGCAAGGTGGCAGTGATCACGGGGGCGGCGAGCGGAATCGGCAAGGCGAGCGCGCGGCGCTTCGTCGACGACGGCGCGCTCGTCGTCCTGGCCGACATCGACGAGGGGCCCGGTCAAGCCCTGGCCGCGGACTTGGGGATGGTGTTCGTCCGTACCGATGTCACCGACGCCGAGAGCGTGGCCGCTTTGTACGCGGTGGCCGTCGAGGCCCACGGGGGCATCGACGTCCTGTTCAACAACGCCGGGATCTCCCCGCCCGACGACGACTCGATCCTCGACACCGACATCGACGCCTGGCGCCGCGTCCAGGAGGTCAACCTCACCAGCGTTTACCTGTGCTGCAAGACGGGCATCCCCCATCTCCTCGAGCGCGGCGGGGGGTCGATCATCAACACGGCGTCGTTCGTCGCCGTGTTGGGCGCGGCCACCTCCCAGATCTCCTACACGGCTTCGAAGGGCGGCGTCCTGGCCCTGTCGCGCGAGCTCGGCGTGGAGTTCGCCCGTCGTGGTATCCGGGTCAACGCCCTGTGCCCGGGGCCGGTCAACACCCCGCTCCTCCAGGAATTGTTCGCCAAGGATCCCGACCGGGCGGCGCGGCGCATGGTGCACGTCCCGATGGGGCGCTTCGGCGAGCCCGAGGAGATCGCCGCCGCCGCCGCCTTCTTGGCCTCCGACGACGCATCGTTCATCACCGCGTCGACGTTCCTGGTCGACGGTGGGATCCACGCCGCCTACACCACCCCGTTGTGAACCCGTCATGACTGCTCCGGTCATCGGCATCTCCGCCTACGACGACGTGGCCGCCTGGGGGGCGTGGGAGGTGGAGGCCGCCATCGTGCCGGCGGCCTACGTCCGTGCCGTGGCGGGTGCGGGCGGCGTGCCGGTGATCCTCCCGGTGGGCGGGGACGCCGTCGGCCAGGTGGCGAGCGTCGACGGGCTGGTGCTCACCGGCGGGCCCGACGTCGACCCCGAGCACTACGGGGCCGAGCCCCACGAGGCCACCGCGCCGGCCTCGGCGGCGCGTGACGCGCACGAGATGGCCCTGGCCGAGGCGGCCACGGCCGGCGCCGTCCCGATTCTGGCCGTGTGCCGGGGGCTGCAGCTGTTGAACGTGGCCCGGGGCGGCACGCTCGTCCAGCACCTTCCCGACGTCGTCGGCCACCGCGACCACGGTCCCGCCCCCGGCGTCTACGGACGCCATCCGGTGCGCGTGGCCGGGGGGAGCCGGCTGGCCGCCGCCTTGGGGGACGGCGAGGTGGCCGTGCAGAGCCACCACCATCAAGCCGTCGACGCGCCGGGTGCGGGGCTCGAGGCCGTGGCCTGGGCGCCCGACGGCACGCCCGAGGCCTACGAGGACCGGTCGGTGCCGTTCGTCGTCGGCGTGCAGTGGCACCCCGAGGTGAGCGACGACCGCTCGTTGTTCGAGGCCCTGGTGGCCGCCGCGGCCCGCCGGCGCTCGGGCGGCTGAGGGCTCGGGCGGCTGAGGGCTCGGCCGACTGAGGGCTCGGGCGGTCAGGGCCCGGCCAGGCGACGGCGCAACACGACGTAGACCTCCGGCCCGACGATCTCGGTCAGCTCGGCGCCCAGCGAGTCGATGACCCGACGCTCGCCCACGTAGGCCGACGAGCCCTCGGTGCACCACCACGCCATCGTCTCGCCCGTCTCGCCCCAGTCGCGTCGGGTCCAGCGGCGAAGCGTCGCCACCTCGGTGTCGTCGGGCCCCGGCTCCCAGTCCACCTTGATGGGCAGCTGCCAACACACCGACGGCTTCCAGTCGATCGGTGACTCACCGGCGTCGACGGCGGCCAGGTGCAGGGCGCACCCGGCGCCGCCGGCGAACCCCGGGCGGTTGAGGAAGATGCAGGCGCCGTCGACGACGCGGGTGGATCGGCGGCTGTCGTCGGTGAAGATCCCGCTTTCGGCGGCCTCGGTGTGGCGCTCGAAGCGGCCCGGGTCCAACGTGGCCGCCAGCGCCGCCACGTTGCGGGCCTCGTCCTCGTCGTCGAGGTCGGCGCCGATGGAGCAGCAGCCGAGGCCGAGGTGCGCCGCCGGCTCGGGGCCGATGCCCAGACAACCGCGTCCCCACACACACGTCCACGTCGACGTCAGGAAGTCTCGGTCGACGCGCCAGAGCGTGGCGCCGTCGTGGACCTCCTCCATGCCCGCGTCCATGGCGACGACCCTACGCAGGTCCGCCGACCCGGCGCATCAGCGCCGGTGCACCCGGCCGCGCAGGGCCAAGAGGGCCAGGGTCATCGAGAACACGCCGAAGCCCACGATGGCCAGCGCGCCCAGGCCCAGCACCGCCCAGTGCCAGTGCTCGGCCTGTCCGGGCACAGCCTGGACACCGATGAGCGAGCGCAGCGCGGCCAGGACGTAGGTCATCGGGTTGTAGCGGGCGATGGCCTGCATCCACCCGGCCAGCGCCGGCAGGGGGGCGAAGGCGCTGGTGAGGAACACGAACGGGAAGAACAAGATGAAGCTCGAGTTCACGGCCGAAGGATTGCCCGTCTTGAGGGCGATGGAATAGGGGAGCCCGGTGAACACCAGGCCCCACAAGCCCGAGATCACGACGAACACCACCATTCCCGGCACACCGGTGTCGAAGCGCACGCCGATGGACAGGCCGAGGATGATCACGGGCACGGCCAGCAACATGACGAGGGCGAGGTCGGCCATCATGAGCCCGAGGAGCAGCGGGAGCCGGCGGATAGGCGTGATGGTGAGGCGGTCGAAGTAGCCGTTTTGGATGTCGAGGACGAGCGACGAGGCCCGGGAGACGCCGGTGACGGCGAAGATGACCGACACCGGCAACTCGAACCCCTTGAAGATGATGCCGGTGGCCGCGTGGGTGACGCCCGAGAGCGCGCCGACGTTCATGATGTAGAAGATGGCCGGGACGATGACGGCGGGGATGACCGACTCGGGGTCGCGGGGGATCTGGCGCACGGCCCGCCCGGCCACCGACAACAGGTCGGTCACGAACCCGGCGGGGCGGGCGTGGACACGCAGGCCGTGGTCGGCGGTCGTCGTGGTCATGGTCGTGGCTCCTCGTCGGTGGTGGCGGTGTCCTCCTGGAGATGGGCCCCCGTGTACTGCAGGAAGACGTCGTCGAGCGTCGGGGTGCGAAGGATCAGGCTCGTCACCGTCGCCCCGCAGTGGTGGAGGGCCAGGGCCACGGGGCTCATGGCCGCGGCGCCGTCGCCGGCGTGGATGACGAGCTCACCGCGGCCGGCCACCACCTTGTCCACGCCGGGCACGGCGGCCACCGCCGCTGCGGTGGCGTCGTCGGCCCCGCTCAGCTGGGCCACGATGACGTCCTCGCCGACCGAGCGCTTGAGCTCTGCGGGCGGGCCCTCGGCCACCAGGCGACCCCGGGCGATGATGCCGACGCGATCGGCGAGCTCGTCGGCCTCCTCCAGGTACTGCGTGGTGAGGAAGATGGTCGTGCCGAGCTGGTCGTTGAGGTTGCGGACCTCGTTCCACACGGTCACCCGGCTGACGGGGTCGAGGCCGGTGGTGGGCTCGTCGAGGAACAAGATGTCGGGGTCGTGGATGAGCGCGGCGGCCAGGTCCAGTCGCCGCTTCATACCGCCGGAGTAGGTGCCGATGCGCCGGTCGATGGCGTCACCGATGTCGACGAGCTGGAGGACCTGGCTGAGGCGCCCGAGCCGCTCGGCGCGGTGCAGGCCGTAGAGACGGGCTTGCAGGTCGAGCAGCTCACGCCCGGTCTGGCGGTCGTCCAAGGCGGCGTCTTGGAGGGCCACGCCGATGTGCAGGCGGACATGTTCGGGGGAGGCGGCCACGTCGTAGCCGGCGACGATGCCGCGCCCCTTGGTCGGTTGGATGAGCGTGCACAGCATGCGCACCAGCGTCGACTTGCCGGCCCCGTTGGGGCCGAGGAAGCCGTAGATCTCGCCGGCGGGGATCTCGAGGTCGACGCCGTCGACGGCCCAGTAGTCGCCGAAGCGGCGGGCGATACCTTCGGTGACGACGGCGGGGCTCTCCATGACCCGCCCACGCTACCGGCCGCGGGGGCCGTCGACGCTTGCCGGGCGGACTCTAGGGTGGCGACCATGGAACTCGCCGACTACGCCGATTTCGAGCACCTGGCCATCGAGGCGCGCCCCGACGGGATCGTGGTGATCACCCTCGATCGTCCCGACGTCCTGAACGCGGCCAACGTGCGCATGCACCGGGAGATGTCCCGGATCTGGGCCGTGGTCGACGCCGACGAGTCGGCGCGGGTCTCGGTGGTGACCGGCGCCGGCCGTGCCTTCAGCGCAGGCGGCGATCTGGACATGATCGGCGACATGACCCGCGACTACGACGCCGTCCTCGAGCAGTGGCACGACGCCGGCGCCATCGTCGAGCAGATGTTGGCGGCGCGCAAGCCGGTGGTCTCGGCCATCAACGGCGTGGCGGTGGGTGCGGGGCTGGCCGTGGCCTTGTTGGCCGACGTGAGCATCATGGGGACTTCGGCCCGCCTGAGTGACGGCCACGCGCGCCTCGGCGTCGCCGCCGGCGACCATGCCGCCTTGCTGTGGCCGCTGTTGTGCGGCATGGCCAAGGCCAAGTACTACCTGTTGACCGCCGACTTCGTCGACGGCCCCGAGGCCGAGCGCATCGGGCTGGTTACCAAGTGCGTCCCCGACGCGGACGTCGTCGCCGAGGCGCTGGCCGTCGCCGGGCGTCTGGCCGCGGGGAGTGCCACCGCGCTGCAGTGGACCAAGCGGGCCATGAACCAGTGGCTGCGCCGGGCCATGCCCGAGTTCGGGGAGTCATTGGCCCTGGAGATGCTCGGGTTCCTCGGCCCCGACGCGCGCGAGGGGCTGGCGGCCGTCCAAGAGCGCCGGCCGCCGCGTTTTCCCTCGGCCCCCGGCCCTACTCCACGGTGACGAGGGTCCCGATCGGCGTGTAGGGGAACACCACGGCGGCGTTGGCCGGCGGCATCTCGACGCACCCGAGGCTCTGGGGGAACCCGTACGACGAGCGGTCGAACCCGTGGAGGGCGTCACCGCCGTTGAAGTAGCTCACCCATGGGACCCCGGGGTCGCTGTAGGGGGTGCCGTCGGGGTTGAAGCCTTTCATGGTGGTCGAGGTGAAGCGGGCGTACACGGGCCACGTCCCCGCCGCCGTCGGCGCGGCGGAGATCCCGGTGTTGGCCGGCGTCGAATACACCGGGCTCCCGTCGCGCCACACGGTGGCGTGCTCGGGCAGCGTGGTGGTCACGTCCACCCAGTCGTAGTGGCCCTCGGCGTCGACCTGGCCGGCGGCGGCGGCGGCCACCAATGCGGCCCAGACCTGGGGGCCGGCATCGCCGTCGGTCTTCAGTCCCTCTTGGCTCTCGAAGGCCATGATGGCGCCTCGGGCGATCTCGTTGGGCGAGCCCTGCGTCCACAGCGACGTCAGTGTGGAGGGCAGGGTGCTCCAACGCCAGGCGAAGGTGCCCGGCTGATCGACGGCCAACTCGGACGCGGGAACCGGGGTGGGGTCCGTCGGGGTGAAGCTGAGGGGGAGGTAGCCGAGTTGCGCCAGCAGCTCCTGGACCCGCAACGTGGACATGGGCGCCACCGTGAACTGCTCGGTGACGGTCTGGGCCAGGTCCTCGTGCTCGCCGACGCCTTGGACGCCCTCCTTGCCGGCCGGCAGCGATACCGACACCGAGGCGCCCGGCGGCAGCGACACGGTGGGTTCGAAGGCGAGGGTCGAGGGCGTGACCCGGGTCCAGGTCCCGGCCACGGCGGGCGCCACGGTCGGCAGCGGGCTGGTCGGGGCGAGCGGCGCGTTGAAGGTCAGCGACAAGGCGGCGTCGGGGGCGATGCCGGTGGCCCCGTCGACCGGGTCGCTGTAGACGACGGCCAGTCTCTTGGGCAGCGACGACGACACCGGCACGATGGTCGACGCCGCGGTCGTGTTCGACGCGAGCTTGCGCACGGCCAGCACACCGGTGGCGGCGACGAGCGCGATGGTCACGACGGCGATGGCGACGATCAGCCCCCGACGTGGGGTCTTGTGCATGTTTTCGTTCGACCTCGAGATGGGCGGCGGGCTTCCCGCCCGCGATGCTACCAGGGGGGTGCGGTTGGATCGGTCCGCCAGGCAACATCGGGAGGTCGGACGTTTGGGACTTATCCCGGCGACTGGGCCGTCAGGGTGTCCAGCACGCTGCGCTCGACGCGTCGGATCCGCTCGGGGTCGGTGACCTTTCCCCCCGTGGCCTTGTCACGCGCGTAGAAGGCGTCGACGACCTCTTCGCCGAGGGTCGACACCCGGGCGGCGATGACGTCGAGGTCGAGGTCGAACAGCGCGGTGGTGACCCGGTGCAGCAGGCCGATCTGGTCGGCGGCCCGGACGTCGATGACGGTCGAGGTGGCGGACGCGGCGTTGTCGATCGTGACCCGGGTCTCGGTCGGCCGCGGCGACGTCGGCCGACGCCCGCCGGCGTAGACGCGCGCCTGCTCGGCCAGGCGATCGGCCAGAGCCAAGCTGCCGCGCAGGGCGGCGTCGATCTCGTCGGCCACCAGCTCCCAGTCCGGCCACCGGCCTCGGGCCGGTTCCACCACGAAGGTCTCCACCGCGAAGTCGCCTTCGCCGACCACGTCGGCCGAGCGGACGTCGAGCCCCCGGAGCGCGAACACGCCGGCGACGGCGGCGAGCAGGCCGGGACGGTCGCGGGCCACCACCGCGACGGTCGGCGGGTCGGCCACCACGATGGTGCGTCCGAGCCGCTCGACCTGGGCCATCAGGTTCCGGTGCCGATCGGTGACGGTCCCTGCCTTGGGCCCCGGCGCGGGTGCCCCGCGGTCGCCCATGGCCGACGCCGCCCGCCGCACCAGGTCGGCCACGAGGCCGGCCTTCCAGGGCCCCCAGGCGGCGGGCCCCGTGGCCAGCGAGTCGGCCTCGGTGAGGGCGGCGAGCAGCTCGAGCGTTGTCCGGTTGCCCACGGCCCGCACCACCGCCTCGACGGTGGCCGGGTCGTCCAGGTCGCGACGCGTGGCCAGGTCGGCCAGGAGCAGGTGGTTGCGCACGAGTGACACGAGCGTGTCGACGTCGTCGGGGGCGAACCCCATGCGCCGTGCGATCTCGCCGACCAGGCCGATGCCCACCTCGGTGTGGTCACCGGGATAGCCCTTGCCGATGTCGTGGAGCAGCGCGCCCACGAGCAACAGGTCCGGCCGTTGCACGCCCAGCGCCAACGGGGCGGCGCGGGCCGCCGCCTCGAGGAGGTGTCGGTCGACGGTGAAGCGGTGGTAGGCGTTGCGCTGGGGCTTGTTGCGGACCGCCGCCCATTCGGGCAGGACCGTCGACAAGATGCCCCGTTGGTCCAGGGCCTCGAGGGCGGGGATGGCCGGGTGGCCGGCCTGGAGCACCCGGACGAGCGCCTGGCGCAGGCCTTCGGGCCAGGGGTCGGGTGGCGCGCTCGCCGGCGTGGCCAACGCGTCGAGGGCGGCGCGGGCCACCGGGAGCGAGCGCTCGGCCGCCACCGCCGCCACCCGCAGGGGCAAGGTGACGTCGGCCGCGGGGTCGGCCCCGGCGTCCAAGACGACCTCGGCTCCCTCGTCATCGCGCGCCGAGGACGAAGCGTCGAACCCCAGGGCCACCGCGATGCCGGCCTCGACCCGCCGCGTCGGGCGCATCGCATCGGCATCCGCCGGGTCGGGCCCGCCGGCCCGGCGCGACCGCCACCGTCGCCGCGTCCCCGTCGCCGCCCAGTGCCGGCGTCGGCGCCACACGTCGTCGCTGACCCAGGCCACGGTCCGGCCCGCCTCGGCGATGGCGGCCATGAGCGCATCGGCATCGGTGTAGTCGAGGGCCGCGGCCACTTGGTCTTGTTCTTGGAGCAGGAGCCGGTCGGTGGCCCGGCCCGTGGCCCGGTGCAGCTCGACGCGCGCCGCGGTGAGCACGGCCCGAGGCCCCTCGAGCAGGTCCACGTCCACCTGCGCCCCGACGACGGTCACGGCCCGGGCGGCGGCGAGCACGGCATGGATGTCGCGCAGGCCGCCGTGGGCCTCTTTGAGGTCGGGCTCGAGCAAGAAGGCTACGTCGCCGTGCGCCCGGCGGCGCTCGTCGACCTGGTTGGCCAGCGTCGGCGTCCACCGGTCGGCGCGTGACCGCCACTGCTCGGCCGCCTTGGCCAGCAGCGGCTCGACGACGGCCTCGTCGCCGGCCACGAGTCGCCCGTCGAGCAACCCGAGTTGGACCCGGAGGTCCTCGGTGGCCATGTCGAGTACCTCCGAGGGACGGCGCACCGAGTGGTCGAGGCGGATGCCCTCGTCCCACACCGGGTACCACACGGCATCGGCGATGGCCTTGACGTCGCGGCGCTCGTGGACGAGTACCACGTCGAGGTCGCTGAACGGGCACAGCTCGCCCCGTCCGTAGCCGCCCACCGCCACCAGGGCGATGCGGCGCAGGTCGCCGCCGGCCGCGTGGTCGAGCAGACCGGCCAGCCACGCGTCGGCGCCGTCGGCCAGCGCCCGGCAGAAGTCGTCACCGCGCAGATCGGCCCGGGCGAGCAGCTCCTGGCGCAGGGCACGAAACGACACGGCCGACGGTACCACCGCCGAGTGGACGCCTTCGTCGGGTGACCCACCGATCGCCAGCTCGACGCCAGGTGTCGCAAGCGGCGACGATACGGCCGTGAGCCGCCGGCGATCGTGGTGGGGCTGGGGATACGAGGACGCCGCGCTGTCGGCGACCGACGCGGCCGCACTCGGTGCCTTGCTCGGCCCGCGGTTCGGGCTCGACGGGAGCCGACGACGGGCCCCATCGGTCGACACACTGGACCTGGCGCGGCCGCGCCTCGAAGCCCCGGGCTCGCTGCGCGCCATCTGCTCGAGCACACCGGCCGAGCGCGCCGCGCACGCCTACGGCAAGTCCTATCGTGACATCGTCCGCGCGCTCGAGGGCAGGATCGACCACCCGCCCGACATTGTGGCCCGGCCCCGCGACGAGCACGACGTGGCCGCCGTCCTCGATTGGTGCGGCGACATCGGTGCCGCGGTCGTCCCCTACGGGGGAGGGTCGAGCGTGGTCGGTGGCGTCGAGCCCGACGTGGGGGAGGGGTACGTCGGGGCCGTGACCCTCGACCTCGGCGCGCTCGACCGCGTGCTCGACGTGGACCACATCTCGCTGGCCGCCCGCATCCAGGCGGGGGTCTTGGGCCCCGCGCTCGAGGACCAGCTTCGCCCCCACGGGCTGACGTTGCGCCATTTCCCCCAGAGCTTCGAGTGCTCGACCCTCGGCGGCTGGATCGCCACCCGGGCCGGCGGCCACTTCGCCACCGGCCCGACCCATATCGACGACCTCGTGGAGTCGGTGCGCGCCGTCACGCCGGCCGGGGTGGTCGAGTCGCGCCGGCTCCCGGCCTCGGGGGCGGGGCCGTCACCCGACCGGCTGTTGCTCGGGTCCGAGGGCGCGCTCGGCGTCGTCACCGAAGCGTGGGTGCGGGTGCGCCCCCGACCCCGATGGCGGGCGGGGGGCCCGGTGCGCTTCGCCACCTTCGCACAGGGCGTGGCCGCCGTCCGGGCCCTGGCCCAGTCCGGGCTCGAGCCAAGCAATTGCCGGCTTCTCGACCCACTCGAGGCCGCGGTCAACGGCGTCGGCGACGCGAGCGCGGCGGTGCTCATCGTCGGCTTCGAGTCTGCCCATCACGGCCTCGACGCGTGGGCGGACCTGGCCGCCCAGTGTGTGGCCGACCACGGCGGCCAGGTCGAGGCGGACCATTGGCACTCGCTCGACACCGGCGGCGCCGGCGACATCGGCGGCGCGAGCGACACCGGCGACACGGACCCGACCGGCGCGCTGCACGCCGGTGGGGCCGAGGCGTGGCGCCGATCGTTCGTGCGCGCCCCCTACGTGCGTGACGCGTTGGTGACCATGGGCGTGATGGTCGAGACCTTCGAGACGGCGGTCACCTGGGACCGGTTCTCCGAACTGCACCAGGGCGTGACGGCGGCGGTGAACGCGGCCCTGGCCGGCGAAGGTGCGGGGCAGGGGTTCGTGACCTGTCGCCTGACCCACGCCTATCCCGACGGCGCGGCGCCCTACTTCACCGTGATCGCCCCGGCGCGGCGCGGGGCGGAGCTCGAGCAGTGGGACGTCGTGAAGGCTGCCGCCTCGGACGTCATCGTGGGCTCGGGGGGCACGATCACCCATCACCATGCCGTGGGCCGGGACCACCGGCCGTGGTACGACGGCCAACGCCCCTCGTTGTTCGCCGAGGCCCTGCGCGCCGCCAAGGGAGTGTTCGACCCCGGGTGGATCTGCAACCCCGGGGTCCTGGTCGACCCCCTCGGGGCCGAGGAGGACGGCGGCCCGCCGGCGGCGCCCCGGCACCCATGGGCGCCCCGGCGCCCGTAGCCTGGGGAGGACAGGGTCGCCGCCACCCGATCGGTGGCGCCCGGACGAAGGGAACTCGATGGC
>Ga0181521_10000910_pt1 | contig 36808 bp, 33 predicted proteins | sample PEATcosm2014_Bin_32_FD_119764 | JGI IMG/M metagenome (GOLD analysis project Ga0181521, IMG submission 119764) | Peatland microbial communities from MTU Mesocosm Facility, Houghton, MI, USA - PEATcosm2014_Bin02_60_metaG | ecosystem: Environmental > Terrestrial > Soil > Wetlands > Peat | place...
CCGGATTATCTATCCGGTCCATCCCAATCCGAATGTGTTGAGCGCCGTGAATCGCCATCTCCGCGCGTGCCCCAACGTCCTGCTCATCGAGCCTCTGGATTACGTCTCCTTCGTGGACCTCATGCGCCGGGCCTGCCTTCTCATCACGGATTCGGGCGGTATTCAGGAAGAGGGACCGTCTCTGGGTAAACCCATTCTCGTGTTGCGCGAGAAAACGGAGCGGCCGGAAGCGGTCATCGCCGGCACCGTGCGGCTTGTGGGTACGGACGAAGACGCCATCGTGCGCGAGGCGTCGACGCTGCTGGACAACGCCGATGCTTATCGGGCCATGGCCCGCCGCCACAATCCCTATGGGGACGGCCAGGCCAGCCGGCGCATCGCCGATGCCCTCAATCGATATAGAACCGCTTCACCCGGGCGCTGATTCCGCACAAAACGTTGTAGGAAATCGTCCCCGCCGCACGCGCGATCTCCTGCGCATCGAGCGCGGCATCGCCTTCGCGGCCCAGCAGCGTGACCTCATCGCCCGGCTCCATGCCCGGCGAATTGGTGATGTCAATCGTCGTAAGATCCATCGACACCGTGCCCACGATCGGCGCGAAGCGCCCACCGGCGATCACCTTGCCTTTGTTCGAAAGCCGGTGCGGCACTCCATCCGCATAACCCGCCGCCAGCACCGCCAGCCGCATCGGCGATGAAGCCGTAAACGAACCGCCGTAGCCGACCTTCGACCCCGCCGGCACGTCCTTCACGCTGATGATCCGGGTCCGCCACGAGAGCGCGGGCTTCACCACCAGGACGGGCGGCGGCGCCGGGCCGCGCGCCGGTGAGACATATCCGTAAATCGCATGGCCCGGCCGCACCAGCGACAGCCACGCGTCCCGCCTCGGGTATGCGATCGCGTTGGTGCTGGCGAAGTGCATCAGCGCCGGACGCACGCCCAAGCCTGCCAGCTCCTGCCAGATCCCGTTGAATTCCCGGATCTGCTCGTTCGTCTGCCCGGATGTGAAATCGGCCGCCGAAGCGAAGTGCGAAAGCAGCCCTTCCACCCGCGTTTTGCGGAGGGCCAGAATCGCATCCGCAATTTCGGCGGCGGCGCGGCGAGTGCCCAGGCGGTTCATCCCCGTATCGATCTTGAGATGAACGTCGATCTTAAGGTCCGCGTCGAGCGGACCTCCCTCGTCGAATCGGCGCAGATCGTCCAGCGAGTGCGCCACCGGGGTGAGCCGGAATTCACGCATTGCCTCATGCTCCCACTGCATCACGCCGGCCATAATGAGCACCCGGCAATTGATCCCGGCCCGCCGCAATGCAATGCCTTCGTCGACGGAACTCACCGCCAGCCATTTCGCGCCCTCCGCGGCCAGCACGCGCGCCACTTCCACCGCGCCGTGCCCGTAAGCGTTTGCTTTGACCACACCGACGATCTGCGTCCCGGGCCCGACGGCGTCCCGCACGGCACGGTAGTTCGCGGCGATCCGGGAGCGCGAGATTTCGACGTAACAGCGGGCGGCCTGCACGGCTTCTATGTTCCCAAATCCACCAGCAGATTCTCGTACTTGGTCGTCACGGCGTCCCAGTCGTAGCGCTCCCGCGCGCGTGCGGCCGCCCGGGCGCGAAAGCGCTCGCGATCCGGCTCGCTCATGTCGAGCGCCTCCCTGATGCGCGCCGTCAAACCGGCATCGTCCCGCCAGGGCAGACCGGTGTCGCCGCAAACCTCCGTATTCTCCGGCGTCTCGAAATAGAGCACCAGATTACCCCGTCCCATCGCTTCGATCAACGCCGGATGCGTGCCTCCGACTTCCGTGGCATGAATGTATGCGAAGCACCATGCCCCCAGTTCCCGGTATCCGAGCCCGTAGATTCCGCCCGGTGCAACGATCCGGCTGTCCTTGGTATCCCGTACCCGCTCAATGTAGTCCTTCGCATGGGGCGCGTCGCCGATTAGAGCGAGCTTCATCGCGGTCGCGGCCTGCTCGAAAGCCCGGCGCACTTCGAGGGCGCGATTTTCCGGCTCCATGCGGCTCACATAGAGGAAGTACCGGTAAGGTTCCAGACCCAGCGCGTCCAGTGCGCCTTTCGTCTCCACACACCGGGTATCCGCGCCATAGGGGATGAAGACCGAGTCCTTGTTGTACTGTTTCCCGTAATATTCGCGGATCGCCTGCGCATCGGTCACAAACCGGTCCGGCAGGATTGTCGACAGATATTCCGAAACCCGATACCACGCTCTGGCGAGCGCATTCCACTTCCGGCGCTTCCGCTCTATGCCGTCCACATTCAGCGCAACGGGCATGCCAAACATCCGGGGAAGTATCGTAAACACCGCATTGGCGGCGTTGCAGTAAAGCGCGGCGTCCACCCGGTGGAAAAGCAAATGGAGCGTCGAGACGAACGTGTGCGCCAGCGTATCGAAGTACTTGTGATGAATGGTGGGGAGGTAAACCAGGCGAACGCCGCGATATTCGCCGGCCGCATTGCGCTGGCGGCAATAGACCGTCACATCATGCCCGCGCGCCGCGAGCCGGGTGGAAAGCTCTTCCGCGAACGTCTCGAATCCGCCGTAGTTCGCCGGAATACCGCGCGTTCCAAGAATCGCAATGCGCACTTCAGATTCGCTGGCGGCGGGCTGCCTTCGAGCGAGTCAATGAAGCGGCAAACTTCTTCGGTGCGGGCTTGCTTACGGGTTTGAAGGCGAACCAGCTCGCCATATAGGCGTCATCCACCCGCTGCCGCGTCATGATCTCGCGGCGCTTCGCCACCACGCTCCTCCAGTTCCGGAAGAGAAACGGAAAAGCCCTGAGCGATGTTCGCTCCCGCAGCAGGCAGCAGGCGACAACCACCAGGTCGCGCGCCGTGATCGAGAAGAAATTGCGCCGGTAGAGGTCCCAGGTGATGTTCTTGACGCGTAACAGGAACCGGTTCTTGACCGAGTGCATGTTGATCTCGGCCGGCAGCGCCCGGCGATTGCCCGGCAACGCCTTGCGCACGTGATAGCCGCGGGCATAGGGGACATAAAGGCACTTCCAGCCCAGCAATTGCGCGCGCCACGCCACATCGGCGTCTTCCCGGTAAACGAAAAAATCGGCGTCGAAGAACTCGCCGCCGATGGAAATATCGTCGATCATCTCGCGCCGGTAGAGCGCGGCCGCGGCCGTGGCGCCGAATACGTATTCGTAGTTGCGGAAATGGCCGTTATCGAGTTCGAGACTCCCCCGGTCGAGATGCCGCAGGTTGGGAGTGAAATAAATGCCCGTCGAATCGACCAGCGGCCTTTCGGGAAAGTCGAAGCCCGAACTCATCGTCAGGAGTTTTCCACAGACCGTACCCACCCGCGAGTCGAGATTGCCCGCATTGACAAGAGCCTCGATGAATCCCTGCAGCAGCAGGACATCCGGATTCAGCGTCAGAATCCACTCGGCGCCGGAAAGCCCTATAGCCTGGTTCTGGGCCGCGGCAAAGCCGATGTTTTCCTCGTTGTAGACGATTCTGCAGCGGTCTTCAAACGGCTCGAGGATGTCGATCGTGCCGTCCGAGGAGTTGTTATCGATAACGATAATCTCCTTGCAGGGATAGTTCTGGTCAAGGACGGATTCGAGGCACTTCTTTATAAAGCGCCCACTGTTATAAGTGACGATCGTTACCGAAACGAAGTCGCTGCGGGACATGTACGCGCTGGCCGGCTCCACTCTTCAGATTTGACGCTGCTATATCAGACAACACTTACCCGAATGTTCCGCCGCGCCAAAAGCCCGGCTGAGGGCAAGGCCAACAATACCGCCGTAGACCGCGAAAGCTTTGAACCCGTTGCGCGGAAATCCCCCGACCCCGCGAACAACCGCACCCAATACTACAGCCGCGCAGATCGTCCGGAATGCAGACGAACGAAAGTGTTTGGCGGCATACTTAAGAAGACTACCATACCAATATCGTTCACGATTCTCCAGAGCCAGTCGACCGGTAGTGTGCGATCCGGAATGTTTTGCCACGGCCGCGGGTTGGTAATACGTACAATACCCGGCGGACCTGATCCGCGCGCAGAAATCGACATCCTCAAACCAGATCGGCCGGAATCGCTCGTCGAAACCGCCAATCGTTTCCCAGATGGCGCGGGAGAACATCAGGAACGCACCAGCCGGTTGATCCACGCGCGCCACACTCATCGGGTCCAACCCCAAGCAACGGTAGTGCCAATTCACGGGGTTGCCTGGCCAGAGACGATTTATGCCCAGTACTTCGAGTACCAGGGCCGCCGGCGTGGGCAGGTTTCTGGCCATGAAGCCCGCCTGCGGTTTGCCGTCCTCGCCGATCAGCTGCCCGCCCACGGCGCCCGTCCCCTGCTTTTCCATGTATGCGGCCATTGCATCCAGACCCCGCACGAGATGCGCGTCCGGATTGAGCGACAGAATCAGGGGCGCTTCCGTGGCGCGCACCCCCTGGTTCAAAGCGGCGGCAAAACCCGCGTTTGCCGGGTTGGTAATCAACCTCACATGGCGCTTCACCACTTCGTCCGCGGTGCCGTCGGCTGAGGCGTTGTCTACTACCAGAATTTCGGCATCGCCGGCGGAAAGCCCCGCCAGCGCGTCGAGGCATCCGCCGATCTCAGCAGCCGAGTTGTATGTAACGATGACAATCGCGACACGTGCCATGTGTCAATGCGCCGCGGTAAGCCGGAAATACCAGCGCCAGTAGGGGTCCGTCGCCCGGCGCCGGATCTCGCTCTCGGACGCCATCAGAAACGCGCGCAGCTTTGCCGAGGACTGGGCCGACGGCTGGGATTCCAGCCGGAAGCCCCGGAGCCCTTCGACCTTTCCGGCCATCCAGGCCAGAGCTCTTCCATGGCGCAGCGCGACGAGTCCCCAAAGCAACTGGCCGGCCACGATGGGCCAGAAGCAGGACCGGAACAACGCGCGATCGTAGTGCCGCGCCACGAGCATCAGCTGATTCCGCGAGATCAGCCGCACGACTTGCGGATTCCACCGGCCCAGCGTGGCGCTGCCGCGATGGTAAGCGACCGCGTCCGGGACATAGACACCCGCGAAGCCCTCCCGCACACAGCGCAACCCGAGATCGACGTCTTCCAGATAAGATCCGTAGCGCTCGTCGAATCCGTTGAGACGATCGAGAACGTCCCGGCGAAAGATGCACGCCGTTCCCGGAGCTATGGCGATGGCGGAGCGGGAACTATTTTGAGGCGCCGGCTCTCCGTGTCCAGCCCTCCATGCACATGCGGCACGGCTCACCAGATCGTAGGTGCCGTCGATCGCGCCGCGATTGGCTGCGTCGAGGATAATTCCCGCGGCATAGGCAGCTTCGCCGATTCCGGCCATCAGGCGTTCGAGCCACCGGCTGTCGAGTTCGACGTCGCTGTTGAGAATCGCGACCCATTCCGTCCGCGCCGCCTTCCACCCCTGGTTGACGGCGCGGGCGAAGCCGGCATTCTGTCCCATCCCGATCACCCGGCAGCCGCGCGCGCGGGCGAGTTCCGCCGCGCCATCGGCCGAGGCATTATCGACAACCACGATTTCCGCGAACGGAACGGTTTGCCGGGCGACGCTGTCGAGAAGAAGCTCCAGCAGGTCGGCGCGATTGTGGACGGGGATGATCGCGGTGAACACAGTACACTGTGATTGTAATGAAATGTCTTCCGGCGTCGGCCTTTTTCGCGGTTCTTTTCGCAACCCAGGCGTTTGCGCAGTATGCCGGTCCGAAGACCGTGTACATCCTCCCGATGGCCGCGGGGCTCGATCAATACCTCGCGCAATGGCTTACGAAGGACCACGTCATGCAGGTTGTGGCGGATCCCAAAATCGCGGAGGTCGTCATGACCGACCGGCTCGGCGAAGCCTTCGAGCAGAAGATGAAGGAGATTCGTCCGGACGCCGACAAGAAATCGGACGAGACCGCTCGCAATACGTTCCGGAGTACGAAGGCGCGCGGGACGATCTTCCTGGTGGATGCAAAATCGCGCCAGGTGCTTTGGTCCGATTATCACAAGCCGCCGAACTCGAATTCGGACAGCGATCTGAATCGCACGGCGGAGCAGATCGCCAAAAAGCTTTCAGGCAAGTGACGCCCGCTTGCGGGCGATGGCGCCCGTCAACATCTCGGCCAGCCCGATCGCGCCGATCCCCAATAATGGGTGGATGATTTCGATGAGCAGGCGACTGCCGGCCCCGACCCACCAGTCCTGGATTGTTCCCACGAGGACTGTTGCCGCGGCCCAAACCAGAGCCGCAATGGCGGCGGGAACGCGGACGCGATCGATTAAAGCCCAAACAGCCAGAATCGCCAGTACGAGCGCGACGATTCCGCCGAGAGCCATGTGGAGACTCAGAGGGGCTACATTCAGGGCGAACAAAAAGGTTGCGCCCAGCGCGAGTGCGCCGAGTCCCGCGATACGAGTGATCCACTGCAGCAGTTCGATCATAAATGTTCTCTCTTGTATGCGATCAGTTCTTTGTACTTCCCGACCAGGCGCTGAGTGACGACTTCCATGTCCCAGTTGCGGACCACTTCCTGCCGGGCGCGGGCGGCCATTTCGGCGGCCAGGCGGCAGTTTTCGAGGAGTTCAATTACTTTCGCGGCGAAACCGGGCGCATCGTCGGCCAGGGCGCAAAACTCGCCATCCGCGCGGGCGAGCCCTTCGGCGCCAACGGTGGTTGAAACGACCGGGATGCCGGTGGCGAAAGCTTCGAGCAGCTTGACCCGCACTCCCGAGCCGCTGCGGATGGGGCACACAAATACCGAGCACGACGAGAACAGGGGCTGGATGTCTTCCACGAACCCCAGCAATTGTACAGCGCCGGACGGATCGGCCAGGGCGTGGCGGGGCGGAGGATCGGAACCGGCGACCAGAAGGCGGGCCTGGGGGAGTTTCCCGACGATCAGCGGCAGCACGAAACGGGCGAACCATTCGAGCGCCACCTGATTCGGCGTGTGCCGGAAACTGCCGAGGAACAACATGGTCCAGGGTTCACGCGGTCCGCCGGGGAACGGATAGGCGCGGGTATCGATGCCGGCGCGCATTCCGGGGTCTATGCGCGGCGCCAGTTTGGGAAGGAAGCTTTCGAGATAGCGCTTGTTCTCTTCGGTGCAGACCTGAATATGGTCGCAGGATGGAAGCAGCCTGAGCTCGAAGCGGATGGCCCGCAGGTATTCGAAGCGGGCTTTGAGACGTTCGACGGGGCTGCGCATAAACGGTAACGAGCGGGCGATGGCCTGGAAATAGACGTCGTGCTCGAACAGCGCGCAGACGAGGCGCTGGAAACGCCGGGCGTACTGGCCGAGCGCGGTGTATTCGAGCTGGATCACGTCGATCCGGTGCAGCAGAGTCTGACGCTGGATCAGCCACTCGATCCGGGGCCTCTGAAACTCGTGGACGGCGTGCGGCGCGATGGAAGCGAGGTGCGGGTCGCGGTCGGCGGTGCGGACGTAGAATTCGACGGTTTTGCAGTAGCGGAACAACTCTTCGTTGGCGGGGCGCTCGGAAGCATAATCGAGCATCACGATGGCGTGCACATCGCACCATCGCGACAACTCGCGCAGCGTGTAATACATGAACAGGCCGCCGCCGTGCGTGGGCGGGCAGATGGGGTAGGGCGAAACGAAGAGCACGCGGGGGCGATCGGGATTGGCCGGAAGCGAAGAGAAACGGTCGTGAAACCAGGCGGGCTGGGAGCGCCGGAAAGCTTCGGTATCGTCCACCACAGCCAGACCGAGCGCGGTCCAGCGCGACCGCAGCGCTTGCGGAAGTTGCAGAAAGGCGCGCAGAACTGCGCCCGCACTGGTACGAATGGGCGAGTATCCGGACCAGGCGGTGACGACGGCGCCGGCGAACGCAAAAAAGAAGTGCCCGTTCAGGCGACGCCAACCGTGAATGTTCTTCCAGCAGAAGAGCAGGAAGTTCTTCTGCAGAATCGACTGGATGTAGCCGGCGCTGAAGTGCCTGCCGATGGTGCCCCGATGCTCGTGATGCACCACGCTGGCGGGCTGATACAGCACCTTCCAGCCGCGTTTCCAGGCGAGAAATCCGAGGTCCGTGTCTTCGAGATAGAACGGAGCGAGGAGCGGATCGAAGCCGCCGAGCTCGAGGAATTTCCGCCGATCGAACGCGCACGATCCGCCGCCGCCGTAGAAGCAGGGGAAAAGGCGATCGGCACATCGATCAACCTGCGGATCTTCGGTATGGCCCACCCACAAGGCGCCATCCCGCCACAGGCCATGAGTCAAGCCGGTTTCTTCGCGGCGCTTCGTACGGTCGCCGAGGAAGATCTGGCAGGATACGGCGAACACCTTATCGTCTACCACTCCGGCCTCGTCGGTAAAACCCGCCAGAAGGGGCGCGAGGAAATCGGGCTCGACGCGCATGTCGCTGTTCAGGAGCACGACGATATCGTTGTTCGCGGCGCGGACGCCGGCGTTCGAGCCGCCGCCGAAACCCCGGTTTTCGGGCAACGCGATCACGCGGACGTGCGGATAATTTTCGCCAATCCACGCCGCGCTGCCGTCGGTCGAAGCGTTATCGACCACGATGATTTCACTGCCGGGATGCCCGGCGATGGCGGCGAGCCAGGAAGGCAGAAAGCGCGCGAGCAGGTCCTTCCCATTCCAGTTGGGAATGACGAAGGAAGCGGCGCGGGTTTCGGGCTGAACGTTGACAGGCTTGCGGCGGCGGCCGGGGTCGATCGCGGAAACGACCAGCCAGGCGAGATCCGTGGCGGCGAGCGCGGCGGCGCTTATGGCGAGAAGCACCGGGGCGAGAATCAGCAGCAGCAGTCCCCCCATGAACCGCCCCAGACGAACCCAGGCGGACTCTTCGATCGCCTTGATCTCCGTTCGCAGCCGCTGCACCTCCGCATCGAGGGATTGGGCCCACCCGGTGCGCTCGGCGATGGTGTTCTTTTGCTCTATTCTTTCCCGGTCCAGGCGCTCGATTTCGGCGCGCGCGCGCGCGATTTGGGCTTCGAGATCGCGAGTCTGCGCTTCAAGATCGCGAATCCAGTCGAGACGCACGGCGGCTTCCGACTCCAGCCGGGATATGGCGGCGCGGGCTACATCCAGCTCGCCGTTCAGCCGGGCGGCCCAGGCGTTACGATCCTGCAGCTCCTCGAGCACAGTGTCGTGCTCCTGCTTGAATTTGGCGAGGGAATCCACCGCTTCGGCGAGCCATGCGCTCTTTTGTCCCAGCTCGGATTCCAGCAATGCGATGTGGCGCTGGCGTTCGCGAAGCACGTTGCCGGCGGAAGGCAGCCACGCAAACGCGCGAGTATCGGCGATGGGCGACCGGCTGCATGCGGCGAGGAAAAAGTGCGCGTACTCGGGAATGGTGTCCGCGGGCGCATCCAGAGCTCCACTGCGGGAAGGCAAGGCGGGCGCGAAGGAAATAGATTCGGAGTGATTCTGGCTCCACAGGTAAACGTGGGGGAACACGGCTTCCAGTGCCGCTTGGAATTCGTGATACTCGAATTCGCGCACGTGGTACGGATTGGGGCCCGCGGCGCCGCGCGACTCGGCGTACCAGGCCTTATTGGGCGTGGATACCAGCAGAACACCCGCCGGCCGCAGAACCCGGCGCGCTTCGGCGAGCATTTCCCGCCAGCGCTCGAGATGCTCGATCACTTCGAATGCGACGAGAAGATCGAACGATGCGTCGGCAAACGGGAGCGACTCGCAGGCGCCCTGCAGAAAGTGAACGCCGGGTCGGGAGAACTCGCGGCGGGCATGGGCCATGGCGTCAGCCGAAATATCCATGGCCACGACAGTGGCGGCGTTGGCCAGCTCCGCCGTGCCGTAGCCGGAACCGCAACCGGCGTCGAGCACACGGCGGCCTTCCGCAAAACGCGCGGCAAACCGGTAGCGCGCCAGGTGCTCATTAAACAGGTTGGGATCGACGAGGCCCGGAATGACGCGCTCGCCGGTGAACTCAAGCAATGCGAGACTCTCCCTGGAGCCCGGAGGCCTGGCTCAACTCGACCTTGCACGGCAGCTGGATATAGCCGTATACGGGACCTTCGCCGTGGGCCATTTGCACGGTGACGGCGTTGTCGATCCAGTCGCAAACGCAACTCTCTCCGGTGGAACTGTCCGACACCGAGGGCGAGAACGAGAATGTGCCGGGATAGAACTGCGGAATATCGAGGTGGAAATCGACCGTGGAGACGTCGCCTTTGCGCATGGGCGGGAGGCTGTGGCCTTCGCGCTCGGTATCGGTGTCGGTGAAATCGAGTCCGAGGTGATTGCGGAGCATGAAGCCGACGGCGGGCCGGAAAAGATCGTCGTTGGCACGGAAGCTGATGCGTATCAGGATGCGGCTTTGGGGCATCATCAGGTGCACGGGCTCGGCATACTCGTTCAGGACCGCGATGCCGAGGATTTCAGCGCGGCCGTCGCCGCGGCGGTGGTCGACGTTGGGGATGGATTCGACCAGGGGGACGTTTTTTTTTTCCTCCCCGGCGCCGGGGGTTGTAATGGCGGGCGCGGCAGGGCCGGCGGCCACGTCGGAAGCAGCGGTGTCCGACTTCGCGGCGTAACGGTTCTCGCGGTCCGTCATGGCGGCGAGATAGAGCGGGAGCACGACGCTGGTTTCGCCGATGGCGATGGCGCTGCCGTGCTCCAGCCACAGAACATGGTCGCCAATGGCCTCGACATCGGCGAGGGCGTGGGAGACGAAAACGATAGTGACGCCGCGGGCGCGCAGCTCATGCACCCTGCGCATGCAGCGGTGCCGGAAGTATGAGTCGCCGACGGCGAGCGCCTCATCGACGAGGAGCACTTCGGGATCCACGTTGATGGCGACGGCGAAGGCCAGCCGCATGGCCATGCCGCTCGAGTAGGTCTTCACCGGCTGGCGGATGAAATCGCCGATCTCGGCGAACTCTTCAATCACTTTGTAGCGGCGGTCGATTTCGCGTTTGGAAAGGCCGAGGATGGAGGCGTTGAGATAGACGTTGTCGCGGCCGGTGAATTCGGGGTTGAAGCCCGAGCCCAGTTCGAGCAATGCGGAGACACGTCCGCCGACGCGGACCGCGCCCGCGGACGGCTGCGAAATGCCGGCGATGAGCTGCAGGGTGGTGCTCTTGCCGGAGCCGTTTTCGCCGACGATGCAGAAGATTTCGCCGCGTTTGATGGTAAAGCTCAAATCGCGCAGGGCCTGGAAATCGCGATGATGGGAACGCCGGCGGGGCGACAGAAGCTCTTTGAGGCGGTCGCCGGGCTTTTCATATATGGCGTAGCTTTTGGAGACGTGCTCGAACTCGACGGCATTCACGGGAATTCTCAGTTTATACGTTTGCCGCAGATGAGGGCTTTCATGCAGCGAGGCGGGTGGGGGCAGCCGGGTGAGCGGCAGCCCAGTTGGAGGATTCGGCGCGTTTGGCCGCTTTCAGGTGGCTGACGGTGCGGATGACCTGGGCGATTTCGGCGGTTGAAAAAACGAACCCATTATCGTTCGGGAAGTCGACCGCGACGTCGCAGGGTACGCCCTCCATTTCAGCCAGTTGGGTGTGGAGGCGGGCTTCTTCCAAAGCTTGGGCGCGCTGGGCTTTGGCTTCCGCTTTTTGGCCGGCTTCGAGGGCGCGGCGGATGGCCTGAAGCTCGATGAGCTGCTTCATATTCTTCGCCATGTTGGAGTGGATACGGCGCTCGTAGATGGTGAGGAGCTGGAAACGCGCGGGGTCGGCCACGAAGGTGCGGGCGTCGGCGAGGGCCTGGTCGATTTCGGGCGACTCGGTTTCGCCGGTGGAGTCGTTGAAGGAGCAGGCTAGGGTGAAGATGTTGTTCTCAATGGTGCGGGCTCTGTTCAGACGCCAATGGTCCTCGGCGATGCACTGCGCGAACTGATGCTCGACACCTTCGGCGGGCGCAAGACTCGCCACGATCGCGGCGCAAAACTTGTCGTGGGCTTCCTGCTCCGCGGGAGTGCGGACGTCGATCTGACCGGTCAGTCCGTGACGGTATGCGTTCATGCGGGAAGTTGCTTTTCCCGCCTCGCCGGGTCCGGTCGACAGCTGTGCGTTACGGCGATTCGCGATGTATTGTTTCTCGGTTGCCATGTCAGGCTCCTTTTTTCGATTCAAGAGTTACCACGGAAGGGGTGGAAATCCGGGTGTGGGGAGGCCTGGATGGCTTCGGAAAATCGCTTCAATCGATTGCAGGGGAGGGAGATGGCGGGTGGGGAAGTATATTTTTCGGATGGGTCAACGAGAAAGCTGGGGCGGCTTTCCGCGGGAGAAAATGGATGCGCGCCGCGGGCTCGTCCGGATATCGCGTAAAGGAGAGGCGGAGCGGGACTGCCAGTCCCGCGCAGATTGCCAATCTGCCCCACGGCTACTTTTTTCGCGCATTTTTGGCTTCGAGGCGGCGCTGGCGGGCGGCGAGGGATGCGGAGTCTTCCACGGATCGCGCGGCGCGGGTGCATTCGAGGGCCATTCGGTAGTTTCTTTCGCCGTGCTCGTAGTGCTTGGCTAATTCTTCCCAGGCGCGGCCCCGGTAGGGATTGGGTGAGAGAGAGAGATCGGTGAAGGTCGCCAGCGCGGCGTGGCCGAGGCCCAGTTTCTTTTCCAGATTGCCGGTATCGAAGAGGGCGCGGAAAAGATGCCGGTCGGGCAGGCCCATGTCGACGGCGCGGCGCATCAGGCGGTGCGCTTCGGCGAGACGCCCCGAGAGCTGCAGCCAGCGGGCGAGGCCCAGCAGATCGGCGCCGTGTTTTGTTTGTATCGTTTCCGGATCGCGGAAGGCGGCGGGGATCAGGCCCGTGAGACAGGCCAGCGAGACGATATCCAGCACGTTGTGGTGGAAGACCGGGATCAGCCGGAAAGCGTGGCGGGTGCGCAGATATTCGAAGTAGTAGTACGGGATCAACTCGCCGGGCACGTCGGCATCGCGCTCGAGGCCGAGGATCCGGTATTCGAGATTCACGAGGCGGCAGCTTTCGAGACGCAGCTTGAACAGACGCCGCGCGCCGTACAGCAGATCGAGATGCTCCATGCGGGCGAAGGGATGGCGGGCGCGCGACATCGTGTAACGAGTTTCGAGCAGCGGCTGGTCGAAGCTCCTGCCGTTCCAGGTGACCAGCACGTCGAAGCGGGCGAGATACGCGGTGAGCGCGTGCAGCACGGAGGGCTCCTCGCAGTAATCGCGCATGAAGAACTGGCGGACGCGGAAACCTTCGCGATCGATACTGCCGACGCCGATGAGAAATGCGCAGGTGCCCGAGCCTCCGGCCAGTCCGGTGGTCTCGGTGTCGAGAAAGGCCCAGGTGGTGGGAGGGGCGCTGGGTATGGCGCCGGCGGAAAGAGAGGCGAGAAAGTCGTGCGGGAGATCGATCAGATCGGAAATCTCGTAACTGCCGCAGCGCTGGTGGCGGGGATAAAGTTTTTCGGTTTCGAAGTGCCTGCCGAGGGGAGTTTCGACGACTTCACCGGAGAGGAGCTCTTCGATAAAGCCGGCGGAAGTTCGCTCCAGCCGGGGCGCAGGCGAGGGAAGCGCGGCGTATTTGCGGTCGATGCCGGCTACGGTTTGGCGGAGGTGGGCCAGTTGTTCGCCGATGTTCATCAATGCGCCTTCATGTTCGTCGTTTGTTCGCCCGTGCTTGTTCCATACTAGAACATTCTGCGCAGAGTATTGTTCTTCTCGGGATTGTTCGCGCTGTTGCTGGCCGCGCACCTGTGCGAGTCCGGGGTGCTGTGGGCGGAGGAGACTCTGCCTCTGGCGGCGGCGCTGCGGATGCTGCACGGCAGCGCGCTTTACCGCGACATCTGGTTCGACAAGCCGCCGCTGGTACCGGCGATTTATCTAGTGTGGGGAGCGCGGTTTGGACCTGTACTGCGGGTGGCCGGCGCGGTTTATGCTTGGCTGGCGTGCGTGCTGGCATATGCGTTCGCGGGCGGGATTTGGTCGCGCCGCGAAGGTTATGCCGCGGCGGGGCTGCTCGGATTTTTTCTGACATTCGACACGCACTCGGCGGTGTTGCCGCTGGCGGCGGATTTACTGTTACTGACGCCGCATCTGGCCGCGGTGCTGCTGGCTTCGCGCGGGCAGTTTTTCCGGAGCGGGCTGGCGGCGGGCATCGGATTTCTGTTCAATGCGAAAGGCGTGTTCGTGCTGGCGGCGTGCCTGGTTTTCGCGTGGCCGGGCGCCATACCGATACTGGCGGGATTCATAGTTCCGAACATTGCCGCGGCTGCCTGGCTGGTGGGAACGGGATCGCTGGGGCCGTATCTCGATCAGGTTTGGCGCTGGCCGGCGCAGTATGCGGCGAGTCCCGTAGTGTCGGATCCGGTGTGGAATGGGGTCGTGCGAACGGGGAACTGGCTGGGATTTCACGCGGTGCTGGTGATCGGGGCAGGCCTGTTCTGGTTGCGGGGAGCGGCAAAAGAACGGTGGAGGTTTGCCGCGTGGATGGGGATTTGTTTGGTGGGGGTGGTGCTCGGATGGCGATTTTTCCCGCGATACTATTTCCTGCTGCTGCCGGCGCTGACGATTCCCGCGGCGCGCGGATTGACGCTGCTTCGAAGCCGGGCCGCGATTGCGATCGCGCTGCTGACGATGATGGTTCCGCTGGTCCGGTTCGGTCCGCGTTACGCGATGCTGTCGAACTGGAACGATCTGGCGCTGGATCGGGACAGCCGGGAAGCTTCGCGGATCGCGCTGGAGAATGCGCGGCGTATTGCTCCCGCCGGCGGATCGCTTTACGTGTGGGGCTATCGGCCGGAGGATTACGTGTACACGGGTCTGCGTCCGGCTACGCGGTTTTTGGACAGCCAGGCGATGACGGGCGTACCGGCGGACCGGCATTTGACGCAGTCGGAAATCGTGCTGACCGCGGGGACGCACGAGGCGCGGGAAGAGCTGGCGCGGTCGCGGCCCGATGTGTTGATCGACGGGTTGAGCCTGTATAATCCGGCGCTCGCGATGGATCGTTATCCCGAACTGCGCGCATGGCTGGCCGGATACCGGGAAGCGGCGCGGACGAGGGGTTCGATCGTCTATATCCGGCCTATTACAATCGGACGGTGACTTCCTACAACAAACGCATTCTGGTGACCGGAGGGGCGGGTTACATCGGCTCGAATACGACGTGTCAACTGCTGGACGCGGGGTATGACGTGGTGGTGGTGGACAACCTTTGCCGGGGCAATCGCGAGGCGGTGGATCCGGCGCGGCTGCGCGTGGTGGATCTGCTCGACACCGATGGGCTGGCCGGCGTGATGAACGAGAAGCCGTGCGAGGCGGTGATTCACTTCGCCGCTTACTCGGCGGTGGGGGAATCGATGAAGGTTCCCGAGATCTATTTCGGGAACAATACGGGGGGATCGCTTTCGCTGTTAACGGCGATGCTGCGGGCGGGGATCGGAAAGATCGTGTTGTCGTCGACAGCGGCGGTTTACGGGATGCCGGAAAATGTGCCGATTCCGGAAGCGGAGCCGCGCGCGCCGGTGAATACGTACGGCGAATCCAAGGTGATGGTGGAGACGATGCTGGACTGGTTCGACCGGATCCATGGCATGCGGAGCGTCTGCCTGCGCTATTTCAACGCGGCGGGAGCGGACCCGAAAGGGCGCGCGGGAGAAGACCACGAGCCGGAGACGCACCTGATTCCGCTGCTGTTCCGCGCCGCCCTGACGGGCAAACCGATAACGCTCTTCGGGGACGATTACGCGACGCCGGACGGCACCTGCATTCGCGATTACATCCATGTAACGGACCTGGCGCAGGCGCACATCGCGGCGTTGGAATGGCTGTCGGGCGGCGGCGCATCGAAGAAATACAACGTCGGGACGGGCCACGGTTTCTCGGTGAAGGAAGTGCTGGGTGCAGTGGAGAAGGTTACGGGGAAGAAGGTGCCGTTTGAAATGGGGCCGAGACGCGACGGGGACCCCGCTGTGCTGGTGGCCGATTCGACGCGGTTACAACGGGAACTCGGGTGGAGAGCGGAATACTCGGATTTAGAGAGGATCGTCGAAACCGCATGGGGCTGGGCGAACCGGAAGACGCCTGCGGCTGAAAATCGGGGCGCCGGGGAGTTCATGCGCGATCGCACGTTGAACCGTCCGCTGGTCGACAAAGGGTTGTTTCGCGATGAATAGTAAGCGATCGGTATCTACGTATTTTTCGCAACGCATCCGCTTAACCTGCTGAACAGGTCGGGTTCGCCTTTTTTAGAGCTGGGCTGCTTGGCAAGCTGCGGCCGATTGCCAATCAGCCACGGGCTTGTTCTGGGACAGACCAGCGGGGTTGCCAACCCCGCGCAGGATGCCATCCTGCCCCACGTTTTCGCTCGCCCGACAAGTTGGCCTATTTTGGAGTGGAGGTGCCGATGTGCGCGAGGTCCTTGTTGTTTTCGAGGCAGACGTATTCGAGAAGATCCCAGCCGGGGCGGAACTTCACGTAGAACTTCGTCGTCCAGGGCTTGGTGTACATCTCCTTGTCCTCGATAGTTGCCTCGTAGGCCAGAGTCAGCGAATCGGGCCGGCTGTACTTTTCGATCACGTGCAGAGACTCGCTGGTCGGGTGCCCGACGTAATCGAGCCAGGTTCTGCCGTTGAAGCCGATGGTATCGACCACCAGGGTGTCATTACCTTCGTAATGCCCGATTGACTCGCCCATCCACGTGGGCTGCAGGGCGTCCGGGTTGGTGTGCCGGCGGCCATCCATGTAGATGGTGCGGTACATGTGGCTGGCGCCTTCATAAAGAATTACGACCTTGTCGGGGAGCTGGAGGATCTGGAACGGATACGGGGTCCCGGTGTAGCGCGGCACGCCGGGCGGCAGGCAGTATCCTTCGGGATCGTCTTTTGAAAGATTGGCTTTACGCTCCTGATAGAGCTTGAGGCCCTGAGGCGTGAAGGGAACGTCGATCGCCTTATCGACATATTTGGTGTCGGCCCAGTCGAGCACCCAAATGGGAGCCCAGACGCCTTTGCCGCCGAGGTCGACCTTTCCGTCCGGCAGGCGCGGAGCGGGTTTGGCTTTGTCCCTGCTCTCGAGGCCCGGCTTGCCGCGCGGGGCTTCGGGCGCCAAAACTTCCTGGGCGAATAGAATCGGCAACAGGCCCGAGCCGATCAGGGCGAAGCGAATCAGAGTGCGTCTCACGGAAAGCTCCCTACGGTTTCGCGAAGACGGACGGGTCGATCGGCACGTTGACTTTTACGTCGCTGATTTTGAAGGCGTCCCTGCCGTCCAGCCAGGAGAAAGTGTACTGAAAGGGGAACTTGATGCCGCCCACGTCGCGATAATCCGCGTAATCGATCTGGGTCGGAATGCGGCCGACGGGCGACTTGCTGTAGCGCACCATGCGCACCAGCAGGTTGGTCTTCTTGTCGAAGTACAAACTTACGAGAAGGCCGTTGGGACCGCCGCCCTGCACGATCTCGACATCGCGATCGCCAATATCCGCGGTCGCGGTACGCAGACCGGTGAGGGCGGTCTTGATATTGCCGGGGAAGGACAGGAGCGCGTCCACGCGGACGCCGTCCAGCTCGCTGCCGCTCAACTGGTATTCGGGGACGGCGTTGCGCGGCGTCTTGTTCCAGCCGATCTTGCCGTCATACACACGATGAGTGTCGCCCCGTTCCGGGTGATCCTTGAACACGATGAGCGTGGTGCGCTGATCCGGCGCTTTGGCGAAGATCTGGAAACTGCCGCCGCCGCCAAGGCCTTCGTAACCGACGCTGGTTCCGCTGGCGATAAAGCTTTTCAGTGTGGCGAGCTTCTGGGCGCCACCAAGCGCCGCGATGTATTTGTCGAGAACCTCGGCGCCCTTCGGCTCACCGGGCTGTTGCGCGACAAAATCGTCATGCTCGTCGTTCGGCGCGCCGTAGAGTTTGTCGAGAGTGATGGTATTGGCCGGGGTCTCCTTGCCGTGATGGCAGGTCCAGCAGGTGACATTCTGCACACCGTTGAAGTTGGTCTTATTGATGGCGGCCACCATGTCGATCATCTTGCGGGCGGTGATTTTCTGGGGCGTGTCGATCACGAAGTTGGCCTTGTCGGAACCGGCGCCGGGATGGCAATCGGCGCAGTCGAGACCGAGGTCGGCCGAAATGACGCCCATGGAGCCCATAAAATCGTCGACGGTCAGGCTCTTGAGCGAGGCGGTCGTGACGTTCTTGAATGTCTCCCCGGCGTTTTTGGTTTTCGCCGCCGCTGCCGGAGCCTGCGCGGAGAGAATGCCGGTCCATCCGGCGCCGGCCAGCAGCATGGCCAGTGTCGCAGTGGCCGCGAGCACCGCTCTTGAAACGTCTACCTTCAACTTCGTCTTCATTATTTCTCCCTTACTTCAGGCTTACCGGGCGGCACTGAATACGTTCGACGTGAGGCTCTCGCTTCCCGATCTTCTTACTTCTGCGGACTGCCGTCGTCGGTGGAACCGGCGAACAGCTTGCGGCCGTCGGCCAGTTTCACATTTCTAGCATTGGCGAGGTTGGAACCGTCCTTCGCCATATAGCCGTCCACGATGACCTGGTCGCCGATCTTCATGGAATTTCTGGTCCATCCGCGGCGCGCCAGACCATTGGGGCTGCCCAACTCGAATTCCCAGTTTGTCACGGCGCCCTTGTCGTCCTTCACATCCATGTAAAAGCGGGCGTGGGGGTTCATCCACTCGACCTTCGTGACCGTACCGGTCAGGGCGATCGGCTTGGCGTTGTCGTACTCGGCCGCGAAAGAATGATGCGCGAACAGCGGGGCCGCCATGACGAACAGACCGAGAGATGCGATCAACAAACCAAACCTGGCTTTCATCGAAGGACCTCCAAAACCCGGATTGCCGGCGGGTCGCACAGGGAAGGAAACGCGAGGACTCGCCGAACGACAGTATATAACAGCTCACCGATATTTCAACGGACGGAGCGCGGCGCCGCATCTTTTTCGACCGCTTCCACAAGCCTTTTCAGTTGTTCGGAGACGACGGGCTCGAGCAGGATGTCGTGCTCAAGCCCCGGGGCAATCGTCACTGCGACATCCACACCCCGTTTCCGAAGCGCTTCCGCATATTCCCGAGTCAAGTTTGGCGGTGCGACGGGGTCCTGGCTGCCCACGACCATCCGGACGCGAGTGGAAGGCGGAACGCCGGCGGCGAGGTCGACGGGCGACAGACTTTTGACCGGCGCCAGAAAGAGCAGCGAGAACGGCCCGACTTTCGGGAAATAGTATTTCATCATGTGGTTGCGCCATACCGATAAATCGCAGGGACAGGAAACCAGCAACGCGGCGTCGACTTCCGACGGATGGCGGCCGAGCAGATTGCCTGTAATCGCGGCGCCGCCGGAATGACCGGCCAGAACAGTGGCAGCGGGATGAAATTTCGTTTGCAGCTCGCGGACCTCCACCGCAACTGCATCCACTACTTCCGGGGTGTAGTTGTCGCCGGTACGCATTCCCTGTTTGCCCTCGGACCGATCGCCGTCGTCATCGGCGTAACCGGGGCGCAGCAGCGCAGCAGCGACGACATCGTCCATCTGCTCGGCGGCGCGGCGTGCGAAGGCATAGTGATAGGTTGGCGGCGCGCCCGGAGCGAGAAGGTCGCCGTGCAGCACCAGAACCAGGACGGGGTGATCGCTCAACTGGGAGCTTTCGTAGATTTTCGTCTTCAGGCGCAGGCCATTGGCGGCGATCCACATCGTTTCGCCGCCGGAGGGAGCGGCCGCGACGAACTGCGGGCTTTTGGAATTGCAGGAACCCGTTATAAAGACCAGAGCTGTGATGAAAATCAAGACGCCGGAGTTCTTCATCGGGGTTTAGCGGTGCTCCGGCGGCCTTTCATTCAGAAGGGGACGTCGTCGTCGGTGATGCCCTGACCGCCGAACTGCTCGTCCTGTTGCGATGCGGGCGCGGGGGTTCGCGAAGGCGCGCTGCCGCGGGGCTGGGAAACGGGCTGTTGCGAATATTCGTCGCCGCCGCTGCGTCCGCCACCGCCGCCCTGGCCGCCGACCAGGATGACATCGTCCGCAACCACTTCAGTCGCGTATACTTTCTTGCCGTCCTTGTCTTCGTAGCTGCGGGTCTGCAGGCGTCCTTCCACGTAAACCTGTTTGCCTTTGGTCAGATAGTTGGCGAGATTCTCGCTGCGCCACAGCACCACGTTGGACCAATCGGTCTCTTCCTTCCACTCGCCCGAATCCTTGTCTTTCCAGCGCCGGTTGGTGGCGACCGAGAATTTGGTGACGGCCGCTCCGCCGGGAGTGAATTTCGTCTCGGCGTCCCGGCCGAGATGCCCGAGGAGGATCACTTTGTTGACGCTGCGCGATGCCATATAACCCTGCACTGTAACACAGCACGGCGGCGAAGGTTGCCGGTCATCTGGACTGACGTTCGAAATAGCGGATGCCGTCCGGCGGAATGAAAAAAGTTCGAATGGTTCCGTCCGCATCGTAAGCCCCGAAGTAGCCTCGTTTGCGGTCGAACCGGATGAGGCCGTCCGGGCGTTTCGATTCCAGAATGTTCCTGCCGGGGCGGCTGTCGCGCAACTGCTGCGCCAGCCGGAGATACTGCTGCGGCGAGATCGGGCCGAATTCGTGCCCGTATTTTTCGAAATGCTCCCGAAGAAGATGTTCGGTGCGAAATCCCTGTCCACCGGCGAAAGCTCCGGCACTGAAAGACAGGATCGCGATGGACAGCACGCCCGCCGCCAAAGCAAAAGATCCAGTGCTTCGCGAGGATATTATCTTCGATAGTTGCGTATGCGGCCTCGGGAATCCCGGCAAAGCGCACCAACCTTATATCCACGATCATAGCCGGAGTCGATTGATTCGCCCTGCCGCAAAACAGTTAATTTTTCATCAATAACCGGAATTAGCGCACGCCTCGAACGTCTGCGATACTAACTACATATGTATTCGAAAATATGGTTTGCGGGAGCGCTCTGCAGCGCCACCTTGTTCTTTGCTTCGCGGCTTGCCGCGGCGGACAGACCAGACCCCCAGACACGCGTGGTGGAAGAGATCGTCGCGAAGGTGAACGGTGAAATCATCACCCATGGGGAACTCGAGAAACAGCGCCTTGTATTTGAGGCCGAGGCCAAGCAGATGGGTCTGATAGGCCGCGCGTTCGACGAGGCCGTGGCCAAGCGGGCGGCGGACGGGCTGCGCGATCAGATCGACCAGCTGCTTCTGGTGCAGAAGGGCAAGGAGCTGAGCATCAACGTGGATGCCGACGTAAACCGGCGCATTGCCGAGATTCAATCGCAGAGCAAAGTCTCCGATCCGGATCAGTTTCACGAATGGCTGCAACAGCAGTCGGGCGAAACATTTGAAGATTTCAAGCTGCTGATGAAGAACCAGCTGCTCACGCAGCGCGTGATCAGCGAAGAGGTCTATCGCAATGTCGTGATCCCCAAGGCCGAAATCGAAAAATATTACAACGAGCACAAGACGGAGTTCATCCGGCAGGAAATGGTCTCGTTGCGTGAAATCCTGGTTTCGACCGGGGACGGGAGCCCGGATAAGGTGGCGGCGGCGGAGAAGAAAGCCAAAGGGCTGGTGGACCGGGCGCGCAAGGGCGAAGCGAAGTTCACCGAGCTGGCCCGGCAAAATTCCGACGCGTCCACGGCGACGGCCGATGGCGAGCTGGGAGCGTTCAAGCGCGGCGATCTGGCGAAAGAGATCGACGACATCGTGTTCAAACAGGCCAAAGGCTACATTACCGATCCCATACGGAGGCCGGCCGGTTTCGAGATTTACAGGGTGGAAGAACACTACGCCGCGGGGCAGGCCAGTATGGACGAAGTAGAGAGCGAGATCAACGCGAAGCTGATGGAGCCGCGGGTAGGCCCAAAGGTCCGCGACTACCTGACGCAACTGCGCGCCAACGCATTCCTGCAGATCAAGCCGGGCTACAGCGACAGCGGCGCGGCTCCCGGAAAAGACACGACGTGGCAGGATCCGCTGGCACTTCGCCCGGAGACGACCACGAAGGAGGCGGTAGCGGCGCACGGACACAAGAAATTCCTGCACGTGATTCCCTACGGCCATTTGAGCGATGCGAAGGACACCACGCCCGCCCCGCCGCCGACCGTCACGCCGGTGCCCCAGACGCCCGTTCCCGTACCACCCGTGCCGGCGAATCCGCAATGAAGTCGCCGTTCGTGCGGGAACTGAAGCCGGAAGAAATTTCCACTGCCGTATTCCTGGTGAGCGCGAAGGAAGTCCGGCAGAAGCGCACGGGAGAGCCCTATCTCTCGCTGGTTCTCTCGGACCGCACGGGCGAGATCGATTCCAAGATGTGGGACAACGTGGCGGAGATACTCGACACCTTCGACCGCGACGACTTCGTCAAGGTCAAAGGGCTGATGCAGCTCTACAACAACCGTCCGCAGTTCACCATCCATAAGATACGCCGGGTGGAAGACCACGAGGTGGATTTCCGCGATTTCTTTCCGGCATCGCGGCAGGACGCCGGAACGATGTGGGCCGAACTGCGCGCCATCGTATCGGCCATCGCCAACGACCACATTCGCGGATTGCTGAACGCGTTTCTGGACGACCCGGATATCGCCGCGCGCTACCAGAGCGCGCCGGCCGCCAAGAGTATTCATCACGCCTTCCGGAGCGGTCTGCTGGAGCACGTTCTTTCGCTCCTGAAACTGGCCAGGCTGGTGGGGGCGCATTACGAGGCGCTTCAGAACGGACTGATCGATGCGGACCTGCTGAGCGCCGGAATCGTGCTGCACGATATCGGAAAGATTTATGAGTTGAGTTACGATCGGGGCTTCAGCTATTCTCCCGAAGGACAGTTGCTGGGGCATATCGCGATCGGGATCCGGATGATCGCCGAAAAGCTGCGCGCTTTTCCCGAGTTCCCGGTCGAGCTGCGAAATCTGATCGAGCACATGGTACTGAGCCACCACGGGCAACTGGAGTTCGGATCGCCGAAGCTTCCGATCTTTCCGGAAGCGCTGCTGCTACACTACCTGGACGATATGGATTCGAAGATGGAGTGCATGCGGGCGCTGATCGACAGAGATCCGCAGGCAGAGGGTTATTTCTCGGCGTACAGCCCGGCGCTGAGCCGCGTGGCGCTGCGCAAGAAAAGATATCTGGAATCAAATCCCTCCGGCACGGGAGCAGGGCCGGGAGCGGGATTCGATGCGGCGGACGACACTGAGGCTGCCGGGGCGGAAATGGCGGCGGGCATTATTTCCAATAACATTCATTCGACACAAGGCACGGCTTCAAACAGCAGTGCTCCGACTCATCCCGGCCGCGCGGCCACGCCAGCGCCGCCGGTCTTCAAACCCGCGCCTGCCGGCAATTCGATTTTCGGCACGAAACTTCAACAGGCGCTGCACGACGAAAGGAAATAGCCTTGGGCCGAGAACGTGAACTGCCTCCGCCGCTCGAAATGATGTGTCTGAACGCTCTCTGGGAAATTCAGGAGGGAAATGTCGAAGACGTTCGCAAAGTAGTCGCGCAGAACCGGCCGCTGGCATATACCACGGTGCTTACATTGCTCGACCGGCTGGCGCGGCGCGGCGCCGTTTCACGCCGCAAGGAAGGACGGGGCTTTCGCTATCAGCCGACAGTGGCCAGAGACAAGCTGCGCCGCATGGCGCTGCGGCAGTTTCTGGAATACCACTTCGACGGATCGGAAGCAAAGCTCAGAGTTTTCCTCGAACAGCCCGTGGATGAACGGCGGGACGAAGCGATGATAACGGAAGCTTCCCTGGAGTTGGGGGAGAATGCCGGAGCGCTTGCCTTCGAGCTTGCGAAAGCGCTGCCCGAGCAACCAAAGTAAGAAGAGCTTTGAACATACTCATTCGCGCGACGAACTGGATTGGCGACGCCATCATGTCGCTGCCGGCTCTGCGGGCGGTGCGGCAGCGATTTCCCGATGCCGATATCACAGTGTGCGCGAGGCCATGGGTTTCCGCTCTTTATGAGGGTGAGCGGTCGATCGACCATGTGATCCGGATCGAAGGCGCATCCGGCGCGAGGGACTGGGCTGCGAAGTGGAATCTCATACGGCGTCTGCGGCGCGGCAAATTCGATCTGGCGGTTTTGTTGCCAAACTCGTTTGAGAGCGCGGCGGTGGTTCGGCTGGCGGGCGTCAAACGAATCATCGGGTATGCGCGGGACGGGCGCAGTCTGTTGCTGACGGATGCGATCGCTTTACCCAAGACCGGCGAGATCGCCCGCCACGAGCGCTTCTACTATCTGGAACTACTGCGGCGCGCGGGGTTGATCGAAACGCTGCCCGAGGTGCCGGAGATCCGGCTCGACGGCATCGGCGAGTTGCGCGCGAAGGGCGAAAGACGGTTCGAGACGCTCCGGGTGAAGCTGCCGGCGATCGGAGTGAGTCCGGGCGCGGCGTATGGCTCGGCGAAGCGATGGCTGCCGGAGCGATTCGCGGAATCGGCGGCGCGGCTGGCGGCGGAGCTTGGGGGTTCAGTCGCGGTGTTCGGGTCGGCCGCGGAGAAAGGCCTGTGCGAGGAAGTGGCGCGCGCCGCCAATGGACGCAATTTGGCGGGCGCGACCGAACTGCGCGCATTCATCGAGATGACGGCCGCGTGCCGTGTTTTCCTGACCAACGATTCCGGGGCCATGCACATCGCATCCGCGCTGGGCATACCATCGGTGACAGTGTTCGGACCGACCGACGAGGCGGCTACCGGACCGTTGGGCGCGGGGGCGCGGCTGGTGCGCGAGCCCGTGGATTGCGCTCCCTGCCTGCTGCGGGAATGCCCGATCGACCATCGCTGCATGACGCGGGTGACGGCGGACCGGGTGGTGCATGCGGCGCGGGAGTTATTGAAGGTAAGTGGTTGTTGACACGCCGCCCGCTGTTAGACTACTTAGTTGCCCAATGAGGTGAAAAGCATCCTCCGCATCCTTATCGTTCGTCTCGGAGCGATGGGCGATATCATTCACGCCCTGCCTGGAGCTGCGTCGCTCAAACACAGTTTCCCGGAAGCGCGCGTTACGTGGGTTGTCGAGCCCCGGTGGGTTCCTTTGCTTGAAGGCAATGGCTTCGTGGATCGCTTCGTTACATTCCGCCGGGACGATCCGAGCTCATGGCGGCGCACGAAGGACGAGCTGCGCGCCGAGCGCTACGATCTGGCAGTCGATTTTCAGGGCCTGACGAAATCGGCATTGATCGCGCACCTGGCCCGTCCCGAGCGCATAGCGGGGTTCGGATCGCGCGTGGTGCGCGAACGGCCGGCGGGCCTGTTCTATTCGATGCGCATCCAGAGCGCGGCCGTGCACGTGGTCGATCAGGCGCTGGATCTGGCGGCGGGCGCGGGCGCTTCCAACCTGGTACGGGCGTTTCCGCTTCCCGCGGGCGCTCCCGAGGGCCGTTTGCCGGATGAGCCGTTTGCGCTGGCGAGCCCGCTGGCCGGCTGGGTTTCCAAGCAATGGCCGCTCGAATACTATGAAGCGCTGGGCGCGATGCTGCGCGAAAAGTTCGGCATGCCGCTGGTGCTGAACGGCGCGCCCGGAACCGTGCCCGCCGTGGCCGGGACGCTGACGCACGAAAGCGGGATCCCGGGGCTGATCGATGCAACGCGGCGCGCGGCGCTGGTGATCGGGATCGACAGCGGTCCGCTGCACCTCGCCGCCGCGTTGAACAAATCGGGCGCGGCGATTTTCGGTCCGACGGACCCTGTGCGCAACGGCCCGTACGGCGGCGATTTTCAGGTATTCCGCATGCCCGGCGCGCCTACGACGCATCGCCGGGGCGCGATAATCAGCGCTTCCATGCGCGCCATAGAGCCGGAGCAGGTTTTTGCCGCGCTGGCGTCGCGTGTGGATGCGCACGCGGGCTCGCGCCGCTGATGCGGCGGCACTGGTTTCCGAAGCCTTACGCGGACGCGGTGGCGCGCCTGCGGGTCCCCGCCGGATTCGCGATGGCAGCGGCGTTTGCATGGTTCTCTCATCCCACCTGGAAGTCGCTTGCCATGGGATTGCCTCTCTCCGCCTGTGGGCTGGCGTTGCGCGCATGGGCCGCGGGCCACCTGGCGAAGGACCAGCGCCTGGCGACGTCGGGACCGTACTCGTTCACGCGAAATCCACTCTACTTCGGCACGCTGATAACGGCGCTTGGCCTCGCCGTGGCGGCGCGCAGTATGGGGCTCGCATTGCTGTTCACGGCTGTGTTCGCGCTGGTCTATCTGCCGGCGATTGAACTGGAGGAGCAGCATCTGGCATCGATCCTGCCTGGATATGCCGAGTTCGCCCGGCGCGTGCCGATGCTTCTTCCGCGCTGGCCGGCGAACTTCAGGCCCGACCGTTTTTCGGCTGCGCTGTACCGGAAGAACCGGGAGTATCAGGCGCTGCTGGGATGGTCGATCGGCGCCGCGTGGCTGGTGGCGCGGGCCGTCTGGCTGCCTTAACTCTTAACTCTTATTGCCGGTGACGCTTCGCGTCACTATACGACCTTCTCCTGTTGCAATACCACAGGAGATGTGCCATTCTAATGTGGTACGGCCACAGGAGAGGCGAATGGCGGATTCGAAACTGGATTTACTACAGGGCACGCTGGACGTTATGGTCCTGCAAACATTGGCTGTGATGGGCGCGCAGCACGGGTACGGCATCGCGCGGCGCATCGAGCAGGTCAGCGGCGACGAGATTCTGCTCAACCAGGGAACTATTTATGCGTCGCTCATCCGGCTGCAGCAGCGGGGATGGATCGCGGCGGAATGGGGGACTTCCGACAACAATCGCAAGGCGAAGTTCTATTCGATTACGAAGCGGGGCCGCAAGCAGCTGGTGGAGGATATGGCGTATTGGGAAAGGCTGGCCGGCGTAATGGGACGCGTGCTGGCCATGCAGCGAGAGGGGGAGCGGGAATGATGCGATCAAGCATGCCCGACTCGATTCGCGAATGGTTTCAGCGCGCCGTCTCCTGTTTTCGTCAAACCCCTTTGGATCGCGAGTTCGAGGCGGAAGTGGCAGCTCATCTCGAGTTCGCCGTGGAAGAAAACACGCGCAACGGGATGTCTCCGGAGGAGGCGCGGCGCCGCGCTTTGATTCGCTTCGGCGGCGTCCAGCAATCGAGAGAGCAGCATCGCGAAGCGCGGGGCGTGCCCGCCATCGACGCGCTGATGCGCGATCTCCGCTACACATTGCGAGGCCTTCGGCGGGATCGGGCCTTTACGCTAATCGCTGTCCTGATGCTTGGATTGGGCATCGGCGCGAATGTAGCCGTGTTCAGCGTTGTCAACGGTATTCTCCTGCGGCCTCTTCCGTTTCGCGATCCGCAGCAACTGATGTGGATCGCGCAGACGCAAGGCAAGAGCGGACTCTCGAGCCTAACCTACTCCCCGGATGCGTACGACGAGTACCGCGAGAGGACCCGCTCGTTTGAGGATGTAGCGGCATACATGGGGTTTTCGGCGTCGGAGAATATCCACCTGCGGGGACGCGGCGATCCGGTGCCTCTGACGGGGATTAGCGTGACGGGGAACTTTTTCGGGGTGCTCGGCGTGACGCCCGAGCTTGGCCGATCGTTCACCGCGGAGGAATGCCGGCGGAACGGCCGGGCAGCGGTTCTGTTGGCATATCCGATCTGGCAACGGCAGTTTGGGGGCGATCCCGGTATTGTCGGACGATCCATCAATCTGGACGGCAAACCGGTAACGGTAGTGGGTGTACTGCCGGAGACGTTCGACTTTGGCTCGGTGTTTTCGCCCGGCGCCAGAGTAGACATGTTCGTCCCGGCCATTCTCGACGACATGCGCGATTGGGGCAATGTACTGGGGCTGTTCGGCCGTCTGAAACCTGGAGTGAGCGTCACGCAAGCGCAGGCTGAAGCCAATATTCTGGCGCCGGAACTCGACTTTAATCTTAAATATCACGTTTCGAAGGGCTATTACACGGTTGGCATTACGCCACTCAAAGAATACGTGAGCGGTAAGCTGCGCCGATCGCTGATCGCATTGTGGTGCGCGGTGGGGTTGATCCTGCTGATCGTGTGCGTGAACCTTTCGAATCTCCTGCTGGCGCGTGCCGGCGCGCGCAGTAAGGAATTCGCTCTGCGGGCCGCGGTGGGGGCCGGACGCGGCCGCCTCGTCGGCCAACTATTGACGGAAAGTTTCGTCTTATCGGCAGCGGGCGGGGTCGCCGGGCTCGGTCTTGGCTATGCGGCGACGGCCTGGCTTTCACGCCAGGGATCGGTCAAGCTTCCTCTGTTGAGCACCCTCCGGGTGGATTCCGCAGCCCTGGTGTGGACACTGCTCATTACAGTGGCCGCCGCTATGATATTCGGGCTCGTTCCTGGTTTAAAGATGTCCGGAACAGACTTGCAGTCCTCGCTCAAGGACATGGGCCAGGGGATGAGCGCCGGCAAGCGGCATCAACGTCTGCGAGCAACTCTCGTTGTTTCGGAGGTCGCGCTGGCCTGCATGCTGCTGGTGGGCGCGGGCCTGCTGCTGCGAAGCTTCCTTCGCGTGCTGGATGTCGACCTCGGCTTTCAGCCGGACCACGCCGCCGCAATCCATGTGGATTACCCGGACGGTGTGAATCCGCAACAAAGGTCGGCGATTCGGGAGGATCTATTGCGGCGGGTCGAGGCCATCCCCGGCGTACTAAGAGCCGGCATTACGGATATGCGTCCCCTGGAAGGAAACCGCAGTTTAGGTTTGTGGGCAAAGGGCAAACAGCTGCACCCCGGCGAATATCCGCTGGCACTCGCATACGTAGTGACGCCGGGCTATTTCGATGCCATGGGTATGCGTCTGCTGAACGGGCGCTCGTTCGACTGGCACGATCGTGCCGACAGCCAGCCCGTGGTCATTCTCAATGAAACCGCCGCGCGGCAGCTTTGGCCCGGCAAAGACCCCCTGGACCAGATTGCCGTGGTCGGCGGCCGGGACACGCACGTGGTTGGCGTCGTCCCGGACGTTCATGAGAGCAGCCCGGAGGGACAGCCGGGCCCGCAGATGTATCTGCCCGTAGGCCAGACCGTGCCGCTCGGTACCGTGCTGGTGGTCCGCAGCAGTCTATCGCCGGACGTCCTCGACCCGAGCCTGATGCGTACGCTGCGGGCGGTCAATCCCACTCAACCCGCCTATAAGCTGAGGACCATTCAAAGCAGCGTGGATCGCGCGGTGTCGCCTCGCCGGTTCTTCATGCTGCTGGTCACAGCCTTCGCGGCGCTGGGCCTGATTTTGTCGGCGCTCGGAATCTACGGCGTGATCTCCTATTCCGTGGTTCAGCAAACGCAGGAAATCGGCATACGCATGGCGCTGGGGGCGACGGCAGGCCGGGTCCAGGCGGGCGTATTGTCGCAGACGCTGCGCCTGACTGTGATGGGAGTGGTCGTGGGCTCCCTCGCTTCACTGGCAGTCGCCCGGCTGATCGCGTCGCTGTTGTTCGGAACGGCTCCAACCGATCCGGCCGCGTTCATCGGCATGGTGATCCTGCTGGGAGCGGCGGCATTGCTGGCTGGCTATCTTCCGGCGCAACGGGCGGCTCGAGTGGATCCGATGATCGCGCTTCGTACGATATGAAAATAGGGAGGGGCTCGACACATCCTATGCACGTCAGGCCACTGGCATTTGTTGCCATCATCGCTTTCTGCGCCGGTGGGAGTATCGCGCAAACCAATTCCACCGCAGCGGCTATCGATAAGTATCTTGAGCCATACGTTCAAAGCGGAAACTTCGCGGGGGACGTTCTGGTCGAGAAGAACGGGCGAGTTGTTTTCGAAAAGGCTTACGGCTTTGCCGACCGGGAACATCGTATCCGGAATACGGCTGCAACGCGGTTCCACATCGCTTCCATTTCGATGCAGTTCACGGCGGCGTCCATTTTGCGGCTCGTGGATACAGGATCAATCAGCCTGAGCGATCACATCGGCGGTTTCGCCCAGGGAATTCCGGGAGCGGACAAAATCACCATTCGCGATCTTCTCACCGAACGCTCGGGGTTGCCGGACATCAACGGTCTCCCCAATTACGACGAGCTGCTCCAGCATCATCAGACTCCCGCCAGTCTGGTCGCCGCGGTCGAGGGACGGCCGCTCCTGTTCGAGCCGGGCTCGAAATTCCTGCATGAGGAGCATTCCGCATACAATCTTCTCGCTCTCATCGTCGAGAAAAGAACGGGTCTTCCGTTTGCCGCCGCCGTCGAACGTCTGGTCTTCCAGCCCCTGGGTCTGGCCGCGTCAGGCGTGGACGACGATTCCATGGCACAAGCCCTGCACATGGCCAGGGGCTATCAGCCGGAGGGATTAAACGGGTTGAAGCCGGCTACGGCAATAAATTGGTCCGGAAAGACGGGGAACGCCTCGGTGTATACGACCGCAGGCGACGAGGCACGATGGGTAGACGCCTTGTTTAACGGTCACGCGCTAAGCGCAGCATCGCGCGAAGCGGTGCTCAACAGCCCGATGGGGATCGGTTATGGATGGTTCCGGAGCGAGAACAAGCGGTTCGGCGAAACCACGTGGAACATGAGCGGCAGGGCGCCGGGTTTCGCGTCGTTCGTTCTTCATCTGCCGGGCGCGCATACGACTGTCGTGGTTCTGAGCAACATCTACTCGTCGGCGACCAGCCCGATCGGCTACGACATCGCCGCTATATCGCTTGGTCTGCCGTACGAGCCGCTTCATCCAAGAGCTCCAGGTCCAGCCGAACTGAAGACCTGCACGGGTACATTTCAGTTTGGTCCGGACTTCTACCAGGCAAACGCGAAAATAGCCTTGCTCGCGAATGACCGGGAGTTGTCCATGCGATGGCCGTCGGGCGACGTTTCAGCGCTGCTCCCGTTGGGGCGGGACGAGTTCGTCGATCGAGCTTATTGGGAACCGGTTAAGATTGAACGCGACGCGTCGGGAAAGCCTGTTGCGCTCGTTTACGATCGCTTTCGGGGAACCGCCTCCACGCCCACCCCGAGTTACTGACCCGCGATCACGGAGATTCCGGAAGCGAGAGCGCGGCTCAGGCGAACCGAATCCGTGCGTTTGCCGATTCGAACCCGTACGCCGGCGCTTCGCGTTCCCGTTTCCACTGTGATTGCCATGCCGGGCTTCAATCCGAGCCGCTTCATCTCACGCAGTGCTTTCGCGTCACGGTCGGACACGCTGCTGATCACGGCCGGCAGACCGCACGCCCATTGCGATAACAACACCTCCCGCCGCGCCTTGACCGCGCCGTTTCGCTCGGGGATCAGGTGCCCGTGGGGGTCCGTTTCCGGATCGCCCAGTTTTGCGGCGATCCGATCCTCGAGGCGCTCCGAGATGAAGTGCTCCAGCCGCTCCGCCTCATCGTGAACCTCGTCCCACGAGTAATCGAGAAAGTCGTGCAGGAAGCGCTCCAGCAGACGGTGGTGACGAAGAACCTCCAGCGCGCGCATTTTCCCGGCCGCGGTCAGGCGGACGCCGTGGTGCTTTTCGTATTGCACAAATGGAGGCTTCAGCGCGGCGAGCTTTTGGAGCATTCCCGTAACCGAAGCCGCACGGACGCCAAGGTGATGAGCAAGCGCGTTGCTCGTGACGCGCTCTTCTTCGGGACCGCCAAGCTCCAGAATCGCCTTCAGATAATCGTCTACCGACTCGGTGTTGTACGGCACTCAATCCAAGGTTACTCCGCGGGGTATGATTTAGGCATGCCTAAATATGCCGGGATCGTCCTCTTCTTCGCCTGGTGCGTTCCCGCTATGGCGCAGGGCGAGACGACAAGCGCGATCGTCGGATCCGTCACCGATCCGGCCAGTTTGGCGATCCCCGGCGCGACGGTGACCGTTACGAACATCGAGAACGGTCTCAAACGCTCGGTGAAAGCAGACGACTCCGGACGGTTCAGTTTTCCGCAGCTCAAGCCCGGGGTTTACTCGGTGAAGGTGGAAGCCGACCGCTTTGAAACGCAGCAGAACAACTCCGTAGCCGCGGGATTGGGGCAAAGGCAAACGGTCGATTTCAAGCTCAACATCGCATCCGCCAGCCAAACGATCCTGGTGCAGGAGCAAGCTCCGCTGATCAACCCGGAGAACCCCAATACCTCGACGACGCTGACTGCCCGATCCCTCGAAGATCTTCCGAATCCGGGCGGCGACATGACCTATCCGCTGCAATTCGCCGCCGGCGCGCTGATCAACACGGCCGGAAGCGGGAACGACTTCGTCGGCGGCACGAACGGTTACGGCAATGTGCAGTTCAATGGCTTGCCGTCGCTTTCGAACGGCTACATCGTCGATGGTCTGGAGACCAACGATCCGCTGACCAACCTGAACAGCGGCCTTTCGACGAATCTGGTTCTGGGACTGAATTCGATCGCGGAGGTAACGGTCAACACGGTTTCCTACGCGGTCGATCAGGGCAGGTATGGCGCCGCGCAGGTCAACTATGTCACGAAATCCGGCACCAACCGGTTTCACGGAAATTTGTACGAGCTTTGGAACGGATCGAGATTCGACGCCGCCGATTTTTTCACGAACGCCACGGCCGGAAACCACAAGCCGCGCTCCACGGTGAATCACTTCGGGGGAAGTCTCGGGGGCCCGATCCTCCACGACAAGCTGTTTTTCTTTTTCGATTCCGAATGGGTACGGATTGCGCTCCCGATCGTCACCGCCGCGACAGTGCCGACGCCGGCATTTCAGGACTATGTGCTGCAACAATTGCCGCGCGGGGGCGTGGACTCCGTAACGGGATCGACGTATCAGCCGGCGCCCCAACTCGTGGCATTTTACAAAAAGCTTTTCTCGTTGTACGGCGACACCGCGGGGACACCGCTCGCGGTTCTGGGCTGTCCATTCGACAGCGATGGGACTGCGGCAGGCGGCAATCCCCCGAACGGAACGGGCTGCGCGAACCGGCAGAGCGTCTCGCATTCGAGCGACGATCGCGAGCAGGTGCAAACGGGACGAATCGACTACAACATCGACCCGAGCAACATGGCATGGTTCAGGTTTCAATCCGACACGGGACTTCAGGCCGCATACACCGACCCGATCAATCCCCTGTTCGACGCGATCTCTCCCCAGCCGCTTTACTCATTCGCGGCGGGCTACACGCATGTGTTCTCCGGGCGTCTGGTGAACTACTTCAATCCTGCGTTCTCGTGGTACGAGAGCCTGTTCGGGCCAACCGACCTGCAGAAGACGCTGGCGGCGTTTCCCATCGTCCTCGAGGGCAGCGGGGCCAATGCTTTCACCCCGCTCGGAGGGCTCGACAATACGTGGGTGCAGGGACGGCGCGCCACACGTTTCTTCCTCAACGACAATCTCGCCTGGACGATCGGCTCGCACGAACTCCGGTTCGGAACCAACAGCCGCATCTTCCGCTTGAACGACTATGATTTCGGCGAGGGCTCGGTACCGCTGGTCGCTTATACGAGCCTGCCACAATTCATCTACGGTGTGGCATCGACGGCTTCGGAAACCTTTCCGCTGGCCAATTCGCAGCCGTACAACTTTCTCAATCTGGACTTTTATGCGCAGGACACCTGGAAGATTACGCGCACGTTGACCTGGACTTTCGGCATACGCGATACGTACAATTCGAATCCGCTGAATCCGCATGACGACGTTGCGCGCCTCGCCGGGTCGTTCAATTCCATTTCTCACGATGTGAATCAGCCACTGAGCCAGGTCATTCAGACGCACTTGGGGACGATTTTCGCCGCTACGCCGGCGGCCATCCTTCAGCCGAGAACCGCCCTGGCGTGGCAGATCGCTCCGCACACAGTTCTGCGCAGCGGCTTCGGACTCTTCAGCGACATCCTGCCCGGCACTGTCGCCGATCTCGTAGGGACGAATCCTCCCTATTCGAAAACATTCCAGGGAGGGCTGCTCGGGACGGTCGGTGGAACCGCGATCGCTCCCGGAGTTCCGAACAGCGCCATCGATGCGACCGCGGCCGCGAATCAGTTGTTCAACTCCGGCTTCGCGCAAGGCCAGCTTTCCTGCGCCTCGGCGCTCTCAAATCCAAATACCTGCCTGCCGCCGATTTCCATCACCGCGGTGCCGGATGGCAGGCTTCATGCGCCCTATTTCATGCAGTGGAGCTTTGCGGTGGAACATCAGATCGGCGACACTCTTAATCTGCGCGCACAGTATGTGGGGACGCGCGCGGTCAATCAGCCCTATGAGACGCAGGTGAACGGCTATCAGACCGTTTGCGAGGGCTGCTTTGCGCCGTTCCCCTACGGGAAGCCCGTCGATCCCCGCTTCGGCGCGGTGACGCAGTTGAGTACCGGCGCGAACAGCCACTACAACGGCCTGCAGTTGACGGCCGACAAACGGCTCGGTCACGGCCTGCAGCTTGTGGCCAACTATACGTGGAGCCATTGCATGGACACGGTCTCGAACGGCGGATTCCTCCCTTTCGCGGCCGGCGCCATTCTTACGCCGCTGCCGGGTGAACTGGGCCGGCAATACGGGCCGTGCGATTACGACGTGCGGGACAACCTCACGGCGCAGTACGTTTATCGGTTGCCGCTCAAGTTCCGGAATCGCCTGCTGGCGCGGGCGCTGAACGGATGGCAGATCTCGGGCACCGCGTTTTGGCACAGCGGGCTGCCGTTTTCAGTCTTAAGCGCGCCTTATTCGGCCAACGGAAACGGCATCGTGCAGGGCAGCGGCCCGCAATACGCCAGCGTGGTTCCCGGCGTCCCGCTGTACGAGCACAATCCGATCCCCGGGGTGACTCAGCCGGGAACGATCCAATGGCTCAACCCCAACGCGTTTGTTTCGGCGGTCGATCCGAGCACGGGTGCTTGTGCGGGCGGCGACAATCCCGCGAATTGCCAATTCGGAGACCTCGGCCGGAATGCGCTGCGCGGTCCCGATTTCCTGTGGAGCGACTTGTATCTGACCAAGTGGTTTCAATTGGCGGAGCGCGTGAAGCTGCGCGTCGACGGCCAGTTTTTCAACGTCTTCAACCACCCGAATTTCGGCCTTCCGAATCTGGTGTACGCGGGAATTCCGGGCAAGCCTTCCACCGAGACCGGATTCGGCGCGCTCAGCTACCCGACTTCGCCCCCGACCGGACTGCTGGGTGTCGGATTGGGCGGAGACAGCTCACCGCGGATGATCGCGCTGCAGGCGCGGCTGGAGTTCTGAAGCTACCAGACGGCATTACGGTAGTTCCGCCGTATCAGCCGATCGCGCGTGATCAGCTTCGCCTCATGATTGACCCGCGCCTGAGCCACGATCAGCCGGTCGAATGGATCCTGCGTCCAATCCATATCCAAAGCCTCATGCGCGACGCTCGCGAAGGGAAGCGGGCACAGCCCAACGCCAAACGACGCGGTCAGCGCCGTGAAGAGGGCCTTCGCATCCACCCCGATTTTCTTTCGCTTGTACAGGTATGAGAACTCAAGCAGCACCATGGGGGAAATCAGGAGATCGTTCGCTTCCAGCTGCCGCTTCGCCTCGCTGCTGAATTCTTCGAGCAGGCCGTCATGCAGGAAAACAGCCGCATGGGTGTCGAGATAGGCAATGCTCAAAGGGCCTTGTCATCCTGCTTCCACTGACGTTCGAGATCCGCCATAAGGGCGGAATCCGACTCCACTATCGATTGCGGATCGGCCAACAGCGCGTGACGGCGAACCGCCCGCGCCAACTTGGATCCATCGGACGGAGCTGTCACCCGGACCTTCGAACCCTTGTATACGATCTCGACCGTCTCGCCCTGGAGCGCGCGATCCAGAACCTGAAAAAGGTTCTTCCGCATTGCAGTCGCAGTCATCATAAAATCAAGCGTACACTAAATGACGTACATAGTCAACGTTGATATGTACATATCGATATCCCGCACACCAAGGCATGCCTTGTACGACAATAGGAACTTATGGCATATCCCCAACAGCTCCTCATTCCCATGCGTGAGGATCTCACGCGCTACGGTGTGGAAGAGACGCGCACTCCCGCCGATGTCGACCGCGCACTGGCGCCCGAGAACGGCACGGTAATGATGGTGGTGAATTCGGTATGCGGATGCGCGGCGGGCAAAGCGCGTCCGGGAATTGGCATGGCGCTGCAGCACACCGTGCGGCCGGACAAAGTGGCGACCGTATTTGCCGGCGGAGACGATGCCGCGGTGGCCCACTTACGCGGCATTCTTTCGGCCTATCCGCCGTCGTCGCCCTCGATCGCGCTGTTTCAGAACGGCAAACCGGTCTACATGATGCACCGCAGCGATATCGAGCCGCGCGATGCATTTCAGATCGCGAGGATGCTCACCGAGGCCTTCGACCGCTTCTGCGCGAAGAAAGAAGTGCCGGTCGGATAAGTCGAGCCAGGCGGCTTCAGCGGCTGGCGATCCGGGACACGTGTCCGTCGAGCGCATCGCGCACGACTTGGCCCAGATTCATGAAACCCGCCAGATCGCCCGGCTTCTGGAAGTACGCCGTGGCGCCTAATTGCGACGCGGCGTCGCGGTCCAGCGGGGAATCCGAAGAGGTGACGATGATAATCGGAATCGCTTTGCAGCGGGGGCTCTGGCGGATTCGCGTCAAAATGCGGCTTCCGGTGGCGCGCGGCAGATTCAAATCCAGCAGGGCCAGGGCGGGCGAAACCACCGAGGTGTCGGCGTCGACACGCTCGATATAGCGAAGCGCGGCCTGGCCGTCCTCGACGACAATCAGTTCCACATCCCGCAGACCGTGCTTTTCCAGCGCGCGGCGCACCAGGAAGACGTCGCCTGGGTTATCCTCGGCCAGCAGAACTGTGATAGACGAGTTCATGATCCCCGGTTTCCGCTCCCTGCAGTGTAAAAAAGAATGTGGAACCCCGACCGGGCTCCGATTCGACCCAAATGCGTCCACCCGCGCGCTCGACGATCTTCTGGCAAAGCGCGAGCCCGATGCCCGTGCCTTCAAACGCGGGCCCGTGGAGCCGTTTGAAGATCCCGAATATCTGCGTCA
>Ga0181521_10000911_pt1 | contig 36804 bp, 33 predicted proteins | sample PEATcosm2014_Bin_32_FD_119764 | JGI IMG/M metagenome (GOLD analysis project Ga0181521, IMG submission 119764) | Peatland microbial communities from MTU Mesocosm Facility, Houghton, MI, USA - PEATcosm2014_Bin02_60_metaG | ecosystem: Environmental > Terrestrial > Soil > Wetlands > Peat | place...
CCCTTGGCCTGGAACAACTCTGTAGTACCCATCGTGGGTAATACAGAGCGGTCCCGCTAAGACACACGAAATACAGCTACTTGCCCGTGTCTCTGCCGAAATCCGAGTAAACTCCCGCTAGCGCTGGCGCTAGCCCGCGAGTTGCGGTTGGCTGGGGTCGCGCCGCGCCCACTTATATGCCGCCAGAGAGTTTTTCCAGAAGTATTTTTCGGCCGCGGCGCGGCCCTTGGCCGAAAAATACTGGCGCACGATTTCGACGATGGCCGGCAGATTGTCCACCGCCGGCCCATTCGGCCAATCGCTGCCGAAGATCAGTTTGTCCTCGCCGAAGGTGTCGAAAAGGCGATCCAGGAGCGGCTTATAGAGAGCCGCATCGGTGGAGGGCTTGCCGTCCACCATGCGCAGGACTTCGGAAACCTTGATGTAAACCGGCGGCCGCTGGGCCAGCTCGCGCAGGCTTGCGTCCACGGCCGCGCGCGCGCCGGCGTCCAGGCGCCCCATCAGGGAGGGGAGGTGATCCACAATAATCCGCAGATCCGGCACCTTATCGTTCACGCGAATCACCGCTTCCAGCAGATCCGGCCGGGGGTTAGCGGTGTCCATTGCCAGGCCGTCCCGCTGCATCAACTTGAGTCCTTCGATAAAATCCGGGTTGGCAACCTGGTGTACCAGGTTGTACCCCCACAAATTGCCGTACCGGATGCCGAGAAAAAGCCGGTTTTTGCGATAGCGGTCCAGATATTCCTTGAACTCCGGTTTGTCCGGCTGAAGGTTGCCCATGGTCCCTACCATGACCGGGTCGGGCTGCTCCACTTCGAGCACCCAGAGGTTGTCTTCGATCCACGGGCTGGCTTCGATTTCGATCGCTCCCACGATTCCCAGAGGGGACGCCAGCTTGCGATAGCGCGCCGGCAACGCCGGCTCAGTGTTGCGCCCGCCGCCCGAATAAGGAGCGCCCTGCGGCCGCGTTTGATCGAACAGATGGATGTGACAGTCGATAATGGGAATGGCCGCGGCTTGCGCCGCCGCCGGCCCCGCTGCGCCCGCCAGCGCCGCGCCCACGGTGGAACCCAGAAAGGCTCTGCGATGAAGTTCGCTCATGATTGCCAACTGTACACCTTCAGGAGGCGGCGCGGCCGCAAGTCGCTACAATGAACTCATGCCGGATACCATTACAATCGCGGGACGGGAGTTTCGCTCGCGGCTCATCGTCGGAACGGGAAAGTACCGCAGTTTTCAAGAGATGCAGCGCTGCCACGAAGCCTCGGGCGCGGAAATGGTGACCGTGGCGGTGCGCCGCGTGAACCTGACGGACCGTTCCAAGGAATCGCTGCTGGATTATATCGACCGCTCCAAGATTTTCATTCTTCCCAATACGGCGGCCTGCTACACCGCCGACGATGCCGTGCGCACCGCCATGCTGGCGCGCGAAGTGGGGCTTTCGAATTGGATCAAGCTGGAAGTGATCGGCGACGAAAAAACGCTTTTCCCGGACAATGCCGGCCTGCTGGAAGCTACCCGCACGCTGGTCAAGGAAGGCTTCGTGGTTCTGCCGTACACCAATGACGATGTGGTAAACGCGCGCAAACTGATCGATGCGGGGGCGGCCGCGGTAATGCCGCTGGCGGCGCCTATCGGCTCCGGCCTGGGCATCCAGAACCCCACCAACCTGCGCATTCTGCGCGAAATGATCACGGAAGTGCCGATGATCGTGGATGCCGGAGTGGGCACCGCCAGCGATGCCGCCATCGCCATGGAACTGGGCGCGGACGGGGTGCTGATGAATACGGCCATCGCCGCCGCCGAGGACTCCGGGAAGATGGCGCGCGCCATGAAACTGGCGGTGGAAGCGGGGCGGCTGGCCTACGAATCCGGGCGCATGGCGAAAAAACTGTACGCGACCGCCAGCAGCCCGCTGGCGGGGGTGGTGGGGACGTAACCACCCTGGGGAGTACCCTCGTCGCGTGGTCCATAGGGCACCCTGCCGCGCCTACCACGCCCGCAAGTATTGCCTGGGCGGCCCGACTTCCGCGCCCAGTGCGCGCGCGGCGTGCAGCGGGAAATAGGGATCGCGCAGAAACTCGCGCGCCAGCAGCACCATGTCGGCTTCCCCGCTGCGGATGATGCCGTCGGCCTGGCGCGCTTCGGTAATCAGCCCGACCGCCGCGGTGGAAATGGCCGCTTCGCGGCGAATGCGCGCGGCGAATTCCACCTGGTAGCCGGGCGCGAGGGGAATCTTCTGTCCGACGGCCAGGCCGCCCGAGGAGCAATCGATCAGGTCCACGCCCAGCGGTTTGACGCGCCGCGCCAACTCGACCGATTGATCGATGTCCCAGCCTCCCGCGACCCAATCGGTGGCCGAGATGCGCAGGAACAGCGGCAGGCCGGCGGGCCAGGCGGCGCGCACGGCTTCCACGGTTTCCAGCGCGAAGCGGATGCGATTGTCGAACGAGCCGCCGTATTCGTCTCCGCGATGGTTGCTGAGCGGCGAAAGAAATTCGTGCATCAGGTAACCATGCGCGCCGTGCAGTTCCGCCACCTGGAAGCCGGCGCTTTCGGCGCGGCGCGCGGCGGCGGCGAAATCCTGAACGGTTTGGCGGATTTCGGCTTTCGAAAGTTCGTGCGGAACGGGATCGCTTTCGCGGAAGGGAATTGGGCTGGGCGCGGCGGGCTGCCATCCACCCCCTTCCGGCGCAACCGGGTGGCCGCCTTCCCACGGCGGGCTGGTGCTGGCTTTGCGGCCGGCATGCGCCAGTTGAATTCCCGCCGCCGCGCCCTGTTGCCGCACGAAGCGCGCCACGCGCGCCAGCGGATCGATGTGCTCGTCTTTCCAGATGCCGGCATCGGCGGGCGAGATGCGGCCGCGCGCTGCCACGGCGCTGGCCTCCACGATCACCAGCGCGGCTCCGCCGACGGCGCGGCTGCCCAGGTGCACCAGGTGCCAATCGTTGACGAAGCCGTCTTCGCACGAGTACTGGCACATGGGCGAGACGGCGATGCGATTGCGAAAGTTCAGATCGCGGATCGCGAACGGAGAAAACAAAGAAGCAGTCATCTATAACGATTATGCGGGCAGTTCCGCCGCGCCGGGGAAACCGCGCGCGATTTCCAGGTTCTGCCGGACGCGGCCGTGCAGCGTGCGCTCCATCGCGAAAGCGCCTGCCCCACTACGGCAAAGAGAAGATCCACCGGGTTAAGATAACCTCCAGGTCCTTATGAAACGCACTTTCCTTGCGATTCTTCTTTTCGCCTTCCCGCTGGCGGCGCAGAACCATGTCACGGTCATTCGCGGCGCGCGCGTGGTGGATGGCACCGGCGCGCCGGCGCGCGTGGCCACGGTGGTGATTCGCGGGTCGAAGATCGAAGCGGTATCGGCCGATGCGGAGATTCCGGCGGGAGCCCGCGAAATCGACGCCGCCGGCCGCACCCTGATCCCCGGGCTGTTCGACCTGCACACGCACCTGACCGCGTCGGCGGTGACCGGGCTGGCGGCCGATTGGGGCAAGAATCTGAAGGCGTACCTGGCGTGCGGCGTCACTACCGTGAACGATTACGCCGAGTACGGCGAAATGTTCGCGCCCATGCGGCGCCTCCTGGAAGAAGGCGTGGCGCCGGGGCCGCGCGTGAATCTGGCGGCCCGCCTGAGCACCACCGGCGGCCACGGCACCGAAGCCGGCTGGGGCGATTTCATGACTCTGACGGCCAATACCCCGGAACAGGCGCACGCCCGCATGAAGACGGTTCTGCCCTACCGCCCGGATGTCATCAAGGTGTTCACCGACGGCTGGCGCTACGGCACGGCGCCGGACCTGACCAACATGAACGAGGAGACGCTGGCGGCAATTGTCGAAGACGCCCACGCCGCGGGCATTCGCGTCTTCACCCACACCGTGACGCTGGCGGGCGCCAAGATCGCGGCGCGCGCGGGAGTGGACGTGCTGGTTCACGGGATTGGCGATGCGCCGGTGGACGACGAGCTGATCGGACTGATGAAAGCCAAGGGCACGTTCTACGTTTCCACGCTGGCGGTGTATGAATTCCATTCCCCCGCGAAGGTGACGGCGCGGACGCTGGCGGTGCTCGATCCCGCGGCGCAGGCCATCGTCGCGCGCAACGGCGCCACTCGCGGCGATGCGCAGCCCGGCGCGGCGCACGAGCGGCGCTGGCATTTTCTGATGGACAACGTGCGGCGCCTGCGCGAAGCGGGCATTCCGGTGGGGGTGGGAACCGACGCGGGGATGCCGGGCACCTATCACGGCTTTGCGACTTTCCGCGAAATCGAACTGTTGGCGCAGGCGGGCTTCACCCCCATGCAGGCGATTTCCGCCGCCACCACGGTGAGCGCGCGGGCGCTCGGAGTCGAAAAAGAGCGCGGATCGATTGCTCCCGGGCAGACGGCCGACCTGGTGCTGCTCGATGGGCGCCCCGACGAACAAATCGCCGATATCGAAAAGACCAGCCGCGTGTTCCTGGGCGGCGTAGAACTGAATCCGGAGAAGCTGGAAGCGGCCATTCATTCCAACCAATCCACGGCCCTGCCGTCCCACCCCATCGCGGCGCTACTGGACGACATGGAACGGCCGGACGGCCGCACGGAACTGGGTACGCTGCGCGTGAATGCGACGGATGCGGGCGTGGACCATTCGGCTATGCTGTTCCTGCCGGTGGTGCGCGCGGCGGGCGACCACGCCCTGATGATCGAATCGCAAATGGGTCCCAAGCCGCGGCCGTTCGTGCGCGTGGAATTGCCGCTGACGCCGGGAGCCGTCGAGTTGGGCGATGTCAGCGGGTACACCGGTGTTTCCTTCGACGCGCGCGGCGAAGGCGCGTTTCGCATGCTGGCGCAGACCTATGGAGTGCGCCAGGGGGACGCTTTCGCGGCGCCGTTCGCGGCCACGGGAGAGTGGCAGAGCGTGAAGATTCCATTTGCGTCCCTCGAGCGGCGCGCGGCCGAGGCGGCCGCATGGAATGGGCGGGACGTGCGCGCGCTATTATTCGAAATCTCCGCCGCCGCGGGCGCGGGAGCCTGGCTGGAGTTGGATAACGTGAAGTTTTATTGAGACGCAGCGCTTCTATTCACCGCGGCGATGGACACTGCCCCAAGCCCCGCTCACTCGCCGCTCTGCTGCAGCAGCTTCGCCACCAGCGCCGTCCAGCCGGTTTGATGGCTCGCCCCCAGGCCGGCGCCGGTTTCGCCGTGGAAATATTCGTAGAAGAGGACGAGGTCGCGCCAGTGCGGGTCGCTGTCGAATGAAGTTGCCGGGCCGTTGGCGGCGCGGCGCCCTTGCGGGTCGCGCAGGAAGAGGCGGGAGAGGCGGCGGGAGATTTCCGCGGCCACTTCCCATAGGGTCATGAGCTTGCCCGAGCCGGTGGGGCACTCCACTTTGTAGCTTTCCCCCAGGTAGTGGTGGAACCGCTGCAAGGATTCGATCAAGAGATAATTCAGCGGGAACCAGACCGGGCCGCGCCAGTTCGAGTTGCCGCCGAACAGGCCGGTGCGCGATTCGCCGGGCTCGTACTCCACGCTGTGGGCCGCTCCATCCCAGGCCAGCACGAAGGGGTGGTCGCGGTGCGCGCGCGAGAGGCTGCGGATGCCGTAGGGCGAGAGAAACTCGTCTTCGCTCAGCATGCGCCCGAGAATGCGCCGCAACTGCGTGGGATTGGCGATCGACAGCAGCCGGCGCTCGCCTTTCCCGGGCACCACCATGGAGGCGACGTTGCAGGTGAGATCGGGGCGGTTTTCGATGAACCACTGCATGCGTCCCTTGAAACCGGGAAGCCGATCCATGACGCGCGGTTCCAGCGTTTCCACGGCGAACAGCGGAATCAGCCCCACCATCGAGCGGACTTTTAGCCGCACGTGCCGGCCATCGCTGAGGTGGATGAGGTCGTAGAAAAAACCGTCCTCTTCGTCCCACATGCCATCCCCGCTGTTTCCCAGGTCGTTGATGGCGCCGGCAATGTAGAGGAAGTGTTCCCAGAATTTACTGGCCACGTCTTCGTAGGCGGAATCCTCCCGCGCCAGCTCCACCGCGATGGCCATCAGGTTCAGGCTGTACATGGCCATCCAGCCGGTGGCGTCGGCCTGTTCCACGAATTCGCCGCTGGGCAGAGGCTCGCTGCGGTTGAAGACGCCGATGTTGTCCAGGCCGAGAAAGCCGCCCTGGAAGACATTCTTCCCTTGTGTGTCTTTGCGATTGACCCACCAGGTGAAGTTGATGAGCAGCTTATGGAAGATGCGGATCAGGAATTTTCGGTCGGGAGCGCCGCGGCGCTTCTGCTCGATCTTATAAACGCGCCAGGCGGCCCAGGCGTGCACCGGGGGGTTGACGTCGCCGAGATTCCATTCGTAAGCGGGAAGCTGGCCGTTGGGATGCAGATACCATTCGCGCACCATCAGCATGAGCTGGCTCTTGGCATATTCGGAATCGATGAGGGCCATGGGCAGGCAATGGAACGCCAGGTCCCAGGAGGCATACCAGGGATATTCCCACTTGTCCGGCATGGAGATGACGTCGGAGTTGTAGAGGTGGGTCCACTCGTGGTTGCGGCCTTCCAGGCGCTCGGGCGGAGGCGGCGGAAAGGCGGGATCTCCCGCCAGCCAGCGCCGCACCACATAGTGATAAAACTGTTTGCTCCAGAGCATGCCGGCGAAGGCCTGGCGCATCACCGAGCGCGCGTCTTCCGAGAGGCCGCGAGGAGTGACGGCGGCGTAGAACTCGTCGGCTTCGCGGATGCGGGCGGCGAAGATCTCCTCGAAAGCCGCCCCGAGGGGTTCGGCGATTTCGGCATCCGAGAGGCGCAGTTGGATGCTGGCCGACGCGCCTGGAGCCAGATTCAGCGTATAGTGGGCGGCGCACTTAGTGCCGCGCGCGTCGGAGTTGACGGCGGCGCGATCGCCGTGGACCACGCATGCGCCGATCGAGCTTTTGGGATGCGCCGGCCCATCTGGTTTGCCCCACAGCGCGTGCGCATCGCTTTCGTTTTCGGCGAAGAGAAATTCCGCGGGGGCCTGGCAATAGAGCAGGCGGCGTCCGTAATACGGCTCGTTCAATTCGATGGCCGCCGGAGCGGCCAGGCGCATCTCCGGTTTTTTGACCGGGTAGCCCCACGACCAGGTATTGCGAAACCAGATGGTGGGCAGCAGATGCAGCGCAGCGGCTTGGGGGCCGCGATTGTAAATAGAGATGCGGATGAGGACGTCGTCGGGCGCGTTCTTGGCGTATTCCACGAAGACATCGAAGTAGCGGTTCCCGGCGAAAATGCCGGTATCGAGCAGCTCGAATTCGGGGTCGTCGCGCGTGCGGCGGGCGTTTTCGGCGCGCAGCCGATCGTAAGGAAAAGGCGCCTGCGGATATTTATACAGGCACTTCATATAGGAATGCGTGGGGGTGTTATCCAGGTAGAAGTAGTATTCCTTGACGTCCTCGCCGTGATTGCCTTCGTCGCCCGTCAGGCCGAAGAGACGTTCCTTGAGAACGGGGTCGCGGCCGTTCCATAGAGAAACGGCGAAGCAAATGAGCTGGTGCCGGTCGCAAATGCCGGCCAGGCCATCTTCGTTCCAGCGGTAAGCGCGCACGCGGGCGTCTTCGTGGGTGAAATAGCGCCAGGCGTCGCCGTTGGGGCTGTAGTCCTCGCGCACGGTGCCCCAGGCGCGTTCGGCCAGGTAAGGACCCCAGCGATTCCAGTGGGCGCGGTGATGGCGGGAATCGTCGAGGCGCGTCTGTTCGATGTTCACGGGATCATCAAGCGGTGGTCGCTGCAATCGAGCTGCACCGCCTCGTAGACGCGGTCCATCAAATCCCAGCCATGTTCGGCCAGCAGGGGCAGAAAGGAATAGAGCCGCTCCTGCAGGTGGCGCTCGGGATAGATCAGGCCGTACAAGGACGCGGCGTCGCGGGAAGCGCGCTGGTCGCGGCGCAGGGCCTCGCGGCCGGCTTTGGCTTGCAGTTTTTCCAACTGGTGGTGGATCTTGCGCGCGCTGTGCTCGAGCGCCTTGGCAAGCGTGGGGTCGAAGGCCAGCAGTTCGCGGTTGAGGTCCTGAACGGCGCCATTGACGGCGCTCGCGGTAGCACGCAGTTTGGCGTGCAAATCGGGCGGCACCAGGCGGGCGGCGATGCGCTCGCGCAGGGCGTCTTCGCCTTGAAAAAAATCGCCCAGTTGCAAGCCATAGCGCTCCATGTGCTTGGCGCTCCGCCGGTCCAGAATGGTGAAGCCGGCGCGCGGCACAGCCACCGGTTTGCGGCCCAGAATAGCATCGTAGATGGGCTGCGATTGCGCCAGATAGGCGATTTCGGCGGGCCCTCCGATGTAAGCGGCCGTCGGCAGCATGGAATCCTGCACCACCGGGCGCAGCAGCGCGTTGGGAGAAAGGGAAGCGGCGCGCGCGGCCAGCTCGCCGGCGGTGAAGCGGCGGCCGTTTTGCCCATATTCTTCGCCGGTGCGCCGCAGCGTGAGGCGCTTGCCGTTTTCCAGCAGGAAGACGAAAGAGGTCTGCTCCTCGACGTGCACCTGGGCGTGGTAGCCGGCGGCCACCAGTTCGCGATTGCGCTGGAGCACGCGGCGCGTGAGCTCGGGCGCTCCCTCCACGGCGGCGCGCAACGCCGGCGCGGCCAGCTCGCGGAAAGCCGGCAGCATGGGATCCACCTGGAGAATGTGGAAGCGGCCCGCCATGCGGCGCAGGAGTTCGCCAAAGGCTTTGCCCATGGTGCTTCCCGGCCGGTAAGCCTCTTCCACCAGGTCGGAGACTTCGTCGCCGAACGGCAGGGACTGGAGAACGTCGCGCAGTTCGCGCACCGGAGGCGTGGCCAGCGTGACTTCGCCCACCGGTTGCGCACCGGCGGCGCGGCGCATTTCGAGCTTGGCGGGGCGATGATCGGCGCCGTAAACCCAGGCGTGATTCACTTCCGCGAAATCGTGGTCTTCCGTTGCCAGCCAGAAAATCGGCACGGCCGGGATGCCGTTTTCGGAAAGCCACTCGGCCAGTTTGACGGCATGCAGCGCTTTATAAATGGTGTACGCGGGGCCCGAAAACAGACCCACCTGCTGGCCCGTGACGACCGCCACGGTCCCCGCTTCGGAGAGCCGCTGGAGCGAAGGGCTTTCCGGATTGCGCGCGCGCAGAGCTTCTACCAGGGCTGCTCTCCGCTCGTCCGAAAAGTGAATTTCCGCGGCCGCCGCGCGGTAAGCGTCCAGATCGCGCAGCCAGTGCTGGTAAAACGCCTGGGTGCGATTGGGATGATACAGTACGTCCGTGAAGAGGCGGGAGGTGTGCGGCAGGTCGGTATGGCGGACGCAGGTACAGTGCATTTGCGGAGTTTGGATTACGCGCGCTCAGATTACCAGATGATAGCGCGGCGTTGCAGGATTCAACAGGTCCTTTTAACCCGGCGGTAACATCAATTTCGAAATATCGTTGAAAATCACGAAGGCCATGATCACCATGATGAATACGAACCCAACCTTAAACACCGCTTCCTTCACATTGATGCTAAGGTCGCGCTGCATGAGGATTTCGACCAGCAGCATCAGGATGGTGCCGCCATCCAGGATTGGAATGGGCAGCAGGTTGAAGATGGCCAGGTTCAGACTCACCATGGACATGACCGAGAAATAGGCCGAGGGTCCTTCGCGCGCGGCGTCGCCGGCAATCTGGCCGATGGCGATGGGGCCGGCGAGGTTCTTGGTGGAAACGCGGCGCTCCACCATGCCCTGCAGCACTTCGGCGATGAGCAAGGCGCCCTTTTCGTTCTGCCGCACGGATTCGGCGACGGCATCCGGAAGCGAGAGCTTGGTGGTGATGAGATTGAGTTTCTGCTGCGGCTGGACGCCGATCATCCACTTGGCGGGACCATCCACTTTGGCGTAGACGGGCTGCATGCTAAGGGTGAGATGCTGGCCTTTGCGCTGGAACTCGATGGTTACCGGTTTGCCGCCGCTGCCTTTGATGATTTCCTGGAATTTCAGGTTGGAGTGAATGGGCTGGCCGTTTACCGCCAAAATCAGGTCGCCGCGCTTCAGGCCGGCGCGCTCCGCCGGAAAATTGGGTTCGATTTCGCCGAGCTGGATTTGCCCGCGTTCGTCCCAACCGGCGTAACCCATGCCGAGGCGCTCGTTATAGACGGGAGTGACCGTAGTATCGAAGCGCTTGCCGTTGCGGTCTACCGCCAGGTGCATAGGGCGATCGGCGCTGGCGATTTCCTTGAGCCCGATATCTTCCCAGGTGGGATTGGCTTTGCCGTCCAGGGCAACGATGCGGTCTCCATCCAGCAGACCCGCTTTGGCCGCCGGGGAATCCGGAGCCACGTGGCCGATAACCGCTTCCAGGTCGGCCTCCGATACCTTTTCGTACTTGAACATGTACAGGCCGGCAAGCAGCCCCACGGCCAGGACCACGTTCATGAAGGGGCCGGCGACGGAAATGATGAGGCGCTGCCAGCGCGGCTTGTTGAGCAGGCTGCGCGGATCGTCCGGATTGCCGGTTTCCAGTTGCGCGGCGGGGATTTGCCCGGTGATGGCGCCATAGCCGGGGATCTCGCTGCGCTTCCCGGTATCGTCGGCAAACTGCTCGCCGGACATTTTGACGTAGCCGCCGAATGGCACGGCGGAAACCCGGTAATCGGTTTCACCACGGCGGAAACCGAAGAGGCGCGGACCAAAGCCGAAGCTGAAGACCTCCACCTTGACATCAAAGAAACGGGCGGCCCAAAAATGTCCCAGCTCGTGGATCATGATCATGACCCCGATCAGGACCAGCCACCACAGAATATTTTCTACAGCTTGTAGCATATAGGTTCACGCAGTCACGGCGCCGGCGCGGGCGGTCACCAGCTCGCGCGCCATGGTTCGGGACTCCCGGTCGATCTCCAGGACGTCGTCAATCGTCCGCGGAGTGCGGGCGGGTACTTTGGCTAGCGCCTCGCTCACGATTTCCGCGATCTGTAAAAAACCGATTTTTTCCTGCAAAAAAGCCTCTACCGCAATCTCATCGGCTGCGTTGAGCGTACACGTAGCCGATCCGCCCGCTTCCTGGCAGCGATAGGCCAAGCGGAGGAGCGGGAATTTTTCCCAATCCGGAGGCAGGAACTCCCATGTACGCGCTTGATTCCAATCGACCTTCGGAACGGGGGCCTGCCATCGGTCGGGGTAGGTCAGGGCGTACTGGATGGGCATCCGCATGTCCGTCGCGGAAATCTGTGCAAGCACGCTGCCATCGTTGTATTCAATCATGGCGTGCACGCTGGACTGTGGGTGAATCACCACATCCACCTGCGAAGGCGGAAAATCGAACAGCCAGCAGGCTTCGATCACTTCGAAGCCTTTATTCATTAACGTGGCGGAATCGATGGTAATGCGGTTGCCCATCCGCCAGGTGGGATGATGGAGCGCCTGCTCGGGGGTGACGGAGGCCAGTTTTTCCTTGGGGGTGTTGCGAAACGGGCCGCCGGAAGCGGTCAGGATGAGGCGGGCCACGGATTCGCGATTGCCCGCGCGCAGGCATTGATGCGCTCCGTTGTGTTCGCTATCCACCGGCACCAACTCCGCTCCGCATTCCCGAACGGCTTCCATTACCAGCTTGCCGCCCGATACCAGCACTTCCTTATTGGCCAATCCGACGCGTTTTCCGCAGCGAACGGCTTCGTACGTGGCCCGCAGACCGGCCACCCCCACGATCGCCGAAATGACTGTGTCCACTTCCCCGGCGGTGGCGATCTGAACCCGCGCCTGGTCGCCCCATAGCAATTCCGGCCATTCGGCGCGCGCCAAGCCGGCGGACTCCAGACTTTGGCATAGACGCGCCAGACTGTCGGATGTTGCAACAACCGCGACTTTTGGACGAAATTCCAGAATTTGGGAGCAGAGCAGGCCGGCGTTGCGGCCCGCAGCCAGTGCATACACCCGGTATTGGTGTGGGGTGCGCCGCACCACATCCAGGGTGTTGGTCCCGATCGAGCCCGTGGAACCCAGAACCGTGAGAGTTTTCATCGGCGCGCAGTTTCTTGCAAGCGTATCTGCCATGATATCATGCAGGCACCCTTAGGGATCTCCCGGCACAATCCGGAATTCGCGGTTTTTTCTCTTTTTGGGAAGGTCCTCTAAACCCTTTCGGGCGCCGGGGAGGATTGCTTCAGGGGTCTTTTTTTAGAGGTTAGTCTCGCTTTGGTGGGAGTTGCCTCCCCGGCTTACTTCCAATAATAGTAGATTCCGATTTTGGAATCAACAGAAATTTGTATTATTTTTTATAGAATTTTACGTAGACTCCTGTTAATTCCCATAACATACTGATAGCAAAGCAAATATAGTCATCTGTGGGACCCGTCGCCAAGGCTGTTTGGAAGAGCTGCTTGGATGAGGCTGACCAGGGTAAGAGTACCTCGAGTTCTTTTTTGGGACTCCAAATTGGACCTATGTCATTTTGTATCAAGCTGGTAGCACGATTTTTGGCAGATTTGCAGCGGTCAGGCGAAAGAGGACCCATATGAGACGGCCATCGATGTGGCAGTACCAGAACTGCGACTGCGGAGCGTTCTGGAAATGGGGGAGTGCCGCATTTGGCGCCATGATGTCGAGCCGGTTCAAGGAGCGTCGAGGAACTCTATACTTTGGGCTCCTTGTTGGCGACCGATGTCGCGGCTGGCGCCCGGAGGGCCGCATGCCATCGCATAGCCCGTCAGGCCGAGACCTCGCCGTATATCCACAATGGTGGCGCGGTGAGCCGCTATAATACGGGACGAAGTGCTATCCCGCAGCCAACCCCGGCCGGTGCCCCGGCGTACCTTTCTATCTTTCGTATGCGCCTCGGGAACCGTCTTTTCGCAATCGCAAGCGGCCGATTCCGGCAGGATTCCGCCGGCGCAAATGAAAACTCTCGGACTTCTGGGCGGAACCTCGTGGCACTCCACCGTCGAGTACTATCGCTACATCAATCAGGCAGTCAACGATGTTTATGGAAACAACACGAATCCGCCGCTCATCCTGTATAACCTGGACCAGCATCGGATCAACACTCTCCAGGAACAGGACCGTTGGGACGAGATCGGCGGGATTCTATCCGAAGCCGGTCTGAAGCTCCACGGCGCCGGCGCGCAGGCGCTCCTGTTTTGCGCCAATACACCTCACAAAGTTTATCTCGCGGTTAGCCGCCGGGTCGGGATTCCCATCCTGCATATCGGAGATGCCACCGGCCTGGCGATTCAAAAGGCGGGGCTTAAGACAGTTGGACTCATCGGCACGATTTACACCATGGAGGATGGCTTTATCGCGCAGTGGCTCAAGGAGCATTATGGTATCGAATGCATCGTGCCGGCTTCTCCCGAAGTCCGGCGGGAATTCCAAAGGATGATTCAAACGGAGCTCGCCATGGGAATCCTGAAACCGGAAACCAAGCGCTACGTGCTGGCGGAAATCGAGCGTTTGAGGAAACGGGGCGCGCGGGGAATCGTCCTCGGTTGCACCGAATTTCCGCTGATCATCAAACAGGCCGATGTGCCGTTTCCGGCATTCGATACAACCTACCTGCACTCGCGGATGGCGGTCGATTTCATCTTAGGGCGGTATGCGCCTCACTCCCGCCCTTGAGCCGGCGGCGCTCCGGTTGCTGGGGCTCATCGGCGCCTTTGCACGCCGCGTGCGCCGCGCTCGGCTCTTGTCTGGCCGCCGTAGTGGGTATAAGATTAGCGGGAAACGAATCATATGCAGTGTCCGCGTTGTGAAGGGTCCGGCTACGTAACCTGCGACCGGTGCAAGGGGTCGGGACTCCGGAACGAACTCGTGATGGCTCCGGCCGAGTGTTTGCACTGCGGCGGCAGGGGCGAAATCCTGTGTGGCGCCTGCCATGGCACCGGCCAAAAAGTCGTCGGTAACGGCTGAACGGCGGCTCCATACGCAGCGCGGAGGAGGTTTTCGTGAAGCTGACGCTGAATAAATCGATCGAGGCGAAGCAGCTCAACAAACGGACTCTGGCGCCCCTGACCGGCTCGGAGGCGACCATCCCCTACGGCGCCATCCTGGAGCATGTGGGCTCGGATCGCGACTTCGAACACTTCAGCTACATGGGGGAGATTTACCGCAGCAAACGCGACGTGCTGGTATCGGCGCTGGAAGATGGGTTCCTTCCGGGTGACGAACCGGCCGCCCGGGCGGCCATGCCGGCCAACCCGGCCGCGCCGTCCGACGCAGTTGCGGCCGAACCCGCTGCGAAGCCGGCGGTGGAATTCCAGGCGCTGGGAGGAGGCATTTCGCGAGCCAAAGTTCCTGGCGGCTGGCTGGTGCGGTGCGGCGCCTCCATTACATTCCTGCCCGATGCCGCCCACCAGTGGGACGGCGCCTCGCTCCCGTAGCGATCAACCACGGCGCAGCACAAAACCAAGGACTTAGCCTTCGGCGATCTGGACGCCAGGGTACGCCAGCGCGCGCTTCCATGATTTCCGGACTTCGGGTGGACTCCGTTTTCTGGACGACAAGTCGCGTGGACTCCGGGGGTGTCGAACTGTGGGATGACTCAGCGATAAGCCTCGCGTCGATGGCGGACGCCGGTGATTTCTATCGTGCTCTCGTTCCCATGATCGAAGAAGACGCGGTAGTCGCCACAGCGGAGACGGGAGCCGGTTTCCGGCGGCTTGAGTTTTTTCACATCGCCGGAGCGGTTTGATAGGCAACGGTCAACGCAATGGAGAACGTGAATTTGCGGTCTCCCGATCAATGGCCCTCAGATCGGCGCGGGCTTCCGGCGCCCAAGTGACCGCGATCCGCTCGGGGGTGGCGTCCTCACTCACTGCTTCAGGCCGAATTCGCGCAGAATTTCGTCGTGCGAAATGCCCTCTCCACGAGCTAGCTATAGCTAGCGAAGCACGGGCGCGGTAACCGGCTAGCCCTCTCCTCGATCTTTGGCGACCGACCCCACGCGCGCTTCCAGGGGAGTTTGGACCTTCATATTTCGCCAAGTCTCTCCAAACGGTCACGCCTCTGACCGAACCGTGGTATTCCACGTGCACTCGCGCGCACGTGCACGGTCGAATCCGTCTGGCCATTTTCTCGTGCAGGACGAAGAAAGGGGTCCCCTTATATTTGCAGAAGCCTGTGGGCTCCGAACTTGGAGCTTATCGCCTCTCGAAACCCGGGCCGAGTGGCCGAAGCCGGTGTGAATCCAGCGTCGATTGGGCTTCCGGTTCACGCGGCGCGCAGGGCGCGGATGACGGCCTGCGGATCACGCTGGATGACGGCCAAGTAGGCACGGATGGGGATCTCCGGGCGACTGTCATGTTCCATGCAAGCGTGACGGCCTCCTGCATATGCCGCAGTCGGACGGCATCAGGGTTCAGCATAGACGACCTGTGCATTCCGGACGACTTCTTCGCGGAAGTACCGGCTCAGATCCATTGGTGTCCTTAAGTCAACTTTGCGGCCACCCAGCAACTGCCTCAGCTCATCTTCCATGTCCGCCAGACGAAAGAACCCGACTCATTCGTGCGGCTGGAATTCCACCAGCACGTCAATGTCGCTGGAGTCGGAGAAGCGATCCGTAAGGACCGAGCCGAACAGAGCGAGCTTGCGGATGCCGTTACGCTGGCAGAGCTTCGCGATCTCCGACTGGGGGATCTCGATGTGGGGGGCCGTCATGCTCTTTTCAGTATGGCTCATGCCTACCGCTGTTGTCTTTTGGACTCCGGTAACCATATTTTCGACTGGCGGGAAAACGGCAAGTCTATGAAACGTTTTGGTGGACCTGGTGAGATTCGAACTCACGACCTCTTCCATGCCATGGAAGCCAGATCAATCGCTTACAGACAGGGTCCTCATGGTTTCATGCACTTACCGACGCCAATTTTGGACCGCGTTTGGGCCGCGTGACCTCTTCCATGCTTTTCCGGACCCTCTCCAGACCTCGTAATCCCGCCGCATTCGGACCTCGCTGGCCACGCACGTGCTTCTTCACGCGCACGCGATGATATCGACTTTTGAAATGCGTCCGTTGGGCAGACATTTTTCCCTTTTCTCGCGCTATAAAGGGTTTTTTCATCCCATGCACCCCACGGCGGGCTATGTGGCGTCGCCGCCGGCCATCGCGCGGGTCCTCAAGACGCCGTCCGGTACGGCTGGGTCATCCGGTTCGGGAGAAAAGTGGTTTGGCCCTAACGGGCACTACCGAAAGCTGATGACGCTTCCGCTGCAAATACCGGCTCGAACCTCTCCGGATTGTCCGCGGCGGGCCGGTACCACGCCAACTCCAACTGCAGCTTCAACTGCGGCCATGTGCAAACAAGCCAGCCGGTCGCCGGATCGGCGCGGAAGGTCGCACCACTCTGATTGCGCTGTTGGGCTACCCGCTCGACAATCCTTATGGCTCGATCACGAATCTCGGCGGTTGTTGACCGGCCACGCTTGCCTGAGACGATCCAAGAAATTCGAAATGCCTCTTCCGGCAGCTTCGGGTCAAGCAGTTTCAGCAAATCCAGGAGGAGCGGCTTCTCCACTTTGTTGCTCTCGCCCGCTGCCGTCTCCAGGTCAGTCGCGCTTTCCTCATCCCACCGGCTGAGGGTCTCAAGCCGGTCGAACGTCCCCAGCCCACCCTTCAGTTCCGCCACGCCGGTTATCCCAGCCGATTCACTTGGATGCCCGAAACCCAAGTCGTAGCGGGCGCGCATCCCGACACCCCGCGTACCGGTGAACACGTAATCGCAGCTCGGCGTGGGCCGCTCTGGGTGCACGGCCGCCTCCGCAGTGCCGATCGCCTGGCCAAGTTCGCGAGCCAGCTGCACGAAGAACGCGGCGCGCAGAATTTGTTCCTGGGTGATCGCCAAGGGGTGAACCTTCCCCATGACCCGCTCGATGGTGGCCACAATCTCACCTCTACGAACCGGGATTGGATTGGCCACGAGTTGCGCATCTAGACATCCACTATGCGCAGCGGCGCCGCGCTGGCTATGTGGCTCGCCTTGTGCAAGCAGGCTCTGCTCGATGCGTGCGTAGTCCTCGACATCCGCCGTATTATCGTCATCTGCGATGGTCGGCCAAGCAGGAGCCGGGCGGTAGAGTGTCGGCCCATGTTCGGCGGGCCGGTAATCAAACATCACCAGCCGCAACTTGCTGTTTTGCCAGCCTCGGACTCGTATGGCTTCGTCCCAGCGCTGTCTGCCTTCTGCCTCAGTTAGTCGCGTCATGTGCGCCTCTCTTCCATCTTGGGGCGGTTCACGCTCCCCTCAGTGATACAGTTTCGGCAGCCCAAATAACAAAACTATTTCATGATTGCCTGGGGCGCAAGGGAATTGAGTCGCTCAATCGCGCCCCCCACTTTGCCTTCTGGCTTTAGGGGCAGCCGCCTGAGTAGAAGACGCAAATGCTCGGGCTGATTTCATGTTCGTGAACAGCGGCACCTGCCGTTCGCCTTCAGCATCTCGTGAACGCCGTCGAGCCGATCTGAAAACCGCTGGAGGTTGTCGAGGGTCTGTTCACGTGCCAGTTCCACGGCCACGTAATCGCCGTGTGCATTCATCGGGCAGGCCATGGCCAGGAGGAGGCGAGCTTCGGCCTCATCGCCGACGGAATAGACTGGCAACCGTCCCTTCGGGAGGCTTCGACCGAAGCCCACGATCACCGCTCAATAGATCTTGATGGCTTGGCTGTATCGGCTCATCTGCGGCTCCCGGCCAATTCGAAGACGATCATGCATCCCCGTTGGCCCCGTGCTTCTTCCCGTTTCCAGGCAGTGCCAGCGCCAGCGTCCACGCCAGGGCTGGCAGCGCGCGGAAGATGGCACCCAGGTCTTGATAGCCGTGCTTGACCGAGATCTTCGCCAGAGCCATCCGGTGCGTCGGCGATGGCGCGGCGAGGCGGCGTTCCCACCGAGAGATCCTGCACCTGCGCATCATCTCGCCACCCTTGTGCTCGCCCCACTTGTTCATCTCGGCCGCCAGCCGAACCTGCGACCACCGCAGCCGTTCGCGTAGTACCACCACGGCCACGCTCATCGCTTTGCGCATCAACACCGTGGTCCCTTTCATGGAGACCCACCCACACCGCACACCGGGCAAGGGCGAACCAGACCTCCCACCAGCACACGCTCCAAGCCTTCACACCACAGGCACGCTTCACCGCCTGCGAGAATCGGGATCACGATTCCGGGCATGCCGGGCGGAATATCGACGGCGAAAAAGAACGCCCTGAACCCTTCGCCGCGCGGCCCGAAGGAATCGCTGGTTACATGGATGCCCTCGCGGCTGCCGTAAATCGTGGCGACCACTTTACCGGCGCGCACAACCTCGACGATGGCTTCGTCTTCCCGTCCAGGCTGGAGATGTCCGCGCTTACGAAGGCTCAACACGCTGCGCTTGCCAACGCTATCGTCTTCCATCAACCCTTCCTCACCCTCGCAATCTGGAGATCCTGGCCGCGCAAGTCCCGCCAGCCACCCGGGTGGTGGAGGGCGACGAAGCCGACCATCTGGCCATCGTGCTTGTGGCGGATGACGACCAGGAAGTCCACCCGCCATTCGTGCATGATCTGCTTCGCCTGGTGCGACACCGATTCCGGGCCGAGATCCGGCATTTCGTAGGGCGTCGCCGCCTCGATCACTTCGCCGACCACTTGGCCGGGCGGTCCGGCAACCAGCACGTGGTCGCCGACCGCAAATGGACGCTCGCCCGCCGCCAGTTCACGGACGCGCGTTTTGATGAACGGGAGTTCGCACTTCGCGCACCAGTAGTGAGCCGGTCCCCACTCCTCGGGCGCTTCGGTAAGCGCCGCGCCGCACAGGGGGCATGCCGGATTCCGTTTCATCAGTTCTCCCACGCGGGCGCAAGCAGGTGGCTCCGGCACACCGGCGTCAATGGCATGTGAACCTTGCCGGAGTCCTTCGGAATGATCGCCGCCATCGTCTTCGCCTTGAACGAAATCAGCAGCGTCCAGTGCGTCTTGCTCTTCCTCCCACACTCGGCACATGGCACAGCCTTGGCGTACCGGAGAAACCGAACGGTCGCGCGCTGTTCCTCCGCGAACATGCGATTCGGTCTCGCCTCGAAAATCTGAACTGCGTTGGCGGGCGTTTCGTCCGGGCTATTCATACTCAGTTGTTCTGATGGCGCGCAAGCAATCCGCGCAATACCCGCCGCACCACGCGGGCGATGTCCTTCAACTGCTGCTCCGGAATTCTGATCTCAATGAACGGTTCGGGTGGGTGCTCCTCGAAGTACTCCATCGCCGCGCGCGCCGCCTCCCGCCGCGTCGCGCCAGGCGGGTCGTCCTCGCAGCCGCCGTAGCAAGGGCACGCTCCCTTCTGGTGGCCCACCGACCCGATGACCCCGCGAATGAAGCACTCGAAGTGGAACGGCCTCGGGTCGCCGTTGAGGAACACGCCTCGATCGCCGGCCGCGATTCTCTCCTCGCAGTGGGCGCACTCCAAGCCGACCGGCGTCTCGACCCTATCCGCCGGATCGCACATGGGCGCGAGCCATGATTCGCCAAACCAGTTCAAAATCCGCCCTCCCCGGTGGGTTCGTGCTGGCTAGCTCGCTGCCAGATTTCCCACAACTCAGGGAAGTCGCGGCGGATACCTTCGAGCTTGACGGTCATGCGGGCCGAGAGGTTCGAGAGTTCCGCAATGCTTCCGATCAGTTCGCCGAAGACCGGGTTCTTGAGGATGTCGTCACGAGTCGATGCCTCGTGGATCAGTGCGTCGCTCATCGCCGCCAGGCGCATGTAGATTGTGTGGAAGTGATTCACCGGCTCCACCGCGGTGGCTGGCGGCACCCAGTTCTTGCCGGTCATACGACCTCCGTGGCGCGCGCGCATGTCCAATGGCAGAGCGCCGCCTCGACCGTGTGAGCGCGGCCGTCGGTGGGAGTACTCTCTATCGGAACCAGGGTGGTTTCATCGCCAGCCTCAATTGGGCGCCTGCAGACGCCACATGGTTCCCCGATGCTTGGGTGGCCGGCGGGAAGCGGTGAGTATTTTCGTGGGTCCATAGCGCGCCTATTTCGATCGCTGCCCCCTGTGCGTCTCGCCAATCCGCCGGAAGCGCTCGCGAGCTTCGGCTATCGAGAGGTGGTGCGCAAGCGCGTACCGCCGGGTCTTCTGGCACTGGCTTTTCTTGTTGCCTTTTCCGGCGCAGACAAACTGCTTGCTTGCTCCAACCTGTGGCCGATCAATTTCCTCACCGCACACTTCGCAGAGTACTGGCACGCGATTCGCACGGCGGATGATCACCGGACGTTTGCCGGGTATCCAGGCAAAGAGGCGCGGCTCGCGGATCACGACCCGGAGCCGAACGCCAGCACGCTTTGCAGCCGTGTGAATTGCGGACTTCATACTTGAGATGGAATCGTCCGGGCTGAACGACAGTTCCAGCACGTCGTCAACTTCGAGGTACGAGAGACGGTTGACCACACGGTCCCAATAGCCCTTGCTGAAGTTCGCCCGATGGGCGGCGGGAATCTCCCACCGCTTGATCACGCGATCCCCCGGCTCTCTGCGTCTTTTGGCCAGGTTTCGCACTCTGCATCGCGATGCGATCCATAAAGAAAATCAAATGGCGTCGCCCTTTCAACCTATGTTGTCGTTCAATCGGTACTCGCCAGGCCCGATCTTGGTGAAGACTCCTTGTTCAGTGAGTTTGCCGACCTTGGTGTACATCGTGGTCGTGTAAAAGGAATGCTTGATGCCACGCGTTCTCCCTTCATTCGCCGCGCGAAACTGCGCGAGGTTCAGCCTGCCGCCAGCCTGCTTCGCCCACGCGATCAAGACTTCAGCCTGAAGCTGGCCGCGCCCGGCATTCGAGGTGGTCGGAGCGCGCGTCGGACTCGCCTCCCGGTGGTTTGTCGGCTTCCGGGTTGATCCCCTTCGAGCGTGGTGGACCGGCGGCTTCGGTGGCGCTTGCAGCAGCGGCGGTATGACCGGCCCTTGGATCGCGGCGATCCCGGCGGTGAAGCCGTTTCCATTGAATCCTGGCAGTTCGCTGAGATTCTGGATCATGCCTTGCGACAGGAGGAAGTGGATCAACTGCGTGTTGTTGGTTGTGAGCAAATCGATCTGCTGCTGGTTGCGCTGGATCGTCGCGAGAATTTCCTGCATGCCCATCGTGATTTTCATGCGGTCCTCGTTAGTGCCTTGATGGTCCGGATGTACGAAGAGAACGTTGTCGACGGCTGCTTCCGGTATATGTCCGTGTCGTCGAACGTCTGGCGGGCGCGCTTCCCGAGGTTGGTGAGAATGAAACCGCCGCGGACCTTCTCGTACCGGATGTAGCCGCGATGGAAGAGGCTGCCGAAGCTTCGCTGGTCCACCAGAAGAGCATTGTCGGTGTCCATCACGAAGCTGGATCGTGCGTCGGTAAAGAGTTTGAGCGCGGCGTATTGCCGGTTGCTGAGGAGTACTTTCGCCGGGATGCCATTCAGCTTGCCGGTTTGCATGTGCGATGCTGCGGTCCCTCCCCCTCTGAATTTGCACAGGACAGATTAAACAGGAAGCGCCTGCGAACGAGATGATTTTAGGGATCGCGGCTGGCGTCTGTCCGGAGAGGCCGAGCCTACAGGGGAGAAACATCGCGTCCTTTGCAGCCCAGAGGATCGGCCGCAATCCGCTGATACTTCAGGAGTTGTCTGGACTTCAGGAAGGACGACGACCGTGCCGGAAGTAATCGACCGGCGTATCTTCTTTGGGAGTACAGACGGTCGCCGGCAGCGCGCTTCAGGCTACATTTAGTGTCGGCAGTGCTCGTGGCTGGTTGGCGCAGACCGACGCGTCCTCAACCTTTCTTGCGCTTCCGAAGATGATGGGCAAGTCCCTCGACCAGTTTCTCCGGCGCGACGCCGAAAGCTTCGCAGATTCGTAGCAGCGTGAACAAGGTAATCGGTCGCCCGGACTCAACCATTTGCCAATGGCGGACGCTGAACCCATACGAGATCATGTCCTCCTGGGTCAGCTTCCGCTCCATCCTGTAGGACCGAACTCGATGCCCGAGCGCACGGAAGAACCGTGAATAGTGCGCCGGGATCTCTCTGCTGGCACCCACATCTCCAAGCCTGGGTTTTGACGAGCAAAAACACCACGAGCAAAAATGCGCATTTCCATTTGATATCGGTGCCGTCTTTGCCCTTGGCGCCCTTGCTTGACAGATCGCAACCGGGTATGCTTAGTCTTCAGATCTCGATATCCCGTTAGTCTGTTGGCGAGGTTCGTTCGCGGATTGCTGAACTAACGAGAGGGCCCGCTCGCCATTTCGGGCTGTGCCGGAGTAGGGCAGCCCCCGGAAGCATACGACAGCTCATGACACCGCTACCGGATGAGGAACTTGCCCGACTTGCAGCGCAGGCTGGGGATAACGAGTGCTTCGCGGAACTCTTCGCGCGATACCGCATGAAGGTCTTTTACGCTTGCCGAGGGTTCTTCTCCGACAGCCAAGCGGCGGAAGACGCGACTCAAGAGACATTCCTCCGCGCCTACAGGAACATCCGTGGTTTCCACCAGGGCTATTTCTCCGCTTGGCTCATGTGTATCGCGAAGAATGTATGCATTGACGAGTGGCGAAGAAGCCGCCGTGAGACTGGCATCGATGAGAAAGATCTCGCGGAATTGCCATCTCCGAATCGTCTCGATTCGTCTTGTGAGGCGCGCCTGATGGCGGAGCGCGTCCGGGAAGAAATGAAGCTGCTTCCCAGCGAGCAGCGGCAGTGCCTAGAGCTGAAAATCGAGGGTTTCTCCTACGAGGAAACCGCAGAACGGACCGGATTGGCAATCGGTGCGGTGAAATCCCACATTCAGAACGGCCGGCGAATGCTCTGGCGAAAGACGGAAGGGGCGCTCGCGAAGACCTGATAATGCTGTCCGCCAAGATGGGGCGCTTTTTTTGGCTGCATGTGTGGAATTCAGTCCCTTCATCCGTTTCTAAAGTGGATCGTAGTCTCTGTCGAGTGGACTGAATGACCGCAGACCTCTGGGCAGAGCGATTCACGTTAGGGACTTCCGACGGGAAGACGGGGATGCCCCAATTGAAATGACCGGTTGGAACGAAGACAACTTTCTCGAGAAGATCATCCAGCTGCTGGGGCGGCGGTTCGACGACGCTCCTTGTCCGGAGGTTGCGGCATTCCTGGCGGCTTCCGAGGGCGATACCAGCGGAGTTTTGAAAAAGGCCATGGCGGAACACGCATCAGGATGTCCGGACTGCAGGGACCTCCAGCAGCGCATGGAAAGGTTCGATGCCCCGATGATCTCCGACGACAATGACGCTGACTGGAAACAAACGGAGAAGCGGCTCGACAATTGGCTGGAGAGTTTTCTGGCGTCAGACGCCGCCGTCCATCATGAACGTGATCGCGTCAGAGTATCCCGTCTACGCCTTTTTTGGACGAGGCTGACAGGGCAGGGTGTTTTTCGGCAGTTGCGATGGGCGCTGGTCCCAGTAGCCACCCTCGCACTGGTGATTTGCTCCTTCGTGGCTGGACGAGTCTCCGTCCATCGTGCCCCGCAGGTAACTGCTGAAGTCCAGAGGGTGCCGGTGACTATAATCCCCCCACGAGCAGTCGTGGAGCAAAGCGCCTCCGAGACCGAACCAACGGGCAAATCGCAAGGTCCCCGGACTGCTCAGACTCGGCTGAAGCCAGAGGAGGGAGGCAGCATCGCGTCAAGCGCTCCCAGACGGATAGGCCCGTCGGCCGTTTCCCCGAACGCGCCACACGATGGCACCCGCCCAACTGACACTGCGGTCCTTGCGCTACCGGCTCCAAGCAACCCCGAGAAGACACAGGCTTCTTCGCCACCCGAGCCGCTGCAAGCCCCCCCAGGAGAATCGGCATCGGTCACGCCGACCTCTCCATCTGGACGAAGCACCGGAGCCGTCGAAACCGCAGCCTCGGCCAGGCCCTGCATCACCTGCTTAAGAGTTTCATCCGCGCGACCTAATGGTGCCGTCCAAACCCCGAAGGCTTCTGTCGTCGCGGCCCCTTCGGTCGGTCCGGCAGGGCCTGGCGCGCCTGAGGCGACAGCGGGGCATTCACAGACGATTCCGGCTCCGCCGGTTATCAGGCTTGACGCTGGCACTCGCGTGTGGATTACGTTGAGGTCCGTGCGGCCGCGGGCGGACGGTGTGTCCGAGTTCCGGGGCGTGGTGCTTCTGCCGGTCACGCAGTCTGGTGCGACGTTGCTCGGTCGAAACACCGAAGTTTCGGGGACCATGACTGTAACAAACGGCAAGAGGTCAGTCCAAATCCTGGAATTCCTGTCGGCGGGAGCGCATTACCGGTTGAGTGGCGCAACCGGCGAGGCCAATCTTCGCCTGCTAGGAGCAGGAGAGGTGGTGCAGTTCGACGCTGGCCGGGTCCTGGAGACCTGGATGGCGACCGTGTCGACATATGAGAAGCAGTCTGGCGAATCCAGACCGCCCGAGTAAGAAATTTGTGCAGGGCGTATGGAATTGTGCGCGCGCTTTCGTTCTTTGAATTGGAATCAAGAATACGAGTTCCGTGGAGGCGTCCGTGAGTTTAAGAAAAACAGTTGCGAATATAGTTTCTGCTGGTGTCATCCTCGCTGTCGGTTTCGCCTGGGCTCCCGGGGAAGTTCGGGCCAGCCAAGCTAAGCCCAATACTGCTGCACCGGCAAAACCCGCACCCGCACCAGCAAAGCCCGCCCCAGCACCGGCCAAGGCGGCACCCGCAGCAGGAACCCGTGGTGGTGTCGGAACCACGACGCCTAGCGGCGGAACCCGTGGCGCTGTCGGAACCGTGCCGCCTAGCGGCGGGGCTCGCGGCGGTATCGGAACTGCAACAACCACTGGCGGTGGTCTCAGCGGCAGAACAAGCGCCCCTAACGTTGGCACGGGGCCCGTTCATTACGCGAGCCGTCCGGGAGACCAACCGAAGTCCCTACCGGGCGGGCGGACGGAGTTCCACAACGCCAATGGTCAGACTGTCACGACGAACGCGCGCGGCGAGGTGCACAGGATCGAAGTTCCCCGCGGCTTGGCTGGCGGCAACAAGATGGTGGTCAACCGCGGACCCGGCGGCGCAAGACTCGTCGAAACCGGCCGTCCCGGCGCACGCGTGGTCAGCTACGGGCCGCATCGCGGCTTCGTCGAACGTGCCGTTGCCGGACGGCCTGGCTACATTTCGCGGACGTACGTGGTCGGTGGGCGGTCCTATGCGCACGTTTATCGTGAATACCACTACCACGGCGTCGCGTACTACCGTTACGTTCCTGCGGTCTACTATGGCCCTGGTTTCTATGGATGGGCCGTCACTCCGTGGGGCGCACCCATGCGTTATGCATGGTTTGGGTTGGCGACACCAGCACCGTGGTTCGGCTTCTATGCCGGCTACTTCACGCCATATCCGACTTACGCTTCCCCGGATTTGTGGTTGACAGACTACCTGCTTGCGGAGAACTTAAGACTCGCCTACGAAAGCCAGCAAGCAGGAAACGGAGGTCAGGCCCCGCCGCCTCCATCTAACGTGCAACCGACCGCCGCTACTCTTTCGCCGGAAATGAAGGCACTGATCGCGGACGAAGTCAGACAGCAGCTTGCGGCAGAAAAGGCGGCTGCGGCGCAGCCGACCTCATCCAGCCCCGAGCAGTTCACCCCCGGAACTGAACAACTGCCACCAGCCATGAATCAGAGGTTTTTCGTCGTCTCGTCGAATCTCGACATAACCACCGCTGCAGGTCAGGCCTGTTCGCTGACTCCGGGAGACATTATCCAGCGAAAGGGTCAAACCGTGACGATTGATGGCGGTGTCGACGTGGACGTCGTGAGCAGCAAGCCGGGCGACTGCGCTGCCGACTCCAGAACTGCAGTTCAGCTTGCGGATCTGCAGGAGATGCACAACCAGTTCCGGGAGCAGCTCGATTCAGGATTGAAGATGCTGGCCGACAACCAGGCGAAGGGTCTGCCGAACGGTCCGGCCGCTGGTGCCCGTCCCGTAGCGGAAGGGACTGCCGCTCCCGTCGCGGATGCAGAATCGCAACTAGTGGCGCAAGAAACCGACGCTGCCAAGCTTGAGGCCCAGGTGAGACAAGGCGGCGTCGGCAACTAGCCGAGCCGGAGAGCAGAGTGGTTTAGGAGATTCTCAACATGACTAGAACACGGCTATTAGAGGCTTTCATCGCCAGTTTGCTCAGTGGCACGCTGTCACTCCTCCTCGCTCAAACGCCCAGCGCGGGCATCGAGCAGCAACTTCGGTCTCAGTATCGTATCGCGAGTGTAGGCAACAACGGTGTAGTAGTCCGAGCGGGAACTGTCGTAATCATTCAGCAAGACGGGATGACAGCGCTCCAGGTCACGCCAGAGATACCTACCGGCGATTACTGGCCCAACACGTACAAGCAAGGCGGGCACGTCGGCACCTCAGCGATGCAGCGCATGAACTACGCCCCGCTCAAGAATTGGGCTCGTGCCCTTCAGGTAGGGGAAAGGGCCTTTCTTACTTCCATTCAGGCTAAGCCTTCCGAAATTGATTTTCGTTTGCAGACCTGCCCTGCCGATCCCAATGAAACGCCTTATCGAGCGTCCCTGGCGTTTCAGTTTCCGAAAGGATATCTGGACTCAATGAAGCTAAAAGAGATCCAGGACGCGATTGGCCAGATTTTCGTTCCCGATACGAGCAGCACAGCTCAAGGATCGGACCAGTCGCAGGCAGGAACCGGTGCTGGGGATCGGCGGGAGCCACCACAAAAGCCGTCACCTGTTGCGCAGTTGCGGTTGCCGTCTACTTATGTCAGCGCCCAGACGCCGACGGACCAGCTTAAGTTGAACGCCGACAACACGTTTTCACTTCAAGAGGGCGGGCAGTTCTATCAAGGTATCTTTGTCGCCACTGGCAACAGCGTGGAACTCAATATTAGCGGCGGCCCCAAGACGACGGCCACTATCCAAGGCAACAACCTCACCGACAGCGGCGGACAGGCGTGGGTTTTGCAGGAACAATCCGCGGGGACTGCTCCCGCGGGGGCCCAGCTCAAGAACGAGGACATCATCAAGCTGGTCAAGGCCGGCCTTGATGACGCTCTAATCATCGCGAAGATCGCCAGTTCCAAATGTCAGTTTGACACTTCGACTGATGCTCTCATCCAGTTGAAGCAAAGCGGCGTCAGCGCAGCCGTCTTGAAGGCAGTGGTCGCCGCCGGGCATTAGAGGCTTCGAGGAGGCAACGTATGTCTAAATGGTTTAGTTCCGGATTTCGACTGCAGGCCTGTCTGATCGGGACCGCAGCAACCGCGGTGCTGCTCTTGGCCTCTTGCGGCCCGAAGGCGCGCATCGTTGGCGAGGTTCGCGACGGCTTTGGAAAACCGCTGCGCGATGTAGAGGTCTCGATCGCCACTACCGCGTTCAAAGATAGAACTGGCTCCAATGGAAAATACGCAATCCCGTTCGCGCCTGGCAAATTCTCCCTCGGCTTCGCGAGATCTGGCTATTCGAGTTACAGCGTGAACCAGGAAGTGTCCGTGGAGACAACAGTTCCCTTGGCAACGATCACGCTATACAAGCATCCTTTAGAAAAGGGCATATGGCTCTTTGGGGACAATGACTACGTCGCCATTCGGCCGGGGAAACTCATCAGTGCGGGTGGAGACCGCAGAAACTTCGCCTGGACGTATCAGACAACCTTTCGCGTTAGCGGCGACTTCACGAAGGTAATACAGCAGAAGCTCTTCCGTTTTCTAGACGATTCACCAGAGCCACTTGCTCTGTTGAAGGTGTCGGATCAAGGCATACTCGCTACGCGTGCCGAAAGTTGGATGGGTCTTGGGAATACTCTTGGCACGAGAATCCAAGAAGACACCAAAGGCGTCGCTGACGACATGATGCTTCGCGAAGTCTCCCTCGGCCCGGGGCAGTACGCGTACGTCAGACTTGACCAGAATTCTGGGCAGCTTTCCGAACCGGTTTTTCCGTTTGATGTCCAGCCTAACAACAAATAGACTGGGCTGAGGATCTAAAATGGTAAAATACTACTCGCTCTTGCTGATGCTCATGGAGTGCTCAATGCTCCACGGGCAAGAAACAGTTCAGGTCCCAGGAATTGCTCAGATCACGCTGGCAGGCGCGCCTGCGGGTGCGACGATCTCTGGCTACAGTGACGCATCCCCGCTGGACTCGCCTATCCAGGTAAACTTGTCGCTAGCTGCGGGGGAAGGCGTTCAGATCCAAGCCACAGGTGCGGTAGGAATAAGCGGTTCGGCGCCCGGCATCCCGCCAGACGGCTCCAGTTCGTTGGGGAACACGACAACTGCGGTGCCGAACGGCGGCGGCATCAGTGCGATCAAAGGTCCTCAGGGCGCACTCGTGGCGGTATTTGCGGGGGACAACGTAGTTTCGAACAATCGTCCCCCCGATGTGGACTTCAGTGGTTCAGGTAAGGACATCGCCGTACTCACACCAATGTTGCAGCAGCCGTTTTTCGTCGGCTCGGGAACGGGGCCGGCCGGCCTCAAGACCTACGTTGTGCCGGCCGGAGCAACACGGCTATTCTTGGGAGTGCTCGGCTTCGTGGTTAGTTCTAACAGGGGTGGTTTTACTGCCAAGGTAAACATCATGCCAGTTCCCCAATCCGCTGCTGGTCGGTCTCGGGTCTATGGTGTTGCCCAAATTACGCTGGCTGGTGCTGCTCCGGGCACGACGATTTCTGGCTATTCCGACACGGCCCCTCTTAACAGCCCCATCCCAGTGAACGTCCCTCTAGTCGCTGGGCAGGGCGTTCAGATCCAAGCCACAGGTGCGGTAGGAATAAGCGGTTCGGCGCCCGGCATCCCGCCAGACGGCTCCAGTTCGTTGGGGAACACGACAACCGCGGTGCCGAACGGCGGCGGCATCAGTGCGATCAAAGGTCCTCAGGGCGCACTGGTAGGCGTATTTACGGGGAACAACGTAAACTCGAACAATCGCCCTCCCGATGTGGATTTCAGTGGTGCAGCCCAGAACGTCGCCATACTGAGACCAATGCTGCAACAGCCTTTTTTTGTTGGTTCAGGGACGGGGCCGGATGGCATCAAGACGTACGTTGTACCGTCCGGAGCGACTCGGCTCTTCTTGGGAGTGCTCGGCTTCGTAGTCAGTTCCAACAGCGGTGAATTTGCGGTTACAGTAAGTATCGTGCCGATCCCTCAAATAGCAACTAATCCGCTCCGCGTATATGGCGTCGGCCAAATTATTCTAGCTGGAGCTTCGGCAGGCACGACAATCTCTGGATACTCCGACACAACTCCAGAGGACGTCCCCCTTTCCGACCTGCGCAATTCTTCAAAACACTGGGAACTTTTTACAAGGGAGAATTCGCACTCTCTCGCGCTTGGCATCCGGCGGGTAGTTTGCTTGTGACCGTCATATTCTTGCAGCTACTGTTACGCGGCCTAGGAGTCAGAATGGCTGCCCTGGCTCGACATTGGGCGGCTCTTGCTGACGGGCGTGCTATGCAGACAAGTGTTGATAGCTACGGGCTGGACGTCTTGAAGACGATGGTGGGGGCAGAAAAGTACTGAACCGACTTTCCTAAAAGGAGGCCAACATGTTCTGTAAGTCATGCGGCAGGGCCCTAGCGGACACCCTGAAGTTCTGCGACGGGTGTGGCGCGAATATAGACGGTGGAGCAGCGGGTGCGGCAACGCCACTCTCCCAACAAATCAAGAGCGAAGTTAAGGCTCGGTCGCTTGATGCCTGGCAAGGCGTTAAGTTGTTTGCCAAGAGTCCCGTCGGTGGACTCCCGGAATCGTTCGCCCTGTTCGATGACCGGCGTGCCATACAGGTCGGGATTGTCTTCGCGATCGTGTATGAGGTTGCAATCCTAATAGGCGCTCTGATCATCAAATCGAAAACGGAGGCTGTGCTTGGTGGCGTCATCCCGGTCGGCCAACTGATGGGCGAGCTGACGGCTGCCCAATTGTTCAAGGTGCTCATTCTCGGGTTGGTCCCATTCGCTAGCCTGGTTGGCGCGTGCGCCCTGGCGCGCGCGATTTTCCGCGGTAAAGGGCGATTCGCCGGGGACGTTTATACCGCAGGCGCCGTTCTGCTTCCAACGGCAGTCTTCGTGCTGATGGCTGCGCTGCTCGGCGCGGCGAACTTTGAAGTCATTGCGATTCTCTTCCTGTTCGCTCTGACGTATTCGATTCTCATCCTATATGCGGGGTGTTCGCGAATCGGTTGCATTTCCGAAGCCGGAGCGGCTCCGGCGGTTCCGATCATTCTGCTGTTGAGCGCGTGGATTACGAAGATCATTGTGGCGGCTCTTTGGTAGCCGGGCACGGAAAGGTGACGATCTATGCAGTGCAAATGCGGATTCGAGAACGCCGCGGACGCCAGGTTTTGCGGCAATTGCAGGGCGGCTCTTGGAAATGCGCCTGTTAACGCCGTTCCCAATGCGGCTGTGCCACCGGCCGCGCCGACGGTTGCGGGAGCGGTCGGGAGAGTGCCTACGCGCCCGCTTTCCCGCGCGCACATTGCGATTGGGGCCGCGGTTGTGGTCGTCGTGGCGGCAGGGTATTGGTGGATGAACCAGCCTGCGGAACGATACAAGCCCGACAACAGCGGACTGTACCGGGTCAATGTCGGTGGCAAATTTGGATTCATGGACCGCTCTGGAAAGACGGTCATCGCGCCCCAGTTCGATATGGCTGGTGAGTTTTCTGAAGGCTTGGCAAATGTGAAGGTCGGCACCAAATCCGGCTATATCAATACGAAAGGCGTGGTGGCGATCACTCCCCAATTCGACGACGCGGGTCCGTTCCGCTACGGAAGGGCGGGCGTTAGGCTGGGGAATCGATTCGGCTTCATTGATAAGGACGGGAAGTACATTAGCAGCCCGGACTTCTCCTGGGCGGGCCAGTTCTCCGGAGATCTGGCACCCGTCCGAACGGCGGATGGCGTGATGGCTTTTGTGAACCGCTCAGGGAAGTTGGAGCTTGCCGGCAAGGTCGAGAGTCTGATGTCGGCTGGATTCACTTCTGGCCTTGCGCCAGCCGGCTCCGGCGGGAAATGGGGATTCATTGACTCAACTGGCAAGTGGATCATCGATCCACAGTTTGAACGCGCGGGCAACTTCGCCGAGGGGCTTGCTCCGGTGGTCGTCGGGGGCCGAACGGGTTACATCAATTCGAAGGGCAAATTCGTCGTTAACCCTCAATACGATTTTGGCGATGAGTTCTACGAAGGACTTGCCGTTTTCACGAGCGCCGGCAAGATGGGCTTTATCGATACGAAGGGTCGTGCGGTGTGCGACGCCAAGTTCCTAGCCGCCGCCCACTTCAGCGATGGGTTGGCGGCGGTGAAGACCGAAGACGGATGGGGGTTCATCGACCGAACAGGCAAGATGGTGGTCAGCCCGAAGTTCGATAGTGCCAGCATGTTTCAAAATGGCCTGGCGTTGGTGACTGTTGGCGGCAAGGAAGCATATGTCACCACCGCCGGTGCCTTCGTGATAGACCCGTTTCCGGAACGATCCGCCACTCCCGCGCACGCTGAACAGCCCACTCCTCCAGCGTCGCAGACCGTGACTCCTTCGACCAGCGTACCTGCCACACCCCAACAGGCTCAGGTAGGGGCATACAACGATTTCAACTCTCGCGGAAATGTCGCGGCGCAAAATGGCGATTTTCAGAAAGCGATTGCTCTCTGGCAAGAGGCCATCCCACTTGATCCGAGTCCGGTTGTCAAGTGTCGTGGCGAGTTCCAGCGCAACTCCATCAAGGCCGCAAACGATACGATTTCGATGCTACGGCAGCAAAAGTTGCAGCCTGCGGAAGCGCCCAAATGGTTCGCGAATCACTCCATCGAACTGTGGATGCCAAACGCGTGTAACTCGAACTGAATACCGGCGCTGAACCCGTCTTCCAGGAAGCTGTGAAATGATCGATGTTTCGAAAGTGGCGATGATTGGCGATCGTTTATCCAGGCGACTGAAGTTCGCTCAGCCATCGCAATTACGATAGGAGTAAACATGCGCAAACGTTCTAATACGGCACGCCTCTGGCTCGTGTCGGTCCCTCTCTTGGTGCTTACATCTTGTTGGGTACCGGAGAATTTCGACACCAAGATAACCATCAACAAAGACGGAAGCTACACCTTCACATACGATGGCACCTTGACGTACGGGCTGGCACTTGCTGCGGCGCAAAAGGGCGAGCTCAGCACCAAGGACGAGGCTGAGCTCAAAATGGAGGGCGATAAACTCCGGCGGGAACCTGGCTTCAAGAAGGTCGATTACCAGGGTAAGGGGCGGTACAAAGTCCTCTTCGAAAAAGCTGGCAACCGCGGAGAGCCGTTCTATTTCCTGTCCCAGGAAATGAAGTTCTTTGCAGTTCTTCCTCAAGCGGACCGGACCGTAACAGTCACGGCCGTCCGGCCGAGCCAGGAAGACATTCAGCAGCTCAACTCGATCGGCGCGAAGATAGCGGGAACCCTGAGCGTATCGGTGGCAAACGGCGTCCAGGTTGTCCGGCACAATGCGGAGAGCGAGCCGACATTCTTCGGCTTGTTCGGGGCATACAAGTGGCAAATCAAGTCTCCAACCGCCGACCCTGTGATTGTGGTCAAGCCATCCTCTTAACGACAGCATGAAGCGGAAAGCAGAGCCGAAGCAGTGGCGGACAGAAGACACCTCGGGAGACTCAATCGCCCCGGCGTGCCAGTGGCGGGGACCCGAATTCGTCGGTCGCGCGCGGATTCGTAGAGGAAAGTCGGAAAACAAACGCCGAGCAGTTTTGAGAGGGAGGTAGTAGGAGCTTATGCGGACGGCAGCCGATGTGCCACGCCTTTTGGTTTTTCTAGTACTTCTGGTGATCCTCTTGCCCCTGACCGGAGCGGGACAACAGGCGGCAAGCCGTCCTTTGACTTTCCAACAGATTGAGGACTTGGTGTCGCTGGGCGTGCCGGATCTTACAGTGCATGATGAAATCGGCGCGCGTGGTTTAGCGTTTGTCCCCGATCCGGCGCTTTTGGCATCACTGCGCGCGAAGGGTGCCGGTCCTATGACGCTCGCGGACATGACGGCGCTGATCCCTAAGGCAACGGTGCGACAAATTCCGGGCGGCCGGCACTCGACACTGGTGCTCCAGGTTCAGGTTCAGGACGCCGTCCGCATTGCTGCTGATCGGACCATCGACGACCTAAAAGCGCAGATGAAAGACCGGCACATGGACTGGGCGTCAATGGATCGCAACGATCCGCAGACTGCCGCGGAGGCCGCGAACATTCAGATCAGAGTTAACGGTATAGCGACCGACGGGAGGCACGATTTTGAGCAGAGGGTGGGGGCTGCCTTTGGCGACTGGATGCTCGCCCCGGCTGGTGAAGGCGTGTACCGGTTGAGCCTGCGACCCGAAGCATTTTACCGTATGAGGCAGTCTGCCGTGGACGGTGTGGTGGAAACGCTGCGGCGACGCATCGAGGCGCTCGGTTTGAAGGAAGTGGAGATCCGCCGGGACGACTCTGAGCGGAGTTGCTGCAATGTGGCATGTGTCTTTCCGCCGGTCACTGACCCGGTTCGAGTCAAGGAGATGCTATTCACAGTCGGGGTGTTTCGGCTCTTCAACGTCAAGGAAGGTCCGTTTCCAAGTCGGGAAGAATTTCTGCGCACCCACGATGGCGTGTTGCCCTTGGCTACGAGGTTAGCCCAACAGATCAGTGGGTCCGGACAGGGGTGGTATCTGCTAGAACGTGAAGCGCTTGTCACCACGCGCGATCTGCGAGATGCCAGATCTGCCACTGCCGGAAACGGCACATGGCTTGTTGCCTGCTGGTTTAATGACAAAGGCGCAAGCAACCTGGTACGTTTCGCGCATGCTTCTTATGGGGGGAGGCTCGCGATCGTTTTCGACGGCGCGGTGCGGAGTGTCCAGAAACTGGAACCGGGGATCTTTGATCGCTTCGAGATTCGTGGATTCGAACAGGAGCGAGCAGCGGCTGATTTCGCTATCATGTTGCGCTCCGGCGAGTTGCCGGCCGGTACCCTTGCCGTGAGAGAGACTGTTGGCAATCAATAGAGGGACGGTCGCCGCGGCCGTGGCCATTCATTACGACGCGGAGGTCGTTCTGTGAGGGAATACTCAACGTGCGATTCAAGCCCCGGACGTGATTGCTCAATTGCTCAGAGCCCATCTGGCGGGCAGCCGATGCGGCACGTCTTTTGGCGTTTCTGGAATGAGGCGAGACGATCTCAAGCCGCCGGCTCCTTTTTCATTTGAAGGATCTTCTTCTCGTTGGCCTTCTTCCCGGCTTTCGCACGCCGGCCTTGAATCCGGCGCGTTAGTTCGTCCTGCCGCTTCAACTGGACGATCGTGTACTCCTCGGTGATCTTCGTGTTTGCGTGGCCGGCGATCTTGCTGGCTTCGATGCTGCTGCCGCCAACTTCCTGCCGCCACGTGATGTTGGCGCGGCGCAGGGAGTGCGGCCCGAAGCCGGGGAAGTCGCAGCCTTCGGCGTTCGCCGCCCTCTTGAGCGCTTGCCGGACACCGGAGTCCCACATCGGTTCGTTCAGATTGTCGGCCTGCGGGAAGACCCACGCCTCCGGGCCGCGGCGCTTCAGTTTCCCGATCCAGACCTTATAGCGCGGGCCCAGGTCGCCGAGCGCCAACACACGTTTGCTCTTGGCGGTCTTCGGTTCGTCAATGTCGCCGCGCCAGTTCCGTTGATCGATTCGAATGCAGCCTTTGTCGAAGTCGACGTGCTTCACTTTCAGGCCGGTCACTTCGGAAATGCGCGTCCCGGTGTCGAGGCAAGTCTCGCAGATCAAGAGGTTCGGGTCTTCGAGGCGTGCCATCACGCGCGCCGTCTGGTCCTCGTCGAGAATGCGCTTCTCGCGGACCTCCCACTTCTTGGGGAGTTTCACTCGGTGGATCGGATTGGCGAACGTTTCCGGCAGGAGTTCCCACTCCTGCGCCTTGGTGATCACACCGCTCATGATGCCGCGCAGGTCGGACATGTGGTGCCAGGACGCGCACGTGTCCTGAAGCCAGTCGATCACTTCCTTCGCGCGGAACTCCCCGAGGCGCGTGTCCTTCCACCTCGGCAGGATGTACTTCTCGATGTTGAAGATGTACTTGGCGCGGGTAGGCGCAGCCAGGAGCGGTTTGCCGCCGACCGACCTCTCCACGAAGTCGTTGCGCCACATCTGCGCCAGCCTGCCGAAGATGATCGCGCCCGGTTCGGCTTCAGTTGCTGGCGCTGCGACCGCGACTGCGGCCGCAGCCTCCGGACGCGTTGGCGCGGCGTTCAGGTTCACGAGGAATTTGTCGCGTTCACCTTCCGCCTGCTTCTTCGTTATCGCGTTCAGTCCCTTGCTGGGTCCGACGATCTGGCGCTTCCGGGTGCTCTTCACGGAGCCATCCGGCTGGGGCTCGTCGTGCCAGTAGCGAAAGAACCAGTACGCCGTCTTCCAGTCCTTGCATTCGTTAATCTTCGGGTGCTGTACTCTCTGTTTCAAGTAGTCTCCCGTCAACAGCGCTCGAATGTTACCTTCGTGCGAGAACATAAGCAAGGCCAGTCTTTTCAATTAGATAGAGATCGCCATGCGACCCGTGCTCTGGCAGATGTACAGGGTCTCCCGTGCGCGGGTCACGCCTACATAGAATTGCCGGATCACCGAGTCGTGAGGCACGCCGCCGCGAGCGTATTGCGCGTCCCCTGCCTGGCTGAGATCCGGGAACAGATAGACTACATCGGCTTCGCCGCCCTTAACGGAATGGATGGTCCCGACGACCACGCGCGGCGTCTCCATCAGCGTGTTCGCGCCGTGGATCGCGGCGATATCGGCAGGGAACTGGGTGCGGGGATGGATCTCGGCGGTAACGCGCGATCGCCACCAGTCGAGCAAGTCGCGCGACCCGTGATTGTACGCAACCAACAACGACTGGAGCGCGGCGGTCTCGAAGAGTTCCTCGAGGTGTTCATAGCTGGCCTGGCGCTCGGCGCTGTACGCAGCCAGCCGCTTTTTCGCGCCGTGCTTCAGGATGCCCTTCGCCTGGAGGCATTCGGCCCAGAGCGCCAGGTCGCCGTGCGTCCAGGGCCGGTGGCCATCGCCGTAATCGGGATGCGCCACCAGCAAGGCGAGGATGCGGTTCGGCGTCGATCCGCGCCGGCCGAGTTGGAGCGGGTTCCACGACCCGTTGCTCTTGCGGTACGGATTGTGGAACGGGACGGCGTTTTTGCGGAGCACGCTGACCAGCGGCTTCAACATGTAGGAGCACGCCACCAGGAACATGACCGACTTTCCGTGCTCCAGGTGCTTCATGGCCGAACTCAGGATCGATACGTCGGGCGCCTGGTAGGTTCCGCTGGTGAGCCTGATGGTCTCCCCCGCTTCCGCGCGGGGCAGATACAACTTCTGCTGCCGCCTGCCGACGCGGTGGATCAGCCGGTCGGCCACAGCGTGGACAGCCTGCGGCACCCGGTACGACTGCTTCAGGATGATCTTGTGGTCATCCGGAATGTCCGGATCGAGAAACGCCTCCGGCGTCGCGCCGGTGAACGCGTAGATGGTCTGGTCGTCGTCGCCCGCCACGATGAAGTACTCCGCGCGATTGCCCCACTTCCGGACGAGCGACAACTGCATCCTGTTGAGATCCTGCGCCTCGTCCGCGAAGATCACAGACGGGGACTTCGGCGCGGCGTGAACATCGCGGAGGCACGTGTCGATCAAGTCGGTGAAATCGAGCAAGCCGTTTTCCCGCTTGTACTCGGTCCACTCTTTTTCAAACTCGATCACCGTCGCCGGCCAGAGATTCCGGATGACCATTGCGCCGCGGAGCCGGCCCAACTCCTGAAGCAGCTCGTCGCCGTATTTTTCGGTGGAATCTTCCTCGACTGCCGCCTCCTCGCCATCGAGCTTCCCCTGC
>Ga0181521_10000916_pt1 | contig 36590 bp, 35 predicted proteins | sample PEATcosm2014_Bin_32_FD_119764 | JGI IMG/M metagenome (GOLD analysis project Ga0181521, IMG submission 119764) | Peatland microbial communities from MTU Mesocosm Facility, Houghton, MI, USA - PEATcosm2014_Bin02_60_metaG | ecosystem: Environmental > Terrestrial > Soil > Wetlands > Peat | place...
TCCAATCCACCATGCTGACGCTGGGAAATTGGCTGGGATATCCGACCAGTTGCGGTTCGCCGACGACATCAACCCCGAGCTTCGCCAACTCAACGTAGAGGTAAGCGTACAGCGCCCCGCTCAGATTCCAGTAGGCCGGCGGAATTGGCTTCTCCACGTGGTTGGGATCGCCTTGATCCCCGTCGCTGGCGAGGATCGAGCCTGCCTCGTTGATCATGATTTTGGTGGACGGCGACAGCCGATCCCGGATTCGCAGGATGTAGCGCGTCGCCGCCAAGAACTCACTGGCCCGGTCAAAGAACGTGTACTGCCACTCATTCACGGTCTGGTCGGCGTTCGGTGTCGCATACACATGAAAGGAGATGTAATCCAGCGGTACGCCCGGCTTGTGGTTCTTCGGGTCCAGGAAATATTCGAACATGCGCGCGCCGTCCGACGGGTTCGACAGAGCGAGGCCCACAAACTTCATCTCCGGCACGACCTTGCGCACCGCCTCCGCAATAGCGTCGTAGCGCTCGACATATTGCTCGGGAGTCGTTTCGTGCTCCGCGTCAATCTCGTTGAAGACCTCCCAATAGCGCATGCCGTAGTGGTGTCCAGAGGCATGAAACTTCCCCAACTCGTCCGTGAAGCCGCCCTGCGTGTACCAACTCGCGAGCCGGGCATAGTAGCCGGCCAGAGCCCGCACATCGGTGAGATCCTTGCCCTGCGTGTAGTTCCAAAAGACCTGGTTCGGATCGTCCGGATACGTAACCGGTTGCGGAGTCCGGAACATCCACTGCGGAATGGTGCTGAACATCCACACGCTGGAGTGGCCTTCGCCGGCGACTGCAAAGTCTTCCACCAGCGGGTCCATGTACTGGAAGTCCCAGTAGGTCTGGCTCTGGTCGGGAGGCCGCAACTCCGCCACCACCAGCTTGGGATACGGAAACCAGAACGCGTAGCGCACGTAGTCGCATCCCAGCCGGCGCAGAGCCGCCAGCGAGGCATCATGGATCGGCGAGCCCCGGCGCAACATGGGATTAACCACGGCTTGCAGCGTAGGCGTGGTGTGGTTGGGCGTCTTCTTGCTCCAGTCGACGACCACTGAAGCGGCGACTGGCGACGGCGCGGCTGGTGCCGCTGCGCTCTGCGCGAACAGCGTCCCGCTGCCTGCCGCCAGCAGCACAAGTAGGCACAAAGTGCGACGGCTTCGACCGTTGCTTCGATGCTGGCCCATGGTTTTCATTTGGGCCCATGTTAGGGATGCAGCGAATCCAAAGTCAACGAGAAGCCGCCGCAGCGCCTAAAGCCGGGCGTGCACTGAGTGCTGATACGGCACGCCTGAAGGCATGCCCTGATACGAATCCTGTTCGCAAAACGTACCCGGTCAATGAGACAGCGGATCATAGATTGAGAATATTTTGCTTGCACCATCGCGTGTGCATCCTTGCGTTTCGTGCGCTGCTAAGTCCACTCTCCCGGTCAACTCCCTCGGTTATCTTCTTTCCCGCCTGCCACCCCGCTAACCTTCCCCTAGAACGAATTCTTAGATCTTACGATCTTTAGGTCCATGGGCTGTTAGGGATGCCGCCGAATAGGAGCAGAATCAGGCGGGGACTTCCATCGCGGATGGCCTGCGAGAATCCTTCGCTCAGCCGGAAACAGCCCACGTTTTTCTCCCGTTTTCTCCCGGTTTTTCCCTGCTTTCTCACGAATTTCTCCGGGCGCAGCGGTATTCGTCCGATTCCTCCACACAGACCATGACCTCAGTAATTTGCACCCCTTCCAACTGCATGCTGGAATTCTCAGAATGGGATAAGTAGCGCAATTCCCAGGCCAGCAAGTCTGCTCTTCGAGGAGACGCGAATGGATCGCATCATCAAGGATGCCACCGGCAGACCGCAAGGCGTCATTCGTCAGCAAGCGGGTGGTCGTGAACTTCTGGTCAGTAACTCCGGGCACCCCATCGCCTATTACGATCCCCAGACTGACGCCACCTACAAACCGGGTGGTTCAAAGATTGGAAGTGGCAACCGCCTCGTAGGCATGGCTGGGCAGGACTACTAGAACGAGCCGCACCTGCTGCTGTCTCAGAGAGGGCGAACGCCCCTCGCGGAGACCCGGTCTACCCGGAGTTTCGGGAGAGGAGAATGGATTATGGGTTGGTTCTTTTTGATAGGGCTTGCAGTTGCGATCCTCTTGCTTGTGAGCGGTAACGGGCTGGCATTTCTGGCGGCTCTTGGCGTCACCTTTGTAGTCCTGGTCATTTGGTGGATCGTGCGATCCATAAAAGGTCAGCGCGAGCGCGACGCTTGGGTCGATGAGCTCGAAAAAACGCACCGTCTGCAGGCGCAGTTTGCCAAAGAATCCGACGTGCTGTCGGAAAAGCTTCAGAATGGCGAGAAGATTTCGCCCGAGGCCGAAAAACATTACGAGCAGACCTACAACGAGCTGATGCCCTTGCTCCACCTTCACAGCCATACCTTTGACCGCCGTCTGCGTGAGGTGCGGGAAGAAGCGGGAGACTACAGCAAGCAGCCCGGCATCGTCGAAGCGTGTGAGGCCATGCACAAGTGCATCATCGAAGGGATCGCCAAGCAGAAACTTCCTGATGTGCTGGCCGAGGCCAAGCAGACCCTGGAACAGGTCGGCGCCGAGAGCGGCCGGACCCAGGAACTATTGCGGCAGTGGGAGTCTCTTTACTCAGTTCTTCAGGAAAAGGTAGCCGCCGGGGATATTGCCTCGGAAGATATCAAGAGTTACCTGAATCAGATTCTCTCCGTCAGCAAAGAGCTTTTCCCGCTGCTGCCTGATCACCAGATTGACGAGCTTCAAACCAGGTTCAGCGCTCTGACCGGAAACCTCAAGGCTCGCGCCGCGGCCCTGATGGCGAAGGGCGCAGCCGGACACGCCTAGCCAGCATTGCCAGTATTCGAGTCTTGCCCTTTCCACGGACTGCGGGAACCTCGCCGTCTCTGACATCACGTCCGCATGTCAATCGCTGCACAGCGATGTCCCTGGCTCTTATGCTGCCTGCGCCGCCACCATCGCATCGTATTCCTGCTGCGACTGGCTGGGCAGCAGCACCCACATCGTGTAGACGCCGATGGCGGTGCCGAACGGAATATTAAACAGCGAGATAAATGCCAGCACCAGCGCGACGATGCGGGCCCAGCCTTCGCGCTTCGTCAATCCCCAGCCCGCGAAGAATCCGCACGCCGCCTTTGCGAGAACGATAATTCCCAGCGTGGTGAACAGTGCAGTCAGGAAACCGACGGGCACGTCCGATGGCACATCCTTCATCTCACGCAGGTGCGGGAAAAGAGCATTGCCGAGAATCAGCAGGATCAACCCGCCCACCGCGTTGAAGGCAGAAATTGCCAGCCACAGAATGCCCAGCAGGTGAAGGTGCGCTTGCACTCGGCCCGGGCGCAGCTGCACCGCCGCTACGGGACCGACGATCTGCTTGCCGCAGTTGCTGCAAAATCCTTGCCCTGCCTGCACTGCCACGCCGCATCCATCGCAGAACATGAAGTCCTCCAGGGATTCCGAGTGCGTTCACACAAAACTCGCTACAACATGATACGAAGAACACGCCGCACAGTTCCGTATTCCGTCATCACGCCGGTCAACGGAAGTTTACTCCGCGTGACGCAGACCGCGAGAACAAACGAAAAGGCCACCCGGCAACTGGGCGGCCTTTTCTTTCAAGGGAGAATAGTTCCAACGGAGGCTTGAAATCCCGTCAAAACTTTCTGCCGAAATCTTATGAGCCGAAAAACGGGGGTGTCAAGCGATTTTTCTGAAATAAATGTCTTTGTTTTCAATAATTTACAAAACCAATCAACATTTGGAAAAAGTGTAACAAATTGAGACAGAAGCCTCCCGCGCAGGTCGTAAGCCGCTATTTCTAAAGGCACTTACCCGGCATCAGGAGGGCTTCTGCGGGGTTTGCTGCGCCCCGTCATCCCCGCTTTGGGACGAGCTTTGCACGATGATTTCGGTAAGGTGGAGCGAGATGAATTCCATCTGCTCGGGGCGATCAAACACTCTGTCGGGGAACCATCGCTTCATCAAAATGCGGAATCCGCCGAAGGCCACGCCCGCCACAATCGCGAGTCCGCCAAGAATCGCGCACAGGATGACCACGTTGAGGATCAGCATGTATAGATCGCGAACTTCATGCTGGTCCGTCGCCTGATTCCAGGTGACGCTGGCCTCGTAGTTCACCGTGCTCAGTAGAGCTTTGGCATCGCTGTCAGAACCTGGTCCGCTGGTCAGAGCAATGATCGGGCCGGTGCGCTTGTAGAACAGAGAGCCTGCGTTTGCGATCGCAGAAACGCCGGCTTGCGGCTGAGCCTGGTGATGGGCGGCATCAATGCGGCGCAGATGGTCCGCCGCCAGCTGATTGGTGGGGTAGGAAATCAACATCAAGGTCTCTTCACCGCTCGACGTGTTGTAGCGCCCCAGCGTGACTTCCGCGCTCGTACCGAAATCCACGAGATCGGCGGAAACCGGCGCAGCCAGCGCGGCCAGCGCTTCCGGCCCCATCACATACTTCTGCGTGTTGTCAATGTAGCCGCGACGCGGCATGTACTCGATGAAGTTTGGCAGGTTCGCGGTGTTTCCCGCAGGGCGCGGGAGGTCTCCAGCAAGCTCCCTCAATTCCGCTCCCGACATCGCTGTCTCTTTGCTGAACAGCGCATCCACCAGCACATGCCCGCGGTAGAACAGAACGCGCTCGCCCAGCGACGCGCCTTGATCGCCGATCTCTTCTTTCGCCATCTCGCGCTGCAGATAAAACGTGTAGGCGCCAAAAGCTCCTGAGGCATCGGCAAAGCGCGCAGCTCGGATCTTTAGCGTCCGGCCATCGTCACGCTTGTAGGTCGAGGACGCGAAGTCACTGAAGCGGTATTCCCTGAGAACCGCGGCATTGGCAGGATCGGCGGCTGCGGGGTCCCGGCTGGTTGCGGCGGAGCCCTGCATCTGCCATCCCCCAAACTCGGCCGGCAGCAGGGCTGGGACCTGGGCGGACGCCGCTCCGGCCGGCGCGTTCCCGGCCCAAACTGTGCCCAGGAAAACCCCAAAAAACACGGCGATTCCGGCAACAAAACGAGAGAATCTCATCCTTAAATCCTTAAATCCCTTGCCCCAGCACACTTCTGTCACCATTAGACCACAGCCACCCGGGAAAAGTTTCCATAGGCTTGCAACCGCTTGATCTGGCAGGTTTTTCCCGGAGAGTGGTTACCGTCGTGCCTCGCTCCCCTACACGTCAGAGCCATTCCCAGCCAGCCCCTAAACGGGCAAACTGGCTGTGGGTGCCAGATGCGATCAAGCACAGCGAATAACCATCAGCGCTGCGGTAGCCGTACCAAGGCCGTGCTTCCCGTACGAGTCAAGGGCAAGGACAGCTCCGGCGCTCCTTTTGAGGAACTCGCCCACACCCTCGACGTTACTTCGGCTGGGTTGCGGCTGGGCGCCGTGCGGCGTGAGTTGAATGTGCTCGATGAGGTCACCGTCTTCTATCGTCAGCGCAAAATGCAATGTCGCGTGGTCTGGACCACGAAGCTGAAGGGAACTTCAGAATATCAAGTCGGGCTGCAGGCTCTTATGCAGGACGGAGACGCCTTGTGGCTCAACTCTGCGGAGTGCAAGGTTCAGGCAGCCCCGGTTCAAGTGGTTTCAAGCGTCTCAGGAGTTGTTTAGCAGTTAGGAAAGTTTATGCGCGATTCATTCCATCATCTCTGGTCAGACGAGCAAGGTCAGGACGTCGCCGAGTATTCGGTGATGCTGGCCGTCATTCTCGTCATCGTGGTAGGGACGGTCCGGCTCATCGGATCGAACGCAGGCGGCATCTTCTCGCAGGTGGGAAGCGCGATTCAGTAGCGCGCATTGCATCCCTGCCAGAGGCGATTCACTTCCGTGAAGGCGCCGTTGTGTCTGTAAGGCATTCACTGGCCAGCCGGCTTATCCATCTTGCTCGCCACTTTCACCCCGCTCAATCCGTTCACGTACTTGGCGATGCCGCGATAGAGCGACTCGGCAATGCGCTGCCGGTATTCGCCAGTCTCCAGCCGGTGCTCGTCGCCGGGATTCGAGACGAAGGAAATCTCCGCCAGGATGGACGGCATGTTGGCGCCGATGAGCACGATGAATGGCGCCTTCTTCACCCCGCGATTGCGGATGCCCGGGCTCTTCGCGGCCAGGCCGCTGTGCAGCGCCCCCTGCACGTCGCCGGCGAATTCCCGCGATTCTTCGATCTTTTCTTTCAGCGCGATTTTCTTGACGAGGTCCTGCAGTTCGTAGATGGATTTCTCCGAAACCGCGTTCTCGCGCGCTGCCACTTCCAGCGCTTCCGGCGACGAGGTGAAATTCAGGTAATACGTCTCGACGCCGCGCGCATCCGGATCATCGCTCGAGTTCGCGTGTATCGAAACGAACAGATCGGCGCGCTGCTGGTTGGCGATCGCCGTGCGCGTTTCCAGAGGAATAAACGTGTCGTCCTTGCGCGTGTAGACGACTTCCGCGCCCAGGCGCGCTTCCAGCAGCTTGCCCAGGCGGCGGCCCACGTCGAGCACTAGATCTTTTTCTTCCAGACCATTCGGCCCGATGGTTCCCGTGTCATGGCCTCCGTGCCCGGGGTCAATCACGATCTTGCCGATCTTCAGCCCCAGCGCCCGAATCAGCGAGCGATCCCCTCTGGCTGTGGGCTTCGCCTCATGCACATCCCGATCGGCGACGCTCCGGTCTGGGGCGGGACGCGAAGAAGTCTCGCCCTTGGCATGGCCCGATGCGGGCGAATCGGTGGCCGGCTTTGCCTCCACGGCAGCGGCATCAGGGTCCGTCGATCGATCCAGCTTGCGCGAAGCGGCCGCAGCCGGGCCCTCGTGTTTCATTGGAGCCTCCAGCTTCGCCACCTGAACTGGAGAAGAATCGGCATCGTCGGCTTCCACGACGACTCTCTTCACGCCCGTCTTGGGATCCACAGCGGAATGGACGGCGGGACAAGGTGCGGAAGAGGCCGGATCTTGGGTGTCGCAGTGCCGACGGCCGTTGCTGGCCCGGTTTTGGCTTGCTGGGGTGGAAGGCTTTGCCGCAGTACGAGGCGGCTTGTTTCCGGCTTCAGCCACTGGGGTCCCAGGTTCGCTTCTTTCCGTAGCCGGTTTCGAGACGCCCGGCCTGGTAACCGCGGCATCACTCGTGGCGACAGCGTCTGAGTCGTCGCTCTCGTTTTCGTCCGGCCTTCCCTGTCCTCGCAGGGCGGCTTTTTCGTTTGACGTTGCAGGATCGTTCTTTGCCACAACCTTCGGCCCGGCCTCCACGTCCGCCGTCGCCGCATCTCTCGGCAGCTTCGTCCGCGCCTGCTTCCCGTGAGCATCCTTGCCATGGATATCCACGATCAGCCGGTAGGGATTGGGCAGCAAAAACGCGTCGTAGTCCGAGAGATCATCCACTTCCAGCACCACCCGCGTGCGCCCGGGCTGAAACTGTGCCACGCGAATCTTCTTCAGGAATCCATCATCCACGTCGAAGCTTTTGCCCACCAGAGTCGAGGCCAGCTTGGTGTCGCGCAGGTCGAAGAAGATGCGGTCGGGATGGGCGATGCGCTGCGAGGCGAACTTGACCTCGCTTTCCAGATCAATCGCGACCCGCGTGTAGTCGGGCGTGGACCAGTGCCGGATTCCCGTCACCCGCGGCAGGCGGCCGGAATGGTGATCGGAGGAATGATCGGACGCTTCCTGCCCGGCGCCGTTCGCCTGACCATCCGTGTCCTCGCCTGAATCCTTGGGGTTCGCACTCTTTCCGGGCGTTTCTTTTTCGGCCTTCCTCTCAGCTTCAGCCGTCTTGTCCGCTTCAGCTTGCCGGTCCAGTTCGACGATCGCCTGCTGGGCGTCTTCTACCAGCCGGTTGTGGGGATAGCGGTGCAGAAACTCTTCAAAAACGGTTCGCGCCTGCTCCGGATCGTTGAGATCGTCCTTGTAGATCTCGCCGATAGTGAACAGCGCGTCGCAACGGTATTTGCTGCCGGGATACTCTCGCCGCAGAAACCTGTACTGGGCGATGGCCTCGTTGAGAATCTTGTTGTCGTCGAAGCGCCGTCCCATCTCGACCAGCGTTTCGGCTACCGCAACCACGCTGGGATCGGCTTTGGTGGAGGTTGGCGCCCCGTAATAGACATTGCGATAGGAGTTGACCACCCGCTGGTAATCCCGCCGCGTGCGGTCCGCCGGAGGGCGTCCGTTGAGCGCTTCCCGCATGCGCTCAGCCCCGGCGAAGCGCTCACGGGCCCACGATTCAGTGTGATGAGTGCGGGCATGGGCCGGCAATCCGGAAAGCGCCACCAGCAACAGCAGCGCTCCCCAGCGCAAGCCGCGCTGGCTCGATCTGGTCTTCAAAGTCGTCGGCCGTTTGTCATCCTGAGGCGGAAGCTTCCTGCCCGCCGAAGGACCTGGGCGAGCCGCGCGACGCGGCCTGCCCTGAGCAAGCGAAGCGCACCGAAGGGTCGCGTTCCTTGCGAGGCAACCATCGCACGCTTGGCTCGTTTCTTACTGCCGTTGCGGTTGAACTGCTCGTGGTACCTGAGAGACTGCTAAGAACAGATGCCCGGAACTCAATCCGTGTTGCTGATGTAAAGTACGCCCCGCGCATCCCGTTGCACGCGCACCGGGTCGCGCGACGCTCCGTGGGAAGCAAAATCGAACCCCCCATAGTAGAGGTTCGTGATTCTCCGCACGTAGTCCTGCGTCTCGGCAATGCGGGGCACGCCCGCGCTCCGCGCCACTGCGCCTTCACCCGCGTTATAAGCGGCCAGGGTCAACTTCACGTCGCCGCCGTAGCTTTCCAGAAGAGACTTGAGATGCCGTACTCCGGCATCCACGTTTTGCGCCGGATCAAACGGGTTCTTCACCTTCAACATCCGCGCCGTCGACGGCATCAACTGCATCAGTCCCATCGCCCCCTTGCGCGAAACCGCGTTGGAGTTGTAGTTCGACTCCACTTTGACCACGGCACGCACCAGGTTGGGATCCACGTTGTGCCGTGCCGCCGCCATCGCGATGGCCGCGTCAACCTCGTCTTGCGAAGCCAGATGGCCATGGGAGTTGGCGGCGATGATTCGCGCATTCGCCGACTTGGACGATTCGTGCACGAAGTACTGGCTGATTTCTGCTGCCGCTGAACGCGCCGCCTGCATCGAGGCCGTGTTCGCCGATGGCACCGGCTTCCAGCGGTTCTCCTTCGTACTCCAATACATCCAGGTGGAGCGCCTGGGCTGCGCGGCTGGGGCCGGGCGCGGCGCTGCAACCGTTTCGTTCACGTAAACCTTGCGCCCGTGCTCATCCGTGGTGGTGATCACTTGCGAGGTGTTGTCGCCCTCGGCCGCCCACACACGGGCTGGATTACCGAGTAAAGCCAGGGAGGTCGCGGTTGCCGTCGTGGCCGTCAGCATCAATGCGATTTGCAGGCGCTTTCGCATATCCGGGCGTTTTCCTTTACCAATCCTTCGTTGGGAGGGACCTTTCGGACAAAATCTCACCCTCCCTAACTGTTCTACCCGGAACCTGACGGAGAATCCTTAACCAGAGTAGGACGATTATAGGCTGCGGGGGGTAGCCCGGCAATCTCTCCGAAGGGAGTAGAACCAGCGGAGTAATTTTTGCCAACCCGTTGAAAACTATAATCCTTAGAACTTTCTAAGCACCATCGGCAGCCACCCGACGGTAACCTCTGGAACGATTACTAGCAGGGTCCACCTGAGGGACAGCGCGCCGCCTCACTGGCCAACGGGTCACAGCCCAGACGCACGACTCTGAACCTGCGCTACTGTCGGCTTCCTCCCGTTGGCTTGAATCGAATGGTAAGGGTGTAGCCGGGCAGGGCTATGCGAGCTTTGTAGTCCACCGCAAGGTAAACCACCGGAGCCTCGCTGCTTCCCGAACGCCGCACGGTGACCTGGCTGGGATTGAGCTTAATGTTATGCTCCCGGGCCTTGCCGATGACTGCCTCGCGCAGATCGTCATCAGACTTCGGAACCGCAAGCCCTATCCGCGCGCTGTTGAGCGACGCTAGATCCTTCAGTTCGTCCTGCAGTTCGTAATTGGCGAGTTCGCAGGCGCCGATTTGCCAACCCGTGCTTGCGAGCAGGACGAAAAGAGCGCAGATCACGATGATTTTGACTTTGCCCACGACGATATTCCGCGAGAATCCGAACCGTGCCAGTCAAGGCCTAGCCGTTGCTAGAAACCTTTGTTCCCGCTCGAAGGAGTGAAATGCAGGCTGAAGGAATATCCCGGAAAGTTCACTGGGACGTTGTAATCCGCCGCCAGATACACGGCCAGCGATCCCGGCGTCCCAATCCGCTGCACCGTCACATGGTCAGGGGTCAGCGGAATGTCGTGTTCCTGCGCCTTCTTCATCACCTGTTCCACCAGATCCTGGTCGGACGTGTGCGGGTTGGATCCTCCCACCATCGCAATATTTTTCAAATCGTCCGTAAACGAATAGTTGGTCATCTCCGGAGGAATGATCTGAAACCCGGCGTAGAGCACCAAGACGATGGCAAGAAACCCGGCAATGGCTTTAACAGTTCCCATGTCCCACAATCCGCCGCCCGGGGCCGGGAAATCGCTTCATCCCGCCCGCCCGAGCAGTCCCTGAAGATATTCGACTACCGCCGTGATCGTAACATCGCGTCTTTCCAGAGTCGAGCGCTGAACGACCTCCACAGTGCCTTCGGTAACTTTCTTTCCCACGGTGATTCTAAAGGGGATACCGACCAAATCCGCGTCCTTGAACTTCACCCCGGGCCGCTCATCCCGGTCGTCCAGAATCACATCGAATCCCGCCCCCTCCAGCCGCTGGGCAATCTCTTCGGCCGCCGATTTCACGCCCTCGTCTTTCGTATTGACCGGCGCCACGACCACCTCAAACGGCGCAATCGCCACTGGCAGCCAGAACCCGTTCTCGTCGTTTCCCTGCTCCACAGCCGCAGTGAGGATCCGCTCAATCCCAATGCCGTAGCTGCCCATGATCGGCGTCACTTCCTTGCCGTTCTTATCCAGAACCCGTGCCCCCATGGACTCCGAATAGCGGTAGCCCAGCTTGAAGATGTGTCCGATCTCCACCGCGGTATCAATCCGCAGCGCCTTGCCGCAATTGGGGCACGCCTCGCCCGCTGTCACATTGCGAATATCAGCCGCAATGGTGAAGTGGAAATCCTTTCCCGGGGTGACATTCTTGAAGTGATAGTCCAGTTTGTTGGCGCCGCAGATCATGTTGCTGCGGCCTTCGAGCGCGGAATCCAACACAACATTGAGGTTGCGCGGATCGTCAATGACGGCCGCGAACTGCGGATATTCCTTTTTGATCGTCTCTGTGCTCGATTGAAGCCACAAGCCCAGCAGATCTCGCGGCCGGGCGGCTACACCAATCGGACCGATATAACCCGCAGGACCTTGAAAATAGCGTTCCAACTCGTCCGCCTGCATGGGGCGCAGTTCACTGGCCCGGATTAGCCCGAGCAACTTGGTCTCGTTCACGGTGTGGTCGCCCCGCAGGAACGCCACGACCGGTTGTTCCAGTTTCTTCGATTCGTCTCCACCGGCTTTCAGCGCCATGTAGGCGACGGCTTTGATGTCCTGCCTAGGAGAAATCTTTAGAAATTCGGCGACATCAGCTATCGCCCCTTTGCCGGGAGTGTGCACCAGCAGCGGCTTGCCATCGCCCTCTGGCTTCAAATCCGCGACCGCCTCCAGTTTCGACGTCGCCTTCTCCATGTTCGCGGCGTAGTTGCACCCGTCGCAGCTCACAATCTGATCTTCTCCCGCCGGAGTCCGCACCATGAACTCATGCGACTCCTTCCCGCCCATCGCTCCCGAATCCGCCTCGACCACCATGTACTTCAGCCCGCAGCGGTCAAAGATGCGGCAATAGGCGTCGTAATGTTTGCGATACGACACATCAAGCCCTGCGGCGTCCATATCGAACGAATAGGAATCTTTCATCATGAACTGCCGCACTCGCAGCAGCCCGGATTTCGGCCGCGGCTCGTCGCGAAACTTCGGCGCAATCTGGTACCAGATTTGGGGCAATTGCTTGTAACTGCGCAGCTCTTTCAAGGCAATGGAAGTCATGACTTCTTCTTCCGTGAAGCCCAGGCACATGTCGCCGCCCTTGCGGTCTTTCAGCCGGAACATGGTGTCGCCCATGAGCCCCCAGCGACCGCTCGCCTCCCAAATTTCCCGCGGATGCAGCGCCGGCAAATAAAATTCCTGCCCGATCTTGTCCATCTCTTCGCGCACGATGGCGATGATCTTGTTGAACGACCGGTTGCCGAGAAAGAGATACGAGTAAATTCCCGCCGCCAGTTGCCGGATGTAGCCTGCCCGCACCAGAAACTTGTGGCTGGCTACTTCCGCGTCCGCCGGCGCCTCGCGCAATGTAGGAATGAACAGTTCTGACCAACGATGCATAGTGTGTGAGTCCCGAGCCTCGTGTCCCGAGTTGCGAGTACCGAGCTACGGCACCCGCCGATCTCGGAGGGGAATTAGTTATTTTACGACAGAGCAGTAGCGCTTACGGAAATCTCGGGAGAATTGGTTAATCTTGCGTAACCCAAAGCGTGCTCAGGGTTTCTTGCGTTAGAATGAGTAAAAGCTTATGGCAAAGGCTCGCTACCACTACAACATCATGCTTCGTCCCGAACCCGAGGGCGGCTACACCGCTCTTGTCCCTGCGCTTCCGGGCTGCGTCACCTACGGCCGCACCGTGGACGAGGCCCGAGAAATGGCCAGAGACGCCATCTCCGGCTACATTGCCAGCCTGCGTAAACACAAAGATCCCATTCCCACCGACGACAACACGCTGGTCGCTACTTTGGATCTTGAGTATTCCCGCTGAGAGCCAAACCCTGTCGACTTGACATACCCACTTTTCCTCGTCCTGAATTAGCGGTCCAGTTTTGGTTTTGACTAGCCCGCCACTCGTTCGTTGTGTCACTCTAATGCGCAGTAGAGAACGACGATGTCGAAGCTACCTGCCACAAAACCGCGCCAAGTCATCCGTTTTCTGGAGCAAAACGGCTTCGCACTCGATCACACTTCCGGCAGCCACTTCATCTTCTACCATCCCACGACTCGTCGCCGCGCGGTGGTTCCCTGCCACAATCGCGATCTGCCCAAAGGAACCTTGATGGCACTCTTAAGGGAAGCAGGATTCACCCGGGAGGAGTTACTCGACTTTCTGGCTGGCAGATGACACCGAACGTCAAGAAACCAGTTGCTTCAGAATCTCTTTTCCCAGCTTCTGCGCCTCACCGAAAAACTTCTGATACTCCACAAACAGCCGGTTCAGCTCCAGCGACTTATCTGCTGACAGCCGCTTGCGCAGAATCATGTCGCGCACGTGTACCGGGTTCGGCAGGGTTGCATCTTCCGTCAATTCTTCCAGCGCCGTATTGGGATCGTAGTGATACATGGAAACCTCTATTCAGTCATTGAGCGATCGGGTGATTGAGTGATTGAGAGGCAAAAGGACACGGTTCCGCTGCCAACCGAGGAAAGACCCGATCGCCCAACCACTCAATCCTAGACCAGTTCCGTGGTCCACAGATCGTGCAAGTGCACGATCCCTTCCAGCTTCCCGCGGCCATCCACCACCATCAGTGATGTGATCTTCTTCTCTTCCATCAGCGCCAGCGCGGTCGCCGCAAACTCCCCAGCGCCGATCGTCTTCGGATCGCGCGTCATCGCCTCGCCTGCGCTCAGATCGAGAACATCTTTCCCGCGCTTTTCCAAAAGCCGCCGCAAATCGCCGTCGCTGATGATCCCCACCAGCCTCTTGCCTTCCATCACCGCCGTCACGCCCAGCTTCTTGCGTGACATTTCATAGATCACGTCTGGCATCTTCGTCTGCGGAGTCACCCGCGGCAGCGCGTCCCCCGTATGCATCAAAGACTCCACCCGCGCCAGCCTTTTCCCCAGCTTCCCGCCCGGATGCAGATTGGCAAAATCCTCTTCCTTGAACCCGCGCCGCTCGCTCAACGTCACCGCCAGGGCGTCGCCCAGAGCCAGCATGGTCGTCGTCGAAGCCGTCGGCGCCAGCCCCAGCGAGCAAGCCTCCTGCGCCACCGAACAATCCAGGGCCACATCCGCCGCGGATGCCAGGGTGGAAGTTGCCCGTGTGGAGTTTGCCTGTGCGGAATTCGCTGGCGTGGAACTTGCCTGTGTGGAGCGGGCACTCCTGCCCGCTGCCTTTGACTTGGACTTTGACATCCTCACTGCAGTCGCGGGCCGAGCCTGCCCTGAGCTTGCCGAAGGGAGCGCCCGCGCCACACTAGCCTCGCAGATCTCATCCCCCGTCATTGTAATCAGCGGCACTTGCAGCCGTTTGATCGTCGCCAGCAACTGCAGAATTTCCTCGGTCTCTCCGCTGGCCGAGAGCGCCAGCACCACGTCGCCCCGAACTACCATCCCCAGATCGCCGTGCAGCGCCTCCACCGGATGCAGGTACAGCGCCGGCGTTCCCGTTGAACTCAGCGTTGCCGCAATCTTGCGTGCGATCAGGCCGCTCTTCCCCATGCCCGTGACCACCACGCGCCCGGCGCAGCCGAACATCAGGTCGGCGGCCCGCTGAAACGCCGGCGCCATCGGCCCGCCAATGCGATCGGCCAACGCCCGCAGCGCCTCTGCCTCAATGCGCACCACGTTTTCGCCGGTGTGTTTCATTCGTCAGAATCCGGGAAAGAGGATGTTAGCACGCATCGTGGAACAGCGGCCTTCAGCAGGCCCCGCCAGTCGTTGCCACTCAGAAGTGGTCCTCAACCCGCGGGCTGGCCGACTTTTGCCCGAGGATGGCGAGCCCCCGCGCCTGGATCACTCGATCCCAGGGCCCCGCCTGCCAGTTGTCGCGAGTCTTCTCCGCATGCCTCCACGCGGGCAGCGTCAGCATCAGATTCTGGGCCGTCGAGTGCACATACGGTTCATACATCGAGCGCAGTTTCGCGAGTTTTTCCCGCGCCGCTTCATCACTCTTCAGCCGCAGCCCAGCTGCCGCCAGCGCTTCGCGCAGGCTCTCCAATTCCACCACGGGCAAACGATCCGGCGCCGCAGGATCGTGCTGCGCATTTACCACCTGCGCCAGATCCACCGCCGCGTGCCGCGCCATGGCAAACGTCAGTTTCGCCTGCTCCGGATGAACGCCCTCAATCCCGGCCATCAGCAGCGATGTCACATCCAGCATGGTCGTCAGCGCGCCCAGCCACGATTGGTTGCTGTGCTGCGATCGGAAAAAACTCAGCACCGGATACGAAATCTGGCTCTCCAGCAGTTCTGCCGCCCACCGCTCCCAGCCTCGCAGCACCTCGTCGAGGACCTTTTGGTCCATCCCCGGATTCTCCGTCCTCCCCGCCAACCGCACCAGCAGTTCCGCCGCCGAAGGAGGCGAACCGGCGCGCGAGTCCAGCATCGAAATCTGGATTTCGCGCCGCGAAAACGACGAGTACACCACCGGAATGTAGCCGATCACCACCCCCAGAAAAGCGAAACCCATCCCCGCTTCGAATACCGAAAGCGCCCGCGCCGCGCCCGAAGTCGGCACGATGTCGCCGTAGCCCAAAGTGAAGAACGTCTCCCCGCTGTGATAAAGGATCTTGCCGAAGGTGAGCGGCTCTCCATTGAGCTGCTCGTGCCCGCCGATGCCGTGCTGGATTAACGCAAATCCGAGAATCAGCCCCGCCGCCCAGAACCCCAGCAGCAGAATCAGCGACAGGGGCCCGAAATATCCCAGAAAATTCTGCCGCCGCGAAGTCGTCTTGATGCGGCTCGCAATCCGGCGCCACGGAATCCACGTCTGCCGGTAAAACCACGCCGTCAGCTTGAAGTGGCGCGTAACCCGCCGCGGCAACACCACGGTTTCAAACGCGTCGAGCAGCACCATCCAGATGATGGCGATCCCGCAAACGATGGCGACGACGTGCACGTGAGAATCCATGAATTGCCACGAAAGATGTGCGATGTAGATGCGTTGGGAAGGTTATCAGATTCGGCTCCGTTTTCGCCGTCGTGCCCGAAAGTCTCGCGAGCTTACAGCCTCGTCGAGAAAGTCCAGCCCGGCGAGGGCACCGGGTCAGACGTCTGGTCCTGTTCGATCACTGCGGAAGCCCAGTGGTCCATCACATCCGTCACGACGGCTTCGGCATAGATGGTCGATGGATTCTTCACGAAGAACTCCATTCCTTTCCGGAGTCCATCCGCACTACCCACATTCAAGGTTATGCGCGTGATTCTGCGGGACTTCTCCACCCGGCTTTCGGTGACCGACGAGATCCTCGCCGTGAGCGGCTTTTTCAGAATGTAATCGAGATATTCGCTCGCGATATCCGGCAGACCCTCCGCCGGCTTCTTCTCGTCTCCGCGCCGCAGGAGAAAGTACGCAGATTTTCCGCCAAACAGAACGTCCGGTTCTGTTCCTGCGTTGATGGCATTCGTGAACCGGATCATGTCATCGGCAGAAATCAGATAATGACGCTGGCCCCAATGCACCGGCAGGAACTCCGGCGCGATGCCTTGGAACCCCTCGCGCTTGTTTGGATACCTGAAAAGGAGCTTGACCGTGCCGTTGGTAAAAGCGACGTCGCCGTAGTTGAGATCGTACAGGCCCAGGCAGCCATGCCAGGTAAACACAAAACCGTTCTCAGGCGCCAAGGTCAGGCTGACATTGACTCCAAGTCCGTCGCCGAAGTAATACTCGCCCGCCCACTCGTGCTTGTTCAGATGCCTAAGCTCTTGCTGGATCTTCCTGGTTCGGGCTTCTGCAGCAGCAACTGAAGCCTTGGAGAACTTGTCCGTCGGCTCATAACCCTGCGCACCGAGTAAGCAGCACAAAGCGAGAACCGCGGCGCACCGATTTCTCATGGGATCGGGCCTCCCAACAGGGCAATTCTAGTATTTCTTAGACACCGCATCCCATTACGAAAGAGCCATCATCCCACTGGGGAGTTCGGGGATTTTGTCTTCCGCATGGATCTTTATTGCGGTTTGGCAGGTGTCTGCTGGGCGGGCGGTGTCGCCGTTTGTCCTGCCGCTGGCTTCGCTGGCGTGGTTGTCGTGGTCGCGGGTTTCGTGACCGGCTTCTTCTTCACCGGCGGCTTTTTCGCCGGCGCGTTATCATCCACCACACTCTTCTTCGGCGGCGGCGTCGGCACCGCGGCCTGCGCTGTCTTCAAATCGGCGCGCAGCCGCACAATCTCAGCCTCTTTCGCCGACGACAGATTCTCAATCCGCTGCGCCATCTGCTTGCGCGTGTCTTCAAACCCGGTCAAATCGTTCGAAATCGTCTGAAAATCCTCTTTCGACCCGAACGCCCCCGCCGATTCCACCACGCTGCCCAGCACGTCGTAAAGCGCATCCAGATTGCGGTATAGCTTGAACGATGCCGGCAGATCCTCGGGCGCGGACCGCAGCTGCGCCATGATTGCCGGCAGCGCCCCTTGCAGGTTCCGCTGGATCGAATCCACGTTCGTCAGGATTTGCTTCTTGTACGAGTTGTCCGTTTTCCAGCGCTCAATGCGCAGCTTGACCAGATCGGCCTGCGTGTTCTTCGAAGTCGTATCCAGTTGCGCCAGCATCCCGTTCAGCTCCGTCACCGAGGCGTAGGAAACAGGAGTGCCGGACGGCGCTTGTCCCTGGACGGAGTAGCGCTGGTTTTCAGAGGCCGGGACCGGGGTGTCCTGCGCCTGGCCCAAGGCCGCAGCCGTCCACAATAGAACAGATAACCCGAGCGAGAGAGTTGACTTGCGTTTCATTTCCAGGGCGATCACATTTGCCGAGCAACAGCATACTACAACCCCATAACTGTGATCAGGCGTCTTATCATTCGACTCTTCGTCCTACCCGGACGATAATTGGACGAGAAGATCATGTCCCGGCAGCCTCAACCACCCTCGCGATCAGGATTCTCCCGGCTCGCGCTGCTGGCCGTCACGCTGCTCGTCGCCCTGGTTGCGCTGACCCGGTGCTCCTTCGCCCAAGAGCCATCCCGCCGCCTCATCCTCAAAGATGGCTCCTATCAACTCGTCACCAAGTATGAAGTCAAGGGCGATCGTGTCCACTATTTCAGCACCGAGCGCGACGAGTGGGAGGAACTTCCCTCCTCGCTCGTGGACTGGCCTGCGACCGACAAATACGAAAAAGAACGCGCGGCCAGCGCTTCTGCGCCCGAAGCCGTGCAGTTCGACAAAGAACTCGACCGCGAGCTCGAACTCGAAGAGGCGGCCCAGCCTCAGGTCGCCCCCGGACTTCGCCTCCCGGAAGACTCCGGCGTGTTTCTTCTCGATACTTTTCAAACCGAGCCCCAACTGGTCGAGCTTCAGCAGACCGCCGGCGATCTCGACAGCAAGGCCAAGGGCAAGATCTTCAACCCAATCGCCGGTCTCAAGCAGGCCATTGAACTCGAGGGCGCTCACGCCAAAGTGCAGTCTCACGTGGACGTCCCTTCGCTCTACATCAATGTCGAACCGATTCCCGGCCAAGCGGATCAGGCCGGCGCTTCTCGCCCTGCCCAGAGTGCCGGCCAGACCCAGCAGCCGCAGCAACCGGAACAAGCCATGGTGCCTTTCGACCGTTTCCGCATCCTCCGTGCCGAAGTCAAAGGAGGCAAGCGCATCCTCGGCGACGTGAAGCGCGCCGTCTCCGGCAAAATCAGCCAGGAGCAGCACTTCGTCCCCACCACCATCACCGGCATCACCGGAGGCTGGCTCAAACTCACACCCACCTCCAGTCTCGCGCCCGGGGAGTACGCCCTGGTCGAGATGGTGGGCAGCGAAGGAATGAATCTCGATGTTTGGGACTTCGGTGTGAATCCAAAAGCGCCCGCCAATCCCAATCCCTGGAAACCGGAAGTGAAGAATCCCCCACCGCCGCCCACGGTCAACAAGAACAACTAATGAAGAGAGAGGTCTGAGGTCTGAGGTCTGAGGTCTGAGGTCTGAGGTCCGGGGTCTGAGGTCCGGGGTCTGCTACTTCAGCACGCCGCGCTGCGCGATCCCGATATTGTCGCGGGTTGTATTCTTTACCATGTACATCATCCCGTCCGCTTGCCGGATCACATCGTGCGCCGTGCGTGCGTCGTGCGGGAACGTGGCCAGCCCAATCGAGGCGCGCACGTTCAGGTTCAACCCTTCGGCCCGGCAAAAGCTGCTGGCGCGCAGCGCGTCGCGCAACCGCTTGGCGACGACCAGCGCCTGATCTTTTCCCGTCTGCGGCAGGAGCACCACAAACTCGTCGCCCCCGTACCGGAAGGCAAAATCAATCAGCCGCAGCTGCGCTTTGATCAGGTATCCGATCTCCTCGAGCAGTTTGCTTCCGATCAGGTGCCCGTAGGTATCGTTGACCGCCTTGAAGTGGTCCAGGTCAATAAACAGCACGCTGAACTCGTATCCGAACCGCGACGACCGGTACACCTCCGTGTCCAGCGTCTTGTAGAGATGCCGCGCGTTGTACAACCCGGTGCAATCGTCGGTAATCGTCAGTTCCTGAATCTTCTCCACCCAGCGCGCGTTCTCGATAGCGATGGCCGCGTAGTCGCATAAGGATTGCAGAAAGAACAGCTCCGCCTCCCGGAACTGCGACATGTCCACGTTGACCAGCTGAATCACTCCCAGCACCCGCAACTTGGAACGCAGGGGCATGCAGATCACCGAGCGCGTTTCCCATTTGGTGGATTCGTCAATGCGCCGCGCAAACCGCGGGTCCGAGTCCACGTCCGGCACAATCAACTGCTCGCCGTGTTTTGCCGCCCAGCCCGCAATTCCCTCCCCCATTTTCAGCCGGACGTTCTTCAGCGCTTCCGCCGCCTCCCCCACCGCGATGGCGAAGTAGAGTTCGTCATGCTCTTCGTCCACCATCAGCAGCGACCACGTATCCGGACGGAAATATTCCGCCATCTTTTCCATGATGGTCTGCAAAATGGAGTCGAGGTCCAGCGACGACGTGAGCGCCTTGGCCACATCGTGAAAAATCTTCAGTTCTTGACTTTGGCGAGTCAATTGAGCGCCGGCCTCAGGCATGCGTATTCCGTTGTCCCTCGCTGGATGGGTGTAGTGCAAAAATTATATTCATCCCTTTGGTACAGGGGCAATGAACGTTAGTAACGGGAACCCGTAACGTCAACGTCATCAATCGCTTGGGAGCCTGCACCGGCCAGGGCTCAGGCCTGCATGCATCGTTCTGCGACTCGGGCATGTCGACCCAGTTCGGGTCCCACTCGCGCCGTGTGCGAAGCGGTTGGGCGTGCGATTTGTCCGCCCCTCCGACCATTGGCATAATCTAATGACTATGGACAACGATACCAGCAAACTCAGTGGTCCAGTTTTTCACAGTCCAGTTTTTCACACTAGCACCGCGCTGCCGCTACTGGTTCGGAAGATCCTCGCCTTCGCTTTCATCTCCCTCGCCAGTTCTCTGGCATTCCCGCAAACCACTACCACTACTGCAACCACGCCTGTCCCTGATCCCAAGGCAGTCCCTGTGATCGATGGCGGCATCGGTCCCTGTTCCGCCGACTTCACCGTCACCGACTCCGCCGGCGCTCCCGTCTACGCCGCGAAAGTGAAGGTTCACATCGCCTACGGCTTCATGAGCGCCCACCGGCTCGATCTTGAACTCGGCACGAACGCCGATGGCAAGGCTCACTTCATCGGCCTTCCCGATCGCATCAAGCATGGTCTCTACTTCCACGCCACCGAAGGCGACCGCGAGGGTGAAGCCTTCGACGATCCCGCCAACACCTGCAAGGCACAATTCACCATCACGCTGCAGAAAAAACCCCAATAGCCTGCTGGTCACGCGTCAGACGTCAGACCTCGGACCTCGGAAGTCAGGAAAGTCCAAAAGCCGCGGGCGAGGGCGTCCACGCCACCACACAAGAAAGTCGTCCTGCTTCTCCGCGAACAAAACGCGAGAAATGGAATTTTCCTGACGTCCGAGGTCCGAGGTCCGAAGTCTGGTTACCTCCGCCACACACTGACGATTGTGGCGCCCTCGCCCGCCTTGTCCTATCATGATTCCGTAATCGCGCGCGAAGGCCACTTCGCCGCGGCGGAGTCCTGGTGGGCGAGTTCGGCGAAAAATTCCGCAAAGAGCGCGAAAAGCAGGGCATCTCGCTCGACGACGTTTCCAACGTCACCAAGATCAGTTCCCGCATGCTGCGGGCCATCGAAGACGAAGAATTCGATCGCCTCCCCGGCGGCGTCTTCAACAAAGGCTTCATCCGTGCCTACGCCAAACACCTCGGGCTCAACGACGACCAGGCTGTGAACGATTACCTCGCCTGCCTCCGCCAGTCGCAAGTCGACGCGCAGGACGTGTGGGACCCTCAAGCTCGCGCGGCCACGCCCGAAAGACGCCAGCCCGGCGCTTCCGACCGGCGGCGCATGAGCTCGCCGCCGCCCGAGGCCGAGGAACTGCCGGAACTCCAGCTCCCGCGCGCCGAGCACGTCGCTCCTCCTCGCCGCGATTACGCCGAACCCCGCGACCACGCCATTCCCTGGAGAATCCTGGCCCTGGCCGTCCTGGTCGCCGTTTTGGCAGTCCTCTTGTGGCACCGTCACTCCCCCAGCACGCCCACTTCGGTAGCCGCGACACCGCCCGTAACCTCCGCGGCGCAGACACCGTCCCAACCGGCGAATACAGCTGCCCAGACGACCACGGCAACTTCTCCGGCGCCAGCCTTGACGCGGCCATCCACACCGAAGTCACTGTCAAGTCTGAGCGCTTCCTCGTCCGCCCGCCCCCTCAAACCGGTAGCGGTGAAACCGGCCGTGACTGCCGGAGCGGATAGTAACAATCAGGAGAATGATGTTCTCGCAACCCAAGCGGATCAGATCGCGAATCCGCCCGCCGAGGCGCAGGCGCCCAGCGCGTCCGCCTCGCCTTTGAACCTTGTGATCCGCGCATCGGAGAATTCCTGGATCTCCGTCAGCGCTGACGGCCAGGACGTGCTTCACGAAACTCTCATTGCTCCCGCCCACACTTCCATTCACGCCGCCCGCGAGATCGTGCTGCGGATCGGCAACGCCGCGGGCGTGACCTTCCTTTGGAACGGCCACGAACTCCCCGCCCAGGGCGCCGAAGCCGAGGTCAAGACCATTGTCTTTGACGCCTCCGGTATGCGCGTCGTGCCCCCTACTCCAGCCCCTGTGCAGAATCAGGAATAATGAGGTTCGGGGTAATCGCCCACTCACCGGGTCTCGCCGGCTGCCCCACTGAACCGCCCATTTCCCCCATCCAGCTCCCCGATTCCGCTATTGGATTCATCCTCAGGCTTTTAAGGTCAAACCCATTGCATGCCCCCAGCCGGTCTGATAGCCTTTCTTGAGGACTTGCCCCCGCAGCAGCCGCCCCGTCGCGGCCGCGTGGATTTCCCCTGGTTTCCTGAGATCCGGTTCCCCCAGATCTTAAGTCCGAAGTTTTTCAGCACCGAGCGTGCAACAACATTTCAAGGAGACAACACAACTTGGCATCCAAAAACCGGTATTTGTTCACTTCCGAATCGGTGACCGAAGGCCATCCCGATAAGATCGCCGACCAGATTTCCGACGCCATTCTCGACGCCTGCCTCACCGACGACGCCTTCAGCCGCGTCGCCTGTGAGACCCTGACTGCGACCGGCCTGGTCGTGATCGCCGGCGAAATCACCACTAAGGCCTACGTCGATTTCCAGGGTGTCGTCCGCGGCACCGTCGCCTCCATCGGCTACGACAACGCGCTCTACGGCTTCGACGCCAACACCTGCGCCGTCATCTCCAGCATCAACAAGCAGTCCGGCGACATCGCCATGGGCGTGGACACCGGCGGCGCCGGCGACCAGGGAATGATGTTCGGCTATGCGGTCAATGAGAATGCGGATCTGATGCCGACCCCCATCTCGCTGGCGCACAAGCTCACCCACCAGCTTTCGCTGGTCCGCAAGAATGGAACGCTTCCCTTCCTTCGCCCTGACGGCAAATCCCAGGTCACAGTCGAATACGACGCAAACGGAAAAGTACAGCGCGTGGACGCAGTCGTCATCTCCACCCAGCACTCCGAGACTGTGGTCAACGACGAACTCCGCGCCAGCATTCTGAAGCATGTGATTCAGGCCGTGATCCCGGCTCATCTGCTCGACGAATACACCCACTATCACATCAATCCCACGGGACGCTTCGTCATCGGAGGCCCCATGGGCGACACCGGGCTCACCGGCCGCAAGATCATCGTGGACACCTACGGCGGCATGGGCCGTCACGGCGGCGGCGCTTTCAGCGGAAAAGATCCGACCAAGGTGGACCGCTCGGCCGCCTATATGGCTCGCCACATCGCGAAGAACGTGGTTGCCGCAGGCCTGGCCGACCGCTGCGAAGTGCAACTCGCTTACGCCATTGGCGTGGCCGATCCCGTCAGCGTGCTGGTCGAGACCTTTGGCACGTCGAAAGTCGATCCGGCGATCATCCCGGATTTGATCCGCGCCCATTTCCAGCTGACGCCGCGCGCCATCATCGAATCGCTGAACCTGCGCCGTCCGATCTATCGCAAGACCGCGGCCTACGGTCATTTCGGCCGCAGCGACCCCGACTTTACCTGGGAGACAACCGACAAAGCGGCAAAGCTGGCCAGCGATGCCGGTCTGCGGGAGCCGGTAACCGTTCGCAAGTAGATCTTAAATTTGTCATCCCGAGCGAAGCGAGGGACCTAGGTGTTCGCCGGCCCTAACACTCGCTCAACGCAAGCACAAACCCAGGTCCCTCGCTCCGCTCGGGATGACAACCTAATTTCGGGATGACAACCTAATTCAGGAATGGCCAAGGACAAGCGATCGCCGAGAACCAAAGTGCCATTCCGGGCCTCAGCCGAAAGCTCATGTCCAAAAGAGCAATTCGATATCCTGACCGGTTCCCCAAACTCATGTATTCTGCGAGAATGATTGTGGGGGCTTTCGTTATTCACAGGTAATTAACCCGTAGTTTTTTGCCGCTTCACAGCGCGCCACAACACAGGAGAAGCATGTCAACCGTAGCGATCAATTGCGATATCAAGAGTCTCGAACTGGCCGACCTGGGCAAGAAGCGCATCGAGTGGGCGAACCAGTCCATGAAGGTGCTGCAGATCATCCGCAAGGAGTTCATCAAGAACCAGCCGCTCAAAGGCATCCGCATCTCGGCCTGCCTGCACGTCACCGCCGAAACTGCCAATCTGGGCATCTGCCTGCGCGACGGCGGCGCCGAAGTCGTGCTCTGCGCTTCGAACCCTCTTTCCACGCAGGATGACGTCGCCGCCAGCCTGGTGCGCGACCACAACATTCCCGTGTTCGCCATTAAGGGCGAGGACAACGACACCTATTACAACCACATCGTCGCCGCCATTGACCACAAGCCGCACATCACCATGGACGACGGCGCCGACCTGGTCACCATCCTGCACACCAAGCGCACCGATGCCCTCGAGGGCGTCATCGGCGGCACCGAAGAGACCACCACCGGCGTCATCCGCCTGCGCGCCATGGCCAAGGAAGGCGTGCTGAAGTTCCCCATCGTCGCCGTTAACGACGCCGACACCAAGCACCTGTTCGACAACCGCTATGGCACCGGACAATCCACGATTGACGGCATTATCCGCGCCACCAATTTCCTGCTGGCCGGATCAAAGTTCGTCGTAGCCGGATATGGCTGGTGCGGCCGCGGATTGGCCAGCCGCGCCCGTGGCTGCGGCGCCGAAGTCATCATCACCGAGGTGGACCCGACCAAGGCGCTCGAAGCGGTCATGGACGGTTTCCGCGTCATGTCCATGAACGAAGCCGCCAAACTCGGCGACGTCTTCTGCACCGTGACCGGCAACAAGAGCGTGCTGACCAAGGAACATTTCGCTCTGATGAAAGACGGCGCGATCATTTCCAACTCCGGCCACTTCAACGTCGAGATTGATATCCCGGCGCTGGAAAACATGTCGTCCTCGAAGCGCACCACGCGCAACTTTGTCGAAGAGTACTCGCTCAAAGACGGACGCAAGATCAACCTGCTCGGCGAAGGCCGCCTCATCAACCTGGCCGCCGCCGAAGGCCATCCTGCCTCCGTCATGGATATGAGCTTCGCCGACCAGTCTCTTTCGGTCGAGTACATGGTGAAGAACGCCAAGAAACTGGAGCCGAAGGTCTACAAAGTGCCCGACGAACTCGACAAGCGCGTCGCGCGCCTGAAGCTCGAGTCGATGAGCATCAAAATCGACAAGCTCACCCCCGAGCAGGAAGAGTACCTGGCGGGCTGGAGCGAAGGAACGTAAGAGCAGTTGCCAGTGGCCAGTGATCAGTGGCCAGTGATCGGGGGCCAGTAAGAATCGGGTGCCCCATCCTAGCCGCGTTCTTTGCGGCTAGGGTGGGGACTTTGACTTTTTGGGTGGATGTGGGGACAGCCGCCCTCGGCTGTCCAGCGGCCCGGAAGTATCGGGCCGCTAGCTTTTTGCTTGTGTGGCGCAGGCACTCTTGCCCGCGGCCTTTGACTTTCCTGAGGTCCGAGGTCCGAGGTCCGATTTGTGTGGTGGCGCAGGCACTCTTGCCCGCGGCCTTTGACTTTCCTGAGGTCCGAGGTCCGAAGTCTGAGGTCCGAAGTCCGAGGTCCGAGGTCCGAAGTCTGAAGTCTGAAGCCTTTCGTGGCGCCGACCGGAAAAGCAAAGCGGCCGAGGAGGGTGTCGTGCCCCGCGGCCGCCTTTCCTGACAAAGTCCTGGGTAGATATGGGGGGAGGACTTGTGATTAAATATACGGCGTTATGTCTACGTCGTCAACATAAAAAGTGGGGCTATCCCGGGAGGTCAGACTGATGCCTCGGCAGCCGGATCCTGATCTGGAAGAACGCATCCTGAAGGCAGCCCACGCGCTGTGGCGGCGGGGAGGCGACAAGGCACTCACCCTGCGGGCGGTAGCCCAGGCCGCAGGCACCAATACTCCCGCGGTTTACCGCCGCTTCAGGAACCGCCGGGAGCTGGTGCGAGGCCTGCTGGGGATAACCGTAGCCCGCATCGGCAAGATCTTTGCGGCCGGGGCAACGATCGAACAGATGACCGAGGCCTACGTAGACCTGGCGCTGGAGCAGCCGCGCGAGTTTGAACTGTTTTACACGCACGCGCGCGAGATGGCCCCGCCGAAGCGATCGGGCGTGCCTAAACCCATCCGGGAATCGAGACCGAACTTCGCCCTGCTGGAACAGACGGTAGCGAAACGAGTGGGAGGTTCGCCGGAAGATCACACGCGGCTGGCACTGGCCCTGTGGGCGACGATCCATGGGACGTCAGTCATATTGCTGTCGCGAGGGATTGAGGGACACGAGGAGGAGTTGCGGTCCGCATGCCGGACGGCGGTGAAAACCATGATCGATGCGGCGGCCAACTTTTCCGAAAAGAAGTAAGCGCCCGTGCGCCCCAGGCACCTGAAGGGGTAATAACCTATTCCATCCTCGCTGAACCCTGTCCATCTCAGGCATACTGGGGGAGGCGGGAATTGACGGCCGAGGAAGAGGCGAGACCGTGGCGGTGAAAGTGCTGCTGGTCGAGGACAGCAAGTTCTTGCGCGTCTCAACTGAGCGGGCCTTGGCGGCGGCCGGGTATCAGGTGGTCTCCGCCGCCGACGGAGAACAGGCGCTGCGGTTGGCGCGCGAGCAGGCACCAGAACTGATTTTGCTCGACATCATGCTGCCCAGGATCACGGGACCCGATGTGTTGAAGGCGCTGAAGAGAGATCCGGCCACCGCGGCAATTCCCGTCATGATGATGACCAGCCTCTCGCAGAAAAATGCGAAAGCACTCGAAAAGGATGGGGCTGCCGGCTTTTTCGAAAAGTCCGACGCCATGCTGGGGAAAGGCCCCGGCTCGCTGGTGGCGGCGATCGAAAGACTGCTGAAGAAATGATCCCGTGCCGGTTGCAGACTGTCCGGCTGCTCTGCCCCATCTGTTAGAGAATTCTCATCCCCGCCCATCTCGGCTAGACCGACCCTCCAATTCTGCCGATAAGAAACCAGAAGACTGTTCGGTCGTGACTCCGCCTGCGACAGGAGAGCCGAGTCAAGATTCGAGATTTTGATCGATTCGAGGGAAAACAAGCACGCGTGTGACCAAGATTCTGCTGGTCGAGGACAGCAAGTTTCTGAGGCTGGCAACGGAAAGGGCGCTGGCCCGGGCGGGGTATGACGTAATCACCGCCGCCGATGGGGAAGAGGCTGTGAAGAAGGCGCGGGAGAGTCATCCGCACTTGATTCTCCTGGATCTGTTGCTGCCGAAGGTGACGGGGACCGACGTGCTGAAAGCGCTGAAGCAGGATCCGGCAACCGCCGGGATCGCGGTGGTCGTCCTGACCGGCATGTCGCAGAAGAACGAGGATTGGCTGCGCCGCGACGGCGCTTTTGCCTTCCTGGGCAAATCGGAGTTGGCCCTGGACAAGGGCGCTGACGCCCTGCTGGGGGCGGTGGCCGACGTCCTCAAGAAACTACACCTCGAGGTTCCGCCCCGGGCCGCTCACGGCCACGAAATAGGGGTCTGAGTCTCTACCTCAGCGTTGCAGCAACGCCCCTATCGGCCGGGGCGCAAACACGATTCGCATCTGCGATTCGTATCCGGGTATGCCTTCAGGCATACCGCGAGCAAGGTTCCCATTGCGCCTTCAGGCGCTGAATCCGCGCCTCCCGGTTTCGCCTACCGGTCTTCCGCACAATCGCGAGTAACGTTTGTCCCATGACCTTCTGCTCTTGACTTCGAGCCTTGGCCGGCGCTGGTTTACTCTCCGGCCCAGTGTTGCCGCTGATCCCCTGAAAATAAATCACTTATGGATGGGAACTCGGAAGGGCCCGCCGGAGTCTATGGGTAGTGAAGGTGTCGGTTCCGCTGGCGGTTGGCGGGACTGGGCCAGAGCGGTAATTTTCAAGGCGTGGCGGGGTGGAAAATCCTATAATCAAGGGGACGCCGGTATGGCGGGAGCAACCACCTTGGGTGATCTGGCGAGTGCCATCGGAGCGCGGACGCACCAAGAAGCGGCGATCGTGGCCGAGTTGAAAGCCGGTTCGGAAGCGGCCTATGCCTGGCTGATCGGCGAGTTTCAGCAGCCGGTGTTTGGGCTCGTCTACCGCGTCGTCAATGACACGGCCGACGCGGCCGACACCACCCAGGACGTGTTCCTGAAAGTGTTTCGCGGCATGAAACACTTTCACGGCCAGTCCAGCCTGAAAACCTGGATTTACCGCATCGCCCTGCACGAGGCAGCGAACCGCCGGCGCTGGTGGTTCCGCCACAAGGCACGCGAGACTTCGATCGAGCCGGTGGAGTCGGAAGGCCCGAACATCGGGGAAAAAGCCATGCAGGCGGCGTTGACCGATCGGGCGGATTCTCCCTTCGACAACGTGGCGCACCGCGAGGTGCAGCAGCGGGTAGAAGAGGAATTGCGCAAGCTGCCGGAGCCGTATCGCACGACCCTGATCCTGCGCGATCTGGAAGACATGTCCTACGAAGAGATTGCCGAAGTGCTGGAGGTTTCGCTGGGAACCGTGAAGTCGCGTCTGACTCGCGGCCGCGATGCCTTGCGGCAACGCCTGACGCCATATGTGCGCGAGGTGGGCAACGAACTGGGGTTGACCGCACCGGAACCAGAGCACAGTGTGCGGTCGCAGGTAGCTGCTGGGGGTAGAAGGGTTGAGGTGACGCAATGAAGGGCCCAGAGAAGATCAAGCAACTGCGGTGTCCCCAGGCGAAGCGGCTGTTCTCGCCATATCTGGATGGGGTGGTGACGGGCACCGAGATGCTCGCGCTGCAGGAACATTTGTTGGATTGCGCCGCTTGCCAGTCCGAGTACCAGGCGCTGCGCCGGACCCAGCAGTTGCTTGCCGGTGTGAAGCGTCCGCAGGCTCCCGAAGACCTGGGGTTGCGGCTGCGAGTGGCGATCTCGCGCGAGGCCGCCGCGGCCCGGGCGCCGTTCCAGGGATTGCTGGTACGGCTGGAAAACAGTTTCCAGGCATTCATGGTTCCGGCGACGGCTGGTTTCCTGAGCGCGCTGGTGATTTTTGGCATCGCCATGGCCTACTTTGTTGCGCCCTCGTCGCTGCAGGCCAATAACGACGTGCCGCTGGTCATGGTCAACACCCAGCCGGAGCTGCAACCGAGCGCGTTTGGCGTGACCATGGACACGATTGATGACGATTCGCTGGTGATTGAGGCTTACGTGGATGCGAACGGGCGCGTGCAGGATTACCGGGTACTTTCCGATCCCAGCGGAACCAGGGAACTGGCGCCGCAAGTCAAAACCATGTTGCTGAACTTTATGACCTTCACGACTTACAGGCCTGCGCTGTCCATGGGCCGCCCCACGCCCAGCCGCGCCGTGCTGTCGTTTTCTAAGATCAGCGTGAAGGGCTAGCGGAAGCGGCCACTGATTAAGCAATTCGGAGTCGTCTCGTAAATCGTTTTGGGAAGGGCACGGCTTCAGCCATGCCGCCCAGAACCAATAAAGACGCGGGCTCTAGCCCCTGAGGAAGCCCGACCTGGTTCCTCCCGTAACCCTGACCGATGGCCGCTTCCGGCGAAGCCGGTAGTGTCCTGATTTGTCCATTCTCACGCCAGAGTCACGGAGAAAGCCTCGAACCTGTGGCAACCAGAAGGGAAAGAGTTTACCAAGCAGTTGGGTTTCTCTGTGTCTCTGTGACTCTGTGGTGTAACAACTTGATTGGGACAGTGCCGCCAAGGCCAGCCGGGTTGCAAAGGCTTGGCCGGTCCATTTAGTCTTGAATTCTCTTCACGATAAACAGCCGGCCGGGATGGCGGAACTGGCAGACGCAGCGGACTCAAAATCCGCCGGTACTTAGTACCTTGGGGGTTCGATTCCCCCTCCCGGCACCAATCGTTTCGGATCAATCCGCTAAAGCCCAATCATCAAACAATCTTGACGGCCCCACGCACACAACTGCGCCCCTTCCCCGTACAGGGCTCGCCGGAGGGAAGGGCTGCGCTTGTGCCGGACTCCGCAACGTATATGATGGCTCACTTGAACTGGTGTCAACGCCGTGCCGGAATGCCGGCGGCTAAATCCAAGGGGGCTTCTTTACGATGGGAGCGTCAAATCTTACGGCGGCAAAACAAGAACACGGACTTTTTCCTGCGGGACACATCTTCCCTTTTATTCTGGTGACCGCGCTGTTCTTTTTGTGGGGAATTCCCAATAACCTGAACGATGTGCTGATTCGGCAGTTCATGAAGTCGTTTGCGATTAACCGGTTCGAGGCGGGGCTGGTGCAATCGGCCTTCTACCTGGGGTACTTTCTGCTGGCCATCCCCGCGGCCCTGCTGATGCGCCGCCTCGGCTACAAAGCGGGATTTGTGACTGGACTCCTTCTGTACGGATTGGGATGTTTTCTGTTCTGGCCGGCAGCGCTGAGCGGAAGATACCTGTTTTTCCTCATGGCACTCTTCGTGATTGCCAGCGGTCTGTCGTTTTTGGAAACTGCCGCCAATCCTTTTATTGCGCAACTGGGTGATCCGGAGAGTTCGGAAAGGCGTCTCAATTTCTCGCAGGCATTTAACCCGCTGGGTTCGATCACCGGGGTCCTCATCGGCACCGTATTCATTTTCTCCGGGGTGGAACTGACTTCCTCGCAGATTGATGCACTCAAGGTCCAGCACGTCTATGACGCCTATCTGCGATCCGAGACTTTGCGCGTGGTCAAGCCCTACCTGGCTCTGGGAGCGTTCACCGTATTCTGGGCGCTCTTAATTTTGCGCACGAAGTTTCCCGCCATCCAAAGCGAGCATGAAGCCAGCAGAGAGGATCATGGACGATTCCGCGACCTCCTTGGCTACCCGCATTTCCTCCTGGCCGTCTTAGCCCAGTTTATGTATGTCGGCGCTCAGGTGGGCACCTGGAGCTACTTCATCCAGTATGTGCAGGAGGCGACGCACCGGCCGGAAAAATTTGCGGGATATTTTCTGACTGGCACGCTGGCCGCTTTCGGATCGGGGCGGTTCATCTCGGCTTACCTGATGCGTTTCCTGGCGCCGAGCAAGCTGCTGGGCGGGTATGCGGTGGTGAACGTGGCGTTAGTCGCGGTGGGTGTCCTGATGCCCGGCTGGGCGGGATTGTGGGCGCTGTTTCTCACCAGCTTCTTTATGTCGGTAATGTTTCCGACCATTTTCGCCCTGGGCCTGAAGAAACTGGGCCCGAACACAAAGATCGGCGGCTCGCTGCTGGTGATGGCCATCGTGGGAGGAGCTGTACTGACGCCCGCCATGGGGCTGATGTCCCAGGCCTACGGCATCGCCCGGGCCTATCTGGTCCCGCTCGTCGCGTATGTTTTCGTCGCCGTCTACGCCTTCGTGGGAGCCAATCTTCGTCCGAAAGCGGAGTTGGAACAATCGCCAGCGATGGCTCGCGGAACGGTTGGAATACACTGATCACACAAAACTGCTGCTCATGAACGCCATCCTCATCAGCATCCTGTTAGGCCTGACCGCGGCCGCGGCCAACGTCTTCGGCGGAGCGATCATCGTGCAGCGCCACTGGGAGCGCCGTTACCTGCGCTACTTTGTCGCGCTGGGCGCGGGGTTCATGCTGGCGACGGCCATCGTCGAAATGATTCCGCAGAGCATCGCACTGCGGGGAAAGTCCGCGGCAGGGCTGGTGCTGCTCGGTTACCTGATCATTCATTTTTTTGAGCATACAGTCACCCCCCATTTTCATTTCGGCGAAGAAACCCATCGCGACGAGTTTATTCATTCCCATAAGAGCTACTCGGTGCTGCTCGGGCTGGTGATTCATACCTTTTTCGACGGAATCGCCATCGCGTCCGGATTCCTGGTTTCGAGCTGGCTGGGCTGGCTGATTTTCTTCGCAATTTTTCTGCACAAAATTCCCGAAGGATTTACGGTGAGTTCGGTCATGCTGGCCAGTGGCCGCAGCCGCGGCATCGCCTGGGGAGCGTCAGTGGTTCTGGGCGGTTCAACCCTGGCGGGGGTTCTGACCATGGCGCTGTTTCGCCACCACGTGGGCGCGGGCCTGCCGTTGGCGGCCGGGGTCACCATCTACGTCGCGGCCTCCGATCTGGTTCCCGAAGTCAACAAGGAGCCCGCCATGAAGATGGCTCTGCTGGTCTTCGTGGGCGCCGGATTGTTCTTCCTGCTGGACCGGTTGTTTCACGTATGACCCCGCACGGGCCTGCGGCAGTCGTGCAGTGTGGGTGCTAAGGGCCACTTTAGAGGAGTCATCCCGACGCCCCGCGTTTTCACCAGCGGGGCAAGGGATCTCGCGTGCAGCGTGCACACGTTACGTCCACACGAGATCCCTTCGACACGCTCAGGGCAGGCTCTTCGCTCCGCCTGAAGACCGGCTACGCTTAGGATGATGCAGCATTCAGAGTCCAAATTGCACCACTACCCGGCCCGCGGTTTTGTGCCCAGAAACGCGCATCCTAGGGTAAGATAACGTCTCGCCGATGACCGCCGTCCTTTAACTCCGCCGCCTGCATTTCCTGAGCGAAACCTGCGCCGCCGTGCGCTCGCCGCTCTCCTGTCCTGTTATCTACAACCAGAAAGGAGCTCCGATATGCAATTCCTGGATAAGGCGTTCGCTCGCCGTCTTGAGTCCGGCGAGGAGATGCCGCAGGTGTTTTACGCGCAGGTATTTCAGAAGACACGGCCGGAAGTGAGGGCAGCAGAAGAGGCAGTCTGCGGCGGCCACATGAGTTTCTGCGGCCTCGGATCGCCCGTGGGACGGGCGGTTGGCCTCGGACTGGATCGCCCCTTTACCGCGGCCGATCTTGACCAGGTCGAAGCTTTCTATCGGGCGCACGGCGCTCCGGCGCAGGTAGATCTGTGTCCCATGCACGAGCCGGCTGTGTTTGAGATGGTCAAGGAACGAGGTTATGCCATCGCAGAGCTGAACAATGTGCTGTACCGGAAGCTGGACGCGGATGAGAAATTCCCTTCACTTCCTCCGGGATGCGAGATTCGGCGCGCTCGGATGGAGGAAGCCGGCGTGACCGGCGCGATCGTCGAGAGTGCGTTCTTCCCCGAAGGTGCGCCCGAAACGTTTCGGGGACTAGTTGCGCCGCTTTACCAGATGGAAGGCGCGCTGGCTTTTGTCGCGAGTGTGGATGGCAAGCCGGTAGCGTGCGGGACGGGATTGGTGATCCCGGAGCACCGGATGTTTGCCTTGTGCGGCGCGGGCACGCTGGCCGATTATCGCGGACGCGGCCTGCAGACCGCCCTGCTGCGGGCTCGCATGGCGGCCGCGGCCGGGGCTGGATGCGAGTATGCGGTGGTAGTCACGCAGGGCGGCACGACCTCGCAGCGCAACGCGGAAAGACTGGGCTTCCGCGTAGCCTATAGCAAGGTGACCGTGATCAAGCAGTTGGACGCGTGAAGTCACCGTTGCGGTCGCACAAGACTCCATAGCATAGTGAAGTTATGACAACACCGCGCAAGCACAACAGGTTCGGCCGAGCGGACGACGCGCCCATCGCTACGCAATCGTTTTCGGCTCGATCCCATACGCTTCCACCCACTGGTCGTGGGTCGCTGCGTGGCGGGCCACTGAAAGCACAGTCCGTATCCATCGGGGTCCTTGAACCACAACTGTTTCATGCCGTAGGGCGCGACTTTCGGCTCTTTCACATCCAGGCCGTGCGCGCGAAGGTGTTGGTAAGCGGCGTCCAGATTCTGGCAACCGAAAAACAGGCAGGTGTCTTCGTGGGCAGCGACGCGCGCCGGATCGGGAGCAGGAGGCCGCTGGTCCGCTTCATAGGCGGTATTGAGCATCAGTTCCCCGCCATTCAACCTGAGTCCGGCCCAGTTGCAGTCGTCCCCGGGCTCGGACGTGGCCCAGAGCTTGAACCCCAGCACGTCGCGGTAGAAGCGAATCGCGGTCGGCATGTCGAAAACCTGCAGTAGTGGAGCGACACCATGAATGTCCATGGGCGTGCCATCCTCCTTGCTTGGCGCGAGAATATATCAGAAGATCGAATCTCTTGCGATTGGACGTGTGCGGCTGTCCACCGTAAGCGTAGGGGCTTTTAGAGCTAGACTCTTGAGAGAGTTGTACCGGTTCAGAAGAGAATCTGCCATGAATGTGGACGAAATTCGGCAGTTCTGCCTCGCTTTTCCGCAGGCGACAGAAAAGCTGCAATGGGGAGACGACCTTTGCTTCAAAATCCGGGGTAAAATCTTTGTCATTGTCAGCCTGGACCATCGCAAGCTGTGCTTCAAGTGCGCGCCCGACACGTTTGCGGAGCTGATTGAGCGGGAGGAGATTCGTCCGGCGCCTTACGTCGGACGGTATAACTGGGTGCTCGTGGAGCAACTGGACGCGCTGCACAATAACGAGGTGAAAGATCTGATCCGGCAGTCGTATGAGATGGCGGAGGCCAAGGCCCCCAAAGCGAAAGCTCGAACCCCAAAGCGGAAGAAGAAAAGCTGATAGGAACGCGGATCGGGCTAGGACGCTCGTGTGACCAGGGGCTGATGTTTCCGCGCTAAAGAAGATTTCGCCTGCGCCCCGTCGTGACAGCCGGTTTTGACGGGCGTGTTAGCCTCTTTGTCGGAGTTGGGTCATGCCCGTGACCTATAGTATCGATGCTCAGGGGAAGATGATTCGTACCACCTGCAGCGGTCCCGTGAAGCTGGGGGAGGTGTTGGATCACTTCAAGACGCTTCAGGACGATCCCGCCTGTACGGGACAACTCGATGTTCTGTTGAACGTGAGTGAGACGGAATCGTTGCCGCAAACCACCCAGCTGGGGAATGTCATCGGGGCCGTGAGCATGGTTCGCGAAAAGGTTGAGTTCCGGTTTTGTGCCATCGTTGCCAGCCGCGACGCCATGTTCGGCATGATGCGGATGTTCGAGGTTTTTGCCGGCCGGTATTTTCGCGGAATCCAGGTATTCCGTGAAGCGACCGAAGCCGAGGCTTGGCTGGCGGCGCAGCGAGCGGCGCAGGATACCGGACACCAACCGGATCCCCGCGGCACCTGAATCCGGCATTACCACTGCCGGTCCCGGATTTGACTCGGCTCCCGGCGGTCGGCTAGCCTCAAGAGTCCCCGTGGCAATTCCGACACCTTCAACCCGCATGCAATCCCCGCATAAAACCTTGATTTGGCTGCTGATGGCGGCCCTGGTCGCTTCTGCCGCCGCTTCCACGCGCCCGCTTCGAGCCCAGCACGGCATGGTGGTGAGCGCAAACGAACTGGCGTCGCGAGTGGGGGTAAAAACCATGCAGTCGGGAGGCAACGCGGTGGATGCCGCCGTGGCCACGGGATTTGCGCTGGCCGTGGTGCATCCGGCGGCAGGGAATCTCGGCGGCGGCGGGTTCATGCTTGTGCGCTGGGCCGGCGGCACGGCCCGGTTCCTCGACTACCGCGAAAAGGCTCCAGCGGCGGCCACGCGCGATATGTACCTGGACGCGCAGGGCAACGTGATCGAAGGTGCCAGCGAAATTGGATACAAGGCAATCGGCGTGCCGGGCTCGGTTGCGGGCATGGTCTATGCCGAGCAGAAATGGGGCAAGCTCACGCTCAAGCAAGTGATGGCGCCCGCCATCAAGCTGGCGCGCGAGGGCTATGCGCTGACTTGGGACGAGGCCGACGATCTGCATGACAGTTTCCTGGCCAAATTCCCCGAGTCGAAGCGGGTGTTTCAGCGCGATGGCGATTACTACAAGCCGGGGGAGATTTTCCGCCAGCCCGATCTGGCGCGGACGCTGGAGCGAATTGCCGCGAACCCCGACGACTTCTATCACGGCTCCCTGGCGCGAGAACTGGCCGCGGCCATGCAGAAGGGCGGCGGGCTGATTACGGCTGACGATCTGGCACACTACGAAGTAAAGGATCGCGAGCCGGTGCGGGGCACCTATCGCGGATATGAGATCATCAGCGCGCCCCCGCCGTCGTCGGGTGGAACCGCGCTCATTGAATCGCTTAATATCGTCGAAGGCTACGATCTGGCGAAGCTCGGCAATCGTTCGGCGCAGGCCATTCACTTGATCACCGAGGCCTTCCGGCGGGCTTTTCTTGATCGCGCCGAGTTTCTCGGAGATCCCGACTTCACCAGGATTCCGGTAGCGCAGTTGATTGACAAGAAATACGCGGCGGCCTGGCGGGAAACGATTGATCCGGCACACGCCAGTCCAAGCAAAGACCTGAAGCGGCCGGCGGTTTTCAGCGAACTGGAACAGTATGCCGCGGAGCATCCGCCGGCAGCGCCGCCGCACGAGTCCCATCACACCACGCACTATTCGGTGGTGGATGCCGAGGGCAATGCGGTCGCGGTGACCACGACCATCAACGACTGGTTCGGATCGCGGGTCACGGCTGACGGGCTCGGCTTCCTGCTGAACGACGAGATGGATGACTTCTCGGCGAAGCCGGGCGTTCCCAATGGCGATGGGTTGCTTCAGGGCGCCGCGAACGCCATCGGCCCGGGGAAGCGGCCGCTGTCGTCCATGACCCCGACCATTGTGGTGCACGACGCCAAGCCGGTCATGGTGCTGGGCTCGCCGGACAGTTCGAAGATCATCACCATTGTGGCCAATGTTCTGATAGGCGTGGTGGACTACGGAATGAA
>Ga0181521_10000917_pt1 | contig 36583 bp, 38 predicted proteins | sample PEATcosm2014_Bin_32_FD_119764 | JGI IMG/M metagenome (GOLD analysis project Ga0181521, IMG submission 119764) | Peatland microbial communities from MTU Mesocosm Facility, Houghton, MI, USA - PEATcosm2014_Bin02_60_metaG | ecosystem: Environmental > Terrestrial > Soil > Wetlands > Peat | place...
AACCCCCCTCCCCTGTTGAATGATTGGAAGCCGGCGCCACCGTGGAATCCACCAACCGGCCCGCGTCCGACGAAGCCGGGTCCGCGACCCACAAAGCCGGGGCGGCCGTAGAAGCCGGGACGGCCCCAGAAGCCCGGGCGTCCATAAAATCCGCCGTGGAACCACGGGCCGGCGCCGATGAAGACGCCCCCGGAGAACCAGCTAGGGCCATAGTAGCCGTAAGGCGCGCACGCGTACGGGTAATACGGGTAGTAGCCGTAGGCGCACACGGGAGCCGGGCCAACATAGGCCGGACCCGCGTACACCGGGCCGCCAATCCCAATGCCGACCGAAACTCTTTGCGCTTGTGCGAAAGAGGCTGAAACCAGGCAAATGCCGACTAGGGCGAGAATTCTTAGGTATCGCATCTTGTACTCCTTCTGAGACCCCGTGAAGCCGGTCTCAAGAACTCATGTCACGCTCTTCAGTGACTCTCCACTTCAAGAGATGCACAGGAAATGCCAAAGGTCGCTGTCAGCCGGGTGGGCCGACAAGCTATGTATTATCAATGGAATATGTGGACTAGCCCTGCCTGATGGTGACCTTCGCGGGATGCCTGCGGTGGTGCTTTTCACGCGGCTCTGGTGCTCTTCAACCAGCCGCGGAATGGAGGGGTTTTGTCCTGCGAACGCGGGAGTAGTGTTCTTCCCCGGGATTCAACGGGAATCCGCGGCCCGTCGGGATCTAGCGCGTCCGCCGGCTACTGCTTGTCGTAGATCGCGGTGCTACTGATCTTGTTGCCTTTGGCATCGGTTCCAGTTGTGGTGACGGTGCGGCTCTTGCCATCGGCCGAGATAACGACGCGACCGGTCAGCGCAACCTTTCCGCCCTTCTTGTTGGTCAGCGCCAGGGTGTGATCGTTGACCCGCCGATACGCCCGCGTGTCGGACGTCGGATCACCGGTCAAGGGGTAATCTTTGCCGTCGAACTTGCCCGTCCATTCGTTATGCGCGGGCTTGCCGTCGCCGTCGACGCCGTCCACGGTGACTTTCACGCTGTCGCCCGCCATCGCGTAGACGACGGTTACGTTTTTCCCGTTTCCGGGGCTGAACTTCGACTTGGCCTCGTTCAGCTTCCAAGTGCCCATATTCACGTCTTCGGCGGCGAAGCACACCGCGACCGCGACGAACAGCGTCGCCAGAGTCAGCAAGATCGTTCTCGTCTTCATGTGATCTCCTCTCACGGATTCCCGTCTTGAGGTGGGAAAACTGCGCGCATCATACACCCGTTTTGGTTCCCGTCCGCCTTCGCGCGTAGCGCCGGGCGCAAGGGTCATTCATGGCCGGATTGGCGCACAATGCGCGCGTTAAGCGGTGCGAAAGTGGCCAAAACTGTCACCAGCGCGGAAGGATTTCGTGCTTCGAACTCGAACTAATTTTAGGGGTATTTCAGCGGCGGCGGGACTTTGTGCGCGGGCGAGACTTCGTCTTCGCGCGGGAGCGTCGCTTCGATGGCTTCGATTTTGACGCGCTCTGAATCTCCCGACGACGCGCGGCGGCCCAGCCGGGCTTGTTGGCCTGGCGGCCGCGGGCGATGGCGAGCGCGTCCGGCGGAACATTGTCCGTGATGACGGAGCCGGCGGCGACGTACGCGCCGTCGCCGATGCGCACGGGCGCGACGAGCGCCGAATCGCTGCCGATGAAGACGCGCCGGCCGATTTTCGTTTCGTACTTGGCGAAGCCGTCGTAGTTGCAGGTGATCGTGCCCGCGCCGACGTTGGTCTCTGCGCCGATCGTGGCGTCGCCGAGATAGCTCAGATGCGGCGCTTTGGCGCGCTCGTGCAGCACCGTGTTTTTCATTTCCACGAACGTGCCCACGTGCGCGCCCTCGCGGACATCGCTGCCGGGGCGCAGCCGCGCGAATGGCCCGACCAGCGCTTTCGGCCCCACGCGCGAAGAAACAAGGTGGCATTGTGGGAAGATCGTCGCATCGTCATCGATGCGCATGTCGATGAGCACGCTGCCGGTGCGGATCGCGCAGCGCGCGCCGATCCGCGTCTTGCCAAGAAGCTGCACGCCCGGCTCGATCACGGTATCGGGCCCTGCGGTGACGTCCGCATCGATCACCACGGTTTCCGGGAGATAGATTGTCACGCCGGCGTCCATCAGTTCGGCGGCCTTGCGCGCGCGCAAGACGCGGTCGGCGTCGGCAAGATGCGCGCGCGTGTTGCAGCCGACGACTTCATCCGGGTCGGCGGCGACGTAAGCGAGAACGCGCTCGTTGCGCTCGCGCAGCATGGCGATTGCATCGGTGAGATACAGCTCTCGATGAGAGTTATTCGGACGCAGCGCCGCGAGGCACGGCCAGAGCTTTTCGAGCGTGAAGCAGTAGATGCTGGAGTTCACTTCGCGAATGTCGCGCTGTTCGGGCGCGAGGGCTTTGTCTTCGACGATGGCCTGCACGCGGCCTTCGGCGTCGCGCACGATGCGGCCGTAGCCTGAAGGATCGGCGAGTTCGGCGGTGAGAATCGTGGCGGCGGCTTCGCCGCGGCGGTGCGTGTCGAGGAGCGCGGCGAGCGTCTCGGTGCGCAGCAGAGGCGCGTCACCCGGAAGGACGACCGCAACCTTCGCACTCTTGCGAATGGCGCGGCGGGCGATCTGCATGGCGTGGCCGGTGCCACGCTGCGGCTGCTGCACGATCGTCTGCGCGGGAATCTGCAAGCCAAGTCCCGCGACGACCGCGGCGACCTCGTCCGCCTGATGGCCGACGACGACCAGGATCTGCGCGGGCTTGAGCGACTGGCAGGCGCGCACCACGTGCTCGATGAGCGGGCGTCCGCCTGCGCGATGCAGGACTTTCGCCAGCTCGGAACGCATGCGCGTCCCTTTTCCCGCGGCAAGGATGACGATGGAAGTGTCGGAAGCGGCCACTGCGCGTATTGTTACCCCCGCTTTCACCCTTTGGCAACCGGTGAATTAATTGACATTTCCGGGCGAACACGCGATAAGCGGATGGCAGGGTCCCCGCCGGGCTGGTTAGGTCACATTGGAGGTGCGGCGATGGTATGCCCGCGTTGCGGTGAGGCCAACGCGCTGGGCGCGAAGTTCTGCGTGCAGTGCGGCGCGGAGATGCCGCCGGACTTTGCGCCGCCAGCGGGCACGCCGTCAGTGCTGGGCCTATCCGGAGCCGCAGCCGCGCCTGCACCGCGTCCGATCCAGCCAACGGAGACAAGCGGCAAGGCCATCGGGAGTCTGATCTGCGGAGTCTTCTTCTGGATATTTCCCGCGGCCGTTGGCGCGATCATCCTGGGGCATCTCTCGCTATCAGACATTCGCAGGGCCGCCGGGCGGCTGAAAGGCCACGGAATGGCCGTGGCCGGGCTGGTGCTTGGGTACTCGGGCATATTTGTGATCCCGTTCGTGCTGATCATCGCCGCCATCGCGATTCCGAATCTTCTGCGCGCGAGGATCGCCGCGAATGAGTCGTCAGCGGTGCAGTCCCTGTGGGCCATCCATACGGCGTCGGTTGAGTATGCCGCGACCTACGGCAATGGCTTCGCTCCGGACCTGGCGACTCTTGATGGCGCAGGAACAGGCGCGCCGAGCTGCGATCGCGCGCGGTTGATCAACGGCATCCTCGGGTCCGGGGAGAGGGCTGGATATACTTTCACCTACACGTTACGACGAGGAGACGTAAGCGAGCAAACACTCTCACCACGGGCGGCCGCGAATGGATGCTCGACTCCCGGGGCCAGCAGATTTACTCTAAACGCCGATCCGGTAACGCCGGGAACGACCGGGCAGCGAAGTTTCTATATAGACCAAACGGGCGTCGTCCGGTGGAACGGCAATGGACCTGCGGCGGCCGACAGCCCGCCATTGGAGTAGCTTCAGAAAACCCCTGAAATTCAGGATGCGGCGGAAACGGAAGCGGAAGTGCGCGCCGTGGTTGCGACGGTGTCCTGAATTGCAGGCGCCTCAGTGGTCTCAATCCAGAGCGAGTGGTCGGCGAGAAGGCGCGTGACGAGCTGCGTGTGCAGGGCGTGGCCGGCCCTGTGCGCAACAATGCGCGCCTGGAGCGGTCGCCCGACCAAAGCGAGATCGCCGATCAAATCGAGCGCTTTGTGGCGGCCGAATTCGTCCGGGAAACGCAGGGGACCGTTCATGACGGACGTATCGTCGAGCACGAGAGCGTTCGCGAGCGAGCCGCCGCGGATGAGGCCCATCTCCTGCAACGCCGCAAAATCCTTCACGAAGCCGAACGTTCGCGCCGGAGCCAATTCGCGGCTGAACGTCTCGCGGTCGACAACCAGCTCGATATCCTGCGGGCCGATCAGCGGATGGTCGTAGTCGACAAAGCAGTGGACGCTAAATTCGTTCGCGGGATAGATGCCGATGCGGCGGTCGCCGTCTTCGAACTCCAGCGGCTTGACGACCCGGATGTAGCGCCGCAGGCGGCGCAGCTGGCGCGTTCCGGCCTCCGCGAGCAGGTCGATGAACGGCTTGGACGACCCGTCGAGGATCGGCAGCTCGAGGGCGTCGAGTTCCACGTAGACGTTGTCGATGCCGCAGCAGTAGAGCGCCGCCAGCAGGTGCTCGATGGTCGAAATCAGGACGCTTTGCTTCATCAAGCTCGTCGCGTAGCTGACGCGGGCGACGTTGCGCACGTGCGCCTCGACCATGAAACCATCGAGGTCCACGCGCCGGAACACGATGCCCGTGTCCACCGGCGCGGGCACGAGCCGCAGGCGGCTGCGGACCGCGGTGTGAAGCCCCACACCTTCAATTTCGACCGGGCGCTGAATCGTAGTCTGGTATGGCATCTGAGAGAGACAATTCTAGTGGCATTTCGGTGGCCTCTGCAAAGCATTTATTAACCTGTATTTACAATGACTTACGAAGAGGCAGGAATTCGAGTGTTGTAATTGTACAACAAACAGCCCGCTTCCTATGTGTCCCGACTTGAACGCTGTGGACGGTTCCACGGCGGGACCCCACCCCGGCAAACCCGGATTTGTTTCGACGGTCTTGTGCGGGTAGAATGAGGCTGCGAGATGGCTTCTCCGTTCAACATATTTCCGAACACTTCCCCGACGCCGCCAGCGGGTACGCCGCGGCCGGCGTGGCTGCGGGTGCGCTTCCCGGGCGGTCCGGGCTATCAGGACCTGAAGCGCATCATGCGGACGCTCGACCTGCACACGGTCTGCGAGAGCGCGCGATGCCCGAACATGGGCGAGTGCTGGGAACATCGCACGGCCACGTTCATGATCCTCGGCAACATCTGCACGCGTGCGTGCGGGTTCTGCGCGGTGCCGAGCGGGAAGCCGATCGGTCCGCCGGAAGAAGACGAACCGGAACGCGTCGCCGAAGCGGCCGAGCGGATGGGTTTGCGCTACGCCGTTGTGACCTCGGTGAATCGCGACGACCAGTCGGACGGCGGCGCGGCGATTTTCGCGCGGACGATCGCCGAGATTCGCAACCGCATTCCAGACTGCAAGATCGAGGTGCTGATTCCGGATTTCCGCGGCGATTGGAACGCCCTGGAAACCGTGATGGCCGCGCGGCCCGACGTGCTGAATCACAACATGGAGACCGTGCCGCGGCTTTACCGGCGAGTGCGCAAAGGCGCGGTCTACGAGCGGTCCCTCGAGCTGCTGCGCCGCGCGCGCGAAATGGCGCCGGATGTGCCGACGAAAACCGGGATGATGCTGGGGCTCGGCGAGACGCGCGAGGAAGTTTTGCAGGCGATGGAAGAAATCGCCGCGCAGGGGACGCATATTCTGACGCTCGGGCAGTACATGCAACCAACGCACGAGCATCTGCCCATCGAGCGGTACGTCCATCCGGATGAATTTGCGGAATTCAAGCGGCTGGGCGAACAGATGGGATTCAAGCACGTCGAAGCCGGGCCGCTGGTTCGTTCCTCGTATCACGCCTTCGAACAAGAAGAAGCCGCGCGCAGCTGACTCATTAGAGCAATTAAGCGCCGGCAACTCCCGCCGAGTCCACACGAAGCAACATGCCGGCTCCGCTGTGGACGTTCACTTCGCCCTTCGTTGATTCGAGGATGATTTCGCCCACGGGATCGGTCCGGCCGGCGTGGGCAATCGTCAAATGCGGCAGGCTGTAAGGCCCGCATGCATCCGAAGAGAAGACCCAGAGCGCTTGCGGAGCGTCGTTGGCGTCCACGGCGCCGCGGCAGCCACGGTCCGGATTCTGGCTTAAGCGACTGAGCACGCCGCCGTCAACCGGCTTTCCAACATTTCCGAGGGTCCCTTCCACCGGGCCGCCTCCGCGATAGACGACGTCACCGCCGATCTGGACGGTTGTCCAGGCACTTTCGGGAGTTCCACGGTCCGGACCGGTGATCGGAAGCTGGGCCTGTTCAACTTCCGCGAGCGACGCAATGGCGCGGAGATTCGTCGCGATCGGGATTCTTTGGCGCGAAATCTTCAGCGTGTCGAAGCGCAGCGAAATCCTGGCGTGGTTTCCATTCGACGCTGAGGTCACGGCCGTGACGCGACCGATCACGGTGGCGCCGGCGCGAATGGTCCGTCCGTCGGGCAGCGGAACGTCCTGCATGATCCGCGCGGTGACGATCTGGCCGGGCTTGCTCTTTGTCGAAGAAAGGGTCGAGTTCAAAAGGACGGGGAGGACGGTTCCCGGCGGGATCGAGTCCGCCGCGTGCGAGGCGGCAGCGAACGCCAGCAGGCCCACGCACATGAAAAGTGCCGCGTGCTTGATCGCGCAGTTCATGCGATTTACCTCCTTGCTCCGCATACATAGTTTGAAGGCAATTCTACAGCCTTAGATGCCCGCGCGGCCTAATGGAGCGATGCGAGGAACGAATTGGCTAGATCGCGGGTGCGGGCGGTGCAAGCGGGATCGGGGTCCGAATCGGGCGACGGCGCGAGCACGGCGTGAAAATATCCCGAGGCTTTGGCGTCGCGGCCGAGTTCCGCGTTCAGGTTGCCGGCGAGAAGCTGGAAGACGGGATTGCGCGGATAGCGAGTGACGAGCGGCTCGGTGGTCGATAAGGCTTCTTCGTAGCGCTGGTCGAAGGTACGGAGATTCCTGGCGAGGTAAAAGCGGCTGTCGACGGGTAGAAACACGCCGCGCTCGATTCCGACTTTCATCTGGCGGATGCCCTCCTGTTTGTTCCCTCCGGGAATGCCCATGAAGAAGCGCAGCATCTTCGCGATCGCGGAAAGCGTGTCCACGTAGTAGTTGTAAAGGCCGAGGCCCGCAGTCGCGTCCGCCATATCCGGATCGAGTTGCAACGCGCGCAGGCATTCCGCGCGCGCGGCGATACCGGCGCGAGCGATGTTGCGCTTCTCGTCGCGCAGGCTATAGAGGCGGGCCTTCAGCGCGAAGCCAAGAGCAACGTAGAGATGCATCTCGGCCGTATCGGATTTCGCGATCTGCGCGCGGGCCAGGTCAATCGCCTTGTCGGCGAGCGCGAAATAGGCGTCGTCTTCGGGCTGCTTCGCGCGCTTCCATGCGTCGAGCTGACCCCACTTGATCTCGCAGGCGGCGCAATACGTCCTCCACCAGTCGGCCTCCGCCTCGAGCAGGTAGCCGACCGGGCTTTCCGGCTGGTCGCGCTCGATGTTGCGGGCGGTGGCGATCGCCGCGTCCGGGCTGCCGCTGTAGATTTGGTCCAACGCGTGTGCAGCGTCGGGCGAAAGGGTGATTCCGCCTGCACAGGCAGAAGGAGCGAGGAGCGCGGCGAGAAGGAGAAGCGCCGCGAAGCCCGCAAAGGTTCGCTGTCGAATCGAAACAGCAAAAAGCAAAAGCAGATCCCTCACCACCATCCGCAAAAGGCGCGGCTGGGTTCGGGATGACAACGCGCCGAGTGGGCAGCGCGGAGCCAAGGTCGAACGCCGGGCACGGCATGCCGTGCCCCTACGAAGAAAAACCTTCCGTACTCGAAGGCTGCGATTCATTTCACTCTCTTGAGCCAGCCGGCGAGCCAGGCGGCGGTGACGTACATCGTAAAGCATTCGAGCGCAAACGGCAGAAAGCCGAGATAGCCGAGCGCGGGCATCTCGAAAACTTTCCGCTGCTGAAACATCGGGAACGTGTAGTGCCATTTCGCCGCCGCCCAGTTGTTCCAGAATTCCCAAAACCAGCCGCAAATCCATCCGGAGAGGAGAAATCCGTAGAAGCGCCTCGAAAAACCTTCCGAGAAATCGCCGAGGAAGGACGGCAATCCGAGCCGGCGGTTCAGCGGATCGAGCAGCAGGACGAATCCGATCCACACAAGCGCGAAGAGATGCGCGGCGGCGCGTTGCGGAAGAACCAGCGGGACGATCAAACAGGCCGCACCGCAAGCAATCATCGCGCGCTCCGCGACGGCCGAGACTTTGCGGGGCTCAGACGGCATCGTTGGCAAAAGCGCCTGCACGAGGTCGGATGTCTCGAAGATCGCGGGCGTAATGGTGGCGAAGGACCAGGCATAGCCGAAGAGCGCGCCGGGCCATCCGATCGGCACGCCCACGTAGGTCCAATTGTGAAGGCGGAGATTGTAGGCTTCGAAGATGAGCCAGAGCGGAATCGAGAGGAGCGCCATGCGCGCGAGCGTGAGCGGCGCGTCGTTCAGACGCGAGCGGCCGGTGATCGCGAGGACGGCGGCATCGGCGATGAGAATGTAGGCGCTCCAGGCGACCGGCGTGAAATACGTGGCGACAGGCTCGACGTCGCGGAACATCAGCCACTCGGCCGCGGCGAGCGTTACGATTCCGAGCCAGCCGTGTGGTGGAAACGGCATCCAGCGTCGCGCGCGAAAGAAGCCGACGACAAGAAGCGTGGCCGTGGCGGCCGTGATGGCGATGCCGATGTCGATGGCAAGCATGGGCGTCGCTGCCTCGTAAGGCTCACGGATATGGTAACGCAGTCGGCGGCAGTTTTCGGACAGGCGCTCATCACTTTCTTGCTATGCTTTGCGCTGCTTTTTTGCGCCGGGAAGACACGATGAGCGAGCCGGAAAAACTCGAACGCGGACTGGGCCTCGTCGAAGCGACGTCGCTCAACATGACGTTCATGGTCGGAATCGGGCCGTTCGTCGTGATTCCGATGGTCATCAAGGCCGTGGGCGGGCCCGGAAGCCTGCTCGCATGGGTTGCGGGAGCGGCGCTTGCGCTCTTCGACGGCTGCATCTGGGCTGAACTGGGCGCGGCGATGCCGCAGGCGGGCGGAAGCTACGTGTACCTGCGCGAGGCGTACGGGCCGAAGCGCTGGGGACACCTGTTTTCGTTCTTGTTCATCTGGCAGACGCTTTTCCAGGGACCGCTCAGCATCGCTTCGGGAGCGCTGGGGTTCGCGGACTATTCGACGTACCTGGTCGCAAAGTCGAGCCGGCTCGCGGGAATCGTCGCCGCGCTCGGGTCGCACGGCAAGAACGCGATCGCGGGCGCGGTGGTCGTGCTGGTGGTGATACTGCTCTACCGGCGGATCACCCAAGTCGGGCGAATCTCGATCGTATTCAGCGTGATCGTGGTCGGGACGATCCTGTGGATCATCTCGGGTGGGGTCGCGCATTTTGACGCGTACCGCGTGTTCGACTTTTCCGGCAAGGAATGGAGCTCTTCGTGGCTCTTTTTCGCGGCGCTTGGCCACGCGACCGTGCAGACCGTGTACAGCTACCTCGGCTATTACAACGTCTGCAACCTGGGCGGCGAAATGAAGAATCCCGAGCGGAATATCCCGCGCGCGATTTTCATTTCGATACTCGGCATCACAGGCCTCTACCTCGCGATGCAGACGAGCATCCTGAGCGTGATTCCGTGGAAAGAGGCGGCCGCATCGACTTTCATCGCCAGCACGTTTATCGAGCGCGTGTACGGAAGTCCATGGGCAACGCTGGCCACGGCCCTGATCCTGGTGACGGCGCTGGGCTCGGTTTTCGCGGCCATGCTCGGCTATTCGCGCGTGCCCTATGCCGCCGCGCTCGATGGGAATTTCTTTTCGATTTTCTCGCGGGTGCACCCAACGAAGCGCATTCCGCATGTTGCGCTCGTGGCGGTGGCCGCGGCGGCGCTCGTTTTCAGCCTTGCGTTCAGCCTCATTTCCGTGATTCGGGCCATCCTTGCGATGCGCTGCATCATCCAATTCGTCGGCCAGGGGGTGGGGCTGATCCTGCTGCGGCGGCGCTGGGCAAGCGGCCGGTTGCCGTTCCGGATGTGGCTCTATCCGGTGCCGGTCGCGATCGCGATTGCGGGGTGGGTGGCGCTTTTCGTCGCAACGGGGCGAATACCCATGCTCGCTTCTCTGGCAGCGGCATCAGCGGGTATTCTTGTGTACCTGGGACGCGCGCGGTGGCTGCGACAGTGGCCCTTTGAGGAGATCGCCCGATGAGACGATGGATTTTGATTCTGCTCGCGATGGCTGCGGCGGGGCTGGCGCCGGCGCGACAGGCTTGCGCGCAATCGCTGCCGGAGACCGTCGAGGCGATCAGCAAGGCGAGCGTCGCGACGCGCATCCTTTACATCACGGCGCATCCGGACGACGAGACGGCGAGCATGCTGGCATATCTCTCGCGGGGCCTCTACGCGGATGTGGCGATGCTGCAGATCACGCGCGGGCAAGGCGGGCAGAATGCGATCGGACCGGAGCAGGACGGCCAGCTTGGAGTGATTCGCACGACGGAACTTCTGGCGGCGGGGCAGCATTACGGCGTGCGCCAATTTTTCACGCGCGCGGTGGACACGGGCTTTTCAAAGAGCGCCCCCGACACGATGAAAGCGTGGGGCGATCTGCCGGTCGAGGACATGGTGCGAGTGATTCGCACGTTTCGGCCGGACGTGGTAATCAACGGATGGGGCGGCGTCCATTTCGGACACGGGCAGCACCAGGCCAGCGGCATCTACGTGCCGGAAGCAGTGGCGGACGCGGCCGATCCGACAAAATTTCCCGAACAGATTGCGGAGGGCCTGAAGCCTTGGAAGGTGCGGCTCGAGCTGCGGCCAGCAGGATTTGGTTTCGGCCCCGCAGCGCCGCAGGCTCCCAGTGGCGCTGTGCAGTTGCCGGTGAACGACGTGTCGTGGCTGTGGGGCAAAAGCTACGTCGAAATGGGAATGGAAGGGCACGCGCAGCACCGTTCGCAGGGTACGCCTTCGTTTTCCGGCAATCCGTTTTTCCGCCGGCCAGTTCCGCTGATAACGGAACATGGACAGGAAGCGGGCGGCGGATTCGATCCGAGTCTGTTGCAGGAATGGGTCACGGCGCTGGCGTTCCGGTTTCCCAGTCTACAAGGCGTGATGTCCATGCCGCTGGCATCGGTGGAGGGCGATCTCTCGGTGGCCAGGAGATCGCTGGAAAACGGAGAGTTGAAGTCGCGGCGGGAAGCAACCTCGAAGGCGCTGGCCGAGGCGGGCAAGGAAATTGTGGCGCTGCGAAAGAGTGTTTCGAGCGCGGGTGGCGACGAGAGCGCGGCCGCGCTGTGGGAACTTGACCGAGTGCGCGAAAGAATCGACGCGGCGCTCATTGACGACATCGCGCTGCCCATCGACACCCAGGCGGACCGGCACGAACTCATTGCCGGCGAGAATTTTGCGGTGAGCGTGAATTTTCTCGATCAGCCGGCGGCGCCGGTGAAATGGACGGTGGACAAATCGAGCCTGCTCCTGCCCGAGGGCTGGACCGCGACGCTCGATGACGCGAAAGCAGGAAGCAACAGCTACCGCTTCACGGTCGCAATTCCCGCCGGGGCCAAGCCGCCAAGCTCGCCGGGCGACGCGATCCTACCATTCCCGCCGCCGCTCGTCCGGCTGGCGCTGCACGCGACGATCGACGGCTACGATTTCACGATCCACAAGCCGATCGAATCGGCAGAGGCCAAGACCACGGGGATCGAGGTCTATACGCTCGAACTCGTCCCGGCGGTGACGCTGACTGCCGACCCGGCGCAGGTGATGGTGCCGGCGAAGCGAGCGTCGGCGCCGATGGAATTGCTGGCGCGCGTGCGTTATCACGGTACGAAGCCCGCGACGGTTTCCGTGGGGCTCGATGCGCCGAATGGATGGAGCGCGCAGCCCATTCCTCCGCTCAGTTTTTCGGAGCCGGGAGATCGTCTGATTCGTTACGTCGTGACGCCGCCCGCGAAAGTCGCGCCGGGCGCGTATCCGTTGCACCCGTACGCGAAACTCGGCGACGAGACATTCCGCACGTCGCTCGAACCCATCCCGACGCTGCCGACGCGCGATTGGAGCGAGCCGGATGACGCGACCGTGCACGTGCTCGACCTGACGGTGCCGGCAGGATTGCACATCGGCTACATCGCGGGTGACAACGACGTGCTCCCGGAAACGCTGCGGCAGATCGGAATACAGGTGGATTTGCTGGATGAAGTGGCGCTCGCGTTCGGCGATCTGCGCCGCTACGACGCGATCGTCGTGGGCATCCGCGCGTACGAGCTGCGCCCGGACGTGATGGCCGCGAATCCGCGGCTGCTCGATTACGTGCAAAACGGCGGGACACTCCTCGTCCAGTACGAACGTGATTTCGCGTGGAACAAACTGCTGCCTGCGCCGTTCCCCGCGAAGATGCCGGACCAGACGTCTCGCGTGACCGATCCCAATTCGCCGGTGCATTTTCTCGCGCCGGATAACCCGCTGCTCAACACGCCGAACAAAATCACCATGGCCGATTTTCAGGGCTGGGAGCAGGAACGCGGCCTCTATTTCTGGGGCACGTGGGATCCGCGCTATCAGCCCGTCCTCGGCCTGACCGATACGGGAGAGCAGGAAGCGACGGGCGGGCTGGTTTACGCGCGCGACGGCAAGGGCGTGTACATCTACACGGGCCTCTCGTTCTTCCGCGAACTGCCCGCCGGAGTGCCGGGAGCCTATCGGCTGTTCGTGAACCTGTTGAGCCAGACGCGGCACCCGGCCGCGAAATAACGACTCGGAATCCCACGTGCTTTCTTGGGACACACGGCGGGACTTCGTGCCGTTCCGCGCTTTTCGCTTCGTGCTATGCTCCGAGCCGGTCAGGAGGGAAAGCGAATGAGCAAAAATCTGAGGGGATTCTTCCGCGTTCGCGGTTTCGCCTGCTTCGTAGCCGCCGCTCTGGTCTTCTCACTTTCACCCGGCGCGCAGGCGCAGAAAGAAAAGAAACCGAAAAAATCCGATGCCTCCGACCAGGCAAGCCAGGCGACTCCCTCGCCGACGTCCGACTCCGACCAGATCGACCGCAACATTGGAGAGATGCTGGCTGCCTTGCAAATCGGCAACACCGAGATGATGCACAAATACTACGCGGACAACGCCACTTGGGTTCGGAGCACGTATGAGCCGCCCGTGATCGGCTGGCAGGCCTATGCCGCTCTCTACAACCAGCAGAAGGCGGCGTTTCAGGGGATGCAGCTCCTCCGGAGAAATACCTTCGTTTTCACGCACGGAGATGTGGCGTGGGCGTCGTACCAATGGGAATTCTATTCGACGGTGGACGACAAACCCTACTCGATCGAGGGCCAGACGACCCTGGTGTTCACCAAAGTGAACGGGAGCTGGCTCATCGTGCACAACCACACGTCCGAGGTTATTCCGGAAGCCACACAACAGACTGCGGCGCAACAACAACCTCAGCAGACGCCCGCCCCTCCCCAACAGTAGGGCCAAGCGCTAGCGTCCGAAGCGCACGGGCCATCAAAAGCCTTTATACCCCTGGTAGAGCCACATTCCGGCAAGGGCCGCGAGCAGCCCGCCCGAAAGCACCCATAGCACGACAATCGGGATGCTCAGCTTTTCGATTCGCGCGACGATAGCTTGTTGCTCGCTGGCCATCATGTCTCCGGCTGCATCGAGGAACAACTGGTCTTCCTCGCGGGTCTCAAGCGTGCCGCGGTAGATTAGCGCGCAGACCAGCACTGCCGTAACGATGCCCCACGCGATGAGCAATATCTGAAGCGTTCCCATGGCTACCTCCCCGGCCCGCCGCGTCAGGGCATCGCCAGGCGAGCACCCTGCGCGGGCTCCTTGGGGGTCACTTCGGCCCCCGATGGGTCACTGTTGGCGCGATTATAGCACTGCCGAGATAAGCGGGCGTCAAGCCGGATGGCGTTCGTCGGGGAACTGGACACCCCAGAAGTTCCGGGCGGGGTAAAAGATCTCGACGCCCAGTTCGAAGAGGCCGTCCTCTTTCTGGTCACGCGCGGAGATGACGCGGAATTCGCGGACCTCTTGGGAAACTCCATGGAGAATCTCGATGCGGGAGCCTAGATCGGGCAGGAACGGGACGCGAAGGAGAGCGCCGTAGCGGTTGACGGAAACGGCCTCGGCGGATACGTCGCGCAGGTCGCTGCCGGGTTCGCCGCTGAGTACCGTCACAGGGATGTGGATCGGAACGCGGCTCGAACGCCGGCGCTCCAGCATCGCGCAAGCGGTTGCCATAATGCCTCCTCCCACGACCCCTCAAGGGCACTTTAGGCGCTGGCGCGGCGCGAGGTCAATGGTATTGCGCGCGGGCCGTAGCGGGTCAGTTCACAGTCCTGGTGGTCGGCTCTACTGGTCCAGGGGTATTCCGTGCGACTTGGAAAACGAAAGCTTGTCCCAGTATCCGCGCTGGAATGTGATCTTATCGTGCTGCACGTGGAAGAAACCGCAACCGCGCAGGCCCTTCGGATCGCGCCATTCCAGAATGGCCCATTCCCCATCCTGAAAGAGGTTTTCGACGATGCAGTTCATCTCGGCTGCCGCAAAACCCCTTTTGAACATCCCGCGGATCGAGCTGCGGCCCTTCACCGGGCTTTCAGCCACCTGATGATTGATCGCGTCCTCTTCGTAAAGCGATGCAAGAGCGTCCACGTCCGCCCGGTTGAACGCCTCGACCCATGCGCGTACCAACTCTCTCGGTTCCATTCGCGTAAGCTACCCCATCTGGCGGGACAGTTCAAACCGAGCCGTTACTCGCGCGGCCGTTTCGTTGACAAACCATCGGCCGGACGGCAATATGGATTTGCCTCGCTTTGCCGCACGATTTGCCCAAGTGGCGGAATTGGCAGACGCGCTAGCTTCAGGAGCTAGTTCCCGCAAGGGAGTGGAGGTTCGAGTCCTCTCTTGGGCACCATCCAATGCTGTGGCCACCAGTGGGAGCAAGCTCGTGGAGGTTTCCTTCGGCAGGCTCAGGGCTGTCCGGCATGATTCAACTCCCTCCTTTGAGAAGGGCTTCGGCGTAGAGCGCGCCTTCGGGCGTGTCCTCATGCTTGAAGTAGACGAAGACGTCGCCATCGCGGGTGGCATCCGCGACCTTTCGGAACAGCGCCTTGCGAGCGGCGGCTGAATAGTCTTCCTTCCGCAGGCGGAAATAGCGGAAATCGGCGGTCGCGACGTCGGGCGTCTCGATCTTCTCGCTTTCGGCCAGGCAGAGCGCCACATTTGACTTGCGCATCAAGCTGTACACGTGTTCCGCGAACCACGAAACGTGCCGAAACTCCATCGCGGCTTGCGTGCCGCGCGGCAGCGCGGCGAGGAACTCTTCGAGCCGCGCGAGGTCGCACTTGAGGAACGGCGGCAACTGGAACAGCACGGGACCCAGCTTGCCCGCGTCGCGCAACGGCTCGAGCGATGCGAGGAAGTCCGCCGTGGCTTCGGCGGCGTCGCGCAGGCGCAGGACGTGCGTAATCTTCTGGTTCGCCTTGACGGCAAACTTGAAATCCGGAGGCGTGGCGGCGATCCAACCCGAGAGCAGCTTTGGCGTCACGTAGCGGCGAAACGTGTAATTCAGCTCGACGGAATTCAGGCGCGTGGCGTAGTAGCCGAGAAATCTTGCCGGAGCGGTCTTCGCCGGATAGAAGTCCGGCTTCCATGTAGCGTAAGCCCATCCGGAAGTGCCTGCGTAGACTTTCCCCAAGGGTGCGTTCCTCCGCCAGCATATGAGCTGACCAAACGCCCGTATCTTACGTCATCTCCACAGGGCGCCCGCAACCGCGGCAGCCAGGATGACCCAGGTCGAGTTGACGCGGAGCCACCAGAGAAGCACCGCGCTCGCCACGGCGATCAGCGCAGTGCCTAAATCAAGAACCGCGGCGCGGCCGAGAAAGTACGTGACGGCGGCCATCAGTCCCAGCGAACCGGCATTGACGCCATCGAGCGCCGAGGCAACGATCGTCGACTTCCGCAGGCGCGAAATGAACGGCCCCGTTGCGGCGACGAGCAAAAAAGCCGGCAGGAAAATCGCGACGGTCGCGATCGCCGCCCCTTTCGCTCCCGCGAGAAGGTACCCGATAAACGTCGCCGTCGTGAAAACCGGGCCAGGCGTCACTTGCCCCACCGCGACGGCGTCCAAGAGTTGCTTCTCGGTGAGCCAGTGGAGCCGCGCGATCAAGTCCGACCGCAGGAACACCAAAAGGACGTAGCCGCTGCCGAAAACCACGAAGCCGAGCTTGAAGAAAACGCCAAACAGACGCGCCAACGTGACACCCACGGCAGCACCCGCGCCGGGCAGGACCACGACACCGAGAGCGGCGAGGCGATTCTTCAGCAACGGCGCTTGTTGAAACAGCACGGTCGCGGCGCCGCAAAGCAGCAGCACCCGCACGGGACCGAGTCCAACGATATTCAGCGCCGCAGCGCAGATTCCCAGAACGATGAGGCCTTTGTTCCTGAGCGCGGTCCGGCCCAGCCGCCACAACGCCTGAAGCACGATCACCAGGACGACCGGCCGGACTCCGTAGAGGACGCCCGCCACGTGCGGCAGGCTCCCGAAGCGCACGTACGCCCAGGCGATCAGGCTGACGATCAGCGCCGCCGGCAGGACAAAACACGCGCCCCCCAGAATCAGCCCCCTCCAGCCCGCGCGCTTGAAGCCGAGATAGATCGCGACTTCGCTGGAACTGGGGCCGGGCAGCAGATTTGCGATTCCGAGCAGGTCGAGAAACTGCTCGCGCGTGAGCCATTTGCGCCGTGTGACGGCTTCGTCTTCCATCAACGCGATGTGCGCCGCCGGACCGCCGAAAGCCGTGAATCCCAATCGCAGAAACAGCCGCACAACTTCGCCGAGATGGCTTGGCTCGCGTGCCGGAGCCTCGGCTGGTGAGCTTTCTTGAGAGGCGCTCATTCGGATGGAGTCATCCTGAGTCCGATCACGGAACGCGCTTTTCGGACTCTTTGATCGGGACGTCGTTGATGCTGGCGATGCGGCGGCGCATGAGGCCGTTGTCGTCGAATTCCCACAGCTCGTTGCCGTACGAGCGATACCACTGCCCGCCATCGTCGTGCCATTCGTATTCGAATGTGACGGCGATGCGGTTTCCGTTGTGGCACCAGAGCGTTTTCTTCAGCCGGTAGTCGAGCTCCTTGTTCCACTTACGGCGCAGGAACGCCTTGATTTCCTCGCGCCCGTGGAGGAATTCGTTCCGGTTGCGCCAGTCCGAGTCTTCGGTATAGGCGAGCGCAACTCTCTCGGGATCGCGCGTGTTCCAAGCATCCTGCGCGGCCTGCACTTTCGCTCGGGCCGTCTCCTCGGTGAAGGGTGGCTTGATCGGGGGTTTGGCAGCCTGCGGTGCGCTTGCATCCTGCGCCATTCGTCACCTCCTGCATCGGCAGTATACCGTCAACGCTCCCGGCCTGTCGGTGGTGGATCGTTATCCGGTATTCCGACTCATCGGTACCCATCATTGCGGGGCTAATAATTTGGTGTTACAACAACGCATCACGTCGCAGTAAGAGGAGAACGGCATGGAAAGCACCAAGCGACGTCTGATGTGGCATGGCATGTGCCTGTTCCTAATCGGGTTGTTAACGGGCTTCGCCGAGCCGCGCTTCGCCAACATGCGCATGGGGCTGGCCGCGCACCTGGAAGGGGTGATGAACGGCATTCTCTTGATGGCGTTGGGGGCCGTCTGGACCGAAGTGCGACTGTCGTCGCTAGCAAAGGCGCTCGCATACTGGACCGCGCTTTGCGGAACCTATGGCAACTGGCTGGTAACCACGCTTGCCGCGGCGTTCGGTACTGCGGCCCTCTCTCCCATTGCAGCAGCGGGCCATAGTGGGCGGCCCTGGCAGGAGAGCCTTGTCATGGTTGGGTTCCTTGCCGTCGGCATCACAATCGTCGCCTCTTCGGTGCTCTTCCTTTGGGGTCTTCGCGCCAAGGCGCTGGCGTGACGTCGCCTTGAAGCAGCTCTCAAGCTCGCGCGTGTAATCGCATGATCGTGCTAAGTAGATTCGAGGGGATTTCGTTCAGGACCGTTATTCAACGATGTCGCTCTCTCCTTCTGCTTGCATAAGGCCCCTGTCACTGACGCTCTGCACCCACGTATTCCCGGTCAGTATAGAACTCGCGGAATCGGCCTGACCACGACGACTTTTCGCGCTAGAGAACCAGAGGAGAGGTACGGGAAGATCTGGGCACGTGAAATTGCCGCGAACGCAACCGCCCCGCTTTTTGGCCGATTGACTTCCGGCCGCGCCAACGTAAAATAGTTCTAGCGGCGATGGAGTTCGCCCTCAACCGCTGTCCCTTCTTGTGCCGGGACAGATGATGACTCCTGACAGGGATCCTGTCGCGGAGTCATGTCCCCGGCAACGATCCACACAGAGCCGTTCGAGCGAGGTCGAACCATGCAAAATGTGTGGGTTCTCGCATCCATTTGGGTCGGATTGGCGCTCGTCGCAACCCTCCTTGGCATCTGGCTCAGGATCTCAACGGCATTGACGGAAATTGTTGTCGGCACGGTCGCGCAGTTGATCGTGGGCGCCTTTTTTTTCAAGTCGGGTCTGGGCGCAAAGGCGGACTGGATCACTTTTCTTGCCGGCACGGGAGCGATCGTTCTGACGTTTCTGGCCGGCGCCGAATTGGACCCGGTGGTCTTTCGAGCCAAGTGGAAGGAAGCGATGGTCGTGGGGCTCGTTGGGTTCTTCGGGCCGTTTCTCGGATGCACGGCGGTCGCGCATTACGTCCTCCATTGGTCTGTCCGGTCGAGTTGGCTCGCGGGCGTCGCTCTTTCGACCACCTCCGTGGCGGTGGTTTATGCGGTGATGCTGGAACTCGGTTTCAACGTAACCGAATTTGGCAAAGCCATTCTTGCCGCCTGTTTCGTGAACGATCTGGGAACGGTGATTGCTCTGGGGCTGATCTTCGCGCCGTTCACTCGGCACACGGTCGTTTTTATCGTGGTGAGCATCCTGGTCTTTGCCGCGTTACCGTTCATCACGCCCTGGTTTTTCCGCCACTATGGCGGACGCGTCTCGGAATTGGAAGCCAAGTATCTGCTCTTCCTCCTCTTTGCGATGGGCGGGCTCGCGGCCTGGGCCGGCAGCGAGGCTGTCCTGCCGGCATACGTAATCGGGATGGTGCTTGCGGGAACGGTGGGAAAGGACCACGTTCTGGTGCGCCGCTTGCGCACGCTGACGTTCGGTCTGCTGACGCCCTTCTATTTCATCAGGGCCGGATCGTTTGTTCTGGTGCCGGCGCTCGTTGCGGCTCCTCTGGTTTTCCTGATTCTGTTCGGCGCCAAAATGTTCTCGAAAGTCATCGGCTTGCTCCCCACGGTGAAGGCGTTCCGATACCAGCGGCAGGAGGGCCTGTATTACACGCTGATGATGTCAACCGGCCTCACCTTCGGCACCATTTCCGCTCTGTTCGGCCTCACGAACGGAATCATCGACCAAACGCAGTATTCCTACCTCGTCGCGACGGTGATCGGAAGCGCGGTTGTTCCGACGATGATCGCGAATGCATGGTTCATGCCGAGGCATCTCCTCCCGAAGACTGAAAAAGAGTCCGCGGTGAGGGAAGCAAGCGCCGCCACCACGGACTAAGGAGGAGAAAAATGGGCCGCGGAAACTCTCCATTTCAGAAAATTCTCGTTGGATTCGATGGCTCTCCACAATCCGAGAAGGCAACCGAGGTTGGCCTTTCTCTGGCCCAATCTCTCGGTTCCAAATTGCTGCTTTTTGCAGTCGCACGCCCCGCCGAGCCGGCCACGATGGTGGAACTTGACGCCATGCTCGATGATGCACGGGAACACTTTGAGGAGAAATTCAAGAAAATCGTCCAGCGTGCAAAAGACCTCGATGTCGAATTAGAGACCGATATTGCGGTAGGACATCCCGTGGAGCAGATCGTTCATCGCGCCGAAGCTGACCGCATTGAACTGATCATTCTGGGACGTCGCGGTGTCTCAAGGTTTGAGAGGCTCATTATTGGGTCCACCTCGGAGAAGGTTCTACGCTACGCGCATTGCCCCGTCCTGGTTGTCAGATGACCGAAAAGATGTCCAATGCATCGAGCCGCAGGGGCGAGCTGAATGAGTTTCAGGCTCGTAGATTGCGGGTCACGTGCCAGTACGTCGACAAGCTTCTCGGCAACATCGAATCGATCCTGAATTTCTCCGCATCCAAGACGGCGTTCCCCCGGTATTCCGCGGATGTCTCTCCCGAACAGCGCCGGGCCATTGAGGAGTATGTCACCCGCCTTCGCGCCCAGCTTGTGCGCGTCTTGGATGCTCAAGGAATCGCCCGGGAGCAGGCGCCGATTCCCGCCTCGCATGCGATTACCGTTGCACTCGACGCGATCGACATCGAGATCGAAGAGCTGACGCCGGAGCACATGCAGGGATACGGCGATCTGCCGGAGGCTCCGGCAAAAGAACTAAACGGGATCGTCGAGCAGTTGCGCGGCCTGACCGCAGAGCTTGACGGGCACTTCCGTCAAACGAAACGGAAGCTATTGAAGCAGGTGTAAACTGCTCGAGTCGCAGTGCAGGACGATTCCCGTCTGAAGCATGAGAGCACGCCGGTACCGCGGCACAAGCTTCGCCAGGCGCAAAAGGGAGAAAGACGTTCGGTCACATGACAAAATACCTGATGGTCGGCATTGGAGGATTCCTGGGTTCCATTTTGCGGTTCTGGGTGGGCGGATATTTCGGCAACCGCTTCGGAACGCGCTTTCCTTACGGAACCTTCTTCATCAATTGCACGGGCTCATTTCTGATCGGACTAATCATAACGCTTCTGGCGGAGAGAACGCACTGGAGCGCGAACTGGAGGTACTTAATACCGATCGGCTTCATCGGTGGGTACACGACGTTCTCGACGTTCGAGTACGAAACGTTCCGCAGCTTCCAGGATGGCGAACTGCTGGTGGCGGGATTGAACGTCGCGCTCAGCGTGGCGGTAGGCTTTGTTTCCGTGTGGCTCGGCGTGATCACGGGAAAGAGCATCCCATGACCGCCCAAACGATTCGCGCATTTCCGGTGATTCGGGAAGAGATCCTCGATGGGGAGGCCACATGCTGAAAGCCGGCCCGGCAAAGAAAGTCACGATCTACGTCGGCGAAGATCACCAGTATCACGGGCAGTCGCTGTATTCGGCGATTCTCGACTTCCTGTTCTATCGCGGGATTTCGGGCGCCAGCGTGGCGCGCGGCATCGCGGGGTTCGGCGCCGACCATCATATGCATACCACGCGGATCGAGCGCCTCACGGAAAACCTGCCCATCAAGATTGAGTTTGTCGAGTCGCCTGATAAGGTCGAGGAACTGCTGCCGAAGCTCCACGAGCTGGCCGGGACCGGCCTGATCGAAGTGCAGGACACGCTGGTGGTGAAACCGTCTGAGGAGTCCCCGAAGGCGGCTCAGAAAGGAGCGGCAGTCGCGCTGAGGCGCGAAGGAAAAGCCACGCTGATGCGCATTTTCATCGGCGAGAACGACAAATGGCACGAGAAGCCCCTGTACAAAGCTCTCGTCGAAGCCATGCGCGCCAACGACGTTGCCGGCGTCACCGTCTATCAGGGCATTCTCGGCTACGGCGCCAATCGGCGCATGCACAAGGAGGGTGCGCTTCATCTTTCGCACGACCGGCCGGTGATGCTTTCCGTTGTGGATGACGAAGCAAAGCTGCGCGCGTTCTTCCCGGTGCTCGATGAAATGGTGCAGCAGGGCCTCGTCGTCCTTTCCGGCGTGGATGTGATCAAGTACACGCACGACTATCAGGAAGACGAGCGGCGAAAGGAGGCGCAGAAATGAAACTCGAAGGCAGGGCCAAAATGCTGCGCATCTATTTCGGCGAAGACGACAAATGGAACGGCAAGCCGCTCTATCGCGCCATCGTCGAAAAATGCCGCGAGCTGGACATTGCCGGCGCGACCGTCTTCCGCGGAACCGAGGGATACGGCGCCAGCACGCTCATCCGCAAGCCGCACCATCTCCTGTCCTTCTCACATGACGCACCCGTAATGGTCAGCGTGATCGACTCCGGAGAAAAAATTCAGAAGCTGATCCCTCACCTGGATCAAATGGTCGCCGAAGGCCTGATCGCCGTTTCGGAAGTCGAGGTCATCAGATACGTGCACCAGAGCGGCGTACGATCTTGAATTGACTTCCAGTCCTCGGTTTCGGTAGCGTGGCGCGGAGGCTTTCCAATGGCTCTCTCGCTGCTTGCGCTTGTTTTTCTCGCCATCGAGCCGCATTTCAGCTTCCCGCAGGGCGCGGTCGCAAACGAGCAAATCGTGCTGCGCTGGGTTCACATCGTTGCGGGAATCATCTGGATCGGACTGCTCTATTTTTTCAACCTCGTCGGCACTCGCACGCTGAAGGAGCTCGACGCACCGGTGCGCGGCAAGGTGTTCCCGCTGATGATGTCGCGCGCGATGTGGTGGTTCCGTTGGTCGGCGCTGATTACCGTGCTCGCGGGCCTGCGCTACTTCTGGCAGCTCCTGGCGGCGGACGCGAACAACGCAGGCAATCCGGCGCTCGCCTGGCGCTGGCTGGGCGAATGGTTCCTCGTGTGGATCGTGGCGTTCGCCCTAATCTATCCGTTTCAGACGCCGCACACGGGGATTCTCGACAGCGTGTGGGTGCGCGCGATCGCCATCAGCGTGATTGCCATTGCCGCCTCGTGGATCGTGCTCGTTCTGAACGCGAACGAGCAGTCGTCGAACGGGCACCTTGCAATCGCCGTCGGCGGAGGGATGGGGCTGCTGATGCTGCTGAACGCGTGGGGAATTATCTGGCGCGCGCAGAAGCGGCTGATTGCGTGGACCCGCGCGAGCGCCGAGCACGGCACGCCGATGCCGCCCGAAGCCGCGAAGCTGGCGCGCTGGGCGTTTCTAGCTTCGCGCACTGGCTTCTGGATGTCGCTGCCCATGCTCTTCTTCATGGCCGCTGCGGACCATTACCCGTTCCTGAGCAGCCTCGTGGATTGAAAGAAGGACGCGATGAAATCACCCGGTCGATGGGGGCTCTCGATTCTGCTGCTGGGGCTCGCATTCGCGGCCCTGCAACCCGCGCTTGCATACAACTATCCGCTTTCTCCCGAAGCGATCCGCGAAGCTTTCTTCCTCGGCAAGCGCAACGATGAACAAACGGCCGCGTTTTTCGTGAAATACATCCATTCGCTCCCGGTGCCGAAGACCGGCCCTTACGTGGCCTCGATCGGGATCGACACGCCCTACTCGACCATCGTGCGGCGCGTCCAGAGTTCTCCGACCGACTACCACGCTCAGGAGGCCGAAAAAGAATTCCTCGGCAAGCTCGGCTCTTTCCACGTGTGGGTGGACATTGACTTCACGCCGTCCTATCCGAACCCGACGCAGATGAGTCCTTACGGGAACGCCGGCGTGTGGATTCCCGATTTCTGGCGCGATTTCAAGATCCGGCTCAAGCAAGATCACGAAATCGAGGCGCAGTCGGTCCATGGAGGGCCGATTTATTCCGACTATGCCGCCGACATTTACGGGATGGTCGGAGCCGAGGTGGACCTCGAGTACGATCCCACGAAGATCGATGGCGCGCCGACGGACATCGAGGTAATCACGCCCGATGGGCAGGACATCGAAACCACATTCGATTTGACGAACCTGCGGTAGCGAATCTGAAGATTACGACCGCCAGCGCAGCGTGATCGGGCCCGGAACCGGATGGCGCAGCGGCTCCCCGGTGCGCCGCGATTCGAGCAGCGCAGCCTTTAATTCGAAATACCAGCGCGCCTGCCGGTCCGCGTCGTCCACCAGCATCATGCGGTCTTCGTACTTCAGCCCGAGCGCCTGCTTTTCGATCACTTCGGTGTCCTGCCGGATGAACCGCGGCCCCAACACGTGAATGATGAACGAGACGATCGGAAACCACGGAAGAATGTTCCACGCGGCCACAAAATCGAGCCTGCACAGATCGCGCCGGACGGGCGTCACGGTCGTGCGGCTCGAAAGCCAGTAGCGGCCCGCGCGGATCTGCTCGAAGCGTTGGTTCGGCAGCACGAAGTCGATCGTGGTCGTGGCGGGCTCACCGGTGATGAGCTTCAGGATTTTGTACGGCGCGCTATTCGCCGAGGGCGCGTGCGCGCTCATGCGGAAGCCGTTCGGGATCGGCTCGAACTGCTTGGCTTTGTCGCGGATGCTGCGCCGGCTGCGCCACCACCACGCCTGGTGTACGAACGGCCCGTGTGCCGGATCCATCAGGCCGATGATGCCGTGATCCACGCTGCACGGCAGATCGGCCGAGAGATGCGCGATCTTGTAGCGCCCTTTTTCGGCAGTGTCGAACGTCGGAAGCTCGGGCACGGGCGGAATCGGCGGCGTGGCATCCGATGATGGTGCGCGGCCTTCGGGATTCGTCATGAACGCCCAGACGTAGCCGTCGCGCTCCTCGCAGGGAAAGCTGCCCGCGTGAATCCGGTCGCACTTCAGCTTCGAATCGGCCGTCAGCGAGGGGATGTGGCGGCACTGGCCTGTGTGCGCGTCGAACTGCCAGCCGTGATACGCGCATTCGACCGACGCGCCGTCAAACTGGCCGAACGAGAGCGGAAACGCGCGGTGCGGGCAGACGTCGCGCAGCGCAAACGGCTTTCCGGCGGCATCGCGGCCCAGCGCCAACGGCACTTCGAGCAGCATGGCGCGCTCGAGTTTTCGCCCGCGCAACCGCTCGCTTCGCAGCGCGGGATACCAGAAGCCCCACAGCATCTCGCCTGCGTGTTCGCCCGGTTTGGAAGGAGTGCCTTCGCTCATCGGCGGGCAGCTATCGTAGTACATCTGCTGCCCGCGCCGCAAAGTGACGATCCGATGAGGATCGTCATCCCGAGGCGGGCGAATTCGGCCCGCCGAGGGATCTCTCTTGTAACAACACAGCGAAGATGTCGCGAATTCTGAAGGAAGTACGTTCGTACCGGAACGATTGAATCGACCGGTCTATCGACGCTCCCGGCGGTCGCAGGCAGAATGGCTGTGGATTCGGGGAGTGCGGCACGCGGCGCAAGACCAGGAAGGGCAACCTTCGCGGCAGCCGACGGGCCTGATAGCACCCTCGAGTTGCACCTCCATCACCCCATGCCCCGAGCGGCCGGTCCCCCCACCGGCCGCTCCCCCTCAAGAGCCTTACGGATTCCCTGCGACGGCAAAAAAAGACCCGAGCCGTCCCTGAATCTCTCAGGATCGGCTCGGGCCTTTAGTTTCCCGTCAGAGGGAGCTGCGGCGGGGACGAGAACCGTCCCGACCCCTCGGGACGGCCGAGCCGCTGCCATGTGTGGCGGTCCGACCAACTCCGATCGCGAAAACTTCAGCGCGGGCGTCCGGCCGGGCGATAACCCGCGAGCGGCCGGGGCCTCATCCGGAAGCGCGGCCCAAGCGGCGGCGGCACGTTGTGAAGAGGCGCGCCGCAGTTGCTGCAGATATCCTGCGGCGAGCCTTGCACGCGCAGCCAGTGACCCCGCGCAGGGCACTCCGGATTCAAACACTGCACCGTCCAACCGGGAAGATATTGCATCTACTCGCCTCGCAAAATATTCAGGAGAAATGCTAAACGCCCCGTAAACAGGCGGGATTGTGCGCCGGAGCCTCTAGTGTGTCAAGGGAAATATATACAATTAGTAGGGGTGTGCTTGCCGGGGCGGGAAAATCCGCATATGAGGCCTACTTCGAATTGCTGCTGTTGTCGCCCGCGGATTGAAGCCGCGCTTGCAGGTCGTCGATCTTCTTCTGCGCGTCGGCGACTTCCTGCTGCTTGTCGTCGATTTGGCTTTGCTCGTCCTTGAGCGCGGCCGCGCCGGCCTTGTCCGAAGCGTAGTCGGGCTTGCTGTAGTACATCTGCTGGTCGAGCCCGTATTTGCGCTGGAGTATGTCGAGGTCGGCTTTCAGGCTGTCGAGCTGCTGTTTGGTCGCGGCGAGGTCGGACTGGATGGCGGATTTTTCCGCGGCCGTCTGGGCGGGCTTCGCTTCCTTGGCGCCGGCTTCCTCCGGCTTTTGCTCCGCGGGTGCCGGGGCTTCTCCGACCACATTGACGGTGCCGGACGCCGACGAAATGTTGTCGTTGTCCCAGACCTTGGGAGCCTTGTGTTCCTTTTTTTGGTCTTGGGCGCGGCGTGCGGCCGCCGCAAGCGACTCTTGCTGCTGTTCCTGTGCCAGGGCGGTTCCCAACGGCGAGATCAGCAGAATCATGAGGCCCCACTGTGCGATGCGCATCGAGCGTTTCTCCCACCGCGGCTTTCCGCTCATCCATGGTAGCCGTGGGGGGATGCCTGTTGCAAACGGCGCGAGGCGCGGCATCCAAAGAGGCAACTGTCCCTCCGGAAGCGCGGCGGAAATCGAGAACGGCGATCAGGCATCCGCGAACTTGACCAACATCTTCCCCGTGTTATCGCCCTGAAGCACACCGATGAGCGCGCGCGGTGTATTCTCGAAGCCCGCGACGATGTGCTCGCGGTACTTCAGCTTGCCTTGTTTGAGCCACTGCGCCATCTGGGTGACGCCTTCGGGGAAGCGGTCCGCGAACTGCGAAACGATGAAACCCTCCGCCCTGGACTGCTTGCTCAGCAGATAGATGTAAGGCCGCACGCCCAACTCGGGCTTGGCCGCGTTGTATTGCGAAATCTGGCCGCAGACTGAAATCCGGGCCCGGACGTTCAGCACCGGAAGCACGGCGTCGGTTACGGGCCCGCCGACATTGTCGAAATAGCAGTCAATGCCCTTCGGGCAAAGCTCTTTCAGCTTGGCGATGTAATCTTCGGTGGTCTTGTAGTTGAACGCGCCATCGAAGCCCAGTTCGCCGGTGAGCCACGCGATCTTCTCATCGGTGCCGGCGACTCCGACTGCGCGGCAGCCCTTGATCTTCGCGATCTGGCCGACGAGCGAGCCGACCGCTCCCGCGGCGCCCGATACGACCACCGTCTCGCCGGGCTTCGGCTGGCAAATGTCGAGGAAGCCGAAGTAGGCCGTCATCCCCGGCATTCCCAGCACGCCGAGCGCGGTTGAGACAGGCGCGCGCTTCGCGTCCAATTTCTGCAAGCCGCGGCCGTCCGATGTTGCATATTCCTGCCAGCCCCAATAGCCGACGACAATGTCGCCCGCTTGAAACTGCGGATTCAGCGATTGCAGCACCTTGCCGACTGTTCCTCCGACCATCACCTGTCCGATGTCAACGGGATCGGCGTACGTGCGGATGCCGGTCATGCGGCCGCGCATGTACGGATCGACCGAGAGAAACAACGTGCGCACGAAGATCTGGCCATTTGCGAGGGCTGGGATCGGCGCTTCGACAACCCGGAAGTCGGACTCCTTCGGCATCCCAACGGGACGCGCGGCGAGAACAAACTGGCGATTCGCGCTGGGGAGCGGACTGGCTGTAGTGGCGGACATGGCAGCCGGTATTATGCCAGAGTCTTGACCGGAATCCCCGCCCGAGCCGCGCGACGTAATCCTTGTGCTGCGTCAAAGGTGGAGAGATACTCCGCCGCACGTTTGCTCTACCTGGGGGACTCATGAAGAAACTGGCGCTCGTTCTCGCGGTCCTGGCATTTGCTTTCGCTCTCGCGCTGTGCTCGGCTCTATCGTTCGCCGGCGAGCGAGCCCCGCACGCCCTCTCTTTTGCCGCGCAGCAGGCGCCCGCTTCAACCACTTCGTCGCAATCTGCGCCATCGGCTGCGCCCGCGCAGGAAACTCAGCAAAGAGTGACCGCATATACGCTTCCGCCGGATCGCTACAAGAAGGCGCGCGACCGGAGCCGAATTCTCTTCCGGTTCGCGATCGTCAGTTTCGTGTACGGGTTGGTCGTTCTGTGGCTCGTCCTGCGCTGGAAGATCGCCCCGAAATATCGCACGTGGGCTGAGAGTGCCTCGTCCAGGCGCTTCGTCCAGGCTCTCATCTTCGCGCCGCTACTCATTTTGACAGTCGATATCCTCGAGCTGCCCACTGGGATCTACGACAACTGGGTCGAGCGGAAGTACGGACTCTCGGTGCAGGGATGGGGGTCGTGGATTGGGGACTGGACGAAGGGCGAACTCATCTCCGTGATCCTCGGCATCATTCTTGTCTATATTCTGTACGGCGTGATTCGCAAGAGCCCGCGCCGGTGGTGGCTCTACTTCTGGCTCGTTTCCCTGCCAATCCTGTTGTTTGTCTTTTTCCTGTCGCCGCTGATCATCGATCCAATGTTCCACAAGTTCACGCCCCTAGCACAGAAAGATCCCGGCCTCGTCGTCTCACTCGAGCAACTCGTGCAACGTGCGGGGGCGAATATTCCGCCCGAGAGGATGTTCTGGATGGGGGCGGCGGAGAAAACGACGGGGCTAAATGCGTACGTCACGGGATTCGGCGCATCAAAGCGCATCGTCGTCTGGGACACGACAATCGCGAAGATGACGACGCCGCAGATCGTCTATGTCACCGGCCACGAGATGGGGCATTACATCCTTCGCCACATTCCCCAACTGATCGCGCTCAATGCCCTTGTCATTCTGCTTCTGCTCTATCTCGGCTATCGCAGCATCGGCTGGGTGCTCGCGCGCTGGGGAGAAAAGTGGGGCGTCCGCAGCGTGGACGACTGGGCTTCGCTTCCCGCTTTGCTTCTGCTTCTCAGCCTTTTCTCATTCATCGCGAATCCTCTTACCAGCGCCATCAGCCGCCACTACGAACATCAGGCCGATCAATACGGCCTCGAAGTGACGCACGGCCTGACGCCGGATTCGGGACAGGTGGCGGCACAGGCGTTCCAGATTCTGGGTGACGTCGATCTTTCCGACCCCGCGCCGAATCCCGCGGACGTCTTCCTCTTCTACAGCCATCCGCCGATTCCCGATCGGATTCGCTTCGCGCTGACGTACGATCCGTGGGCGAACGGCGGCACGGGCGAATTCGTGCACTAATTCCGCGCTTGAATCGTCATCTGGATGCCGTGGCGCGTGCGCAGCGTGACCAGCGGCTCGGCCACGACCGGATGCCCGGGAACGAGCCTGTATCGAAACTTCTGCGCGAGCGTTGCGATCACGATGGCCGCTTCGAGCAGCGCGAATCCCTGGCCGATGCAGCGCCGCGGCCCGTCGCCGAACGGAAAATACGCGCCTGCGGGCAACCGGTCCATGAGCCCGTCGAGCCAGCGTTCGGGGCGAAACGCCTCCGGGTTGTCGTAGAAGCGCTCGTCTCGGTGCATCACCCACTGCGAAAAAATGATCGTCGATCCCGGCCGAAATTCGTAGCCGCCGATCTCGCAGGGCTCGACCGCTTCCCGCGCCATGATGTAGGCGGGCGGATAGAGCCGCAGCGCTTCATTCATCACAGCCTGTAGGTAAGGCAACCGGGGAAAGTCCGCCGCATCGATCGGGCGCCCGCCCAGGACGCCGCGCAGCTCTTCGTGCAGCCGCGCTTCCGCAACGGGATTTTGGCTGAGGGCGTACCAGGTCCACGCGAGCATCTGCGCCGTGGTCTCGTGGCCGGCGAGGAACAGCGTCATCGTCTCGTCGTGAAGCTGCTGCGGAGTCATTTGGCTGCCGTCGTCGTCCATCGCGTTCATCAGGAGCGCCAGCAGGTCGCTGTGGTGATTGGAATTCCCGGCAGCCCGGCGCTCGGAAATGATCCGGTAGACGAGCGAGTCGATAAACTCGAGTTCGTGATTCGCGCGCCGGTTCGCGGGCGTGGGCCAATTCTCCGGAATCCGGAAGGGCAGCCGCTGGCGCCGCAGCGAATATCGCATCAAAAAGGTCATCGCCCGGCCCACCTGGCGCGACTCGCCCGGCAGCGTGGTGCCGAAGAGCGTGCGCACGGCGATGTCGAGCGTGAGCGCCGTCATTTCCTGCGCGATGTTGCGCTCCTCGCCGTCGCGCCAGTCCCGGATGTGAGCTTGCGCGATTTCAAGCATCGTCGCGGCGTAGCCGTTTACGCGGTTGCGGTGGAACGCCGGTTGCGCCAGCCTCCGCTGGCGCCGCCAGAATTCGCCTTCGCTGATCAGCAGTCCCTGCCCGAGCATCCGAACGGTGATCCTTCTCGTCAGCTCGCTCTTGTGAAACTTGTTCTGCTGGATCACGAGAACCTGGTTGATCCAGTCGGGATGATTCAGCAGGATGCGTTCCTGCATCATCACGTGGAAGCGAACGATGTCGCCGTACTCGCGCGCGATGCGGCGCATTCCGGCGAGCGGATCGCGGCGGAGATGAAACGCCATGCCGGCAAGGGGTAAACCCTTCGGCCCGGGCGGAAGTCGATGTCCGTTTGCGCTCATGTCGTCTCGGCGTCGTTGCGCAACTTCGATTCTACAGCCACGGCACCGTTTTCGCGGTTTTTGGGTAATGGGTCAGTTGGAAGCCAAAGAGCTTCCTATACCCAACGGCCAGTCGGAGATCTAAGGACTGCTCCCTGACGTCCACGAAGCTCGATGCAAAATAGAACGAAGGCGCGTTGAAAGAAACTGAATCGAGTCGATAGATTTAATGAATTTGACGATACCAACCCTGCCCTGTATTTTTGCAGCTTGCTTCAACGTCGTGCATCTAAATGACCCGAACCGATTGGACCTCCAAAAACCATGACAAAATATAAACTCGAATACATTTGGCTTGACGGCAAAAAGCCCGTTCCTGAGTTGCGCGGTAAGACTCTAATCAAGGCGTTTGACCATCCACCCGTCCTTGCCGACCTGCCCAAATGGGGTTTTGACGGCAGTTCCACGATGCAGGCCGAGGGCAAAAGCTCCGACTGCGTGCTGAAACCGGTGGCTCTGTATCCTGATGCAAGCCGCAAAGACGCTTATATCGTTCTCAGCGAAGTCATGCATCCGGACGGCACCCCGCATTCGACCAATATGCGCGCTACGATCGAGAACGACCCTGACTTGTGGATTGGTCTTGAGCAGGAATACTTTCTCTACCAGGACGGGCATCCTCTCGGCTTCCCGAAAGAAGGCTACCCTAGCACTCCCCAGGGCCCCTACTACTGCGGCGTTGGCTACAAATACATGGGCGCCTTGGCCCGCAAAATCGTCGAAGAACACCTGGAACTGTGTCATGCCGCTGGTATCAATCATGAAGGCATCAACGCTGAAGTCGCCAAAGGTCAGTGGGAATTCCAGATCTTCGCCAAGGGCTCTGCCAAAGCCGCCGATGACACCTGGACCGCTCGCTATTTGATGATGCGTCTCTGTGAGAAATACGAAGTGGATGTTGTATTGCACTGCAAACCCATCAAGGGCGACTGGAATGGATCTGGCATGCACTGCAACTTCTCGACGAAATACATGCGCGAAGTGGGCGGCAAGGAATACTTTGAGGCCCTCATGAAGGCGTTCTACGACAACATCGCCGCGCACATCGCCGTGTATGGCCCGGATAACCATCTGCGCTTGACGGGTCTGCACGAAACGCAAGCCATCGACAAGTTCAGCTACGGTCTATCGGATCGCGGCGCTTCCATCCGCATGCCTGTTAATTTCATCAAGGATGGCTACAAGGGGTATCTGGAAGATCGCCGCCCGAACTCCGAAGGTGATCCTTACCAGATCGTCTCGCGCATCCTGCAGACGATCAATAGCGTCCCGAAGCCTGAGCGGCAGGCCGTCGGCGTCAGCGGCGCGTAGCCCCTTGGTGCCGCCAAACTCAAGCTCAAGGCCCTGGCTGGGATGTAACTCCCTCATTCGTCGTGGTACAGAAACTCGCTCAGCCCGGGCCCCAGCTGACGGGGCCCGGGCCTGTCAATCCTCTGCCAAACCCCCTAGGGACGGCCGGTCATGGGTAGGACCAGGTTTTGCGATACAGGTCCAACCGTTGTTCCGATTACGTCGCCTGAGACAATCATCTCCACGCGGCGATTCTGTTGACGTCCTTCCGCGGTGTCGTTGGGCGCAACAGGTTGTGTCTTACCGAATCCTCGCGACGTCATCGACGTCAAAGGAATGTTTTGCTGTGCCAGGTAATCCCGCACTGCTGCGGCTCGTTGTTCCGAGAGTTCCTGGTTCATGGCATCGCCACCCACGCTATCGGTGTTGCCCTCAATGGCTAGCCTGAGGTCCGGGTAGGCAAGAATGATTCCGGATATCTTGGCCAGCTTCTCGCGCGCCTCCGGGCGAAGCGTGTACTTGCCGGTGTCGAAAAGCACGTCCGACAGGTTCACGACCAGACCACGGGCGGTGTCGCGAGTGGCAAGAATGGCGTTGAACTGTTGCAGCAATCGGGCGCGAAGTTGTTCACGATCCAGCACGGCTTGTTGGAGTTGCTGATCCGAAGCCGCCTTGGCAGCCTCCGCGTCTTTTTGGCCCTGTAGAGCATTCGCAGCGGTTTGATTGGCGTCAGCGGCGGCGGCTCGATTCCGATCCGATTCCGCTTGGGCGTCTTTTTGGCCCTGTTGGGCGTTCGTAGCGGCTTGGTTGGCGTCAGCGGCGGCGGCTCGATTCCGGTCCGATTCCGCCTGGGCATTCTGTTGTTGCTGCTGTGCTGTAGCGGTAGCCTGAACGGCCTCTGCGCGCCGGCGGTTGGCATCGGCGCTTGCTAGCTCGGCGTCCTTACGAGCCTGCATATCCGCATTGGACTTGGCGGTGGCGTCTGCGACTTGCGCCGCTGCCGCGTCCCTGTCCGCGTTTACGCGATCCGCATCCATCCGCTTCACGGCGATTTCCCGGGCGTCGTCCGCCGTTTGTACAACTTCCCGCGATGCCGCAATCAGCGATTTCTTGTCGACGTGTCTCATGGTTGCCAGATCGTCCGCCTGCTTCATCTTCCCGGCGGCATTTTCATAGCTGGAGTTTGCGAAAGTCTCGGCTCCGGCCGATTTGGCGATCCGCACCGCATTGCGCGCTTCGAAGAATTCGAGAGGGAGTTTCGCGTCCAGGACGACCGGGTCGAAGTGATAGCCGGTGGGGATGTAGCCGCCCCGATCGATGAGTTCATACTTCGCGTCCACGGCCTCGGTAGCGCCGACGGTGTCCGGGCGAATCGAGTTCTCGAGGACCACGACGTTGCTGGGACGGCGCACGGCATAATAAGGTTCCGCGGTTACGATCAGTGCGAAAGCCTGAAGGTCAGTGGTCGCGTCCAGCTTGCTGCGGTGGTTGTCGCCCACCAAAACCTCGCCGAGATTCACTGCCCGGCCTTCCGGCGAAATTGCCCACATCACATAGGTAAGGTATTCGGTGCCGAAGCTCGTGGGCCTGTCCAGGCCGGAAAATTCGGCCTTGATTTGCAGATCTCCCCGCTTGCTATCGACTCTGGCCTCGCCTGCTGCGCCAGCCATCAAATCGGTGCCTTGAAAATCGATCTTTGTGGACCCACTGCGGTGTTTGTAGCTCACCGCCCGGGTCGTACGGCTAACTACGCTCACTCTGTAGGTCGGCGTCTGATTGTTTTCAGACGAGACTGTGGTCTGTGCTTGGACGATCGTCGATGCGCCCAAACCCACGAGGACTGCCAACAACACTGCGGAAGTTTTCACTGAGACTCTCCTTGAGAAGCTGGAAAGACCCAGTATCGAACTCCCGAAACGCCAATACTGTGCGTTATTGCACGTTGTGCGAAGAATGAGTTTTTGCCAATGGGAGTAAGATACGCGCTCGTCGCGCTATAATTGATCCCGGTTACGCTGAAGGCTGAAGGGAGTTGCTTCATTGGCACAGACGATTCGGTCGACGACCACCGTATCGAGTCGGGAAAGGATAGTTTGATGCGAAAGGGGGAATCGCGCTTGGCTCAGCCTGCAAGAAAGCGCCTCCGAGGCCTCGTCGTCGCGCTTGCCTCGGCGGCGTTCGTTTCCGCCACTGCGGCCCAAACTTTCAAGCGCCCGGCGCCCACCGCCGCGGATTGGGCGGCGCTTGCCAAATTGCCTGACTTCACTGGCGTCTGGGAGGTTCCGATGGGCGGGCCATCGCCGGCGGCCAACGCATCTGGCGGCACCCCGCGTGTGGTTGATTTTCCGGGCCGTCCCCATCTGCCTCTCACGCCTGAGTACGCCGCCAAAGTAAAAGCTTTAGAAGCGAAAGCCCCGGAGGACAGTCCCTCCGCGAACTGCCTGCCGCCGGGCATGCCGGGCATCATGGGCGAGCCTTATCCGATGGAGTTTTTGTTTACTCCCGGCCAGCTGACGATCGTGATCGAGGCCTTCTCTATGGTTCGTCATATCTACACGGATGGACGCTCGATGCCCGCCGACCCTGATCCGACGTTTTTCGGCACGTCGATCGGTCATTGGGAGGGGAGCACGCTGGTGGTCGAGTCCGAGGGCTTCTCGCCAATCACGACAATCGATACGGTTACGCCGCACAGCGACAAGATGCGAATCCTCGAGCGCTTTCGGCTTACCGATCCCGACACCATGAGTATCGATACCACGGTTACCGACCCCGACGCTTTGACGGCCCCTTACACGACAACTCGAATCTTGAAGCGTCATCGGAATTGGACCATCGCTGAATATATCTGTGAAGAGGACAACCGGAACTTCGTGGACAGCAACGGCAAAGCGGGTATTAATCTCACCCCGCCTGCCGGCCCGGACTCCAATTCGAAGTAGGATCGCCAGACTCGGTTTGCGGAGGCTCTGAAAAAATATGAATGCCATCTTGAAGCAAGCTCTGTTGGCGGCAGTCGTTTTCGCAGTCCTGACCGTGTCGGTGGATACCGCGGGCGCGCACCACGGGTATGCCGTCTTTGACAGTTCGCATCCAAAGACCGTGACAGGCACTGTGCGAGAGTTCGTCTGGATGAATCCTCACACCTGGCTGTGGCTCAACGTGCCCAACGGCCAGGGTGCGGTCGACGCCTGGGGATTCGAAGGAATGAGCCCGAACTTCCTCGGTCGCCGCGGATGGACGAGAAAAACGCTGCAACCCGGCGACCAGATCACTGTCACTTTCTTCCCGTTCAAAAACCCCTCGTCGAAAGGCGGAGCCTTCCTGAGCGCGAAGCGGCCCAACGGTGAAGAGCTGAAGATGTTTCTCGGAGATCCGGACGCGAACCGCTGACGGAATTAGGAAACCCGAGGGTACTCTTCAATCTCCGGCTTTCAGCTTGATTTCCGCCGTGTCGCCTTTCACTTCAACCGTTGTGCCAAAGGGCTTTGACGCGTCGGCCAGGCGCTGGAGAATATAACCCGCTCTCGCTCCTGTCACCGGCGAGGGCAAGCCGCGCGTGTCGAGGAATTGGTTGTTGGTGTACTCGCTGTGAATGTTGGGTTGTCCTTCGCCCACGTTGTTCAAGGCGATCGGCCGGAACGAAATCGATTGCAGGTTCTTTCCCCGAAATTGGACGTACGCGACCACGCTCTCCCAACTCATCGGTTCGTCGATGTACGTCAGCGTCGGCGGCACGTTGTAAATGAAGTTGCCCAGGTCGTAGAAGATGGGTCGGCCGCGATAAATCTCCACCCCATGCAGCAGAGGCGCGCCATGCATCACGATGATGTCCGCACCCGCATCCACCTCCGCATGCGTCCACTTCTTGAGCCAATCATTCGGGGCGAGCCGCTCCTGCATCCCTTCCATGAAAATCGTCGAAAACGAGTGATTCCCGAAGACGTGGTTATGTTGGTACACGATCACGAGGTCCGCGTGCTGGCGGGCGTCACGAATGCTTTGAAGGATGCGTTGGGAATCCTCCGGATTGGGCGTGTTCCCGGGCGCGCCCGGCAGATCGTCTGTCGCCTCATTTTCCTTGTCGCCGGCTTCGACGCGAAGCTCATTCACTCCCAGCCGGTCTGCCGTGGCGTTTCCTCCGGGCGCAATCAGGCCTGACGCGCTCGCGATCAGGGCAATCGTGCCCTTCGGCGTGTGCAGATAACCTGGCGCTACAGCTTCGGCCACGTTGTTTCCAGTTCCGGCATGAACGATCTTCCGGCCGTCCGCCTCCCGGATCGTGTTCTTGATGCCTGTCACTTTCAGATCGAATGCGTGATTGCCGGCCAGGGACAACAAGTTAAAACCGAAGGTCGTCAGGGCATCGAGCGCTTCCGGCGGAGTAAGAAACCCTCTGCCCTCGTGCACAGTCTCGCCCTTTTCGGCGACCGCGGATTCGAGGTTGGTGAACACCACATCGCCCTTTAGCAGTCCTTGGATCACCGGGACCTCCGCCGGGGCGGTTGCCCGGATATCCGACCGGATCATCGATTGCCCCGCCAAGGTTATCGTTATTGCAGTCGCCTGCGGCCGCACGGCAGTGCTCGTGGCGTACACGACTGCGAGCAGAACCGCGAGGCGCGCTGATCTCGCCAACAAGCGGCCGGTTTGCAACATTGTTGCCATATGCGTTGTCCTCGCGTTTTCCTCCGGGCGCCCGATCTACTCGCGACCCGGTAGATTCTAGGTCAACTCCAGATAAGTTCTATAAAAGGGGAAGTCAAGAAAAATACCTCGCCTGCGGCCGGATTTTTTCTTGCTGTCCAGCCCGTGTCGTTGAGCAGGAGTTGTTCTAGCCTTCCGCCCCATGAGCTCGGTTG
>Ga0181521_10000919_pt1 | contig 36529 bp, 36 predicted proteins | sample PEATcosm2014_Bin_32_FD_119764 | JGI IMG/M metagenome (GOLD analysis project Ga0181521, IMG submission 119764) | Peatland microbial communities from MTU Mesocosm Facility, Houghton, MI, USA - PEATcosm2014_Bin02_60_metaG | ecosystem: Environmental > Terrestrial > Soil > Wetlands > Peat | place...
CGGCGCCATAATCTGGACTATTACAAGCGGTTCAATCAACGAAAACGGAACCACCCTAACCATAACTAACGGCAAAGGCGGAATCGGAAAACTAGATCGAATACTCATGGGTGGCAACGCTACAGATTCTAACGGCCACAGTTACGGATGGGCAATGGAAGGTCTCGCAACCATGTACAACGGCACCGTAATCGCCTCACTAAACGGAGTCAGTGGCTACAATCCAAACCCAGCGACACCGACAACCCAACCATACCCCACATACAGAAGACCTACAGGCGCACCGCTAAGCTTCATCGCTACCGTGACCTAAAGAAAACATCTCGAAACCAATCCCTTTCCTTCTTCTTTTTCATTAACCCAAGAAACATCATGACGGTCACATCGCGCTCACATACGGCGTCTTCAAAATTTCAGATATTTTCGCAATAGACCTTTCAATTAGTGTCAGCCACCATTTTGTTGAAGGATCCTGCTTGCGAGTTTTTCTTTGATCTTATCATATCCCATGAAGGAGCGTGAATTTCGAGCATTCTTGTGCGCACCCTTCCGAGAATTGCCGGAAAAGTCAAATGACCAACCTGGGATAAGACGATACATAACCGATAGATCAAAGCGATAAGGGATTCCAAGACGGTGTCAAGCCCATTAATCATCATTGGAGCACCAACCAGTGCCGGAGCTTATGCGCCCGGACAGGAAAAAGCTCCGGGGGCGCTTCGTGCTGCTGGTTTACTCGAGTGCCTGCGCGCTCACGGCATTCAAGTTGAGGATCGGGGTGACGTTCCAGGTTTTCGATGGCGTGTCGACCGAGCAAATCCACGCGCCATGAACACGGACAAAGTGACAGTGGTCGCTAGAGCTACCGCAGACCGCGTTGCCACTGCGCTCGCTGAGGGTTCTGTACCGCTTGTTCTAGGAGGCGACTGCACGGTTGGGATTGGCACGGTAGCCGGAGGGCTTCGCGGGAGAGAAAGTCTTGGACTCGTTTACATTGACCTCGATACTGACCTGAACACGCCGGAAAGCACTGAGGACGGTGCCCTTGACTGGATGGGAGTCGCGCATATGCTCGGAATTGAAGGTACGGTACCGGGGCTCGTTGGTGTTGGTCCGCGTGTGCCGATGCTACGTCCAGACCAAGTTCTCTTCTTCGCTAATGACAACTCTAAGCCATTCGAGCGGAAGATCATCGAGGATCGGGGCATTGCAGAAGTTAGACTGGCGACAGTGGCCGCCGATCCGTCTGGTGCTGCACGCTCGGTGGTGGATGGCTGGGCACGACGCTTTGATCGATTGTTCGTTCATCTGGATCTTGACGTGCTTGACTACCTGGATATGCCTCTAGCGGAGGAAAGACGTCGCAACAGAGGCCTCCGATTTGATCAGCTGATGGCGAGTCTTCGAGTGTTCCTGCAGGCGCAGAATTGGGTTGGGCTAACGGTTACAGAGTTGAATTCCGATCATGGGGAAAGTGATGGCTCTACCCTACGTTCTTTTGCCGAGAGTCTGTCGGATGCCTTAGCGTTGTCCCCTCGGCTTCGGAGCGACTAGAGCGCGCGGCTGGGGGTGGGCCTGTGTGTGTCGGTTAGTACGTGCGTTCCTTGGGTTGATAGCGTGTGATCGTAACGGGGCAGTAGTCGAGTTTGGGTCCGTCGGGGGTTAGGTAGGCGAGCGTGTGTTTCAACCATTGTTGATCATCTCGTTTTGGAAAGTCTAAGCGAAAGTGGGCGCCCCGTGACTCGGTGCGTGCGTGAGCGCCCATTAGCACGATTTCGGCCACATCGAGCATCGACTGTAGCTCTAAGACGTTTATGAGGTTCATGTTGAATTCCGGTGCCTTGTCCTCGACATGCTGGTACGCGCGTTGCTTCAGAGCTCGTATCGTCTTCAAAGCCTCACCTAGTCCTTCCTCGGTTCGAAATACGTTCGCATTTGCGTCCATCGTTCTTTCGAGTTTTTGCTTAACTTCGTAAGGGTTCTCATTGCCCGCGCCTCGAAAGATGCCATCGTAGATACGCTTCTCCTCCGCGATGACAGCCTGCTGCGGAAAGTTCGCGGAATGGTCTTTCATGACATATTCTGCGGCTGCGCGGCCCGTAAAGCCGCCCCAGACAAGGCATGTAGCGGTTGAGTTCGTTCCCAGGCGATTTGCTCCGTTTACGCTTATGCACGCGGCCTCTCCGGCGCCCCACAACCCCTTCATTGGTGTGGCGCCGTCGATATTTGCGTGTACGCCTCCCATGGTAAAGTGACAGACATATCTCACTGGGATGAGTTGGTCGATGGGATCGATTCCTCTCAGTTTTATGCAGACCTCTCGGATTTCCGAGAGCCGTTCCTTTATTTTTTCAGCACCGAGATGGCGGAGGTCCAGATGTACATGTTCTAGGCCGCTTTCGTCACGGAGTCCACGGCCTTCCTTGATCTCCCTTGCAATCGCTCGTGCCACGATATCCCGCGGTCCAAGTTCGAGTTTCTCGGGCGCGTACCTCTTCATGAACCGCTCGCCATCCTTGTTGACTAGGATACCGCCGTCGCCGCGGGCACCCTCGGTGATGAGAACGCCGGATGGCACCAGCCCTGTGGGATGGAATTGAACGAACTCCATGTCTTTGAGTGGAATCCCTGCGCGGTAGGCCATTGCGAGCCCGTCGGCGGTGGATGAATGCGAGTACGTGGCGAATGAGTACAACCGGCCCGCCCCTCCAGTGGCAATGATCCCTGCTTTCGCCTTGAAGACGTAAAAGTTGCCAGTACGGAGTTCGATCGCTGTGGCCCCGTGGAAACTTTCCTTATCGACGAGCAAGCCGGTTACATACCATTCGTGGTAAAATTCAATGTTCGAATACTGGAGGCATGTGTCGTAGAGGGTCTGCATTTCATAGAAACCCACCCTGTCACCAGCGAAGGTTGCCCTTGGGAAGCTGTGGCCACCGAACGCTCGTTGAGCAACCCGACCCTCGCTGTCGCGACTCCAAGGCATGCCCCAATGCTCTAACTGGTAGATTTCATTTGGAGCCTGATGGACTAGGCGTTCGACAGCGTCCTGATCGGCGAGGTAGTCGCTACCTTTGATGGTATCAAAGATATGTGCTTCCAAAGAGTCACCGCGCTCGGCATAAAGGACCGCGCCGGTGCCGCCTTGGGCGCAAACTGAATGGGAACGCATGGCGTGCACCTTGCTGACTACGCCAATACTGAGTTTCCCGTTGCTGGTTCGACTGGCTTCAATTGCAGCTCGTAGGCCGGCGATTCCAGAGCCGATTATCAAGATGTCGTGAGTGATTGTTTCCGCCACTGCCGAAACTTCCTCCGGCTGGCCAACGACTTCTCCTCTTTGTAAGTGTTTTTTTGGTTTTCCTTCTACGACTAATGCAGAAAGGCTCGGTTGAAGGAGCCATTTGAATCTCCTAGCGACTCCATTCCCTGGGGTGAGATGATTAGACGTGCGCTCTTGTATGTGTCTTGGATTCGTTGCTAGTTGAAGCGAGGTAACACTTATTCTCCGAACAACATTACTCGTTCCTACCAAGAATGAAGTTATTTTTGGCGAATACTTGCGATTGTTTTTCTTAGCTTCAGTCAATTGTCCTATCGTAACGTGATTTGGTCCGATGTTAGTGTAGTTTGGCACCGCACTTTAGGCAGAACTGGTTGGTGGCGGGGTTTTGGGTTCCGCACTTTCCGCAGTAAACCATTCCGGTCGTTACGCCTGTACTAGTTGGTTGGGTTGGGGTTGCTTTTCGTCTACTCAGCAATGCGGCCGCGATTATGATGGCGGCTAACAAGACTAAGCCTGCGAGTATGAGGAGTTGGTTTTGTTCTATCATGCTCATTATGTCGCTTGATGTTTGAGTTGAGGAAGATGAGGTTGAGGTTTGCGTTGTTGCGGCTGGGTTGACTGTTAGGACTAGGTTGGCGATGTGGGTTAATCCTCCTCCACTCCCGGTTACCGTCAACGTGTACGGACCGGTTGATACGTCGGTCGGTAGGGTGACTGTGAGTGTTGAAGAGAAGTTTGGTGTTCCAGAGGGATTGCTGAACACGCCATTGGCGCCTGAAGGCAATCCTGACACGGACAATGAAACCTGCGAGTTAAATCCGTTGAGGGCGTCAACGTTCACGGAGTACGGTACGGTCTGTCCCTGAAGCACACTCTGAGAGGGTGGGGTCGCGGTGATTGTAAAGTCGGCTAATGGTTGCGTACTGGTTAACACTGGTTGCGTGGTCGTTTGTACCGTCGTTGTTTGTATTGCCGGCCCGACGATGAACGTTGCGCTCATCACGTTATTGCTGGGGTTCGGATCGTTATTTGTGGAAACCAACCAAGTTAACGTGTGTGTGCCGGGGGTTGCGATCCACGGCGTCTGTGCGTTTATGAGATATGAGTTTCCTGCAGGTCCAGGGTAAAGAACGGTACCACTGCCACAAGGAATTCCGTCAATCGTGCATTCCACGGCAACGCTCTGCGGGAATGATGCTGTGGAGGAGAGAGCAACTAGAACCGCACTCAGAGTTACGGGGTCACCTGCCTGCGGATTTTGTGGAGTTATACTCACAGATGCTATAGCCCAGTCCGTTTCCGCAATAGCTGGAGGTGGCAATGTTGGTGTACTTGATATCATAGTGGCAGGCGGCAATGTCGGTAGGATTATCGAGTGGAATGTGGGGAGCAGGGTAAAGCTGATTTGTGGTGAAGATTCTGGTGCAAAGTGTCCCGAAGTATTAGCGGTTGCAGCTATCGTAACTGTGAACAGAAGAAAGAGTATAGCTGCGATCCAAGAATGAACTTTCATAATTTCACAGCCTGATACTTAGTGCAGCTCGAAGGATGTTTCCCTGTTGCAGAAAGTGGAAGTATGAGGCTGCCCAGTATAGGCTTACTCCGCAATACGAACCAACTCTATCCATACTAGTATACTGCTGAGAATTTAAGAGTAATGAAAATTTAATAGTATTCAATTCGGGCGCTTGGAAGTGTTCTGAAGCAGAGTCAACCACTTGATGTCTCCCTCAATCTTGATTAAACAAATGCTCAGCTAGGAACTCAGCTTCGGCTTTCTCTTCGCCAGCGAATAGGCCAACATCCCAGCAAGCACTATCAGTGCTAACAACAGCATGATCGTGACTACCCGAAACTGCATTATGCAGAATAAGGCGGCGCCGTTCAGATCCAAGTGTGAGCACGCGTAAGGTTGACGGAATGAAATCGAATAATATCCGATCAATGATCCGCCAAAAATGATTAGCAGAATCAGCCCGTAGACGCGTTTTCGCAGGTTGCTTGACCGACTCATTTCCGAGCTCTTTCTAGGCAAGAGTCTTCCCTCTTAGCCAGGTTTCACAACTAAGACAACTAGCCTGTTCTTAGGTGTTCAACTCCGCCGATTTGCAACCTACCTTGGAGCCTGTGTTTTCGTTGGATTGTTTGAAACGATGGCTTAGAACAGATTCCACTGACCCAGAAGAGAATTGAGTGGAGTTGGTGAAACATAGCGAAATAGGTGAAAGCCAGGCCTAAGGTATCCGATACGATGGATGCGACCGAAGAATCCAAAGTCTTAAGCGCTCTCTAATCCTCTTTTTATTTCGATTTTATCCTTGAAATCCGTTGTTGTCGGTTCAGTTGTTGTTTGTGTAATTGTGGTTGTTCTTCTGGCTGTGCCTTGGTATCCGGTCGTTACGAGTCAGAATGTGACTCAGAGTATCACCTTTACGTACCAAGTTGCAACCGAAACTTATCAACTGCAAAACATCTATTCACTACCCAGCCCGATAACGCTCCAAGGCTTCTTTCAAAGCGGCTCAACCTCTAGCCAAGCTTTCCAAGACTTGGGAGATGTTGCCTTACAAGCTAACTCACTGGTGGCAGTGGAGGTTAATCAATGCCAGAACTGTGACCTAGGCATATCCAAAGACTTCGGGGATAAAGCAACTGTCTACTCTGTCTTGGGGTCTTCTTTCTCGGGAGATTTTCTGGTTCCTGACTCAGGTCAATACAAAATATCTGTAGGTAACCTTGGAAACACAGTGGATCAAGTAACCTCGATCGCGATAACTGCGAATATTCCGCAGAATATTATGGTCTCACAAGTCGGTTACAACACTGAAGCAGTCACTGCCTATTCGGTGGATGCACTTGCTCCCAGTCTGATTATTGGGGCTCTCCCATCTCTGGCTATTCTCGGCGTGATCGCTCTCGTTGTGGTTGTCTTAGTGCTTTTCGACAGAGGCTTCCTAATCATGACGAAACGTCGTCGCTGTAGGCGACGGTAGCACGGAATATCTGAAATCAACCGACCTTCCGCCCTCAACTGTACGTTGTCCGCTACCGAAATAATTCCAAAGACTAGATTTGCTTCCACAGTTCACTTATTTGGGCTGGCAGATTTAGCAGCGCGTTCAGGACAAACCAAGTGACGAAGAACCACCGTTACCCGATCATGTGATGACTCGACCAATCTTTGATTAATGACTGGATCGGTTGATCCTAATCGGGAATAGAAACCCTTATCGGAACAAGCCTGGGGTTTTACGGCCCGAAAGGTTTTGTCGGCTCAAGCGAAACAAGACATTAGGATCAAGCCGAGTCTTGTGCCGTTCGCTTGGAAAGGCTTTGTCGTCGTATTGTTGGGTATTGTGATTTATGGTGTGAGCTTTGTTTTCCAGTTTCCACTACTCTCTGCTAATTCTCTCCTACGCTATGCAGCCTTAGGATTGATTTGCATAGGCCTGCTGGGCGTGTTGGTTGGTGTTGTTCGTAGAAACGCGTTCACGTATACAATTACCGATTCGGATGTTGTTGTGAAGAGACAGTTGTTGCGTCGTAGCGTTCGGCGCATTCCGTTCTCGTCTATTAGTGATGTGCAAGTTTCGCAGAGCATTATGGGTCGTTTGGCGGGTTATGGGGACGTTGTTCCTGTGACGAAGAGTGGCTACGGCTTAGTTCGCGGAACGGAGCATGGTGAAAACATAGTCGCAGAAATGGCTGACGTGCCGAATCCGGATAAGGTGGCTGATTTGATCATGTCCAGAATACGCGCTGGCAAAGTTACATAGTACAATCAATGACCGCGTAGAATAGCGTTCGATGCGTCTAGTTACCAGATTGCTTATCATGGCCGAGAGCAGAATAGAATATCAACTGCATAATTAGAAACCTAGGTTATGGGGCCTATTGGTTTGACCGACCGGGTAATCGATATGCCTGCCGAATGGGGAGGCATCATTCCCACAGAAATCTTCTTGGAAGAGGGAAAGCGGCTTGCTGACGAGGCAACGAAGCGCGGTATCCCGATTAGGCTTCTGGGTGGCGTTGCCATTCGATTTCACTGCTCAGAGTACGTTGAGTTCGCCAAGCAACTCAGGCGCCTAGGCGAAGGCCAACAAGAGTATACGGACCTCGATTACGTGTCATACTCCAAATACCGTGACAAAATGAAAGCCTTCTTCAAAGAAATGGGTTATGAGAAGAGGCCGACAACGATGTCAAGCGCAGCCACACAGCGCCAGATATACTTCCATCCAAGAGGGTGGTTCTATGTCGATGTATTCTTTGACAAACTGCTCGCAGCGAATCACCCACTGGACTTTAGAGGAAGGCTGGATCTCGATACGCCAACTGTGACTCCGACCGATCTGCTCCTTGAAAAACTTCAGATAGTCTTTCCCAGCGAGAAGGACGTGAAGGATGCAATCCTACTTATAAAAGCTCATGAAGTATTGCCTCAACAAGAGAAGAACAAGATCAACGCGAAATTCGTTTCAGAATTGCTGGCCTCTGATTGGGGATTCTGGTATACCGTAACGACCAATCTAACCGGACTAAAGCAATACCTCTTGGATGCTGGGAATCTTTCTGACGACGATAAACAGGATCTCTCAAAGAAGATCGACACACTCTTAGAAATCATAGAAAAGGAACCGAAGAGCACGGGTTGGAAGATGCGCTCCTTGGTAGGCACTAAGAAACAATGGTACAGGCCCGTTGAAACCGCTCAAACAGTTGGCGAGTTTGGCATCTGGAGGCTGAGGGAGAGAAAATAGGATGTTTCTGTTAGTGATGTAATTGTCAACTCCATTCCACGATCACAGGCAACTAGCGATAGTGGTTGATCTTACTAGTCGTTTGAATTATCTTGGCACAAGGCCACGCCTAAAATCATGTGCCCAGCGGTCAGGCATGAGGAAAGGTGGGTCTCTTGTCCATCACAACGGTTGATCACGGAATTGAACAGCAATTTAGTTGGTCGTCGGGGGTTGGGTTTGGGTGCGTCTTACCCCCGACGAATGGAGTCCAACCACTTTGAAATGGTCGGCCCCACAGGGAAAGAACATAGTTAAGAAGGAAATAAGGTTGAAGTCGTCAACCGCGAAATCAGAAAACGCGAGTTTCTCGTGTAATGACTACGAATACTCACACTTGTCATGATAGGGTTCGATTAGATGCCAAACCAGAAATGATCACGGCTAACCTAACCCAACTGACTATTCGCAGCAGTTTCCATCAACGGATAACTTCACGTGACCTTCGATAACCACTCTTAATAGACGCGCTTCCGTGGTTACCTCTGAGTTAGGTATACGGGCTGAAGCGAACGTCCTACCGTAATCATCCGAGTCGGCGTCCTATTTCTCCCGAAGAACTAGCTGAATCAAATCAACGAGGTGAATTACATGAGCTTTGAGCGTTCCATCAACAAACCAGTTGAGGAGGGCAAGGAATACGAGCTTGACATCAAAGAGACCAGCCGTCGCGGTGACGGGGTCGCAAGAATCGAAGGCTTCGTAGTATTCGTCCCACAATCCAAACCTGGTGACCACGTGAAGGTCAAAATCAATTCCGTCGGACCAAGATTCGCAACTGGCGAAATAGTCCCATAGGAACCTGGGGAGTTTTTTCTCCCACACCCTATTTTTCTTAGCCACATTATAGATGTTGAATACAATAGGCTAATCAGATCTCTCGAGTGCAACTTTTCTCTTATGGTTAATCCCGAACGAGTATCGGATTGAATTTTTGGAGCGTGCGCGGTACCAATGATGCACAATTATTAAGCCGTCAGTGACCATCTTGGAAGAATAGTGTGGTCATTACTGAACATACTATCCATTGACAGTGGATAAATCCGCTTAACGTGCCGTGTCCAGTTGCGAACGATACACCAGGTTACTTGATTTGAAAAGCTCCATGCACCAAGTCTTCGATGATATCTGGAAGGTCTATCCGGAGAATATGCTCAAGAATCACACATGGCATTGGTGGTGGTGGATTCACTTCTTTGAGAATCCCAACGCTCCGGAATACCCCCGACAGCTTATGATTCTTTGGGGCACCAGGAATTGCAGGAAAGTTCGCGTGAATGATTTCTGCTGGGAACCGACAATCCCAATGGAGATTAACGATAAGCACGCTGCTTTCGAGTCAATTGTAGCTTCCTGGTACTATGACGGAGAAAAGATGCATGACCCTCTCCTCCTCGACCACGGGAAGACCGAAACCGAACGAGATGGCGACTCTGGGGTTATTAGAATGGAAGGAGAGAAAGGCGTTTATGCCTATGGCGGAAGTTCTGCGGATTTCTGGCTGAATATAGGAACCAAGAATGTCGGAATTGAACTCTCAATGGAGAAATGGAAAGACGCGATGGCGGAACTCCTGCCGACGGGAAAGAACTTCATTGGAAACATGGGATACTCGATGTTGAAATATAGGGCCCTGTCGTCCTCGGGAAAGATCCGAGTGGGTGAAGCGGAGACTTCTGTAAACGGCAGATCGTATTTCCAGAAAGTGCGAATATCCTCGATAACCCCTTGTTGGTATTGGGGCACAGTACAGTGGGATAATGGAGCCTACTTGCAATACTTCTTGCCTCACATTGGAATTCCAATGCTTAGACGCTCGAGATCTCATGAGAGTACTATGGACTGGGGCGAAAGAATGGTTTCAAAGACCCTTAGCTTCTACGACCCCGATGAATGCAAGGAGCATCTTATGGAAGATATCAAAATAACCAAGCACTATGAGAATGACCTACCAATATTCAATGTGAACGCCTCCTCCTCACAGACGACGATCAGCATTGAGATGGAAACGTACGCACGATGCTGTTGGAACATATCGCAACCCCTACTGGGGCCACTTTGGCACGGAATACATTACAACGAGTATCCAGCCAGGGTCAGGAATTTCGAATTCAAAAACGAATCCCGCAATGTAAACAACACCGACTTCGGCAAAAGCTACTGCAACTGTGAGCACACGTGGGGCACGGTCTAGATCACCTCGGATTCCCAAGCCTCTTTTGAACGCAGGAATACACGTTGTCTCAGATCCAACCTTCATTCCAAATCCTGCTTATCAGTTGAGAAGACCTCATATGTTCCTCTGGTTTCGTTTGAATAATCCGCGTTGGAGTTCGCAATAGGGGGCATCTGACATGTGGGAGTTTGGTGACAGGGAATGGGTGTCGATTACTGTTGGAGTGGCCGCTGGCGGCGTTGCTGGTCAGGGTGCGCCTGGGAGAGATAATGAACACAAAGGCTTGGCCGGATGGAACTTCGCTGGTCTGGACTGGTATTTTGTTATCGGTTTGATCTTCGGCCTTGACCTGGTTGTAGACAAGTTTGGTCTGTACGCTGCCCCGTTGATAATGATAGGATCGGACTCTATCGTGCCCGGCGTAGGTTTTGGGATCGCGTTGTTCCGGCGTATTGGTCTTGGGGTGATAATTCCATTCTGGATGTTTGGTATGATCGTACCGGCTATTGTAGCCATTATTGGTTCAGCGGCTATAGGTGTACTACTGCTGATTGGGATAGTGGTGGCGATCTTAGGCGTCGCCCGCTGGGCTAAGAGACGTACTGAGTCATACTATACCGTCGAGTAGTCAATCTGTGACTATTTGAGGAACTAAGACTGCGGGAACTGTCTTTCTTTCTCACGGGGGGCGGGGTGTTAGGTTCCGTTTTCCTTACACAGATGGATGATTCATCCATACTGGTTATAGGCAGCTACATGGCGTAGTTAATTGGTAATAAAGAATGGTAGAAACATACGCAAAGACGCGTAGTCACGCCCTTCTCGGCATTATTCTAATCATGGCAATCATCGCAGTCGGAGCGAGCACTAACCCCGTGTTGGCGCAGCCATGTGCGGCTCAGCTTGGCTATCCGGTGACGGCAACGCCACTATACTATGGCTCAAGCATTCAAGTTACCATACCCGTGTCGGCTACTTGCTCTATCTACACCAATCAGCTGTACGCCGTCGGCACAGCCTATACAGGCTATAACGCGAACCTTGGAACCGCGAACACAGTATTATACGCAACATACGGCAACGGTTTCAGTGGGCAGCTCCAGTTTACCCTTCCAGTATCCGCACAGACAGTGCAGTTCTCAGTTTCAATTTACAATGCACAAAATGGGTACTATCAGCAGTACTATGGCGGCCAGCCTCTAGCAGTAGCGTCAGAAACCTACGTGGTTAGCCCAGCGTACCCGAGCTACCCCAGCTATCCAACCTACCCAACCTATCCGACCTACCCCAGCTACCCAAGCTATCCAGGATACAATAATTACTACAACGGCGGGTACTACAACAATTACTACCACAGCAGTGGGTACCACAACAATTACTACCACAACGGTGGATACTACAACAATTACTACCACAACGGCGGATACTACCACTACAGCGGCGGATACTACAACAATTACAACGGACACTGTAGCGCCAATTGTAACCATCACTAAAACAGTTGACCTTCAATAGTAAGCTATGCCCCCTCTAAACCTCCCATTATTTCGGGATCGATCAACGAACGCGCACCTTACCGAAGAGGAGCTGGCTCTACCGGAATGACGACGCGGGGAACGTAGCGGTGGCCTATCCAACAATGCAACCTTATACCGGGTTTAATCATTCGGGTCCGCGTTTTCTCGACCTTGGTCAATGGGGGTTACCTTCGACGACGCTAACATTCTCGACCTCAACACGAAACGAGGCTATGCCATGAAAGCTAACCCCTGGCAGCACTTGCATTGCAGCGTTTGGTACTGTTAGTGTTAGCGATGGGCAGACTTCGGTTCACGCGTGAGCGATGGGCGGCCACACTATTGATAGTCGTGTCTATCATGGCGTTTGCCCAAGTTTCTCCTTACATCTCTCAACCTGTCTACGGCGCAACTCTGTCGAATATCTTTGCGCAGATCTCTCCGTTTCAAGCTGCTACTGGTACGACTGAAACGGGCACGACCGCTGGGGGTACAATCGCTGCGGGTACTACTGTTGCAGGTACGACCGCTGCGGGTACAACAGCGTCTGGGACGACTGCTACAGGTACGACGGCTACGGGTACAACGGCGTCCACAACCTCGATAATTACGACAGCTACTGGTACTACTGCTACCGGTACTACTGCTACTGGTACGACCGCGACTGGTACTACAGCTACCGGCACGACGGCAACAGGCACGACTTTTCCGCAGCAGTATCTGCTAACAATCCAATTGAGTGCGGGAGGTGCGGTTGCTCCGGCTACCGGATTTCAGAATTCCAACGCCGTGATACCGATACTTGCCTTGGCCAACAGCGGCTACAGTTTCGTTTCGTGGACGGGTTCCGGTTCAGGCTCGTTTAGCGGCAATTCACCCTCAGCTACCGTCACCATGGACGGCCCGATCACGGAAATTGCGACTTTCACTCCGACAAGTATGGTGCAGATAACTCTCGAGTCTTCAACCAGCGGCATAATTCAGGTTGACGGCTCATCCATAATCACTCCGCAGACATTCACTTGGATTCCAGGAACAACGCACAGCCTCTATGCTGCGTTCAACCCGTATTGCTACTACAACTGCCAGCCAACATTCTTTTACTGGACTTCTCCGAGCATCGGAACTGTGTATTCACAAAGTATAACCTACACAGTCCCATCCTTCTCGGAAACAGTCAACGCAGTATACCAAATCCCCCAACCAAACACGGCCTCAATCACAATAGCGTCCAACCCATCCGGCTTGAACTCCATATACGCCGACGGATCCCAGATCACCACGCCGCAAACATTCACCTGGACCATGGGCAGCACGCATACCTTGACCGCAAACCAGTACCAGTACTGCGGGAGCACAGGATGCCAGACTCAGTTCAGCTACTGGCAGTCCTCAAGCATCGGTACGACGGACTCGGCATCGCTCACGTACACTGTCCCAACGTACTCCGAGACGGTGACAGCAAACTACATTGTTCCGGCTTCTAACGCGTTCTCATTCGCGTTTGGTTCGTACGGATCGGGCAATGGCCAATTCAATAATCCACATTTCATTGCTGTTGATTCTTCAGGGAACATGTACATCACAGATTCGAACAATGCTCGTGTCGAGAAGTTTGACAAATACGGCAACTACGTTACTCAATGGGGTTCGTTCGGATCGGGTAACGGTCAATTCACTGCCCCTGCGGGTGTAGCCGTGGATTCATCTGGAAACGTGTACGTCGTCGACAGTGGCAACCATCGGGTGGAGAAATTTACGAGTTCCGGAACCTACCTCAGTCAGTTCAGTTTGTTAGGGTCAGGTAACGGTCAATTCGAAGACCCAACCAGTATTGCCGTTGACTCGTCAGGGAATGTATACGTTGGCGACAATATCACTAATCGTGTGCAGGAGTTTACAAGTTCCGGAACCTACCTTACCCAGTTCGGATCGCCAGGGGCCGGCAACGGCCAATTCGGCAGCGTTACTGGAATCGCTATCGACCCCTCATCAGGAAACATATACGCAGTGGATTCTCTTGACAATCGGGTAGAAGAGTTTACGAGTAGTGGGGCTTACGTGAGCCAATGGGGTTCCATTGGTTCGGGTAACGGCCAGTTCAAGTATCCGTACGGTATTGCTGTTGATTCCTCAGGTCGCATTTACGTGACTGATTCTGGCAATAATCGGGTTGAGGTGTTCACTACCTCCGGAACTTACCTGAATCAATTTGGATTGCAAGGTGACGGAAATGGACAATTTGTCAACCCGGCAGGTGTTGCAGTTGATTCGTCGGGGAACGTTTACGTAGTCGACAACGCCAATAATCGTGTAGAGGTGTTTCAACCCCTTCGCTAGAAGAGACGTCGCAGTTCTCAGTGCGGTACCTTGCGGCCTCTCGGCAGTTCCAAAGTGACATACGGGGTCAGGATTCCCTGCCGCGCCCGTTAGATCACATAATGTTCACGCGGAGACTCAGGAAAGTAGCGTTCTCTTCTATCCACTAGGACGGTCACTACGTTCGTGCCTCTGCCCAGTTCCTTGGCGACCCTCAGAGCTGCGTATACGTTCGCCCCGGAAGACATGCCGCAGAACAACCCCTCCTCACGACACAATCGATTCATAGTTTCCCTAGCATCATTATCTTTGACCGTCAAAACTTCATCAGGCAGGCCCTTCTCCAACATCACCTCTACCAAAGACTTCGACGCGGGCAGTCCGACAGCCGCTTTGTACTTATTCATCGAGCCAGATCTATACCACTCTGTAACGCGAGCGTCCTCAGGCTCCAGCCCCACGACTCTAACATGCCCAATCTTCTCTCGCAACGCTTCAGCTACTCCAAGTATTGTGCCAGCGGTTCCGATTGAAGCTACCCAAGCATCGACCTTGTCATCCAGTTGTTCGAGGATTTCTCTTCCAGTCGTCTGCCTATGAGCTTGAGAGTTTTCCGGGTTATCGCTTTGGTTAGCCCACCAAATCAATGGATCACTTCTTTCCTGGTCATAACATTTCTTCATACCGATTGCGAACACCGCAGCCGATGCTTCGCTAGGAGAGAGGCCGTCAAGGAGCTTCTCATGTCCTTTTGTCGAGAACGCTTCAACATCTGCTCCAAAACACTTCATTATTCTAATTCTGTTTTCTGGGTTGTATTCGCCCGCCCACTTGGATGGAATGAGTAATTTCACTTTGTAACCTTTCATAGACCCTACGAAGGATAAGGCCGGACCTGTGTTACCACTCGTCGCGTCAACAATTGTCCCACCCTTCCTCAATAGATTCTTCCTCTCAGCTTCCTGAACCATTCTCAACGCCATTCTGTCCTTGATACTGCCGCTTGGGTTGAGAAACTCACACTTCGCATAGACATTTGCACCGACGTCTGCAGCTACTCTCTTCAGCCTCACCATAGGAGTGTTCCCAATCAGCTCTAGCGCGCCACTCATTATCTGCACCAGATCCAATTTGCGGATGATCTCATTATTCACGCATTCGAAAGCGGGTTATCAGTTAGGCAGGGACTTGTAGGGTCAAATCTACTCAAGAGCCGATTACTGAGCTTGTTCTCATAAGTAGAATCCTCCGCGGAATGCTCAGCTCGTAGGTGTTTTTAACTGCCTGGCTGCTCAGCGAGTGAGCATGCAATATATTCGTTTAGGAAAGGCGGGGGCGCAGGTTTCACGTGTCTGCTTAGGTTGCATGTCTTTTGGAAACGCCAGCGAGTGGATGATAGAAATTGATAGGGCTCGACCAATCGTTAAACGCGCCCTGGACTTGGGTATCAATTTCTTCGACACAGCGAACGTCTACTCGAAGGGACGTTCAGAAGAGATCATGGGTGAACTATTGAGAGACCGGCGAGACGACGTCATAGTAGCGACTAAGGTTTATGGGGAAATGGGTGACAAACCCAACCAAAGCGGCCTTTCTCGACTACACCTACTGAAACAGATTAATGGATCTCTAAAGCGACTTCAAACCGATCATGTTGACCTTTACCAGATACATCGATGGGATTATGACGCCCCGATCGAAGAGACACTCCACATCCTCAACGACCTAGTCCACCAAGGGAAGGTACGGTACATTGGTGCTTCAAGTATGTGGGCATGGCAATTCGCTAAGTCTCTATACATTAGCGACCGTCTTGGTCTAGAGAGGTTCGTGAGCATGCAGAACCACTACAACTTATGCTACCGCGAAGAAGAACGCGAAATGATTCCGCTGTGCCGCGAAGAAGGCGTCGGGCTGATACCTTGGAGCCCCCTAGCACGAGGGTTCCTAACAGGCAAGTATCGCCGAGCAGAACCCCCCAACTCACTCCGATACAAGTCGGACAAACCGTTCGCCGGACGCTTCTTCAAACCCGAAGACTTCGACGTACTCGAACGCGCAGAAGAGGTCGCCAAGGAAAAGGATGTAACAGTGGCCCAGCTTAGTTTGTCTTGGCTTCTCCACAAAGGCGTCACGGCGCCCATCATAGGAGCAACCAAAGTAGAGCACGTTGAAGATGCCGTGAATGCAATCGAGCTTAAGCTCAGTACCGATGACGTAAAACGACTTGACGAACCATACAAACCGCACGAGGTAATGGGACACACGTAGATCCGAAAGCTATCTGGACCGGAAAACTGATGTCAGAATCCCATACCTAGCTCTGAGCTAGAGGTTGTAGTACGTTTCGGCCGTTTGTTACAAAAAGATGTGAGGCTGGAATTCAAGGAAACAAGAAGCAGAGAGCTTAGAGGTCTTCAGGCCTCAGAGTCTTCCTGCCGTTTGCTTTGGCTCTGGCAACTGCCTTTGCCAATTCATCAGCAAGATGCTTGTCCAAAGCTTTGAAGAAATCACCAGAAGCTCTCATACCTTTCAAACGAGTACGAACCGCTGATTTAACGACTAATGCCATTTCATCTTACTCCTGATCCTACGTAATGAGAAAGAACGCTGTATAAAGCCCATTTGGACAGTTTTTTTGAAACCTCAGCAAGGGATCAAGTTTCGGTCCATACCCTTCAAACATAGGGCAAAGATCGCAGAGAAAGGTGGCGTGAAGGTACTACGCATCAAACCGTACCGAACAAGGTCAGAATGCGGACTACTGACTGAGTGTCCCACTGGTGACTTGAGACTTAGGGATGATGCTTAAGAGGCTGCTTAGGTTCGGGCCGAGAACTAGCGTAAGATAAAGACGACCCAATGTCAGAACACAAGCAGGAGAATGTGCGATGACACTCAGGGGAGACCATTACGCTGAGGAGAGATGAGGTGAATTGGAATACAAGTGGAAAACTTTCTCGGTGACATCGGTTGGCTCGCTTATGTCAGCCGTAGATAGCACCATTGTCCTATTGGCACTTGTTCCAATTGCCGAAGAACTCAAGTCTGACTACGTTACGATGGTTTGGGTAGTAGTTGCATACATTCTAGCCAACACGGCACTGGTCCTAAGCCTGGGCCGTCTCGCGGACATATACGGCCGAAAGAAGATGTACAATGTTGGTTTCGTTATCTTCATACTGGGCTCAGCGCTCTGCGGTTTCGCTTCCTCTGGTCTGGCACTTGTAAGCTTCAGAGCCATACAAGGCATAGGTGCAGCACTACTCGCTGCGAACTCATTCGCTATCCTTTCCGAAGCCTTTCCAGGAAACGAGCGAGGCAAAGCGTTTGGTGCTAATGCGATCGTCTGGGGCTCTGGAGTCGTTCTCGGAATAATACTCGGCGGCCTGATCATAACGTACACGAGTTGGCGTTTGATTTTTCTAATCAATCTGCCGATTGGCGCCTTTGGAACGATTTGGGCATACCGAACCCTGAAAGAAAACAAGACCAACCTAACCAGCAGGTACATCGACCTCCCTGCAACCGTATCATTCACAATCGGCCTGCTATCCCTAATGTTCGGTGTCACCTGGGGCATAATCTACTCTTGGAGCGATCCCGTCACCCTTCTTTCGATCGCTATCTCCCCGTTCATTCTCGCATTCTTCGCGTACTGGGAGATAAAACGTAGCAAGGATCCCGTAATCGATTTCACTCTGTTGAGAAACAGGGTCTTTATGCTATCGCTGACGACTGCGATGTTGCAGTCCTTGGCACTGTTCAGCGTGGATTTCCTTCTCCTATTCTACTTAGAGGGTATTGCAGGGCTTTCGGTGCTCACGGCTAGTTACCTGATAGTCCCGATGGCGGTTGCAATCTCATTGGTCGGCCCGTTTGCTGGCCGACTCTCAGACAAGTTTGGCGCGCGAATAATAGCTTCTCTAGGGTTGACGATACAGGTAGCCGTCCTGTTTCTGTTGAGAGGGCTTACGACCACAACTCCACTTATTCAAATCGGCATCATAGAGGCCCTTTACGGCATTGGGGGTGGATTGTTCTGGCCAGCGAATACTAGCGCGATCATGGCGTCCTCGCCGCCTGCCCGCTACGGAGTAAGCTCAGGCATGATGAACACTTTCAGGAACACTGGAATGGTGATGAGTTTCGCGTTGACGTTGACCGCCATCACAGGAATAATCCCGACCAGCATCATCTTCCAACTCTTCATAGGCACTTTTTCAGGTACCCTTGCACCTAACTACGCTTCCGCGTACCTTTCAGGTCAGCGTTATGCTTTCGGAATATCAGCGGTCTTGCTTATCGCATCCGTATTTTTCTCGCTGATCAGAGGAAAGGAAAGCAGGCAAGCGGCAATCGTAGAGACCCCTGTAAGAGTACCTGCCCGAATCCCTTTAGACAGCAAAATCCCGCTTGACTCAACTAATCCTCACTCCATTGAACCACCATCGCGTTAAGTGCAAACGTCAACAGCAGCAAGACTTGAGAGCCCAAGACGTTTCATGGAATCAAGACTATCTTGCCGTAAGAGCCAGGCTCCATTATCTCGCGGTGGGCACGAGGTGCTTCTGCAAGTGGCATCTCCTTACCGATAACCGGGCGTAGCGTCCCGTTTTCTAACCCTGCAATGAGAGCAGCGTGAATTCTGGACACTTCTTCCTGTGTGGTGTTGAAGAGAAGCATGCCTAGAATCGACGCATCGCGCGTCATTGTATCTCTAGGGTCGATCTCTATTTTGCCCCTGCTTCCAATTACGACGACGCGCCCATGCATCGCCACGACTTTCAGGTCCGCTGCGAGATTCACATTGGCGAGCATCTCAAGAACTACATCAACACCGCGACCTTGAGTCAATAATTGAATCTGATCGAGGTAGTTCGGAGCGCGGTGGTCTAACATGTGATGAGCGCCCTGCTCGACCGCCAATTTCCTGCCCCTTTCTGTGCCGCCTGTTCCGATGACTTGCATTCCGGCAGCGCGTGTCAACTGAATTGCTGCGATACCTACGCCGCCTGTCGCACCATGAATCAGAATTGTTTCTCCAGGTGTGGCCTTGGCAAGTTGGAAGAGCGCCCGGTAGGCAGTAGCGTAGGGAACGTTGATCGCCGCGCCTTGCGCGAACGATATCTTATCCGGTAATGGGTGTAGCTGGTGTTCCTCGCAGAGTGCCTGTTCCGCGTAAGCGCCGTTTATTGTACCAGAGACATAGACGCGGGCACCAACTCTTACGTCAATGATGCCTTCTCCGACCGATTCTACGATGCCCGCCGCATCTATACCGGGCGTATAGGGCAAGCTAGGCTTTCTGGAGATGCCCGCTCGCGTGTAGGTATCGGTTGGATTGACGCCTGCAGCTTTGACTCGTAACAGAACCTGCTTTGCACCGGGATGAAGGTCTGGCATTTCCTCTAGGTGCATAACGTCGGGGTCACCAAACGTGTGAACTCGAATGGCTTTCATTTCTTCCACTCACTCTAGACGTTCCCTAACAGCGTCAAATGGTCCGATTTCAACAAATCCTTGTTGTGTTCGATTGCGTCACCGCATTGTTACCAATTTTATCGATTGGCAAACAATATAGGGTGCGAACAACGGTGGCTCGTGTTTCCTGGTGCATGTGAATGTATATGAGCTATTTTGGAATCAGGGTAACCGACCTTGAGAGATCCCTGAAGTTCTACACTGAACTGTTCGGCCTGAAAGAAGTGGCGAGGGGTGATGCAAGAAGTAGGAAACATGGTGCAGGTTTGTATATACTCCTCAAAGATCCTAAATCCGGCCAGAAACTTGAATTGAACTGGTACCCGCCTAACTCAACCTATGCAACCCCATACGAGCCCGGCGAAGGACTTGATCACATCGCGTTTTCAGTCGAGGACTTGAATCGAGCCTACAACGACCTCATCAAGAAAGGCGTTCAACTCACTGAAGTGAGCCCGGTCGCAACGGACGGCTGGATAGCTTATCTCAAAGACCCAGACGGGAATTGGATTGAATTGTATAGCCGCCCAACGCCAGTTGGAGGCAAGATTCCAGAAGGCTACTGACAAGGAAGTTACTTTTAACTCAAACCGATAACGGGTGCCTCACGTTCGGCCCGTCAATGAGAAGATTCTTCTTACGATGTGGAGTATTTCATCCGGGAAAGCGAGAGAATGACAACTCCAGCAAGGCTTGAAACAATCGCTGTGGTCGGGAACGGTATCATCGGGCACGGTATAGCACAAGTCTTCGCTATGTCAGGAAAACAGGTTCTGCTTATAGGAAGGCGAAACGAGAGCCTGGCCCGCGCCATTGATAATATTCGCAAGAGCCTTGAGCAGTTTCAGTCTCACGGTCTCATCACCGAAGAGGAATCCGTCAACACCGTCAACCGGATCCGCACATCCACAAATCTAGGTGATGCGGGCGTAGCGCAATTGGTGATCGAAGCGGTTACCGAGAACCTCGGGCTAAAACACGATATCTTCGAGCAGTTGGACTCAATCTGCGAGGTACCCGTTGTTCTCGGCTCGTCAAGCGGCCAACCAGCGAGCGCGTTAGTGGATCGAGTTAAACATAGGGAACGGGTGATTGCTACTCACTTCTGGTACCCGCCCCAACTGATACCCCTAGTCGAGGTCTGCCCTGGCCCTGAGACTTCTGTAGACGTCACGCCATGGGTTTGCGAACAATTGAGAAATGCCGGAAAGGAACCGGTCGTAATCGACAAAGAGATCCGCGGCTTCATCGGCAACCGATTGCAGTTCGCGATGTTGCGCGAGGCCTGGTCACTGTGGGCCCAACGTGTGGCCTCTGCCGACGCCATCGACGCAGTCGTTCGAAACAGCTTCGGCCGTCGCCTAGCAATCACGGGACCGCTTGAATCAGCTGATGTTGCAGGCCTCGATACAATGTATTCCTTCGCCCGTTCACTGCAGCCCGACTTGGACACCAGCAGTGAGCCGCCGCTCGCCGTTGCAGATCTGGTGAAGGAAGGCCGGCGAGGATTACCAAGCGGGGAAGGCATCTACGATTGGACAAAGAAAGATGGCGAAGCTCTTCTCAAGTCACGCATGGACGAGCTGTTTCGCTGGCTCAAGTGCGAACGCGCGTGATCGAAGCGATATATTGCTGCTGATGACAGCTAAACTGGTGGAGCCGAACGGAGTCCGTCATATGGTGGCGGGGCTGTTTTCCCGACGCCTCAATCCTTGACGATCCTTGCGCCCGAATTCAGACCAACTAACTGTTAATGCTCGTTGGTTTCTGTGGTCCCCCATCCAGCGGATATTTCCTGAATCCCGGAATATGTTCCTCAAGAGCCTGTTACTGAACATTCCAGACCTTGGTAACATTAGGTCTATCCAAAACATTGGTCAATACGGTGGCGTCCGCTAGGGGTCTGTCCTGATGGTTTGGCAGTACAATGTCTACGCGTTACCCCTCTTCTTTGCAGCGTAGTGGATATCAACCCTGCCGGAGAACAGATCTTCGGGTCCGGAGCAGGAATAATTGGAAAATCAGTTACTGAGATGTTCGAGAACCATGGACTGAACAAACAATACCTGGCGAAGGAAACTTCGGAAATCAGTCTGACTGTGGATGGGGTTCAGCGCTACTTCAATCTGACCTTCTCAGATTTGCAGGACAAGTGGGGAGGTCTCGTGGGGAGGATAGAAGTCCTACGAGACGTCACGGATCTTGCGACATCGGAAAGAAAATACCATCTTCTATTAGATAACATGGCGGACAGCGTCTTCACCATTGATCTAGAAGGAAATTTGACATTCGCCAGCCCGCAAACTGAAAGGATGTCTGCCTATTCTAACGAGCAACTACTCTCAATGAACATTAGGCAGTTGATAGCGCCAGAAGACTTGCCAGCAATCCTGAAACGTCTAGACGCACTCAGCCAAGGAAAAACAGGGCTGGTTCCAATACTATTCCATCTCATTAGGTCAGGTGGAACGCGCCTTCCAATTGAAGCCCATACGAGACTTCTGGTTAATGAAGGCAGGCCAATTGGCGTTCAAGGAGTCGCGCGTGACATTACTGAACGAGTAAAGATGGAGGATGCGTTGCAGGAGAGTGAAGATAGATTGAGGGCCATCTTCGAGTCGGTGAATGCTGGCATAATGATAATCGATCCAAGAAAACATATGATTGTTGACGCTAATCCTCTTGCCCTCAAGATGGTGGGCGCTACAAGAGACCGAGTTGTCGGTTCAAAATGTCACAAATTCATATGTACAGCAGAGGAAGGGCGCTGTCCGATTACAGATCTCGGACAGAATGTCGACAATGCAGAGAGAGTACTCCTCCGAGTTGACGGGAAGACAACAAGCATTCTCAAGAGCGTTACCACCGTTCTAAATGGGGAGGAGTATCTGCTCGAAAGCTTCATCGACATATCCGAACGCAAACACATGGAAGAGGAGCTTCTCAAGTCGAAGCGTTTCGCGGCCGTTGGTGAGGCTGCGGCGATGGTTGGTCATGATTTGCGCAACCCATTGCAGACTACGACGACTACACTCTACTTGGCGAAGAAACTGTTGAGTTCTGGGGAGGATGAGGGGAGAATTGAGGCGCTGGGGCTGTTGAAGGAACTTGACGATCAGGTTTACTATATGGATAAGATTGTTTCGGATTTGCAGGATCACGCGAGACCGGTAGGAGCTGAGCTTTTCGAAGCCAATCTGCGGGATCTGATTAGAGAAGTAATCTCGAACGTGAAGATTCCCCGAACCGTTCATCTTTCCTATCTGGTTGAGGGAACTCCTCTCAAGGCAATTGTTAACCCGACGCTATTGAGACGGGTGCTCGTAAACCTCATTCTGAATGCGATTGAAGCCATGCCGAATGGAGGGGAACTGACCGTCACTGCCAACACGGTCCAAGATTCAGCAGTTATTACTGTTCAGGACACTGGAATAGGAATCCCTGCTGAGAATCTGCAGAAACTATTTACCCCATTCTTCACGACGAAAGCTCAAGGCCAAGGGTTAGGATTGGCTGTATGCAAGCGCCTAGTCGAAGCTCAGAGCGGCGAAATTACCGTGAAGAGCGAGGTGGGCAAGGGTTCAACCTTCACCCTGAAGCTGCGGATGGGTGGATCAGCCGGAGCGAATTAGAATGCAGAAGCGCATTTTAGTTATAGATGATGACGAGGCCGTGCGAAAATCGATGGCAAGACTGCTTCAATCTGAGGGTTATCAAGTGGACACAGCGAAGACCGGTATGGAGGCGGTAGGGAAATCCAAGCTGAATTTCTACAATCTAGCGTTGATTGACATCCGACTGCCAGATATGGAGGGCACCGAACTGCTCACAGCGATGCGAGACACGGTTCCGAGAATCGTGAAGATAATTCTTACAGGATATCCATCCATGAACAATGCGATTGAAGCCGTCAACAAAGGTGCGGACGCATACGTAACCAAGCCGGTGACTGACACAGACGAATTCCTCCAGAAGATCAGGGAACATTTGAAGAAACAAGAGGAATCCGAACATTACGGTGAAGAAAAAATCGCTGAATTCGTGGAAACAAGAATCAAGCGCATGGACGCCAAGAAGAGGGAGGAGCTCCTACACTAGCCAACCCATTGATAGATCAAGCGCTTAGGTTCCTTGTCGCGAACAAGCTATCTGATTAGTGTTCTAAGGATTCAATCGGCGAAGATGAATACTTAGAACTGATAATGCATGTTGACTACTGCAATACGAATGGTTCATTCGTTTTTGCCGTGGGTCCTATTCGAACCCTCTAGGGTAGTTCCTGTGCTGGGCTGGATGAACACCGGACCGTTTCGTAATAGGTCTATTAGTCACAGTTTACTTTGTCATGAAATGTGTGAATTTTGCTTGAGAGACGGAATGGTGTTGTAGAGTGATAGAGACGAAGGATCAAGAGACCACATTCAAGTGCGCTGATGGAACCATGATGTCCGCTTTCATCTCTAGGCCAAAGGCCGGAGAATACCCGGGAATAATTGTAATCCACGAGGCGTTTGGGTTGAATGAGCAGATCAGGGGTGTCGCGAAGAGGTACGCTAAGGAAGGTTACGTCACAATTGCTCCAAACCTCTTCACAAGGAATGGCGATGTTATGAACGAGAAGAACATCGAATCAACGATGAGATACATGTGGGCCCTGCCACCAGACAAGAGAAACGACCCAGATACGATTCAGCAACTTATGAGCAAAATGTCCGAAACTGAAAGGAAAGTCGTGAACATCTTCTTTCTTGGTAGAGAGGAGATGGAAAAACAAATGGCCAAAGACCTCTTGGATTGTAATAGCTTTATCCGGAGCCTCGATTTCGTTGTCAACGAAAAGTTAGGCATAATGGGGTTTTGCCTGGGCGGAGGCTTGACCTATCAGCTTTCAACCATATATCCCTTCAACGCATCCGTACCTTTTTACGGGGCGAACCCAAGGCCGCTAGGATCTATTGAGAGCATCTCGGGCCCCATACTTGCTTTCTACGCCGGAGAGGACGAGCGAATCAACGCAGGTGTTCCATCCCTAGTCGAAGCGATGGTAAAGTACAAGAAACAATTTTCATTGAAAATCTACAAGGGAGCACAACACTCCTTTTTCAACGAAACCAGACCCTCCTACAATAAGGAAGCTGCAAGTGACGCTTGGGAAAGCTCGCTTGCTTTCTTTAACAAAAATCTGAAGTGAGCGAATCGTGAACAAACCAGAATCCAACGAAACGGATAAAGCCGAAGGATCATTGCTCTGGGACTGCTTTGTGAACTGGGCGGCCACGCTAGAGAAGCTCGAGAAAATGCAAGAAGCAGAAAAATAGTCCGATCTTCTAGAACCTTCCTTATCAGGGAACCTTCCTTTCATTCAATCAGTGGACTTGTGCACAACTCCTCAGCTGTGGTGCTTGGCTCAGCGAACCTGGGATGATTGTCGGCCTTCGGGCTTTTCTCGTCGTACAATCTGGTCTCGTTCAAAGACTAGCCCCTCCGTCATATGTTGGTGGGGCCGAAGGGATTCTCATGGTTCGGGGCTCGAACCATTTTGAACCCTCGACTTCCGCCATACCGTCATGTCTACGGGTTTCTTCGCTCCTGAAGTTCGTCATTCCGTTCAGGTCCGCAAACCCGTTAAGGTTTGGTCTTCTGGAGCCCTTGGCGGGTACGTATCCCTGTCGTCATCCCTGGCTAGACACCGTCACTTCATTGAAGTGTCTACGGCCCCACGTGGGTTGGACAGGGCGGCCCCAGCACCTCACCCTCAGAGAGTTGCTATAACAGTTATGGCTGAATGTGAGTCAACGCATCAACCGAAAGCTTCGCAGAACCCAACGCGTATAATACTCACAATAGATGGACTCCTACTGAACGGTCTTGCTCAAGATAGGGCTGATCGGTAAGACAAACGCCGGCAAAACCACGTTCTTCAACGCCGCAACACTCCTAACCGCCGAAGTCTCCACCTACCCATTCACCACTAAGAAACCGAACATCGGCCAAGCTAACGCCAAAACAATCTGCGTGTGTAAAGAGTTAGGGGTTCAGGATAACCCGCGGAACTCAACCTGCATTGACGGCTCACGTTTCATCCCAATAGAACTGATCGACCTCCCCGGTCTAATCAAAGGTTCATGGGAGGGGAAGGGGTTGGGAACGCAGTTCCTAAGCGTAGCTTCCCAAGCGGACGCCCTCATACACATCGCCGACGCCTCAGGCAGTGTGGATGCTGAGGGAAAACTCACCAAGCCCGGCATGGGCAATCCCCTCGCCGACGTCTACGATATCGAAGAAGAGGTTGTTCGCTGGTTTTCAAAGTCAATCGAAAAGACGCTTCGAAAACTCAAGAAGCCTTCGAAGAAAGGATCGCCCGTAGATCATCTATTCGCCCAAGATCTGGCGGGCATGAAGATCACCGCAGCTCACATCGCGCGAGCCCTCAAAGCCACAGACCTGACCGACAAAGACCTAGCTAAATGGTCGCGAGAGGATGTTTGGAATTTCTCGAAGAGCGTGCGCGTAATCTCGAAGCCCACTCTGATTGTGGCAAACAAGATGGATATCGCGTTGGGTGAGAAGAACTATGCGAAGTTGATCAAAGAGTTTGGCCAGGCGTTCGTGATTGCGGCTTCAAGCGATGCTGAACTCGCTTTGCGGAGGGCTGAGCAGAGCGGCTATGTTGAATATATTCCTGGCGAGGAGATTTTCAAGGTTAAGGATAGGAGCAAGCTTACTTCCGAGCAGAGGAACGCTCTAACCTACGTTGAACAGCGTGTTTTCTCGAAATGGATACGGACGGGTGTGCAGTTCGCTCTGAACACCTGCGTCTTCAAACTGCTCGGAATGAATGTGGTCTATCCGGTTGAGGATGCTGACAAGTTTTCGGATAGGAAGGGAAATGTGCTTCCAGACGCCTTCCTAGTTCCATACAACGCCTCCGTCTCAGACCTCGCCGCCCAGATTCATAGTGAGTTGGCTAGAACCATGATTTATGCCGTAGACGCTCGCACGAAGATCCGTCTCCCAACCGATTACAAACTCAAGGACCGGGACGTGGTCAATATCGTGGCGGCCGCGAAAGAAAAGCGCCAGAGTAAGACTAAGCCCTAATGACTTTCAGCAAATCCGCCTTCGTGATGATCCCGAGCACGTGTCCACGCCTCAAGACGAGAACTGCAGGCTCGTATCTGAGAAGCGCGGAAACCATTGACACAGGCGTAACGTCGTTCACAGTTGGGAATGCCTCGTCCATGATCGTCTCTATCTCTCCCTTCGATGCAAGCTCAGGTTTTGGAGAGGACACGAGCTTCTGAAGAATCGTTTTCTCCGTTAAACTTCCCACAGCTTGGTTGCCGTTGAATACAGGGAGCTGGGAGAACCCTGTCTCTCGCATCAAGTGCACGCCCTTGGAGATGGATTCGTGAGCCTGCACGCTAACGACTTTGCCGTGGCAAATGTCCTTTGCCTTCATCTCATTTTTTCGCTCCAAACTTTCAAGCGTATCGAAGATTGCTTTAGTTTTCAGGTATGATGGGCTGATGTTCTTGCTCTCGATCTTGGCGATCATTGACTGCGTTACACCCGCAAGGTTGGCAAGTTGCTTCTGGCTCATGGCTAAGAGCCGGCGTCGTCTCCCAATCTCCTCTAGGCCAGGTAACATGTAGTGAAACGCATCTCCAAGCGATATTCCAGTAAGAATATGCATACGAACCTAATATTCCCATACGCATGAGACACTAATTGTCGATTCAGGTTTGCAAGCGCGTTACGCCACCCTTAAACTGCGATGGAGATGAGGACCAAATGGTCCACACGGGCCAAGCTTGGCTCCGGAGTTCCCCGCCCACTGGCAGACAACTGTACACAACCAACAACATCGTCCATTCGAGCCAGAAAGTCGTATACCTTTGTTTTTGCCCACTTCGCACGACTAACAGACCATGTCGAGCTCCTGCTGGAGTAACCTTGTTACCACGGTAATTCTTAGGAGAATTTTTTCGTATTGTAAAGTTATATTCTAGGAATATTGGACTTCCGCCAGTAAGATTTCAGTGAAATCACTTGAGCAAACTTTCCAGTGGGTCAACTAATGTCGCGATGGCTGTGAGCCAAAAACCTCGATCCTACATGTTCACATCCGAGAGCGTAACCGAAGGGCACCCCGACAAGGTTGCTGATCAAATCTCGGACGCGATCCTCGACGCGATCATGGAGAAGGATCCAAAATCACGCGTCGACATAGAGACCCTCATAATGAAAGGGACAATAATTGTTACAGGCCAAATCTCCACGGCCACCTACGTTCCCATCAGCCATATTGTCCGCAACGTCCTCCGCGATATCGGCTTCGATGACGCGAAGGTAGGTTTGGATTGGGAGGCGTGCGGCGTTCTCGTCTCAATAGAGGAGCAGTCACCAGACATCGCCATGGGGGTCGACAAGGAGGACATAGGTGCTGGAGATCAGGGAATGGTGTTTGGTCACGCGACCAACGAGACTCCCGAGCTCATGCCCCTACCAATCATGTTAGCCCACAAGCTTGTCAAACGCCTTGCAGAGGTAAGAAAACAGGGTATTCTACCCTATCTGCGCCCTGACGGGAAATCGCAAGTGACCGTTGAATACGTGAACGACAAGCCCAAACGCGTAGACGCCGTCGTAATCGCGGCCCAGCACAATGAAGACGTGCCGAGGGAGCAAATGAGGAAGGATATAATCGAGAAGGTGGTCGAATACGTCATCCCGAGTAACATGCTTGATAAGAACACTAAATTCTTCATTAACGAAACGGGGCGTTTCACTGTAGGCGGCACCCTCGCTGATTCCGGCCTTACTGGGAGGAAGATAATTGTCGACACGTATGGTGGAATCGGGAGCCACGGGGGAGGTTGTTATTCTGGAAAAGATCCGACTAAAGTGGATCGGTCCGGGAGTTATATGGCGCGTTATATTGCGAAGAACATAGTCGCGGCAGGCTTGGCCGACAAATGTGACGTGCAGATCGCGTATGCGATAGGGGTTTCGAAGCCAGTTTCTGTAATGGTCAACACCTACGGAACTGGTAAAGTGCCCGATGAGATGATTACGGAGGCGGTGAAAACGGTTTTCGATATGACCCCTAGGGGAATAATTGAGCGCCTAAACCTCCGAAGGCCCATTTACCGAAAGACCGCAGTCTACGGCCACTTCGGGCGTGACGACCCCGACTTCACCTGGGAGCGCACTGACAAAGTGGACGAACTCAAGAAATACGTCTAAAGACAACATGAGAGGGCACAAAGCGTCAATCATGGGCTCGTGAGTATCTTCCATTCAGCTCCGACCCATTGCTAGGATTAATACCAGTATATTGATTAGGCCGACTCGTGCGGTTTTGTGGCTCAACGTTGAGCGGTTGCTGATGGACATAAAGTCACTACAGCGCGTAGTTACAATGGGTAGAATGCTTGCCCTCATCCTCGCTATCTTCTCAGCCATCACCTACGTAATCGCTCTCGTCTTAGGGCCAGTACTGTACTTCTCTACCTCCGACGGTCTCAAGGACGCAGTGCACGTCATCCATCAGCTACCGTTGGACATCTTCATGTTATACACGGTGTACCTTCCCGGCGGAATGAGTCACGGGGCCCTATTCGCAGCAATCTGGATCATTTTCGTTCTTTGTATACTGGCTGCTGGTCTTAGCAGGGGAGGTTTTCTAAAGTCGGTTAGGGAATCGCTCTCTAAGCCAATTTCAGTAGCGAAAACAAACTTTCTCTACATCATGCCGTTGGTAGCCACGGGCCTGCTCTATGCGACAATTCTCATTACGGACTTTCAGACGACACAGGGAATCCAAACAGGTAGCCTGAACTTTCCAGCCCAAACAAGCCCGTATTTGATCCTCCTCAACCTTGCCTACGCACCGATAGACGAAGAGTTCGCTTTTAGAATCACAACTATTGGAGTTCCCCTCGCCGTATTCCTCCTACTCGTTTACCGATCGGATCCACGGTTGACCGGCCTGAAGACACGAGCGGGTTTGTTTCTTCTTACCCTATTCAGTCCCGAACTCGCAAAATCCAAACTCGGTTACAAAACGGTCGCCGCAAACGGTTTCATCCGTGGCATCAGCCCACTAGAGTGGGCGCTCATACTGGTAAGCTCGGTGATGTTCGGCCTAGCTCACTACATTAGCGGGGGAGGCTGGGAGATCGGAAAAGTTTCCACAGCAGCCTTGGCAGGTTTCGTATTTGCAATCATGTATGTGAGCTACGGCGCCTACGCCGATATACTCCTGCACTGGTTCTTCAATTATTACTTCACAATCCTTGACATGGCAAGCACCGCTTACAGCGGCGCGTTCGCCGGCTTCGCGAACTTCGTCGAAATCACCAACCTACTCGCGGGGCCGGTCGTGCTTGTGGTCTTTCTGCTAGTTTCGGCCCTCAGGTTATCGGACTACCTCACCGCCAGGGCCGCTGGCATTCCCACAACGACGACGTGAACCATTTCGACAATCTTATACGGCAAAACTGCCGACTTCAGCTTGGTGTAGGGGCCTGAATCGCCGCCAAGTTCGCTAGACTCGAAACAACCCGTTCGGCCTCGGTACCTTCTCAAGCAAGTGATAACCTATGACGACGCCAGAGAAACCTGAAAGCGCGAAGAAATTCCTTCCGCGAATCGCCGAGAAAAGATGGGACCATAATGTCGAGAGGAAGATTTTCGATCAATGGCAGCAGGAAGGTACGTTTAGGTTTAAGGTCGGCAAGGAAGGCAGACCTTTCGTCATCGACACTCCGCCGCCAACGACCTCAGGAACTTGGCACATAGGAGCGGTGGCAGCGTACTCACAGATCGACATGATCGCCCGATCGGAGCGTATGCAAGGAAAATCCGTTCTCTTCCCAATCGGGTTCGACAGGAACGGAATCAATGTCGAGATCTATGTGGAGAAACAATCCAAAGTGAAGATGCGGGACACACCCAGGGAACAGTTCATCGACCTATGCTCACACGCGCTCGACGACCTTGAAGCTCAGATAATGGACATGATGAAGCGTGTAGGGTTGAGTGGGGACTACGATGGGAAATATCACACCGATCAAGAATCCTACCGGAAACTCACGCAGGCCACGTTTATCGATTTCTGGAAGAGAGGGCTCATCTACGAAGCAACTCGCCCTAACAACTACTGCCATGAATGCGGAACAACAATTGCCGACGCAGAAGTAGAGTACGAAGATCTTCCCTCCAATCTCGCATACGTGAACTTCAAGATCGAAGAAACAGGAGAAACGCTCGTTATCGCAACAACACGGCCCGAACTGATATGCGCATGTCAGCTGGTAATCGTAAACCCCACGGACCAGAGATACACGAAGTTCCATAGAATGCACGTGATTCTACCAATCTACAACCGCAAAGTCGAGATCAAACCCCACCCAAGCGCGAAGCCCGAATTCGGTACGGGGGCGGTAATGATCTGCAGTTATGGAGACTATACAGACGTTCTACTCTTCAGGGAGCTAGGCCTCACAGAGATCTTAGCCGTCGGGCCGGATGGAAGGCTAACCGCTGCCGCGGGACCATACAAAGGCTTAACGATGCAAGAGGGCCGATCACAGATAGTTGAAAACCTCCGCTCTCAGGGTCTCCTCGTTAAGACTGAACACATCAGGCATCGCACGCCAGTTTGCTCACGCAGCAACACCCCAATCGAAATTATACCAATGAAAGAGTACTACCTAAAACAGATAGACTTCATCCCAAAGCTCAAACAGCTCGCTAAACAGATCACTTTTCACCCCAATGCGGCCCGGCAAATACTGCTCGATTGGATAAACTCAATCGCAATTGACTGGCCGATATCGAGACGTCGTGTATACGCAACCGAAATCCCGGTTTGGTATTGTAAGGATTGTGGCACACCTTTCCTTCCACCTCCCGGAGAGTATTACCGGCCGTGGAAGAATCAGCCTCCCTCAGCAATATGCGCTAAGTGCGGTCGCACAGACTTTGAAGGAGACACGCGCACCTTCGACACATGGATGGACTCAAGCATTTCCGCGCTTTACATATCCAAATACCAACTCGACTCGAAGTTCTTCAAGAGAGTATACCCCGTGACCATAAGGCCTCAGGGCAAAGATATAGTGAGAACTTGGCTTCATTACTCGATTCTGAGGTGCTACCAACTAACCGGCCGGGCGCCATTTACGGATGCGTGGATAAACGGGCTTGGGATGGATGAGCAAGGTCAGGCGATGCACAAGAGCAAGGGGAATGTTGTGGAGCCTGGACCGGTGCTTGAAAAGTTCGGAGCAGACTCATTCAGATTCTGGAACGCCTCCGAGGCCACTTTGGGGTCAGATTTTCGTTGCTCGGAGATGAGAATCGCTGGGGCCCACAAATTCATGACGAAACTTTGGAATCTTTCCCGTTTCATCTCATCCTTCCCGGAGGTCAAGAATGCCAGGCCCCAGGCCAGCGACAAATGGATTCTCTCTGAACTAACCCTACTGATACAAAAATCCATGAAGGGCTATCGAGATTACAATTTCTTTGTTCCCACGACGGCAATTAGAGATTTCGTTTGGGAGACATTTGCTTCCCACTACCTAGAAATGGTGAAGCCTCGCGCCTACGGCGAGGGTTTCACAAAAGCACAGCAGAAAGCTGCTTGGTATACACTTCACACCGTTTTGAAGAACGTGCTCCTTCTACTGGCGCCCATAACCCCATTCATGTCAGACCACATATGGAGGCAACTGTACTCAAAGAGAAGCATACACGCCGAGCGGTTCACGAAGCCCGTGTGGTCTAAGGCATCGAAACGCTATACTTCGAAGATGTTAGAGTTCAACCGGGAAGTCTGGAAAATTAAGAAGGAGAAAGGCTTGGCGCTCCGCGACTCAGTAGACGTGAAGGTCCCGAAGGCTTTAGCGCCATTCCAAGACGACTTGGTCAGGATGCATTCATTGATCACGAAGCCCTAACTGAAGTGCAATAGTTTAATATCGCAAGGATTCCTCTAACGGATTGATTTCGATGAATATCTCCGAACTTAAGCCTGGAGCAAGACGTGTGGACATAACCGCCAAGATTCAAGAAATCTCGCCTGCAAGAGAAGTAACGACCAGAAGGGGTGAACAGTCCAGAGTGGCCACAGCAGTTGTCACGGATGATTCGGGCACTGTTAAGTTGAACCTCTGGAACGAGCAAATCGACCAGGTAAAGGTTAACGATACAGTAACGATTGAGAACGGTTATGTGGATAGTTTCCGGGGCGAGACTCAGCTGAACGTAGGCCGATACGGCAAGCTCACTGTGCAACCATAGCCTACCATACCCGACCCTTTCGCCGGTTAAGGCTCAAAAATGAGCGCAGACGATCGCTTCGAAGAAATAAAACGCCTACTTGACTCCACAATAAACGAGTTTCAAACACTCTTCGAATCCGCAGGCGGGTTCGAAGATTCAAGGGTAGGTAATGGCTGGGCTCCAGAAAAGATAACGCCCGAAATCTACTATCTTCAACCAAAACCCCTACCAGAACTGCTCAAGATCGCGGAGGGCCGTAAGACATCCCTGTTCAAAAACCGGGTCTTCTCTCTGCTCAAACCTAAGGAGCAAGACGTTCACACCGCGGAAAACCCGAAACTGAAACTAGTTCCATTCTGGAGAATTCGGGGATACCATGAATGCTTCTACTTTAGGGGAAACACATACAAAATCGATCTCCCCCCCGACGTCGTCGCTGTGGAAGTTGAGGGAAAAATTAGAGATCTAGTAGAGTTGGACTCGGCAGGGGGCCAGGGAATATCGAATTTGGCAAAACGACTCCTCGGTAGAAGTGAGGGTTCCGGAACAAAGTCATTCCGGCTAAACGAAATCACGGAGCTAGCCTACAAGTACGACGAAAATTCCCTATTTCTCAACGCCCAGGGAAAGGAGGACCTTGAGGCTGAAGCTTTCTTCGACCGTTCCCTACCGCTGAAGAAAACAACTTACGAAGAACTACTTCTAGAATACCCCGGCGTGGAATTTGACTCAAGTTCCATAACTCAAGAGAACTTGGTTCAGAAGCTTCATGCCATGGTCGTGAAGCCCCCAGTAGCATTCTCAAAGATACTTACCAACCGATTCCAAGTATCTCAGTTAGCGCAATACCTGATGCCGGTTTACTCTTTCATCTTTGAATGTCACGGTCAAAAAAGATCATTATCGGTGCATGGGTACACCGGTGGAATCTTTCAACCCTGAGAAAGCCTACTGTATCTAGGCCGTTTGAGGATTCTCCGCAACCGGAAGTAGACTTTCCTTCCATAACGCGACACCGTATAACGGACAACGAACGCGACCGCCACGACTCCAACGATTAGAGTGATGAACATATACGGCTGGGCTACCACGTCGTAAGTGGCCTTGCCCGAATTCCCTAACGTGTCTCCCGCACTCACTTTCAACGTCCATTTTCCTCCACGAATTAAGTCAAAAAGTGTGCTTGAGTACGAAGCACGCCATTCGTCGATCGAGGGATCGTAGGTAGCCGTCAACGCGGTGACAGACGATCCGGTAGAAACAACAACGTTCACGGACCCAACGGTCAACGGCGTTCCGTCTGGATATGTTATCTTTGAAATGATGCTGACTTGACCGAATGGGATCTGAATTTGCGTCCCATTCAGTTGACTGGTTATGGCCAAGCTGGCATTCGTAACTGTGAAATAATTAGAGCCGGTGTCAACAGCCGCACCTTCATTCCCGAACCCGTCGTCAAAGGCCATCGCAGGCATATCAAAGCGATATTTCTCACTGGGCGTTTCGTTGGCGAAAAGTTTGATTCCAGCCGTCCAGACTCCGTTTGCTGGGTCAACAAGCGACATATTCGCATGTCCGATCGTGGTCTGGTCCCGCATCAGAATGACCGGTCCAGAATTTGACTTCAAGTTAACTACAGGGCTGCCATCTGGATACTGAATTGCTATCGAGACATTAGCAACTTGCGTTCTCTGGTAGGTGGAGTTTGGTTGGTCAACGATTCTTGCTGACAATACTGCCGGAGTCACGGTAAATTTCGCGGTAGATGCAAAGTCCTGTTGTGGATCATCGAACGTGCCCGTACCATAGATCACAGCAGTAAACACGTCCGTAATCGCATCTGGCGGAATTCTCCATGTATCATTGAAGTCACCCGCCGTCGTCGAAGCTAGCGAAGCATGTACGATATTTCCCGCAGGGTCTTGAATCGTCAAACTGAGGCTTGTGCCAGGAAAAATACCTCCGCCTAGGATGGTCACAGATTGTGTTCGTTCGTATACAGGTGCCGCAGAACCCCACACACCGAAGTGGACGATCGCCTGTGCCGTATCGACCGTTGATGAAGTGGAGAGGCTGATTAGGTATGTGCCCAACGAAGCATTTGCAGCCAGAGGATACGTTATACTAGGAGGGATAAGCCCTCCAGATATTGGCGTGAAGTTCGTTCCCGTATAACGTGTCTTGTTAGCAGCGGGTCCCTCTACCCAAACGTAGTATTCTTGATTCCCAGATAGGCCGGAGCCGACTAAGGTTACTTGCTTGTCTCGGGTAGTGTACAAGATTTGGTTCGTGCTAAGCGCAGGTGCCGCTTTGGCTGGAAGTGGAAAGGATAGTAGAACGGTTGCCAGGACTAGCAGTATGATTTGAGTTTGTTTCACTTCCTCTTTCCCTCCGCATACCCACTTCTCATGACCGCTAGGGTATCGCTTGGCGCCGGGAGAGGGATTCGAACCCCCGAGGCCCGCAAGGGCCACGGGCTTGCATTGAAGCCAACACTCAAGGCCCGCGCCTCTGGACCATGTTTCATGATGTTAATCCACTCGGCCATCCCGGCTGAAGTATCCCTGAATACGATTCCTATTTAAGTTCCCGTTGGATTGCGAACGCGAAAGATCGGAGAAAACTTTGCTTTGGCAACGCCGCATTACAAGTTTCTTCAACACACGACAGACGCATACATTCAATCCACCGGCGCGACTTTCGAAGAGGCACTGGAAAACGCAGGGCTCGCGCTCTTCGACACGATGTGTAACCTAGAGTCAATTTCGCACAAACAAGTCGATAACGTTGAGGCTGACGGGGCTGACGAAGTAGGGCTTCTCTACGACTGGCTAGACACGCTGCTGCTGAAATTCGAACTCGACGGTCAAGCCTACTCGAAATTTCACGTCGAACCTCTGGAGACCGGCTCTGGTGCCCTTCACATAAACGCCAAGGCCTACGGTGAGACGTACGATCGACTGAAGCATGGCTCCAAGGTTGAGGTAAAGGCGGTGACCTATCACAGAATGGAAGTTGTTAGAGGGAAAAATTTAGCTACTCTCAGGTTCATACTTGACCTCTAATCGCCTTGAAGCTTGGTATTAAGAAAAGTTTCGCAGGGTCCACATTCCTCAGCACTGAGAGATAAGTCGAAACATAGTCGCCGAAGGTTATAGCGCTAAGTAACCACCCCAATCTATCTTCCCCCACACCTTCGAAGCTAACGGGTCGAGCAAATCCAAGCTGCGAAAGCAATTCAACAAACCTTTTCTCGGTCCTCTCATCACCCTCAGTTTGGTTTTGGTTTCGAAGTAGGATCGGTTGGGGTCGAGCGAGTTCCGCAAGCGTCTTCAACCCTTCAATGTCATTGTGGTATGCTTCGGGGAGGGTGAGGTAGAATGCTGGAACTTTGCTGTTCTCGTTAAGCTCATTTTTGAATCGGCGTAGGACGCTACTGTTGTTCTCGCTTCCTAACAGGAGGCTGAGATGATCCTTGAGTGCGAGGGCCATTTGTTTCGCATAATTCTTTGCCGCCGGGACGGGTGGCTCTACGGCACTAATGATTTGCCGGACCGACCTTGAAGCCGCGTCAAGTAGTTTCTGGTTGTCTTTGAGAACAGTTCCTTGACCCAAGACATATGTCAATGCGGCTACGAGTTCAGGTAAC
>Ga0181521_10000920_pt1 | contig 36500 bp, 28 predicted proteins | sample PEATcosm2014_Bin_32_FD_119764 | JGI IMG/M metagenome (GOLD analysis project Ga0181521, IMG submission 119764) | Peatland microbial communities from MTU Mesocosm Facility, Houghton, MI, USA - PEATcosm2014_Bin02_60_metaG | ecosystem: Environmental > Terrestrial > Soil > Wetlands > Peat | place...
GTGTCGAGCTTCGCTCGACCGGACAGCCGAGGGCGGCTGTCCCCACAGGACCTAATTCCTTCGCTTCACTGAGGATGACAACGGGGGCAGCAACAGGATTCTGATGGAGGAGAACATGCGTGACACAGGCCGCCGCCCAATGGGGCGGCTTTGTTGTTGGGTGCTGGTGATGGTGGCGGCGTCCGGCTTCCGACTTCCGGCTTTCGGAGAACCTGTTCCGCAGAGCGGACCGGCAACGACCACGGTCACGGACACGGTCTACATGGCGGACGGGAGCACGGCGTCGGGAAACCTGATCATCACGTGGCCGGCGTTTGAGACCGCGAGCGGAGCGGCCGTGGCGGCGGGGACGACGAATGCAACGCTCGGCGCCAACGGGACGTTCAGCGTGGCGCTGGTGGCGAATGTGGGCGCGACGCCCTCGGGAGTGTATTACACGGTCGTCTACCAGCTTGGGCCTGGTGAAGTGAAGACGGAGTATTGGCTGGTGCCGACGGCGTCACCGGCAAATCTGGCGACGGTGCGGATAACGCCGGGAACGGGAACGGCGGACGCGCCGGTTTCGATGCAATACGTGAATTCGGGACTGGCGACGAAAGCGAACGACAATGCAGTGGTGCATTTGGCGGGAGCGGAAACGATCAGCGGGGCGAAAACTTTTTCGGCAGCGCCGAGCGTGCCTGCGCCGACGAGTTCGGGGCAGGTAGCGAACAAAGGATACGTGGACTCCTCGGTGGCGAATGTGGGAGCGGGAGCGTATCTGCCGACAGCGGGCGGAACGATGACGGGGCCGATTACGCTGCCAGGGGCGCCGGCGGCTCCGATGCAGGCGGCGACCAAGCAGTATGTGGATACGGGATTGACGGCCAAGGCGGACCTGGTGAGCGGACTGGTTCCGGCAAATGAACTGGGCACGGGATCAGCGACGACGGGAAGCTGCCTGCTGGGAAATGGAGCTTCGGGCACCTGGGGCGCGTGCGGAGGCGGAGGCGGGACGGGAAATCTGTCAACGACGCCAACGGCGAGCCAGAACATTACGCAACCCATGGGAACGCAGTTTTCCACCAACAACCTGGCGAACATCCGATATGTAACGGGGAACTGGAACTGGGCGCAGACACCAGCGGACAATCTGGGGACGGCGGGAAGCCACACCATTCATCTGAGTCCGTGCCCGCAGGGAATGGATACAACGTCGAGCGCGAACGGCTACACGTACCGGGTCTACATTTCGGGGATCGGGACACCGGAAGCGGTGACGGTGACGGGCGGAAGCTGCGCGGCGGGAACGAGCAGCGGAACGATCACGGTGACGACGGCGTACGGACACGGGGCGGGATACACGGTGGGGTCGGCGAGCACGGGCATTCAGGAAGCATGGAACGACGCATGGGCCAACGACCAGGGCGGGCCTCCGAACGCGAATTCGCAGGCGGCGCCATATGTGAAGCTGGTGGCGGATACGCTCTACAGCGTCTATTCGTCGGTGTATTTGCGCGGGCGAGGCGGCGTGCTGGATGGCGCGGGAGCGCTGATCGCATGCTCAACGAGAGACCGGTGCATTTATGTGGGGACGACGGGAGGAGTGAGCTACCACAAGCTCTACAACCTGTCGGGCACGTCGACGGTGAATGTGGACGGGGTGCAGGTGGCAAGCGTGTCGGCGGCGAGCGGGACGTACACGGTAACGACGGCCTCGAGCCATCCGTTCGTGGCCGGGGACACGGTGGACTGTGAATACTACTCGCAGACGGCGTCACAGCACTTTGTCTCGCAAGTGCTGACGGCGGGACTGACGGCGACGCAATTTGAAGCACAGTTTGGCACGGCGAGTTTCAGTGCGGGAACGAATACATTCGGCTTCTGCAACATTCTGAATACGTTCATCGAGAACAACTCCGATCACGTCACGCTGCAAGACCTGAACCTGTTCCAGTCGTACCCCAGTACGGGAACGGGATACTTCAGCTATGGAGTGGTCAACGACAATGACCAGCAATTCATCATTGAGGGGGCGGCGAATCGCGGTTCGGGCGTGTTGAAGAACTCGGCCAACTGGCCGATCGGGGCTTTTGTGTACCAGCGCGCCGACCAGGGCAACGCCGGCATCACGTATTTGCACAACTCGGAGTTCACGAATGTCAATTGCGTAACCGGCGGCGGGAACGGGATGGTGATCAGCGACACGGTGTGCCAGGCGTTTCCATTTTTCGGCATACGGTACTTTGGCGGCCTGCAACCGATCACCATCCAGAACGTTTACCAGGAGACGTCGCCAGCAGTCATCAATCCGCTTTATGGCATCGCCGCGCAGATGGGGAACCTCGTGGCGGGCGGATTCGGGAGCAAGATTCTGGGGACATTCCCGATGGGGGGATGGGAACCGATCTTTGCTTCCGGGGGCGCAACGGAGAGGAATTACTGGGTAGTGGTGCACAGCAGCACGCAGGGTGCCGGCCCCATGATGTTCATCGGGTCGGCGCAGCCGGCAAGCGGGAGCACGAGCATTCCGCTGCAATGGCCCAGCGTGGAACTGCAGAACGCGTTAGGCAGTTTGGGAACAGTGACGTGGGATGTTCTGGTCACGACCGGGGTTTCCAGTCCCGCTCCCTACGGGAGCGGCAGTTATGCAGTGGCAACGGGCATTTCGGGATCCTGCGGAACGAACGGGATATGCAGTTACACGGATACGCAGGCGGGGACAAGCTCATACACGGTAGCGTCGGCGGGCTTTATGCCGGCGTTCTGGTTCTGGCCGGTCACGCTGGTCGTGAACAACACAAGCGTGTACGCCGACTTTCTGCCGAGCAATCCTTTTATTGTGGCGTCGCAGGGGACGCAAGCCTTAGCGGCGACAGCGGGGATGTGTAAATCAGCAAATCCGAGTTACGAGCTCACGCCCGTGCTGGTGCAGTGCCTGAGCGGAGATGGAGCCTACGGGACTGGGATCTTCGCCACGTTGTTCCAGCAGGTAGCACCGGCCAATAACGGCCCCGCGATCAACAGCAAAGGACGGCTGAATTTGTCGCAGGCGGTTGCATCGCCCAGCGACCTGATTACGCTGGCCGACTCGAACCTGGCGAAAACGCTGGCGACGGCAGGAAACCGTCCATCCAATGATGCCGGGGACATGGCGATTGGGATCGACCAGACGGGCGGATTGGCGCAGCGGGCGGCGACTTCGATTTCTTCGTACATCAACAGCACGCCGAGCGGGACGAACTTTCTGGAGCGGCTGACGGCGGCGGGAAAGACATTCAACGTGCCGGTGGCGGTGAACGGGAACCTGGCGGTGAGCGGAGGAACGGTGACGCTGCCGGTTACAGGAACGGGTTCGCAATGTTTGCATGTGAGCTCGACGGGGGTGCTATCCGGAACGGGAGCGGATTGCGGAAGCGGATCGGTGACGGTGAACAGCGGAGTCACGTCGCAAGTCGCGATGTACTCGGGCAATGGAACGGCGGTGAGCGGAGACAGCGCGCTGACGGACAACGGGACAACGCTGAACTATGCGGGGAGCGGGGGGATTGCGGCGACGGCGGGAGCGTTCAGCGGAAATCTGACAGTGAACGGGCAGTTGCTGGTGGCGGGGCCGTGGACGGTGAGCTCGCCGATTCCGGGAACGACGATGGGGCCCGCAGGAGCGGGGACTTCGGCGCTGGGGATTTCGAATGACGGGAATTTCTACATCTCGGCGAACGGAGGGACACCGCAGAAAGTGGCGACGAGCGCGACCAGTTCGTACTTCTCGAACCTGTGGCAGGAGGATGCGAACACGATGAACGAACAAAACGGGACAAACTCGCAGGCCTTCTGGCTCTATAACACGTATACGGACTTGACCCACAACGAGAAGATGGGTCTTGGCTTCGACGGCACAAGCAACCGATATGTGTTTTGGGATCAGCCGGGAACGGCGGGGGGATCGACGCACGGTTTCGAATGGAAAATCAACAACACGGTGGAATGGCTGATCAACAGTGCCGGGGCGCTGAAACCGGGGACTTCGAACGGCTTCGACATTGGCGGAAACTCAAACGAGATTGCGAATCTGTGGTTCCGCAGCGGCATCATCTACAGCCTGCTCAACGATGCCACGACGGGCACGATTCAATACGCTCCCGCCAAGTATGGCATCGTTTCAAATAACGCGACGGCAATCCGCGCACTGCCGAACGACAGCGGAACGATCGGGATTGTCTCCAGCGCCAGCGGAACCACGGGGAATGCGGCTATCGTCAAATTGGGCTACGTGCAGTGTAGCTTCGAGAACGCCACGGTGGTGGGCGATTGGGTGGGGAACGCGACGGGAGGGAATCCGGGATGCCGCGACCTGGGCTCGACACTGCCGACGAGCGTAGAGATCATCGGGCGGGCGATGCAGACCGGAGCGGCCGGGTTGAGCTATATGTTCGCGCAGCCAGCATTTGTCGTCGGAGCGCCGACGGCGAGTCCAACATTTACGGGAACGGTGACGCTGCCCGACGGAACGACGGACAGCAGCAGCGGGCTATCGCTGGCAACGGCAGTGACTTTGCCCAGCGGCAGCGTGGCAAGCACTGCAACAACTTCAGATAGTTCGACGAAGGTTGCTACCACAGCCTATGTGCAGAATCAGAAGTACCTGACGAACACGGGCACGTTTGTGGATGCCTGGCTGCAGACCGGCTCCACGCTCGATGCGAAACTGAACAATGCCAATGCGCTGGCGATTACCAGCGGGGTGTCAAGCATCGACGCGCGGGCCCTGGGCGGAGCGCAGACCATCGCCAGCCAGGTGAACATCGGAGAACTGCTGGCGCCAACCGTGACGGCGGTTTCAGGCACGTCGCCGGGCGCGGGGACATACAAATTGGTCTATCCGCTGTGAAACATTAGTGGTCAGTGGTCAGTGGTCAGGCATCGGATCAGATTGAAGGGGCGGTGACAGTCACATGAGCGGTGGGGATGCGCATTCAACACTGCGGAGAGCTTTGGCGGGGGCGTATGGGCATGACGTTGACTGAAAAGGAAGCGCAGACACTGCGGGTGCTGGATGGGGACTTCCAGAGGGAAGTACTGGAGAAGCTGGGGCGCCTGGAGGCGAAGATGGACATGCTCGCCGGCAACGGGCAGCCGGGAAGAGTGAAGCAGGCCGAGGACCGGATCCTGGCTCTGGAACGGAACGACTTACGGCGGACCGTGATCGAAAGGCTGGTCAATGCCAGCATCGCGGTGTTCATCAGCGCGGCGATTGCGTTGCACGAGCATTGGTGGAAGTAGCGGCAGCTGCGAGCTTCTTAGCTCTTAGCGGCAGGCGAAAGGATTTTTGGGGAGGGGACAATGAATTTCTTGAATCAGTTGTTGCGGGGGATTGCGTTTATTCCGGCATTGGTGAATGGGATTGAGGAACTATTCCGGGGCAAGACGGGGCCGGAGAAAAAAGATGCGGCGATGTCGTTCCTGGAAAATGCGCTGGCGACGGTGGATGCGGTAGCGGCGCGGGAGATTGTGGATCCGGAGAAGTTCAAGGGCGGAATTTCTAAGATTATTGATGGGACGGTGGAATGTCTGAATGCGTCCACGTGGGCGAAGGGCGGAGCTCAGACGGCGGACCTCGGACCTCAGACCTCGGACGTCAGACCATAGTTGTGAAGAGGGCAAAGTCCCCACCCTGTCGCAAAGAGCGCGACAAGGGTGGGGCACCCGGCCATCAGTCTTGATCCTTGCAACGCCTCTTTCGGCCCGCTGGGGCTAGGCCCTGATCGCCAGCGACCCACGGCTTACGCCGTGGGCTGCATTCTGTCGCCGCTCCGCGGCTGCGGCCGGCGGATTGCGAGTCGGTCTAATCTAAGCCGACATCTAGCCGACTTCTTCGCTCCAAGTTTCCAGGTTCTTTTTGACTTGCGCCATGAACTGGTCGGCGACGGCGCCGTCGATGAGGCGGTGGTCATAGCCGAGGGTGAGGTGAACGACGGAGCGGATGGCGATGGAGTCGTTGCCGTCAGCGTCGGTGACGACGAGCGGCATTTTGGTGATGCCGCCGACGCCCATGATGGCGGAGTTGGGCTGGTTGATGATGGGCAGGCCGAAGACGGCGCCGAACTGGCCGGGATTAGTGATGGTGAAGGTGGAACCCTCGACGTCCTCGGGCTTGAGCTTTTTGGTGCGGGCGCGTTCGCCGAGATCGGTGATGCCGCGCTGCAGGCCGAGGAAGTTGAGGTCTCCGGCGTTCTTGAGGACGGGGACGATGAGGCCCCAGTCGAGGGCGACGGCGATGCCCATGTTGATGTTGCGGTGGTAGCGGATGTTGTCGCCTTCGATGACGGCGTTGACGATGGGCCACTGCTGAATGGCGATGATGGCGGCGCGCACGAAGAAAGGCATGAAGGTGAGGCGAACGCCGTTGCGCTGCTCGAATCCGGCTTTTTGCTTGACGCGTAGATTGACGATGCGGGTGAAATCCACTTCGTACATGCAGTGGACGTGAGCGCTGGTGCGGCGGGACTCGATCATGTGCTTAGCGATCAGTTTGCGCATCTGCGTCATGGGAACGAGATCGCCGGGAATGGGGGCGGGACGGGCGGGGACGGCGGATTGCGCGGCTGGAGCGGCGGCTGGAGCCGGTTGAGCGGAAGACGACTGGCGCTCGATGAAGGACAGGATGTCCTGCTTGGTGATGCGGCCGCCGAGTCCGGTGCCGGAGACTTCGGAAAGACGGATGCCGTGATCGCGGGCGATTTTGCGGACGAGCGGGGAAGAGCGGGCCTCTTCGTCTTCTTCGCGAGCGGCGGGAGCGGGCGCAACTGAGGGCGCGGTTTTCTTTTCTTCCTTTTTTTCGGGAGCAGCGAATTTTTCAGCGGCGGGGGCGGCAGCAGGCGCGGCTTTGGCGGGGGCGGCGGGTTTCGCGGCGGCCTCGCCATCGGCGGCGATGGTGCCTACGACGGTGTTCACGCCGACGGTGGTGCCTTCGGTGACTTTGATTTCCTGCAGAACGCCGGAGGCGGGGGCGGGGATTTCCGCGTCAACCTTGTCGGTGGAGATTTCGAACAGGGGTTCGTCGCGCTGAACCTTGTCGCCGGGCTTCTTGAGCCACTTGGTAATGGTGCCTTCGACGATGGATTCGCCCATCTGGGGCATGACGATGTCAGTTGGCATGATTCCCTTCCATGAGGCCCACGGTTGTGACGGAGGGCCAGACGCAAACGGATATTATAGCGGGTGGGTGGGGCGGAGCGGAGAGAAGGCCCGTGGGCGGGTAGTGGCTCAGTTTGAATCTCAACCCTCGTAACAGGCTTTTGAAAAAGTACTTTGCGCCAGCAGTCTGACCCCGGCGGCTAAAGCCGGCACTGGAAAATAGAGCAGGCATCGCAGCGCTGAAGCGCTGCGCCACCCAAAATCAAGCAGAAAAAGCGAAGCAAGTGCCGGGCAGTTATTTCTCCGCGGGCGGGACGTACTCCTTGGGCTTGGCGGAGCCTTCGCCGAAGAAAAACATCTCCATCTGCTTGACGATGACTTCCTGGTCTTCGCGGCGCGCGGGATTCAGGCGGTACTCGTTGAGCAGCATTTTGCAATGCTCCATCCACATGCGCCACGCTTCCTGGGAGACGTTGTCGTAGACTTTCTTTCCCAGTTCGTTGTCGAACGGAGGCTCGTCCAGCCCCGGCATTTCCTTTTTGAATTTCACACAGAAGACGGTGTGCGGCATAAGTTCCCTCAGTGACGGAGTAAGGCGGAATCTCAGTACGGCCAAAAGATTATCTTACACGGAAGGGTGGAGTTGCGGTTGGAGCCAAAAGCCGGGACCGCAAAGGGCGCTAAGAGAAGCCGCGAAGGACGCGAAGAAAGGCGGCGGGCAGCGTGGCCCCAGCGGCTAAAGCCACGGGCTTTCGGCATCTTCAGCGCAGGCCTGGAGGCCTGCTCCACCCAAGATCCGGGGCTAAGGCCCGGCGGATTCCGAGCGCTTTACGCGGCGCTGAAGCGCCGCTCTTCCACGGCTGCTCAGGCTTCCTTTGGAGACTTCAACAGAACCGGTCGCGCTCTAGAGGCCATCTGGCTCTGTTGACATCCTGAGGAGCGGAGGACAGTCGGTCCCGGGGGGACCACTGACAATAGCCCGCCAGTTCACTGGCGGGATGACTGAGCCGTACCCACCCCCTTTTAGATTCGGTCGTCCCTAACGGGACTGGTTCCCGTTGAAGGCCGGATGCCCCGGCGCTGAAGCGCCGGGCTATTCTCAGCCGTCCCTACGGGACTGGGAAATCGGTCCGATTCCGAGGATGTCAACAGAGCCAGATAGCCTCTAGCCATCTTGCCGATTCATTCTTACCCAGAGCGCGGCCGCAAATCCCCAAACCGCCAGCAGCGGAATCAGGCTGGCGAGTCCGTGGAGACCGAGGAACTGGCCAAGGTTGAAAGCTCCATGTTGCGGGCTTGAGCCGGCTTCGGCGACGGTCAGCATGGAGTCGCGGTTGAACGCCATGTGCCCGGACCAGAATGCCGGCCATGTGGTGTGGAGCAAGGGACAACTGTCCTGCATGGACAACTGGGAAGTCGTCGAGACCGCCATCAGGGCCAGGAAAACGCTGCCCAGAGCGAATGCCATCAGAACGCGGCGCCATGCCGGGGTCGCGCGCTGCCAGGCCACGGCCAGACCAATACACAACAAGGGAAGACTTGCGCCCGTGTAGCGGGGACCGAACGAGAGTCCAGACTTCCACCAATAGAACGATGCGTTGAAGAGGAAGTAGTAGGACGCGATCGCGGCCGCCACCAGCGCGGCCGCCGAGTAAGTCCTTCCTTTCCACAACCACCACAATCCAACGGGAGCGGCCAGCGTCACGGGCGAAGCGAAGAAGAGGCCGCGCGAGCCTCCGAACAGCAACTTCAGCAGGCGGTCGGGATGAGGGTAAGTCAATCCCATATAGCCGCGCTGCTGCATGAAGGAAAATGAATTGGGATCGTAATAGGAATAGCTGGGACGAAATGACCCGAACCCGGCGTGGAGGTAGCCCAGCAAAACGATGAAGCAGATGACGGCTCCGACGCCGACACCCGCCATCACGCGCCAACGAGCGTTATTGCCACGCGGCCATGCCTGCGACAGAGCCAGAAACGCGAGCAGCGCGGAAGCCGGAGCTGCAGGATACTCCGTAACCGTTGCCCACCCGGCGGCCAACCCGGCGGCCAGCGCCCAAAGAAAATCTCCGCGCGCAGTTTTGCTTTCGCGCAACTGGAGCGCAGAGGCAAAGGCAAATACGAGGCACGCGCCTACGAGAGCATGCGCCCAGAACAGGCTGGCGTAGGCCCAGAAGGGAGTGCCGAGAGCCATCACGAGCGTTCCGAACGCGGCTGCGGTGGCAGTGGTTCCGAAGCGGAGGCCCAGAAAGAAGAGGCACACTCCGGCGAGCGCGGCGGGCAGGGCCACGGCGCCGGCACTCGCGACATACGACAACGCAATTTCGCCGCGCGGGGATTCCGGATCGATTCCCGCGATGCGCAATGCAGGCCTCGCGGCCAGGGCAAAAGGCACGGCGAGAAACACCAACCCGGGCGCTTTATCGGAAAAATAATGTCCGTTGAAATGCGCCTTATCCTGCGTGTTCTCGTGAAAGGCATCGATTTGCAATGTATGGCGCTCGACGATGGCGCGCAGCAAATCGAAGCGGGAATTCTGATTCCACCCGCCGCCTTCGTAGAAGTAGATAAAGGAGAGAAAAGTGACGGAGCCGAGCAGAAGTGCGGTTTTCCAGCGCGCGGGAGAGTTTTCCGAGAGAGATTTCACGGAGTTTTCAGGCGTCCGGGCTGCGCCGTCAGGCTCTGAAGCCGAGCGGAAGCGGCCACGATCTTCTGCTTTCGACTCATCGAGGATGGTGGGCCCACCAGGATTTGAACCTGGAACCAACAGATTATGAGTCTGCTGCTCTAACCGTTGAGCTATGGGCCCGCGAAGTTCAATCTAGCACAACGGGCGGTGGGCAGGGGTCAGGGGCAAAGGCCAGCGGGCCACAAAGGGCACCGAGGAAAATCAAGATCCCCACCCTAGCCGCAAAGAACGCGGCGAGGATGGGGCACCCGGCGAGACATGGGGCCCCCGCCATTGACCGTTGCGCCCTGATCCCTGGCCCCCGCTCTTTAGCGGGCGGTCGCTCTTTCGGCGCCCAGGCCGGTGTTGGAGCGGACCAGCAATTCGTTGAACTTCTCCTGAGACGACGGTTCGTGACTGAGGAGCGTGCCGAGAATGGCGCCAACGAACCCCAGCGGGATGCTGAGAATGCCGGGATTCTCCAGGGGGAACCAGGCCTTGGCCTGAATGAGGTGGCGCGCCGCACCCGTGACGGTGGGCGGATCGATGGCCATCAAACTAGGGCTGACCAGAATCAGTCCGATGGAAGCGAGCAACCCCACCGCCAGTCCGCCCACGGCACCGGCGGTGTTGAAGCGCCGCCAGAAAATCGACAGCACAATCACCGGCAGGTTGGCCGAGGCGGCCACGGCAAAGGCCAGGGCCACCAGGAACGCGACGTTGGCTGTAGGTCCGAGCACAATGGCAATCGCAATCGCCACGGCTCCCACCACAAACGCCGAGATGCGGGCGACGAGCACTTCCTCGCCGGGTCTTCGTTCCACACCCTTATGGATCACGTTGGTCCAAAAGTCGTGCGAGAAGGAAGTGGTGGCGCTAATGGTCAGACCGGCGACCACGGCGAGAATGGTGGCAAACGCGATGGCGGAAATGAAGGCGAAGAAAACGTTCCCCGCCAGGGCCTGCGCCAGCAGCGGCGCGCTCATGTTGGTGCCGCCGTGTCCTTTGATGAAATCCGGACCGACAATGGTCGCGGCGCCGAACCCGAGGAAAGTGGTCATGATGTAGAAACTGCCAATCAGCACCATGGCCCATACGACGCTGTTGCGCGCGGTCTTGGCGTCGGGCACGGTATAGAAGCGGACGAGGATGTGGGGCAGTCCGGCGGTGCCGAAGATCAGTGCCAGACCGAGCGAGATCAGGTCCAGCGGCCCGTAAGGCGGCTTATAGCGAAGGCCGGGCTGCAGGAAGTCTTTCACCACCTGCTGTCCCTTGGCGTCGTGATAGGTCACCTGGCTGATGGCGTTGAAGAAGCTTGCAAAACTGAAGTGGAAGTGAGCCATGACGAGAATGCTGAGCAGGATGGTGCCGGCCATGAGCAGGACGGCCTTTACGATCTGCACCCAGGTGGTCGCCAGCATGCCGCCGAAAACGACGTAGACGATCATCAGGATGCCGACGCCGATGACGGCCTGGTTGTAGTTGACATAACCGCCGAGGAGCAGTTTGACCAGGGCGCCGGCGCCGACCATCTGGGCAATCATGTAGAAGGTGCTGACGGTAACGGTGCTGAGCGAGGCCATGGCTCGCACGGGCCGCGGCTTCAGCCGGTAGGCCAGCACGTCGGCCATGGTGTACTTGCCGGCATTACGCAGGGGTTCGGCGATGACCAGCAGCACGGTCAGGTAAGCAACCAGCCAACCCACGGAGAACAGGAAGCCGTCATAGCCCTGGAAGGCGATGATACCGGCGATGCCCAGAAAGGACGCGGCGCTCATGTAGTCGCCGGCCACCGCGATTCCGTTCTGCCAGCCCTTGATCTGGCGGCTGGCGGCAAAGTAGGCGCTGGCCCCAGCGGAGCGCTTCGACGCCCAGTAAGTAATGCCCAGGGTGATGGCAATGAATAGCAGGAACATGAACAGTGAGATATTCATGGCTCAGTTGCCTCCTTTGGTGTTCTCGGCCTTCTCCAGAATGTCCCTGGACAGACGGTCAAAGTTGTTGGCCGCCCGGACGTAAAGTCCAGCGATGATCCAGGCGACAAAGAACTGCGAGAGGGCGAAGAGGTAGGCGAGATTGACCTGCCCAATCACTTTGGTGGACATGAATTGTGGGGCATACCCGACCAGCACCGGCAAGGCAAAGTAGTAGACGACGAAGAAGATGAATGCCGGCACGATGAAGGTTTTCTTCGTTGCCATCAGGTCGCGGAACTGCTGGCTGGCTGCGATATTGTCCCAGGTGGACTTGGATGCTTCGTACTGCTTGGGCTGAGCGATCTCGACATTTCTTGCGGCATTGCCCATAGGGCTGCCCTCCTTGTGTTTTGGCTTTCGAACGTGCCACGTTGCAACGAGACAACTGAGCGCGAAACAGGTTCCCCTTTGTTTCCGACTGAGCTACTGCGCTTTCTCCAAGACGGCATTGACCGTCAATTCTGATCCCGGCGACACGGTCAGCTCGCGCCTCCACTGCGCAAAGCCCGGCGTGGAAATGACCACGACGTGCTTGCCGGTGCTCAGGTTGAGAACCGAAGGGGTGCTGCCGACGTATCGTCCGTCGAGCGTGACATCGGCGCCGGGGGGCGCCGAGCTAAAACTGCATTTGACCTCTGCTGCCGCCGGGCTGGCGGGCACAGTCGCAGAAGCTGGCCCAGCGCTTGCCGTTGGGGCCGGACCTGGTTGAGCCGAACTTGGTTGAGTCTGGCTTTGGGCCACAGGCACGGTGTCGTTGGCCTCTCCCGCGACGTATGCGTACAACTGGCTTCGCACCTTGCCCTTGTCATCCACGTAGTAAACGACAAGGCCGCGCTTCACTCGTCTGGCGTCGAAACTTTCTCCTTTGGGTAAGGGAAGACATCTCGACCATTTGGAGTCAATGGAGCAAGTGACGTGAAACGGAGGACCGTTGTCTTCCTGCACCAGCAGAATATTCGTTACTTGAGCGGTCTTGCTGTTAAGGCAATAGGCGTCGTAGTTGACCTGGTCGCAGTTCCTGGGAACGTCGCTCGAGTCGAGGGTGACCGAGTGAGTCTCCGAATCCAGAACCTTGATCCGAATCGTGCCACTCTTCGACACCGCGTTGGCAAAGATGGCCAGCAACAGAAAGCCCACGGACAGGACAATTGTTGTGCGCGAATTCATGAACCACCCCCGACCCCCGAGGATTCGATCATTGTAGTCCCGGTTTTCAGGAATGATTCTTGAAGATGAGTCTGCCGGTTCGCGCTTTGCCATGCCTTCACTCTCACTTGCCGGATTGCCGGGTTGGAGGACGGACTCGGCCTGGGGTTAACCCCCGAACCGAATTCGTCCTCCTTCCTCGGTATCAAGCTGCCTCCATGCCAACCTTTTCGATCCATGCGGTCCTCTAGAAGGTAAAAATCGGGCCGAATTCGCTGCGGTGGTCCTGCCATTCGTTGGATGGCTTTCCAGCAATCGTGTAAAGGGTAAGACCATCCATGAGACGCGTGGCGTAGATTGACTGCTCAAAGCCGAAGGTGACGTTGGGGTTAACTTTGTAGTACAGGGTGGCGGCAGCCAGCTTGCCCATCAAAAGCGGCAATGGTGCCAAACTATTGGCGTTGCCAGTGTAGCCCCCGTAGTTGAGGTCGTGGTTGGGCACCTGGTCCTTGCCCATGTGGAGATAGAGTTGCCAGCCTGCGTTGTGGCCTTTCGGATTGGCGTTGAACCAGCGCGAGAGCGGCAATCCGAGATTGACGAATCCGCCAAACGTCCGGATGGCCCTCTGCGGAGCGACCACGACATTGCCCTGCGGGCAGAGCGCAGCAGTTGCAGCGGGGACGTTGCAACCCAGTACCGCGCCACCGGCAGCGGCGAGCGGACCGCCATCGAGAGTGGCGAAGCCGGAGGTGTAGCCGGTGGCGGTGGAGTTCGCCCCGCCCACTATGTTGCTCAGCCCGTTGGTATCGGTGGCAAAAGAGTTGACCTGGCCGGCGAAGAAGAAACGCAGGTCACCGCCGCGATAGGCGCTCACCACCAGGGTGAACCATCGCGTCGGCAGCTGCAGCGCGCCTTGCAACCCATAGATGTGGCTGGAAGCGGTGAACCCGTTAGGGAAGGCCGCTACGTAGTTGGCCGGAGTCAGGCCTCCGCCGCACGTTAGCACGCTCGTGCAATACGACGAGTTGGGAACGACGGAAGTGCGCTTGCCGTCAACTCCGGAAAGAATGAATTGTGCTGGGGCAACGGCTGGAGCCTTGTCGAGCTGGAACTGCAACGCCACTCTGCCCTCCAACTCGGGACGGCCGGAGTCGGCGCCCTCGCGCTCGGCCTGTCCGATCTGGCCCGCCAGACCCAGGCTCCCCAGCTTTTCAATCTGGCTGCTGGTCGGCATCATGATGGCAAAGGTGGGAGAGAATTTGAGATTGCGCGAGCCACCCAGCTTCTGTACCCACCCAAGCTGGAATTGCGGAGAACGCTCGTAGACGTCGCCGTACCAGTAGCCCAGAGCCGTGGTTTCGAGGAGGTTGGGCAGCGCGCTGGATCCGAACAGAGTCCAGTCTTGTCCACCCTCGAAGTAGAAATCCGCGTTCTCGCTGGCGGCATAATCCAAACGCACCCAAGCCTGGCGGAATGAGAACATGCTGCTGCGAATGGACGAAACGTCGCGATTGTCGACTTCGCTGAAGTTGCCCTCAAAGTCGCCTTCGATGCGGCCGGTCAGGGTGATCCTGGGCGAAATGTCGGCGAATTCAAAGTTCGCTCCGATTCGACTGGAGCGCGCCTTCAAATGGAATTCGGGGTCTTTCGTGGGGCCGGTACTAAAAACTTGCGGTGTCGCGAGGAACACGCCCGGAAAGGGCATGTCATCGCCGTTGGGATTACTGGTGTCGTATACGCCCGTGGCCTTCAAGAATCCATAAGGCGTCATCTTGACGGGGCCCATGGTAAAGGCTGCCTTGAGACCGTCTTTGACTGGCGGATCGACAGGCAGCACTCGCAGCGGAACCACCGCTGGCACGACTACGGGTCCGGCGGGCTTGGTTTCCTTTGGAGCTGGAGCCTGGGCAGACTGAGTCGAGACCGCCACCGTGACTGGGTTGGCCGTGACCGGAGCGGCGGCAGCCGCCGGTTGTGCAGCCGGGACCGGAGTGGCGGCGGCAGACAAATCCTCCGCGGTCACCACGCCTTTGCGGGTCAGCGCCTCCACTAACAATTGAAACTCGGCCTCCGGAGCCGCGTTGCGAATGGCATTAGCTTCGGCGGGCGCAAGCACTCCCTTCATGACCAGCACTCCGAGCAACGCGGTGACGTTGGCACTGCTGGCGGCTGGCGTCAGGTTGGGGTTGGCAGCGGGTGGTGCGGGCTGCGCGGCGGGGTTGGCGGTGGTCTCTGCGGTGTTCTTCGCATCGGCGGCGTCCTTCTCCTTTGCCAGAGCGGGCACGACCGATGCGACTGCGAGTAGTGAAGCACAAATCCACGGCTTCAACTTCGGCATATGCGATGTCTCCTCTATGACCGGGAGTGACTCCCTTCACGTGGGTAATGACGGAATTTGGTGCTCTGCGACCGGGGCCCTGGGCTTGCTTTTCCAGATGACGCACGACGGTGGTCCCGGTTTGGGACCGAAGGGCCGCGTCCGAGGTGGTTGTCTCGGGCGTAATGGGGAACTACACTAGGACGGAAGTGACGTGCTGAGATGTGCGCTTGCTCACCCAGCGCAGTGATTTATATCACGAACCGGGTCTGAGGAATCAAGGGTGAGCGGTCCAGCGCGGGATATTAACCTCGAGCCGAAGATTTTTCATACTGTTGAATTTACGGTGCTTTGGGTGGAGTCGTCTTCCGAAAGGCCGGTTCGGTGCAACCCATCCTGCCGTCCTCACTTTTTCGCTCGTCTTGCGCAAAAACACTTGAAGTTGTGACCTTACTCACAGTTTGTGGGCCAGGATCAAGCCAGAATCCACCATCCCTGGGCAGCAGCCCTTTCGCTTTCTGGAGGTTTACATGAGCGCGCTTCCTATTTCGAAACCGGAAAACATCTCGAACCTGCTCAACATGGATGCAGAATATGCCGCGCCCGAGATCGTCGCCAGGAATGTGCTACAGAAGAATTGGAACGGGGAACGGGAACGGTCGCTGAAAGACCCCGAGGGCTTCTGGGCCGACTACGCCAGCCGGTTCGTGTGGTCGCAACCGTGGAGCAAGGTTCTGGAGTGGGACGGCGTACATCACAAGTGGTTCACCGGGGCGAAGACCAACATCACCATCAACGCGCTCGACCGCCACGCAGAGTCGGAGCGGCGCAATCGCGCGGCCTTCATCTGGCTGGGCGAGGACGGCGCGGAACGCATCGTCACTTATGGCCAGCTTTACCGGCTGGTTTGCCGCTTCGCCAACGGCCTGAAGTCGCTGGGAGTAGTCAAAGGGGATCGGGTTGTCATCTACATGCCGCTCACGATCGAAGGCGCGGTAGCGATGCTGGCCTGCGCCCGCATCGGCGCGATCCATTCCGTGGTATACGCCGGACTTGGGCACACGGCGCTGCGCGATCGCATCACCGATGCGCAGGCCAAGATTGTGATCGCCGGAGACGTGGGGTACCGCCGCGGCAAGACCGTCCCCCTGAAGGCGATCGTAGACGAAGCTCTGGAATCGCTGGAGTTCGTGGAGAAAGTGGTGGTGTATTCGCGGGCCAAAACCGAGATCATCGCTCCGCGCGAAGTGGATTTCAACGAACTGCTGAAGTTCCCGGCGCAGTGTCGGGCCGAGGAAATGGACGCGGAAGATCCGCTGTTTCTGCTCTACACGTCGGGTTCGACGGGAAAGCCGAAAGGCGTGGTGCACGTGCACGGCGGCTACATGGTGGGCACGACGTATCACCTGGAAAGTTTCTTCGACGTGGGCGAGCGCGACATTTTCTGGTGTACGTCAGACATCGGCTGGGTGGTCGGGCATTCCTACATCGTGTACGCGCCGCTCTGTGCCGGGGTGACCACGCTGTTCCGAGAAGGGGCCATCGATTATCCCAACCCCGGAATCGCCTGGGAAATCGTCGAGCGCTATGGCGTGAGCAAGATGTTTACGGCGCCCACGGCGCTGCGGATGTTCATGCGCTATGGCGAAGGCTATCCTGCGGCGCACGATCTGACGACGCTGCGGGTGGTTGCCTGTGCCGGCGAACCGCTGAATCCCGAAGCGTGGCGGTGGGCGCAGACCCATCTCGCCGGCGATGGGAAATGGGGCTACGTGGTGGACAACTGGTGGCAGACGGAACTGGGCGGACCGGCGCTGGGCACGGCGCCCTCGATGGCGATGCGTCCCGGCAAAGTGGGAGTGGCCGTTCCCGGAGCGGAAGCCGACGTGCTGGATGAAGACGGCAAGCCGGCAGCGCCGGGAGTGGGTGGGCGTCTGGTGCTGAAGCGTCCTTTTCCCTGCATGCTGCGGACGGTGTGGCGCGATCCGGCCCGCTACGAGCGCGACTGGCAATATTATCCCGGCTGCTACATCACGGGCGATGTGGCCATGAAAGACAAAGACGGATACATCGCGGTGCTGGGCCGAGCCGACGACGTGCTCAACGTTGCCGGGCACCGTATCGGCACGGCCGAGGTGGAGAGCGCTCTGGTCTCGCATCCGGCGGTGGCCGAAGCAGCCGCCATTGGAGTTCCCGATCCCCTGAAAGGGGAGACGATTAAAGTTTTCGTGCAAGTGCGCGCGGACCACGTGCCTTCCGAGGCGCTGGCCTCGGCGCTGATCGAACACGTGCGGCGGGAGTTGGGCCCGATCGCTACGCCTTCTGCTCTGGAGTTCGTAGCTTCGCTTCCGAAGACACGGTCGGGAAAAATTCTCCGGCGTTTCCTGAAGGCAAAAGAGGCAGGAGTAGACGCGGGCGACGTTTCCACAATGGAGGGTTGAGGGGCTCCGGCACGGTATCACGGGGGGAAGCGTTGTGGACTGGCGCGCAAGGTTTGCTTCCAAGCCGCGGAGCTTCGCTCCGCCGGACAGCCGAGGGCGGCTGTCCCCACAGGCTCAAACGCCCGCGCCGCGATGCAGGTTGTCAGCACCGCCTGCCCGACTGACGGACGCCGCCAGATCGGCGAGGGAAGGCACGGACTCGGCCTCGGTGAACTTGTGGTCGGGCGGATTAATACCCTTTCTCATGGCGTCCACGAGCATTTCGAGAGCCAGGTCGGTATTCGGAGGAATGAAGATCGTGGCCGCCAGGGTTCCGGCACGCACCCAAGCTTGACCGGTCTTGGGCATGCCATCGCAACCGGTAAACGGGATCTTCATCCACTTCGCCCGATCCCCGGCAGCGAGTTCGCTGAACGCCTTACGCGCGCCGACAGCCATGCTGTCATCCTGCGCGCCGACCAGGCTGATATTGCTTTCCTGAGAAGTGCGCAAGCGCAACCACGAACTTACGGTGCGATACGAACTCTCCTCGGTCCAGTTCGCCCGCATGGATTTCACCTGAATGTTGGAGGGCTTGGTCTGATTCATGCCGCGGGTTCGGTCCTTTGCGGCAGAGCTGTTGGCCGGCCCCTCGATATAGAGCACGGATCCGCCATTGGGCAACAGCGCGGCAAATTGCTTGCCCTGAATCCTGCCAACTTCGACGTGGTCGGAACTGACGGCGAATATCGGAACTTTGAAAGTGCGGCGCAAGTCGGCGATGTAGTCGGCGTCGTGGTTCAGGACTGCCCACCCGATCCCAGCGGCAACTGCGGCGCGCGCCACCTGAGGGAAGGCAGTTCCGCCGGCCGGCTCGAACAGGATGGCATCGGGGTGCGCGACGGACGAGTCCTGAATGTATTGCAGCAACTGCTGGCTTTGCGTCAACGCGTCATTGTTGGCGTGAATGATCTTCACGTCCACGCCGAACTGGCGCGCAGCCTTTTCCGCAGCGGCCGCCTGCTCCTGCTGGTAGTCGTTATCGTTGTTGGTCAGCGAAACCAGAAAACTCAGTCGTTTCATGTGGCAAACCTAATGTTTGATCGTAGTCCAATTGTCTCCAAACATGGATATGACCAGAGTAACTATGAGGACGCACGGCGGCGCTGGGGAACTCAGCAACTCGGGAAATACCTCAGGTGTAAGGAGAAGAGAAATCAGATCTGGGCGCCGGCTGCGGCGCCGGCGGCGGCTTCCCCGAGGAAGGACTTCAGATTTGCGTCCAAGGCTTCGCGGTCGGCGTCGGGCAGGTTCACGAAACGGAAGGGTTGCATCCAACCTTGGGTTGCCCACATGGGGAAAAGCATCTGCGCTTTGTTGCGAATCGTGGCCTGGCCCACGTGGAAGATCAGTTCGACCTCCAGTTTCTCCTCCAACGGCTTCTCGACGTGGATGACTCCGCCGGTGGTGGAAAGCTGATGGAACGCGGCTCGGACAGCGCGGCGATTGGGCAGACGCACCAGCACCAGCACGGAGCCGCGCAGCTTTACGCGAAAGGGACGGTTCGCGACTTTGTTCTCGTCGGCCGGCACGGCCTTCGGCTTCGAGGCGGATGCCGTCGAATCGGGCTGTTCATCCATACGCCATGAGTATGGCAGCGACGAGGACCGGCGGTGTAGTTACGAAAGCACAAGACCGGGGTTTGACTTTCGAGGAACGGAGGTTTGGGACGAGGGCGCGGCCTTCACTTACGCCCGGGATGGGCGCCGTCGGTTTCCGGGACGAGATTGTACGGCCAGACTTTTTGGTTGACCAGCAGCTTGGGAGCGGCGGTGGATGCAGCGCTTGCCGGGGGCCCAGGCGGTGCGTTCTGCGGCGCGAACTTCCAGTCCTCCGGAGGATTGGCGATGCCCCATACGTTGCCGTGAGTGTAGAGAGCGGCGCCGATTAGGAATTGCTTGCCGTCGTTGCCCAGAGGCAGAGAGTTCGCTACCCGCGCGGTCACGCTGCCTCCGCCGGGAAGGCCACTGAGAATGATAGGCGTCTCGAGTTGCAGCGACTGCGAACAGCGAAAACCGCAGCCCTGTGCGCTGACCACCAGCACCATGCACTTGTCGGCAAAGGGCCGCATGCGGTCGAGGCTGGTCACGGTGACCGGAATCTCCACGCGGATGCGTGTGCTGCGTCGCGTCGCTTTGGCCGTCAGGACTTCCATATCAGATGTTGCCCGCCGGGCGGAACTTCGGCGACGGGCAAGTTGCACCCCTTATTGTGGCAGATTAGGGCGGGGCGGGATGGTGACAAAGGTAACTCGGACGAGAACTACGGCGTGTAGGCTGGTGGGAGTTCACCGCCTGGCATTGCGGCGGGCCTGCGCGATTCCGGCTTTCAAACCGTTGGCTACAACCCGGGCATAGCCGGACTTGTCCATGCCCGACATGGTGGCGGCGGCGATGCCTCCGGGAGTGGCCGCTTCATGCAGGAGGCGGGCAACACTCTGCCCGCTTTCTTTCCAGTAAAGAATGCCGGCACTGAGCGCGTGAGCGGCGGCGGTGAGAGCCGTGGCGCGATCAAGTCCGGCGCGTTGCGCAGCCTCCGCTAACGTTTGCAGGGCATGATAGCCATGACTCGACGAGTAGGTGGTGGTAAAAGCATCGAACTGGCGTTCGGGGATTTCGAGGAGTTGTCCAACGCGCTGGAAAAGGCCGCGTACTCGGACGTGTTCTGCGTTTCCCACGCCACGGGCAAAGCACAACGCGGTCAGACCGCGTCCGATGCGGCAGACGGGACTGGGCATGGCGCGCACCCAGCGCGCGGGAGGCCCGATCTGGGCCCGCAGTTTTCCGAGCGGAACACCCGCGGCCAAACTGACCCAGAGTTTTGGCCGTCGGGAAGCGCCGCAAGCAGCGACCTCGCCAAGCAAACCCGACACGGAAGCCGGACGGACCGCGACAATCAGCGTCTCGGCCTGCTCGACTGCCGACTTCAGGTCGGGCGCGACTGCAACGTGAAATTCGCGCCGGAGCAGCCGTGATTTTTTCGGATTGCGATCGTAGACGACAATCGGCCGCTCATATTGCGCCAGGCGCAGTCCGGCCACCAATGCGCGGGTGATGCGGCCTGCGCCGAGAAAGACGGTGGATTTCATGTGAAGCTTTTTCCTCAGCGCCTAAAGGCGCGGCCGGCTGTGCGCGGTTTACGGTGCGGCTGGAAGCCGCACCCTTTCAAGTCTGGACGATTTGTCACCGCATACGCGAGAATGAACACTTCCTTACATGCTGGCCAGGCCACCTGCCGTTTCGCCGCCGTCGAGCGTGAAGACGTGCCCGGTCGCGTAAGCCGCGTCATCGGACGCGAGATAGGCGAACAGCCCCGCAACCTCCTCCGGCGTCGCGTGCCGTCCGAGCGGAATCTTCCGGTTCACTTCCTCAAGCATCGCGTCGGAATATTCGGCGCGCTGCATCGGCGTGAGCACATACCCCGGAGCCACCGCGCACACGCGCACTTTCGGCGCGAGTTCCAGCGCCATCGAGCGGGTCAGCTCGATCACGCCCGCCTTGGTCGCATTGTAGTCGGCGTAATACGGATATCCCACGATCCCGTTGGTCGAAGCCGTCTGCAGAATCACGCCGCTGCCCCGCTCCCACATGTGCCGGGCCGCGGTCTGCGCTACGTAGAACACACCGGTCAGGTTCACCGCGATCACCCGCTCCCACTCCTCGGGAGTGATGTCGAGGAATTTGTGGCGGATGCTGATGCCGGCGTTGTTCACCAGCACGTCCACGCCGTCCATGAGCCGGATCGCCTCGGCGAACGCCGCCTCCACCTGCATCAGATCGGTGACGTCGGCAATGATCGCCTCAGAAACGCCCGGCTCGCCGCCCAGCCCGCGCAGATCGTGCTTTAGGTGCTCGCAGGCCGTGGCGTCGCGGTCGAGCACGCACACCCGCGATCCCTCTTCGAGAAACCGCGCCGCCGTCGCCGCGCCAATTCCGCTGGCGCCGCCAGTGATCAGAACACGCTTGTCTTTTAAACCTCGCATGGCGTCTCCTTTGCTCGTGTGGGGACGGACGCATTCGTCCGTCCGCCGAAGCGAAGCGAGGCGCGCTGCACCTCGCTCCGCACCACCGCGACTGGCCAAACCGCGGCTCGCCTACGGCTCGCGCGACGGACGAACGCGTCCGTCCCCACATTGCTCGTCTTATCCGCCCGCCGTCCGCACCACAATCGTCTGCGGCACGGCCCGCAGCAGCCGCATCAGTTCGTCGTCGCACGGACGGTTGATGTCATAAATCGCATATCCGAGCGTGCCGCGCGTGTCGAGCACCTGGCGCTCGATGTTGATGCCGCGATCCGCCAGAATGTCATTGATGGCCCGCAGAATTCCGGGGACGTTGTGATGAATGTGCATCAGCCGGTGCGACCCCGGATCATACTCCAGATGACAATGCGGCAGATTCACGCTGAGCAGCGAATTGCCGGTGCGCACATAATCCACCAGCCGCGCCGAAACGAACTGGCCAATATTCTGCTGGGCCTCTTCGGTACTGCCGCCGATGTGCGGCGTCAGGATCACATTGGGCAGCCCCTGCAGCACGCTCTGGAATCCCGCGCCCGAGTCGGGCTCCTTCGGAAACACGTCGACCGCCGCGCCCGCGACTTTCCCACCCTTCAAACACGCAGCCAGCGCCTCGTGATCCACCACAAACCCGCGGCTAAGATTAAGGAAGCACGCGCCGTCTTTCATGGCGCTGAATTCTTCCGCGCCAAACAGATTCTGATTCTGCGGCTTGCCGTCCACGTGCAGCGTGACCACGTCGGAAACCGCGAGCAGCTCGCGGAAGCTGACCGCGCGCGCATTGCCCCGCGCCAGCACATGCGACACGTCGTAGAAGAGGACCCGCATGCCCAGAGCCTCGGCCAGGTCGGAGAGCTGCGACCCGATCTTGCCATAGCCCACAATGCCCAGCGTGAGCCCGCGCACTTCATGCGCGCCCGCCGCCGACTTGTTCCACACGCCCGAGTGCATCTGGGTTGACGAAAAAAAAACGCGCCGCAGCAGCACGATGATCTCCCCCATCGCCAGTTCCGCCACGGAGCGCGAGTTGGAGTGCGGATCGTTGAACACGGCGATGCCGCGCTCGCTTGCCGCCGCGCGATCAATCTTGTCCACGCCGATACAGAACGCACCGACCGCGACCAGCTGCGGCGCGGCTTCGAGCACGGCGGCCGTGATCCGCGTCTTCGAGCGCGCGCCCAGAATTGAGACCGAAGCGCCGCGCAGCGTCTCCTCTTTCAGCCTTTCGACGAGCTCCCGCTCCTCGAGCGCCGCCTGGTGCGACTCGACGTCGTATCCAGCGCCGCGGAACTGCTCCACCGCCACCGCGCTGATGTTTTCCAGCAACAGAACTTTCAAGGGCCCTCCCGTAAAGATGTTGGCGAAGAGACGTAGCTTGCTACGTCTCGGCGGAGCAACCAAGGATTATCTCAGACGGTTGACCAGAAGGAAGGAGTAGAAAAAGTAAGGAGCACGTCCTGCCAACCCGGTGGCCGCACAGGAACCCAAGGTCCGCTTCGGCTTCGCTCAGGGCGGGCTCTCGACTCGGCACAAAACGCCTCGCTCGGGGTGACAATCAAAATCCCCACCCCTTCGGCTCCCCCTCGTACCTCGGGGTCGCTCAGGGCAGGCTCTAGCCGCAAAAAACGCGGCTAGGATGGGGCACCCAACGAAAGAGAATCCTGCTGCACAAAAACCCAAGGTCCCTCGACTGCGCAGATCGGTTCGCTGCGCTCTCCGACCTGCTCCGCTCGGGATGACAATGGGATAGGGGATCGCGAAAAAACTAGATCGGTTTGCCGCGGAAGAAGTAGACCAGCTCGATGATCAGGATGACCACTACCATCAGTTCGAGGATGAAGGCGCGGCTCTGGTTGAATTGCTCCACCATGAAGCGGTAGAGATCTTCGGCGGTCTGCAGCTTTTCTTTGACCAGGTCCTTGTAGTCAGGCACTCCGACCTTGGCGGCGCACAGCTTGTAGAGGCGCGCCGAGAACATGTCGCTGAGGAACTTGATGGCGTTGTCGGCGCGCTCGGTGAGTTCGTTCACGTCGAGCAGCACGGTGTGCAGTTTGGAGGCGGCGCGTGCCGTCCGCCAGCGCGACCACAGGCCGGTGCCGCCGACGTCGAGGAAGTCGTAGACGTCTTCGAGTTCCTTGGTGAGCAACTCGTCGTAATGGCGGAACTCGAGCAGCTGCGAGTTGGCGTATTGCAGGAGCTGGATCGCGGTTTCGGCGCCCGCGGGCGTGTCGTAGATGAAGGCCGCGTTCCAGCCGATCACGGCCAGATCGTTGGGATAGTAGGAAATGCGCGACTGCAAAATTTCCTGGCGCTCGCCTTCGGAGAGCATGGCGGTCTCGCCGCGGACGACCTGGGAAATCTGGTCTCCGTGAGAGGCCAGCAGGTCGTTGGCCGAGGGCGCGCCCTGATTCTCATGAGCGCCGATCTCGCGAATATGGAAGATGAAGTAGTCCTCCTGCAGCCACTCGGCCTTGTAGGGCTTGACCAGAGCGGGAGCGGCGTGCTCCAGCTTCTGGCGCGCGATGCGCGAGGCCACGGACTCGAAGTTCGGGTCGGAGGTCCAGCGGCAGGAAACTTGAATCAGGTCTTCCCAAGTGCCGGAAAAGGGCAGCTCGAAGACCAGGCTGACGACGCCGTAATCGTAATACTTGATCTGTCCCTCAAGCCGCTCGCCGCTGTCGAGGACGACCGGCTCGATCGCCTCTGCGACCGGAGGCCGCTGGTAGCGGACGTATCCTGGAGCCTGATGCTTGAAGCTGGCGTCGGCGGTGCGCGCGCCGAAAATCTTCCGCAGTTCGTCGAGCCGAATCTCTTCGCAGACGTCGAACTGGATCAGGACCAGGACCGATCCGCGCAGGGGCGCAGTCACCGACGTTTGAGGCTGACTGGCGGGAGCCGCGATGACGGCATTGCTGAGCGCCGTGGTTGTGAGTTCGCGATCCATAGAAGGCCTGTGGTTTTGGTTAGAAACGAGCCCGAAGGGCGCAAGGAAGCGCCGGAGAGACCAGATATATTGTCCCAGAAAGTGGGGGATTGGGCTACAGGCGGGGGCTATCGAGACTTCGCTCGACTGGACAGCCGAGGGCGGCTGTCCTCACATGGAGGCAGCTAAGTAGCTGATAAGTCAGCGGTTGCGGGCGAGTTGCCAGAGCAACAATCCAGCGGCGGCCAGGGCTCCCAGGCCCAGCCCGGCCCGCTTCATAGAGGCCCGCACCTCGGCTTCGTGCTGGCGGAAAAGGGCGGACTCCGGGAAGGGGTCGTCAGCGATCTGGGAAGCAGGGTTGAGGGCCATCTGCAGAACTTCGGCCAAGTGAAGCGCGTGGCGATGTGTTCCCTGGGCGATTTGCTCGCGGCAGCTGAAGCCGTCGGCAATGATGAGCCAGTCGGCGGGCGCTTTGCGGACCGCGGGCAGGAGTTCGAGCTCGCCGATGGCGGTGGAGATTTCGTACTTGTCGTGATGGAAACCGAAGGAACCGGCCATGCCGCAGCATCCGGGAGCGGGGGACTGGAAGTCCACACCGAGGCGGCGCAGAAGCGATTCCTCGGCGGTCATCTTCATGATGGATTTGTGATGACAATGGCCATGGAGCAGCGCCTTGCGTGGGAATTGCGGCAGCGGGGAATCGGCGGAGTGGAGTTCGAGGAATTCGCTGAGCAGGAAGGTCTGCCGCGACAAGGCTTGGGCCCGTTCGTCGTGAGGAAAGAAGTTGAGCAGTTCATCGCGAAAGACGGCGACGCAGCTGGGTTCGAGTCCGACGATGGGAATTCCGGCTTCGATTTCGGGCGCGAGTTCGTCGAGGATTTCGAGCAGCAAGGCCTGGGCGCGGTCAAGCATGCCGAAGTCGTAGAGGGGGCGTCCGCAGCAGAGATTGGCCTGCGGGACGATCACGCGAAAGCCGGCGGTCTCGAGGACTTCAACGGCGGCGCGCGCGGTTGCGGGGAGGAAGTAGTTGTTGAAGGTGTCGGGCCAGAGAAGAACGGGAGGGGCGTCGGGATTCCCATGTCTGGCAAAATCGGCGAGACGTGGGGCACCCCCGACGTTTTGGTTTCTCCGGCGGAACCAGGTCTTAAATGGTTCGGGAGCGAAGGCGGGGATGCTGCGCTGCAGAGGAATGCCGGCAACGAGCTTGGCAATCTCGCGCAGGAAGGGCAACTGCGTGGTGAGATTCACCAGCCCCGGAGCGTTCGATGCCAGGGAGGCCCAGAAATCAATGTTGCCAAAAGCGTAGGCACTCAGCGGCCGGACTCGGCCTTCGTAGTAGTGAGAGAGAAACTCGGCTTTGTAGGTGGCGACATCCACGCTGACGGGACAATCGCTCTTGCATCCCTTGCAGGCCAGGCAAAGATCGAGCGACTGCTTCACTTCTTCGCTGCGCCAGCCGTCGCGAATGATCCCATCTTCGCGGGCTGGGCCCTGGGTCATCTCCCAGAGCAGGTGAGCGCGTCCGCGGGTGGAATGCTCTTCGTCATGCGTGGCACGGTAGCTGGGACACATCACGCCGCCTTCCTCGCGGCGGCATTTGCCGACTCCGACGCAGCGCAGCGCGGCGTGCGAGAGGCTGCCGTGGTCGGCGGGAAACTGGAAGCGGGTGGCCGGCTCCCAGGGAGAATAGTTGGCGCCGAGGCGAAGATTGTCGTCGAGTCTGTAAGGTTCGATCAGCTTGCCCGGGTTCATCTTCCAATCCGGATCCCAGGCAGACTTGAACTGGCGGAAGGCTTCCATCAACTCAGGGCCAAACATTTTGGGAAGGAGTTCGGCGCGAGACTGTCCGTCGCCGTGTTCGCCGGAGAGCGATCCACCGTAGCTGACGACGAGATCGGCGGCCTCTTCGACAAACTTGCGGAACTTGGCGATTCCATCTTTCGATTGCAGGTCGAAGTTCAAGCGGGTATGGACGCAGGCGTGGCCGAAGTGACCGTAAAGCGAGCCTTTGTAGCCGAACGCGGCCATCATGCGGCGGAGATCGCGGAGATAGCCGCCGAGTTTTTCGGGAGCGACGGCAGCGTCTTCCCATCCCTCCCAATTCAGAGGCTCGCCGGGAACGTGGGAAGTGGCGCCGAGGCTGGCCTCGCGAACCTCCCAAACGCGTTTGGCCTCGGGACTGGAGCAGAGGCGAACGTTGGGAGGATTGGGGCTGCGGTTGAGCGACGCGATCAGGCTGCGAGCCTGGGATTCGGCTTCCGATGCGGTCCAGGCGCCGAATTCGACCAGCAGCCAGCCTCCGCCTTCAGGCAGAAGGGCGAGGCCTTCGGAATTGATGCCTTTGGCGCGGGTGTAGCCGACGAGAAGATCGTCAAAGCCCTCGAGACCGATGGGCTTGTGGGTCATGATTTCGGGCACGTGGTCGGCGCATTGATAAACGTCGGGATAGGCGACGACGAGCAGAACACGCTCGGGGGGACTCTCGACCAGGCGGCAGGTGGCTTCGAGAACGGTGGCGCAGGTGCCTTCGGAGCCGACCAGTGCGCGCGCGATATGAAAACCGTTTTCGGGAAGCAGGTAATTCAAGTTGTATCCGGAAACGCGGCGCGGGATGTTGGGGAATTTCTGGCGGATCAGATCGGCGTATTGATCTGCGATTTGCTTTAAAGAGCTGTAGATCTGATCCGCACGCCCGTCGCTGCGGCCCGATACTTCCGGGCCGCCTGGACGGACGAATGCGTCCGTCCCCACATAATCTCGGATGAAATTCTGGCCGACTCGCAGGCGGGCGCCGTCGTAGGTGACCACGTCGAGCTCATCAATGTTGTCGTCGGTTTTGCCCGCCATTACGGAGTGAACGCCGCAGGAATTGTTTCCGATCATGCCGCCGATGGTGCAGCGGTCGTGGCTGGCGGGATCGGGGGCAAAAGTCAGGTGATGTTTCTCGGCGGCATTGCGCAGGTGATCGAGCACGACTCCGGGCTGCACGCGGGCAATGCGGCGCGCAGGATCGATTTCGAGAATCTTCGCCATGTACTTGGAGAAATCGAGCACCACGGCAACGTTGCAGCACTGTCCGGCGAGCGACGTGCCGCCGCCACGGCAGAGCAGGGGCGCGCCGAATTCGCGGCAGAGGGAGATGGCGGCAAGGACATCGTCTGCGTCGCTGGGAAGAACGACGCCAATCGGGACCTGTCGGTAGTTGGATCCGTCCGTGGAGTAGAGTGCGCGGCTGCCGCGGTCGAAGCGAACCTCACCGCGAACTTCGGAGCGCAGGGCTGCGGCCAGCCCTGCGGCATCCATCGAGTCTGACTGGGGGATCGGCCCGGAATTTACCACTTTGTCTTGCATTTCCCACTTTCTTAGTTGGAGGACGTGGCTTTTTTTGTCACGGAGGCGATATGGATGTTCGTGGTGCCGCCGCCGCCCTCGACATTGATGGTGATCATGTTCTGCTGGTCGTTGGAGACAATGGTGCAGCGATTCTGATCCGAAGTTTTGACGGTGGAAGCGGGAAACTTGGATTTGTAGAAGGTGCAGACTTTGTCCACCGAATCGCTGCTGATGAAGTTGGCGGCAACGGTGTGAACGGGTCCGAAGGCAACGTCAGCCGCTCCATTTTTCTGTATTTGGGCTCCGGGATAAATATCTACGCCCAGGTCTTTCGCGGCCTGCTCGGGATCGTTGGCGTTGACGGTGCCAAAGGGAGTCTCGACTCTTACGCGATCGCCTTCCTGAGTCACATGAGAGCCCTTGGCGATGTGATGGATGACGATGCCGCACGTGACCATACCGAGGATGCCGATACCGACAATTACAGCAACCACAATGAGGACGACTTTGAGAGCGCTGCTGCCGCCCTTGGGGGCTGCCGCGGGCGTGGGTGATGCTGGTGCAGGTGAGGCAGCAGATGGAGCGGCAGTGATCGCAGCGCCGCATTTGTTGCAGAATTTTGCGTCCGGGGAAAAAGTTGAGCCGCAGGAATTGCAGAATGCCATAGGTCACCTCATGGTCGGGATTGTGCGTACCTTGACGCGCGAGTATACCGCAGATGGGCGGCAGAAACAGAGTTCTAGGATTGGCTAGTAGGAGTGCGGCCTGTGTCTCAACTCTGCTGAGGCGTCATGCCGACGGCCGGCGTTGTTCAGCCGAGCGAGGGACCTCGCGTGGGCCACGTCTCCGTTGTGCGCGCAAGATCCTTCGCTTCGCCTGAAGAACGGCTGCGCTCAGGATGACGCCGCCGGGAAAAATCTCAAAACTGAAATCTGAACCGCTACGAATCGTCGAGCGCCTGTCGAGCTTCGCCCAACCGGACAGCCGGGGGCGGCTGTCCCCACATGGACTTTGCTCGGGATGCGACCTAGCTCCACGCGCGGGTGCCGTAGTCGGCCATGGAAAGGGCCAGCAGAATCAGGAGAAAAAACACGGTGGTGATGACTACCAGTTTAATCAGCCGTTCGCTTGCGCCCCGGATGTGCATGAAGAAAAGGGCGACCAGAAGCGCTTTGCAGGAGGCAATGGTAAGGGCGACGGCGGCGTTGAAATTACCGAGGTCAACGGTCGCGGCATAAACCGTAAGCGCGGTGCCGGCGAGCAGCGTCAGCCAGATCGTGACGTAGGTTTTCAGCGGCGATGAAGAATGTTCAGACATGCAAGCCTCACGGATGCCGGTCGATCAAATAGAGCAGAGGAAACAGATAGATCCAGATAATGTCGACAAAATGCCAGTACAGGCCGCCCATTTCTACGGGCGTGTTGTATTCGGGAGTGAAGCGTCCTTTCCACGCGGCCGTCAGCAGCCAGACAAAAATGCCGATCCCGATGATCATGTGCAGCGCGTGAAGCCCGGTCATGACGAAGTAGAGCGCGAAAAAAATCTGGGCATGACTGGGGTTGGCGTACTGGCCGGGATGCCCCGGGACGTTCACCTCATTGAACTGGAAGCTGGGTCCGGGAACGTGGTGCTTCTCGAACTTTTCGTTGTACTCGACGGCCTTGATGCCAAGGAAAACGAATCCAAGAATGATGGTGAGAATCAGGTTGCCGAGCAACATTGAGCGCTTAGCGTGCTGCGCAGCGTATACGGCCAGAACCACCGTCAGGCTGCTGCAGATCAAAACGGCGGTATTGGTGGCGCCGAGACTCAGAGCCAGAGTCTTGCTGGCGGCGCTGAATTCGGCGAAGTACTTGAGGCGGTAGATCAGGTAGGCGCAGAACAGTCCACCGAAAAACATGACTTCGGTGGCGAGGAAAATCCACATGCCCAGGCTGGCGGAGTTACGCTGCTGCTCTTCGGTGGCGAAATGGTGCAGCAGAGCGGGATTGTGACCTTCGCCGGAGACGGCCACTGTTTGGCTATCGGGCAACGGGAACCTCCTGTTTGTGAGGCGCGTCGTTGTGAGGGGAATCCAGCTCCTCGTAGTTGTAGGCTTCCCAGGTTACTACGGGTTCTTCGTCGAAGTTGAACGTGGGCGGGGGTGAAGCGGTCTTCCACTCCAGGCCGGCCGCATTCCACGGATTATCCGGCGCGGGTTTGCCGTAGCGCATGGACCAGAGGAAATAAATCATGGGCAGCAAGTAGCCCACGCCAAGGACGGTCGCCCCGGCGGTCGAAAGCACGTTCAGCACCTGGAACTCCGGCGGATATTGGTAGTAACGGCGCGGCATGCCGACGTAACCGAGGATGAACTGGGGGAAGAACGTCAGGTTGAAGCCTATGAAGACGATGAGGGCGGCGAGCCGCGCCCAGCCTTCGGGATAAAGCTTGCCGGAAATTTTCGGCCACCAGAAATGCATCCCGCCGAGATATCCCATGACCGCGCCGCCGACCATGATGTAGTGGAAATGCGCAACCACAAAGTAGGTGTCGGTGACGTGGACGTTGATGCCGAGCGCGGCCAGGAACAATCCGGTCAGGCCGCCCATGGTGAACAGGCCGAGGAAGCCGAAAGCGTAGAGCATGGGGGCATCGTAGTGAATCGAACCTTTGTACAGAGTTGCGGTCCAGTTGAAGACTTTGACGGCGGAAGGCACGGCGACCGCGTAGCTCAGCAAGGAAAAAATGAGGGCGGCGTAGACGGATATTCCGGCCACGAACATGTGGTGCGCCCAGACCAGGAAGCCGAACACGGCGATGGCGATGGACGACAGGGCCACGAAGCTGTAGCCGAAAATGCGCTTGCGCGAGAAGCAGGCGATGATCTCGCTGACAATGCCCATCGAGGGCAGAATCATGATGTAAACGGCGGGATGCGAATAGAACCAGAACAGATGCTGGAACAGCAGGGGATCGCCGCCGAGTTTGGGATCGAAGATGCCGAGATGCAGCGTGCGTTCCACCGCGACCAGCACGATGGTGATGGCGACAACGGGCGTTCCCAGAATCTGGATGATGCTGGTGGCGTAGTGGGCCCAGATGAACAATGGCAGGCGCGACCACGTCATGCCGGGGGCGCGCATGCGGTGGATGGTGACCACGAAATTAAGGCCGGTGAGGATGGAGGAGAATCCGGCGACGAAGATGGCGAGTCCGGCTTCGACAATCTTGGTATTGGTGTAGGCGGTGCTAAAAGGAGTGTAGAAGGTCCAGCCGGTGTCTACGCCTCCGGTCAACATGCAGTGCAGCATCATGACGCCGCCGATGATGTAGAGGTACCAGCTCAGCAGGTTGATGCGCGGAAAGGCTAGGTCTTTGGCCCCGATCATCATGGGCACCAGGAAATTGCCGAGCACCGCCGGGATGGAGGGAATGAGGAAGAAAAAAATCATCACCATGCCATGCATGGTGAAGAGTTTGTTGTAGGTGTCGGCCTGAACCAGATCGCCGGCGGGAGTGAGCAGTTCGAGACGAATAAGCAATGCGAAGAAGCCGCCGATGAAGAAGAAGAACGTGATCGAGAGCAGGTAGAGAAGCGCAATGCGCTTGTGGTCGGTGGTCAACAGCCACGAGCCGACCCCGTATTCCTTGTTGAGGTAATTGACCCGCTCGGGTTGAGGGTTTTGGGTAGCCATACTTATTGCACCTGACTTCCTTTTGCTGGGGTCTTGCCTGGGCCCTTGGCCGGCACAACCACGGCCGGGCTGGCCTTGACTCCGGACTCGCCGGCATTCGACAGCGATTTCACGTAGGCGACGAGCGCGTTCAATTGCTCCTCACTCACCAGTCCCTGGAACGTGGGCATGACGGGCTTGAATCCGTTCACGATTTTGGCTCCGGGATCGAGGATGGACTCGCGGACGTAGTTTTCGTCGGCGATGACGGTGCGTCCGTCCTCGAGAAGCACGGGCTTGCCGAAGACGCCGTGCAGGTTGGGGCCGCGGCCCTGCGTGTCGGTGCGATGGCAGGTGGCGCAGCCGAGCTCGGCAAAAATTTTCTCGCCGGATGCGGAAAGAGGGCCGGTCGAACCGCCGCTCATCCAGGCCTCGTACTGCGCCGGTTCCATCACGATGATGGAGCCGATCATGCCAGAGTGCTGCGTGCCGCAGTATTCGGCGCAGAACAAGTGATAGGTGCCGGGCTTGGTGGCGTGGAACCAGGCAACGGTGTAGCGGCCGGGAAGCACGTCCTGCTTCATGCGGAACGCGGGGACGAAGAAGCTGTGGATGACGTCCTGCGAGGTCATGATCAGCTTGACGTCGCGGCCCACGGGCACGTGGAGTTCGTTGATTTCGCGCTGGCCTTCGGCGTGTTCCAGCTTCCACATCCATTGTTTGGCGACGACGTAGACCTCGGTCGCGTCGCGGGGCGGCGTGCGGCCCTTGAAATAGACGACCGCGCCCCAGAGGAAGATGACCATGAAAACGACGAAGGGGATGACCGACCAGGTCAACTCGAGAGGCGTCGAGCCTTCAATCTGTTCGGCCTGGACTCCCTTACGGCGGCGGAAGCGCGCCGCGAAAAAAATCAAGGCGGCAAAGATGAGCAGCGTCATCAACCCGGACACAATGAGCAGGAAGATATAGAGGGCATCGACGTTGCCGGCCATGGTGGAGGCCCGCTGCGGCCATAATGGAAAATTATCGAACATAGCTTAATGACTTAATTCGCTAACCCTCATGCCGAGGCAAGGCCAGCACACGAGTTGCATCCGGCTTAACCCAAGGTCCCTCGACTGCGCAGGGCGGCTCGCGATGCTCGCCGTCCTGCTCCGCTCGGGATGACAAACAAAATACATCACTGCCATGACCGTCTTTTACTTCGCTTCTGCTTTTACTTCGCTCCAATTCTTGCTTTTACTTCGCTTGAATCTCTGCCTTTACTTCGCTCCAATCTCTGCGCGGCGGGGCGGCACGCTCCAGGCGGAACAAAATGAGGAGGAGAGCACCGAGAAACATGATGGTGACTCCGGCTCCCAGTTTCAAAATGTTGCTGACAACCGCGCCGTATTTTCCGGTCGCGGGGTTGTAGTGATAGCAATAGAGCAGCACCTGATCGATGGGGTTGCCAATCTTGCCCTGCGAGGCCTCGACCAGTCCCATGCGCAGGTCTTTCGGCGGAAAATCCACTCCGTAGAAGTAACGCGAGATGCGGCCCTGGGGGGTCAGCACCATGATGGCGGTCGCGTGCGCGTACTGATTGAGCTTGGGATCGTACTGATACTGAAAGCCCACGGCCTTGGTGAGTGCGTTGATCGATTCCGGCGGTCCGGTCAGGAAATGCCAGCTGGATGCGGCGCCGGGACGGCCGTAGCGCTCCAGATAATCTTTCTTCTTGGCGGCGGCAATCTCGGGAGTCTCCTGCGGATTGAAACTGACGGTGACGACGTCGAACTCCTTGCCGACGTCGAACTTGATCATCTTCATGGCGCCGGCCAGGCCGGCGAGGGCTTCTCCGCAGAGCATGGTGCAGTTGTAGTAGACCAGATTCAGGATGATGGGCTTCTTGCCGAAGTAATCGCCCAGTTTGACGGTGCGGCCGGTGTCGTCGATGAAGGCGAGATCCGGCGGCACTTGCCCGTTGAGATGCTGCTCAATGCCGACGTTTTCGAGACGCGGCGGACGGGCGCTGGCGGGCGGCGACATGATGCCTTTAGACATGGCCTGGGACATCGCCTGACTGCAAGCCGTCGTTGCCAGCATTACCAACATTGAAAGTATTCGGAGGTAGCTCTGCTTCCTAACCGACGGAGCCGTCGAGCTTCGCTCGACCGGACAGCCGGGCGCGGCTGTCCCCACATGGATCGTTTTGGATATCGAATTGTGATTCGGATGATTCACTGCGTGTTCCCCTTCATCTTCTGCGGTTGAGGCTGCGATGCTTGCGTGCGCGTGGGTAACCCGCGTTGCGCGATCAAGTCCATCGCGCGATCAATCGGGATGCGCACGACGCCGGCACTCTGGTCAATCCAACCGTAGGTGTTCAGCGTTTGCTCCTCGCGCAGACGATCTTTGTTGAGTTCGGTGCGCTCATCAATCTCCAGTTGCGGGGACGGAAAGTTCCTTTGCAGGTACTCCTGATAATTTCCGTTGTATTCCGGCGGCAGGTGGCGCGTGTCCTTGGGAGCATTGGTCACCAGCGGACTGACCGGCGTCTGCTGCGCCTCGGTTCGGTTGTCGAGGTAGTGGAACAAACCAATCACGACCCCACCAGCCATCAAGCCCAATAGGGCCAGGCCGAGCAGGAAATACAGCACGCCGGAGATTCCGACGTCGCGGCGCTCGAAGCTGCCGTGGCCGTTGGAATTGTCGGGATTGGGCTGGTTGCTCATAGGTTTCTAGTGATGATGGGCCGGCTCCAAAACCTCTCCGGCGGACGGATCGTAGGCCGGCAGCAAGGGCAGCGATCCCAGGTTGCGGAAGAAATAAGCCAGCCACAAGCCGCCGATCGCGATGGGCACGACTACATCCGCTACCGTCAATTTGAAAGTCTGAGAAAAATTCGGTTCGATGATCCAGAATAAGTCCACGAAGCGCATCAGCATCAACCAGATTGCGAGCCAGACCAGTTTCCGAATGTCGCGCTTGAACGAGCGCGAGAGCAGAATCGCGAACGGCACCGCGAAGTGGAAGAGCGCGAGAATCAGGCCGATCCAGCCCCATCCGCCGTTCAAGCGCTTCAGATAAAAAGTGATTTCCGCGGGCAGGTTGCCGGCCCAGATGATCAGCCACTGCGAGAAACTGAAATAGGCCCAGACCATGATGAAAGTCAGCATCCACTTGCCGTGGTCGTGGACGAAGTCGGGCTTCAGCATCTCCGACATGGGCTTGTAGTTGAACAGAATGCGCTCGACCACGACCGCGAAGCACATGGCCGAGAGCACTTCGCCGATCAGAATGATCAGGCCGAAGATGGTGGAGATCCAACTGGGATCGAGCGACATGACCCAGTCAATGGCGGCGAAGGAAATCGTGAAGGCGTAAAGGATGAGGCCGGGACCGGCAACCGCCTTGAAGCGCTGCGTGTTGTCAGGGGCGCCGGCGCGGTCGGTTTGTTTGGACCAGTGCGAGAGCAGGAAGGACAGCAGGTTCCAGATGGCGAAATAGAACACAGCGCGCCAGAAGAATCCTCTCGGCGTGAGGTATGTCCTGGTGATGTCTGCGAGGTGCTCGCGCAGGTGCTTGTCGGCGATGTTCTCCAGCGGCTGCGCCCAAATGTAGAGCTTGCGCATCCCGAGGATGACCGGAATAAACAGGACCGCCAGCAGCGGCAGGGTACGCATGGCCGCACCGAGAATCCGGCGAATGACCATGCCCCAACCGCCGCCGGTCAAATGGCGGATCATGAGGATGGCCATCGAACCAAGCGCAACGCCCAGCCAGCACATGAAGCCGAGCAGGTAGGCGCGAAAGAACTCGTCGGGCTGTTTGACCGCGAGGATGACGGCGACGATGCCGAAGACGACGCCGACAATCAGCGACCGCAGCGCGATGGTCTTCACCACCGGCGGGGCCGTCAGATCGAGATGGTTCGCAGCCGGCGCGGTCATTTCGGTTCTTCCTTCTCTGGCTGTTCGGGCTTCTCTGGTTGTTCGTGTTTCTCGTCTTCGGATGTCGAATGAGCCGCAGGTGCAAGCTGCGGCAGCGTGGCGCCTGATCCCGGCTCGCGAAACTGCGGAGCCTTCGACGGAACGTCCTGTCCGGCGGGCACATCCGCCTTGGTCGCGCTCTGACTCAACTGCAAGGCGCGAACGTAGGCGACGATGTCCCAGCGATCCTGCGGCGGAATCTGGGATGCATAGTCGGGCATGATGCCGAAACCGTTGGTGATTACGTCGAAGAAATACCCCAGAGGTGCTTTCTGCAACCGGGCGATGTGATAGGACGGCGGCTTGCGCGCGAACCCGCGTGACGGAACCATGCCGTTGCCGTCGCCCAGGCGCGAGTGGCAGGGAGCACAGAAGATGTTGAAGCGCTCGCGGCCGCGATCCAGAACGTCTCGGGTCACGGGAAACGGCATCACGTCGCCGGGATTGTTGCCGATCTTGCCGGTATAGAAGTAGGTGTCGGCGCGCAAGTCACCGCGGGCGACCGTGCCTTCGACGGGCGGACGGGCGGAGCGCTGGTCGGAGAAGAAATCGCTGCGCGACAGCGGATTCTGGCGCGGCTGGGTGTGCATGTCGAGGCGGCAGGCGGAGGAGAGGGCGATCATGGACAGTAACGTCACGACCGAGAAAAGGCTCATGTACACGCTGCACCAATTCCCCCCCCCTTCGACAGGCTCAGGGCAGGCTTTGCGCAAAAAGCGCGCAAGGATGGGGCACCCGACGAAGGAAAACTCTGTCGAGCTTCGCTCGACCGGACGGGCGAGGGCGCCCGTCCCCACACGGGCACCGCCAGTACGTGCATTTGCGAGTTTCTGGGTGGTGCTCATCTAGCTGGGCACCTCCGAGACCGAGCGTGGATCGAGGCTCTCCAGGA